>ENA-OPDA01002400-OPDA01002400.1-human-gut-metagenome-genome-assembly--contig:-NODE-2400-length-10861-cov-4.699519_pt1 | contig 10861 bp, 10 predicted proteins | sample MGYA00241253_ERZ501486 | MGnify/ENA primary metagenome ERZ501486 (study PRJEB25962, sample SAMEA2042510) | human gut metagenome | biome: human gut; feature: human-associated habitat; material: faeces... | reverse complement strand
CCGGCCGGGGGAAGATGTCGCGCAGCGACAAAAAGGGGAATCTGTCGCCGCAGGCGACTGGGGGAGTTTTTCCGGCGGCGTCCTCTCCACCCCCCCCACCAAAAGCCTTGCGTATCGGCGGCGGGTGCGCTATTATATATTATATACATTATAGAGCGCTGCGAAAGGGGCCCTGACCATGATCCTCACCGTCAATATCGGCAACACTCACATCACTGTGGGCGGCTACGAACAAGATACCCTGATCTTCTGCGGGCGGCTGCACTCCGACCCCGCTGCCACGGTGGAGGAATACGCCATCCGGCTGGTGAACCTGTTACAGCTGTACGAGGCATCCCCGGCGCAGATCGAGGGCGGCATTCTGGGCAGCGTGGTGCCCATGCTCAGTGGGCGGGTGCTGGCGGCCTTACAGCTTTTATGCAAGGCGCGCATCCTGACCGTGGGGCCGGGGCTGAAAAGCGGCATCAAGCTGCGGCTGGACAACCCCGCGCAGCTGGGCGCAGAGCTGCTGTGCGGGGCGGTGGCGGCGCTGGCAGAGTGTCCCGGGCCGCTGGTGGTCATCTCGGCAGACACGGCTATCTCCCTGATGGCGGTGAACGCCAAGCAGGAGCTTGTGGGCGGCGTGATCCTGCCCGGGCCGCAGCTCTCCATGAATGCGCTGGTGCAGAAAACTGCCCAGCTGCCCCAGATCGACCCTGCAGCCCGCGCATCGGACTCGGTGCTGGGCAAAAGCACCTCGGCCTGCTTACAGAACGGCTTTGTGCTGGGCACCGCCAGCCTGCTGGACGGTCTGGCTGACCGTTTCTGCGCCGAGCTGGGCGCACAGACCGCCTTTTACGCCACCGGCGATTTGCCCCGCTCCATCCGGGAGGCCTGCCGCACTCCTATCCACTACCGCGAGACCCTGATCACCGACGGCCTGCACCGCATCTGGCTGCGAAACCGGAAGGGTTGACGATTTTCGTTTGCATTTTGCATCCCGATGTGTTATACTGTGTTGTACCCACCAAAGGGATACAGTATTTGCGATCGTAGCTCAGCTGGATAGAGCGTTCGGCTCCGACCCGGAAGGCCAGAGGTTCGAATCCTCCCGGTCGCACCAAATAATGAAAATCCGAACCTTTTTTCAATGGGAGAAGGGTTCGGATTTTTTGTTTTCTACTGAATTATCTCATCTACAATGACCCGCTGGCGTATGCAGACCTGATTCTGAACGGCGAGCCGGAAGAATATTTGAAAAATACGGCTGGGAGCCATGAGTTAGAAGATTAAGAGAAATGCCGTTTCCAAAGCAACTGGAACGGCATTTCTTATCTTTCGCTATTCGGCATCTTCTGTCCCCGAAGCTCCTGCCGGATGGCACGGAACTGCTCCGGCACATCCGCATCGGTCATTGCACCGGGGACATCCACTGTCCCAGCGGCTTTGGCGGCTTCATAGAACCAGCATTTATACTCCACGGTCTCCAGCGTGTGCTGTAACTGCTGGATCTGCTGGGTGAGCACCTCCCGCTGATGCCGGAACATTTCCAGCCGGGTGTCAATGGTGTCGTCTCCCTGCATGGAAAGCTCAATATACTGCCGGATATCCTTGATGGACATTCCGGCTTTTTTCATGCAGCGGATGACCTGCAGCCACTCGAAGTCGTTTTCCCGGAACATCCGAATGCCGCCGGAGGAACGCTCCACAAAGGGAAGTAACCCTTCTTTGTCGTAGTAGCGCAGGGTGGAGGCAGGTACGCCCAGCTTTTGTGCCATTTCACCTACGGTATAGATCATCTGAAACCTCCGTTTTTTCAAAAAGCCCTTGACTTAAAGTGCGCTTTAAGTTGTATGATAAAATCAAACTTTATCAACATCATAATGCGGATGCACTCTGCTGTCAAGGAGGTTCCTATGAGCAAGAAGGTATTGATTTTGTCTGGCAGTCCCCGGAAGGGCGGCAACTCTGATATTCTATGCGACGAATTTCTGCGTGGAGCGCAGGATGCCGGGCACAAAGCAGAAAAGATCCGGGTCGCTGAGAAAAAGGTGGCTCCCTGTTCCGGCTGCTACTACTGCAGCACCCACGGCGGAGCCTGCGTCCACAAGGATGATATGGCAGACATCCTGCAAAAGATGATCGATGCCGATGTCATTGTGCTGGCAAGCCCGGTATACTTCTACTCCATCAGTGCCCAGTTGAAGGCAGTGATCGACCGTACCGTGGCACGGTGGCTTGAGGTCAAAGACAAGGAATTTTACTACATCACCACCATGGCAGACGAGGAAAAATCCTCTGCGGACACTACGCTGGCCTGCTTCCGGGGCTATGCAGACTGCGTGGAAGGAGCCGTGGAAAAGGGAGTCCTTGTAGCAGGCGGTGTCTATGAGCCGGGTGCGGTGCGAAACACCTCTGCAATGGCACAGGCTTACGAGATGGGGAGGAACGTATAATGGCAGTGAAACAGACGGCAGGGCGTGATGCTCTGGGCGAATTTGCGCCGAAGTTTGCAGAGCTTAACGATGAGGTGCTGTTCGGGCAGGTGTGGAGCCGGGAGGATAAACTCTCCCTCCGGGACCGCAGCCTTGTGACGGTGGTGGCACTGATGGCGCAGGGACTGACGGACTCCTCGTTTCGGTATCACCTGACGGCAGCGAAAAACAACGGTATTACCCGGACTGAGATTGCAGAGATCCTGACCCATGCGGCGTTTTATGCAGGCTGGCCCAAGGCGTGGGCGGCTTTCCGCATGGCCAAGGAAGTCTGGGCAGAGGAATCTGCAGAGGATGCCAAGGCAAAGCACCAGAGTGAAATGGTGTTCCCCATCGGTGCATCCAACGACGGTTTTGCGCAGTATTTCAGCGGAAAAAGCTATCTGGCCCCCCTGTCCACCGCACAGGTTGGCATTTACAACGTCACCTTTGAGCCGGGCTGCCGGAACAACTGGCACATCCACCATGCTGCAAAGGGTGGCGGGCAGATCCTTGTCTGCGTGGCAGGCCGGGGCTACTATCAGGAATGGGGCAAAGCGCCGCAGGAGCTGCATCCGGGCGATGTGGTGAACATTCCCCCGGAGGTCAAGCACTGGCACGGTGCTGCACCCGATTGCTGGTTCTCTCATCTGGCAGTGGAAGTGCCCGGCGAAGGCACCTCTAACGAGTGGTGCGAGCCGGTGCCGGAAGAAACCTATAAGGAGTTGCGGTGATGCGTTTTGACGTACACCCAACCATGATGAAACAAAAATAGGGTGCGCCCTGCGGACGCACCCTGAAAAATCCACGAACAATAACGATATGTACAACAGAGCGTCCCCCATCGGGAACGCTCTGTTTCTCTTTGCTGGGGGTATGATGCGCCTGCTCTGCCTGCCACGCGGCAAATTCTCTCTGGCCTTCCTCGCTGTTTCAGCAGGCAAGGATGGCCGGGTAGTTGGAGAAGTCTATCTCATTTTTGTTGGAGCTATTTTGCAACAGCCCCTTTTCTATTGTCAGGAGGCCATCTTTTTATATTGCAAAAAGCAAAAACATCTTTATAATAGAGCTTGTGCCCCGGTGTGCGCGGGCACGATTTAGGATTTGAAAAAGGGATCATCAACTATGAAATCGAACATCCAAACGCTGACGGAAGGGCCTCTGGCCAAGCAGATCCTTCTGGTCAGTCTCCCGCTGGCGCTTTCCAACCTCTTACAGGTGCTGTTCAACATGTCGGACGTGGCCGTGGTAGGCCGGTTCGCTGGTTCCACGGCGCTGGGCGCGGTGGGCTCCACCAGCATCTTCGTCACCCTGTTCACCGGTTTTCTCATCGGTCTGAGCAACGGCATCAACGTGCTGGTGGCCCGGTTCTACGGTGCGCGCCATGCCGACGATGTGGAGAAGACCGTCCACTCGGCTCTGCTGGTCAGCATCGCCGCCGGCGTACTGCTCCTGCTCATCGGCCTGCTGGGTTCTCCGGCCCTGCTCCATCTGCTCAACACCAAAGAAGACCTCTACCCTGGTGCCGTGCTCTACCTGCGGGTGTACTTCCTCGGTATGCCGGCGCTGGCTCTTTATAACTACGGCAACGCCATCTTCAGCGCCATTGGCGAGACGAAAAAGCCGCTGTACTACCTGTGCATCGCGGGCGCGCTGAACATCCTGCTCAACCTCTTCTTCGTCATCGTCTGCCATCTGGACGTGGCGGGCGTCGCGCTGGCAAGTGCCATTTCCCAGTGCGTCTCGGCCTTCCTCGTTCTGCGGGCGCTGACCCGCGTGCAGGACTGCTACGCCCTGGACTTCCACAAGGTCGCCCTCGACCCTGCCACCACCCAGCGCATCCTCGCGCTGGGCCTGCCCGCCGGATTCCAGAACGCCGTCTTCGCCATTGCAAACCTCTTCATTCAGGCCGGTGTCAACTCCTTTGACTCCCTCATGGTCAAGGGCAACTCCGCCGCCGCCAACGCCGACAACATGATATACGACGCAATGGCCGCGTTCTATATGGCCTGCGCCAGCTTCATGAGTCAGAACTACGGCGCGGGCAAGCCTGACCGCGTGAAGAAGAGTTACTTCATCGCCCTCGCCTACTCCTTCGGCGTCGGCCTCGTGCTGGGCGGTTCGCTGTTCATCTTCGGGCGGCAGTTCCTCGCCCTCTTCACCACCGAGGGCGCCGTCATCGACGCCGGCATGAAGCGTGTGGGCGTCATGGGCTTTGCCTACTGCATCTCGGCCTTCATGGACTGCACCATCGCGGCCTCCCGCGGCCTGGGCAAGACAGTAGTGCCCACTGTCATCGTCGTCCTCGGCTCCTGCGTGTTCCGGGTCATCTGGGTCTACACCATCTTCGCCCACTTCCATACCATCCCCTCGCTCTACCTGCTCTACCCCTGCTCCTGGACGCTGACCGCCATCGCAGAGATCGTCTACTTCATCCACGCCTACAAGGACAGCATGAAGATATTCACTCAGCCCCAGCCCGCAGAAGTCTGATAAGACACAAAAATGCCATCGCCTCGCGGCGATGGCATTTCTTTATTTCGTTACTGATAATCGTGGTTGAGGAACATGGCCTTGATCTGGACGATCTCGTCGTACTCTTCCTGCTCCACCTGAACGTCGGCGTTGACCTCTTTGAGGCGGTTCTTCACAGCCTCGAGAGCTTCGGGCAGAGTGACGGCCCGGCCCTCCTGAAGAGCATCGGTCATCTGCTTGAGCACCACAGGGTGAGCGTAGATGTCCGGCACCGGGAAGTTCCCGCCGGGATAGGCTTTGATGTACTCGGCCATGGCCGCTTCGGCCCTGTCGGCACGCTTCATGATGGCATTACGGTTGTTGTGGGCCGTAGGCATCATGTTGTAGCTGGAGAAGAGGAAGATGGCCGCAAAGCCGAACAGCGCAAAGTAGATGCCGTAGTTTCCGGTGTGGTTGATGATGCTCTGGATGCCATAGGCCGCAGACACCACGCCGAACAGACTGATGATGAGCGCCACATATTTATACACCGGCTTGCTCTGCAGCTGGGCGCGCTTGCGGCGCTCGGCAGCGCTGAGCTCTTTGGCAAGCTCCGGTTTCTTGGCGAGGTAGTCCGATGCGCGCTTGAGCTGGCCCACGCTCTGCTCTGCCTCTTTCGAGAGCTGGGGCAGCCTGCGGGCGGCTTTCTCGGCCTTCTGGCGGGCAATTTCCGCCTCGCCTGCGGCGCTCAGACGCGGGATGTTGGGCTGTTCTTTCGCCAGAACTTCCAGCAGGGCGTCCACGTCCCGCTCGTCCTTGAAGTTGCACTGCTTCTGCTTGCCGCCGTCGTACTCCACCACGAGGTAAGCCATCGAGGCAAACATCCCCTTGCCAGAGAAGCCTCCCTGACTCATGGCCACCCGCTTAAACACACGGCTGATGCTGCCATAGGGCAGATAATACCGGCGGTCGATGTAAAAGCTGTTGAGGTAGAGGGCCTTTTTGCCCACGCCGCAGGGGCCGATCTTTTTGCAGGCTTTCTTATCGGCTTCCAGCGTTGCTTTGTCCAGATGGGCGAGGCCCAGTTGTGCAGGATGAAACAGCATAGAGAATCCCCTTCTTCCATTTCTTTTTCTCATTCTGCCACTCTGAGCCGAAAAAAGCAAGAGGCAGTTTCAGATGACCTGCTGCTCAAGCCATTTTCCCCGGACAAAACGCACCATAAAGCAGATGGAGCGGAACGCCCAGTCGAGATACATCCCCATCCAGATGCTGAGCAGTCCGCCGCCCATCTTCAGGACCCACAGGTAGCAGAAGCCCACGCGGAACACCCACATGGACACGATGCTGACGGTCATGGTGAAGCTGGCGTCGCCGGCGGCGCGGAGGATGTTGGGCAGGGTGAAGCTGGAGGGCCAGAAGAAGAGGGAGACGATGTTGAACCACATCATGACTTCCAGCGCCATGGCCGAAGCCTCCGGCGAGAGGCTGAACCAGGACAGCGCCCAGCGGTCGGCGAAGAAGAAGGCCGACAGATTCATGACCCAGGCACCGCAGTAGGCCACCAGCAGCAGACGGCGGGCATACCAGACAGCCTGCTCTTTCTCGCCTGCACCGAGGCACTGGCCCACCACCGTGAGCACCGCCATGCCGACGGCGCTGGCCGGGATGTTCAGGAAGGTGGTGATGTTGCCCGCCACGGCGTTGGCCGCGATGGCGGCGGTGCCGAGGGTGGACGTCAGGCTGGAGACCGACAGCTTGCCGATCTGGAACATACCGTTCTCAATACCGGCCGGGATGCCCACCCGCAGGATGCGGCGGATGAGGGAGAGGTCGGGCTTGAGGTCGGCAAGGCGGTCGATGCGGAGCATACAGGAGGGCTTTTCCAGCAGGTAGATGACCGCGAAGCACGCGATCATACGGGAAACAAGGCTGGCCAGCGCCGCGCCCATGACGCCCATATGGAAGTGGTAGATCAAAACCGCGTTGCCGCCGATGTTCACCACGTTCATCACAAGGCTGGAAAGCATACTGATCTTGCTGTTGCCCTGCGCCCGGAACAGGGCCGCACCGGCGTTGTACAGGCCGATGAAGGGGTAGCTCAGCGCCGAGAGCAGGAAGTAGGTCTCGGCGTAGGTCATCACGTCGGCATCAATGGAGCCGAAGATGCCCCGCAGGATGCCGTGGCGGCCTACCGCGACCACGGCGGCGACCACGACGCTGAGCGAGATCATGATGAACAGGATCTGGGCCGCTGCGGCCTTGGCGTTTTTGGGCTCCCGGTGGCCGATGTACTGGCTGGCGACGACGGCGCCGCCGGTGGCCAGTGCGCTCAGCAGCTGGATCATCAGCACGTTGAAGGAGTCCACAAGGCTGACGCCCGAAACGGCGGCTTCGCCGACGGAAGAGACCATCAGTGTATCGGCCAGACCGATGGTCACGCTGAGGGCCTGTTCGGCAATGAGCGGCAGCAGCAGCGCGATGAGCTGCTGGCGGGTAAACAGCGGCTTGGATGATGTGGTGGTTGACATGAGTTCCTCCTGTTGTTCCGGAATATCCTTGGCATAAGCATAACGCGGAAGCGGGGGAAAATCAAGATGATGTATCCAACATTTTCGCAGAAAGCGGAAAAATCAGGAATAATCCGCGCTGGGGGTGCGGGCGGTGCCGTAGGAGACGATGTAGTCGTAGGGCACCGACTCATTGTAGCGGAGCTTGCCGCCGTAGGAGCGGATGGACGCCTTCAGGCCCTTGGGGGAGTGGGGCGTGCCCGCCGAGAGATGGTCGGAGCAGACGGAGTTCCACAGCCCCGCCGCAAAGGAGGCGCAGTTGAAGGCGGTGGACCAGTGGTCGGCGGTGGTCAGGTTTTGGTTGAGGACGGCCAGCCCGTCTTCGTCCAGTGAGACCTGCATGGAGTAGAGGTTCGAGTAGAAGGCGGAGATGTAGTAGCAGTAGTAGCCCTCCAAATTGTACCAGATGCCTTCATGCTCCGGGCGGTTGGCGCGGGTGCCGATGGTCACGCCGGTGCCCGGTACGATCTCCTGCCCGCCCACTTCGATGGCGTGGTCGGAGACATTCCGCACCGCCACGAAGCTGTGGCCGGAGATGTCGATGGGTTCGGTGTTGTTGGTGGTCTGGCTGTAGATGGTCAGCGTCGCCACGGCCCCTTCGGCGGGGCCGGCGTCCGCGTCATCCGCCGGGTGCTTGATGGCGGCTTCTTGGAACCGGAAGGGCCCGCCGGCGCGCAGCAGGAACTCCAAGTAATCCAGCGAGGTCTGGGTGGTGTCGTTCGGTTCCACGACCTCCTTTTCGGGCCGGGTGGTGGGCGTGGCAGCCGGTGCGGCAAGGGCAGAGCTGCTGCCGAGGATGCAGAACGCCAGTGTCAGCGCGGCGGCAAGGATGCGGATAGGTGGTTGCTTTTTCATGCGGACCCTCCAAAAGCGGCGAACGTTCAAATTTTATTTCCTCTAGCATAGCGGTTTTTGGCGGGGGTGTCAAGCAAAAGCGAAAACCGTCGGCAGTAAAGTTGTTGTATCCAAGAACCTTGCGGATTTTTAAGGGACAAAGTGGGTTTGGGAGCCTTTACCACTGCGGTGGGATGTGTTAAAATGGAACCGGACTTCTGCGCCCGGCGCAGGAGAGAGAAGGTAAATGATACGATCCATAGAGAGGGGAAACACCTATGCCAAAGGCAGCCCACAAAGTCGTGGTCATCGGGCACCGCAACCCGGACACCGACTCTATCTGCTCCGCCATTGCGTATGCGGAGCTGAAAAATAAGACCACCGACCTCGTCTGCGAACCCCGCCGCGCGGGGAAGATGAATCAGGAGACCGAGTTCGTCCTGAAAAAGTTCGGCGTCACGCCGCCCCGGATGTGCACCGACGTCAACCCCAAGATCCGGGATGTCGATTACCGCGAAATGCCCGGCATCCCCGGCTCCACCAGCCTGCGCAAGGCGTGGGAGATCATGCGTGACCAGCAGATCGACACCCTGCCCGTCACCAGCGCCGACAATGAGCTGGAAGGTATCATCACAGTGAAGGACATCGCCACCGCCAACATGGACGTCTTTGATACCGGCGTCCTTGCCAGCAGCAAGACCAGCTACAAGAACATTCTTGAAACGCTGGGCGGCACGATGGTGGTGGGTGACGAGAACGCCGTCTGCACCACCGGCCACATCAAGATCGGCACCGCCACCCCCGAAATGCTGGAAAGCAACGTGGAAAAGGGCGATATCGTCATCCTGACCAACCGCTACGAAAGCCAGCTCTGCGCCATTGAGAAGGAGGCCTCCCTCCTCATCCTCTGCAACGGCGCCAAGGTGGGCCACACCATCCGGCGCATTGCCGAGGAAATGGGCGTCGCCATCATGACGGCCCCCTGCGATACCTACGCCGCCGGCAAGCTGATGAGCCAGTGCGCCCCCATCTCCTACTATATGACCCGCGACGACATCATGAAATTCACCCTCGTCACCCCGGTGGCAGACGTCACCCGCGTGATGGCCAAGGTGCGCCACCGCTATTTCCCCATCCTCGACGAGGAGGGCAAGTACTGCGGCATGGTCAGCCGCCGCAACATCATTGCCCTGCGCAAGCGCCGCATCATCCTGGTGGACCACAACGAGGCCACCCAGGCCGTGGAGGGCTTCGACCAGGCTGAGATCCTGGAGATCATCGACCACCACCGCATCGGCAGTCTGGAGACCAGCGGCCCGGTGTACTTCCGCAACCAGCCGGTGGGCTGCACCGCCACCATCATCACCCAGATGTACGATGAAAACGGCGTTGAGATCCGGCCCCAGATCGCCGGGCTGCTGCTGGCGGCCATCCTTTCGGATACGCTGGCCTTCCGCAGCCCCACCTGCACCCCCGTCGATGAAGCCACCGCCAAGCGGCTGGCCAAGATCGCAGGCGTGGACATCGACGAGTTTTCCACCGAAATGTTCGAAGCCGGTGAAAAACTCGACGGCAAGACGCCCGAAGAAGTCTTCCTGCAGGACTTCAAGGTGTTCATGTGCGGCGATATCCGCTTCGGCGTGGCGCAGGGCAGCTACATGACCCGCAAGAACCTGCTGGCGGCGGAAGCTCTGCTCAAGCCCTACCTCGAAGAGGCCCGCAACAAGCAGAATGTCGAGGACTTGTACATGCTGCTGACCGATGTGCCGAAGGAAGAGAGCGTCGTCATCTGCACCGGCCGTCATGCCGACGAGATGCTGCGCAGCGGCTTCGAGAAGGAGCCGGAGGAAGATGGCAGCTGGGCGCTGCCCGGCGTCGTCAGCCGCAAAAAGCAGTTCATCCCCGCCATGATGAGCGCCTATCAGGAACTGTAAGATCTTCGAAACAAAACACGAAGCCCCCCGGAGTCCTGCATTCCGGGGGGCTGTTGTGTGATTCAGGGAGCATGGTCTGCCTGTTCAAGGGAGTAAAGAAGAACACCATTTCCAATTCTTTACAGGTAGAATACCACAAAATCGTGGTGAAATTGTGTAAATTCAAGACGAAATTCCGCAACCATTGTCGCTTATTGGTGCTGCATACAGAAAGGATCGCGCAATAACACCCCCCAAACACCGTGCCCGCCGGGCGCGGTGTTTTTTGCTGCCCTTTTGTGACAAAGCCGGGGATTTGTGGTACAATAGAAACGGATTTTTGCGAAAGAAAGGATTTTTTGATGCAGCTGTTTGAACTGGTCAGCCCGCGTTTGTTCCGCCCGCTGGCGGGGCCGAACCGGGCCTTTTATGCGGAGCTGCTCCTGCTGCTGTGGGAGGAGTGCCGCCACACGGCAGATTACAGCATCCTGCGGGCCGAGGCCGTATCCCGGGCCGAGGATTACTTCGCCGCGCTGGCAAAGCCTCTGGCACTGGACGCCGACGACGCGGGCGATGAGGCCGAGCAGCCCACCCGCGACCCCCACACGCTGGCGCTGGGCTTTCTGCTGCGGCTGCG
>ENA-OPDA01002396-OPDA01002396.1-human-gut-metagenome-genome-assembly--contig:-NODE-2396-length-10890-cov-1.690632_pt1 | contig 10890 bp, 7 predicted proteins | sample MGYA00241253_ERZ501486 | MGnify/ENA primary metagenome ERZ501486 (study PRJEB25962, sample SAMEA2042510) | human gut metagenome | biome: human gut; feature: human-associated habitat; material: faeces... | reverse complement strand
GTTATTACTCACCACTTGCAGAAGTGGGAGTCTCAACTCAGACTGAGATGAACGGAACCAGTGTAAACCGGAACCGGAATAATACGTTATTAAACTGATATTTTTCTAATACCTCCGGTCCACAGCTATTAGAACCGATGCCATTTTGTGCATAGTCAATGCACAGTACGGTACTGCCGGATTTTTCCAATTCATAATTATGGGCACAGCGTTCCAGCTCTTCCTGGGTATATTCGGATGCCTGGAAAGAAAATGTATCGTCTGAAACCGCAGTCAGACCGTATCTTGCGCCTTCTGCCTGCACGTAATCACAATCAAAATGGCTTCCGTTCTCCTGTGGGCGGATATAATCTTCATGAAGTTCTGCTACTTTTGCCATTACCTCTTTGAGGTCAAGACGGGCGAAAAGGATCTCCGGTTTCTCAGTTACTTTGCTGCCTGACGGATAGAGACCGAATGTTTTGAGATCTTCTAATTCTCTGTCCTGTGCATTTAACTGAGCAAGGATTCTCTCTGTTGTCTCCGGCATAAAGGATTTCAGCAGAGTTGCACCGATGCAGATTCCCTCAACAAGGTTGTAAAGAACAGTTGCAAGGCGGTCTTTCTTCTCTTCCTCTTTTGTCTTTTCTGCCTTCGGAAAAGCCTGCACATCATATTCAAAAGTCAGGCCGTCACTGGTATAAGGTACGGAAACCAGCATCGGTGAAACACGACAGTAATCAAGTCCGCCCGTCTGTACCAGCAGGTAAACACCCTTTGGCAGAGAAGTAAAAGACAGATTTCCATTTCCATCTGTTGTACCGGTAAGAGGCACGATACCTGCCGCTCCAACCGCATTTGCAAGAATCTTCGAAGCACTCTCCGCATCTGCAGCAGTCTTCAGGTTATTCAGATCCACCCCTGTTCCTGAAAGGGAAGATGCCATATGAAAATAAGACACCGGTTCTGTATCCATATCTGCAACCTGATACAAAGCAAGCGGCACATTTGTCAATGGTACCTGCTTCCCGTTTTCTGTAACTGCAAGGGTCAGAGACAGACTTCCTGTTGTCCGCCCGCTTCCACTGTTTTCAGACGCTGCTGCCGCCTGTACTACTCCCAGAAGGAGCAGCACTGACATAAAAATCACAGCCAAAGCCCTGAACCCTTTCTTTTTTAAAAACTTTTCTCTCATATCCTGCCCTGCCTCCATTATCTCTGCTAGTTTCTTCGCCTCTTTCGGCGTCTGATAACAACTGCGATGATGATCACCGCAAGGATTACAGCTCCTGCCGCACCTGCGATCAGCAGTCTGGTATCCATCTTCTTCGTCTGTACTTCTTTCTGCTCTTCTACCTTCTCCTCCACATACTTCGTGCGGTGACCGCGCACCAGAAGACGGTGGGTATTAATCCCATATGGAGTACAGGTAACCAGTGTACACAAATCTTTTCCCTCTATGACTTCCAGATCCGACATCTCTTCCGGAAGGACCACCCTGATCTGATCTACCTCATAGGCAAGCTTCCTGCCAAGAATATTCAGGATAAAAATATCTCCCTCCTCCATCTGGTCCAGATCCGTAAACAGCCTGGCACTTGGAAGTCCTCTGTGCCCGGAAAGCACACAGTGGGTACTCTTACCTCCCACAGGAAGAGAACTCCCCTCCAGATGCCCGATGGCAATCTGCAGAGCCCCCTCGTCTGTCCCATGATAAATGGGAAGGGAACAGTCAATCTTCGGAATCTCTATGTAACCCATAATACCGGTACCGGACACATCCAGAAGACTCTCATATTTCTTCTTATCCTTCTTCGAAAGTTTCCAGTGGTCTGATTTCTTCAGTAAACTCTTATTGTACTTTCTGGCTGCCTTAAACATCTTCTTATTCTCGGAATCATCCAGCTTCTCCACCTGCTTGCTGTATGTGGCAATGGCCCTGGACTGATGGGCCTGATTCCACAGATTACTCACTGTAGGATAAGAAATAAATCCCAGCCCCACCAGAAAGATTAGTATAATGAATATTGTTGATATGTGTTTTCTCTTCATAATAAAATTCTATCTCTTTTTACGCGTGCTGACAAGAAGCCAAATCAGCAGAACCAACAAAATCGGAACTGCCACAAATGCAGCCACAATCCTGGTATCCACCTGCATAGCTTCCGCAGTGACACGGATATTCTCGGCATCCTCTTGATTGGCAACGCGATGTCCCCTCACCAGAAGCCTGTGGGTATTGATCCCGTAAGGAGTACAGGTAACCAGTGTACACAGATCCTCGCCCTCCACGATCTTCAGATCATCAATCTCCTCCGGAAGAACAATACGGATCTGATCCACCTCATAGGTCAGTGTCTGATCCAGAGTACGAATCATAAACAAATCCCCTTCCTCCAGCTTATCCAGATCTGAGAAAAGCTTCGCACTTGGCAGTCCCCTGTGTCCAGAAAGCACACAGTGGGTATTCACCCCACCTACAGGAAGAGAACTTCCCTCAATATGACCAACTGCAATCTGCAGAACAGCCTCATCCGTACCATGATAGATGGGAAGGGAACACTTGATACTTGGAATCTCAATATAACTCATGATCCCCGTTCCGGAAACATCCAGAAGACTGTCATATTCCTTCTTCTCATCCTCCGCCAGCCCCAGACCATGCCCGGATTCATAAAGCTTCTTATTGTAGGCATCTGCCTCCGCCCACATCCTCTCATAGTCACTGGTGTCCATCTCCTCCACAGCGTCCGAATAGGTGGCAATTGCCCTGGACTGATGGAGAGAGTTCCAGTAATCACTGACTGTCGGATATAACAGCACGGAGAGACCCACGAAAAATACAAGCACTAATGCAATTGTAGATAAATTCTTTTTTTTCATGTGCATCTCCCTGTTGTCACTTTTTATCCCCAAAGGAACAGGAATGACTTCCTGCTCCTTTGAAGGGTTTGTATTACTTTATAACTTTTTTCTTTATGTAGATTCGTGATTAGCGGTTAGAGCTCATGCGTTTCTTTGTAACAAGGAGAACGCCAGCGCCAAGCATAAGGATTACACCAACTACGTAGAAGATTGTTGTACCGATGCCACCGGTGGATGGAAGGGTAGAACCTTTCTTATTAACTACATCTGCACTTAATGAACCCTCTGTTTTATTATGTGTAAGGGTAATTTCTCCTGTTACCTTATTACCCACTAATTTTGTGAGAACAGAATTTCTATTTGTTCCATCCCAAGTAATTGTATGATCTGCATTAACTGTAAAAGTGATTGGCTCAATTGTATTATATTCATCAGGTGTTTTGGTCTCTGTTAATACATATTCACCGTCATCCAATCCGTTAAAGGTAAATTTTGTACCCGATTCAGATTTTACAACCGCTACCGCCACTGTAGATCCATTAGCAAGTTTTTTACTAAGTGTAAATTCTGCGCCTGTCAATGGAGCTTTATTTTCATTCACCTTATTAATAACTACTTTATAAGTAAATACAATTACATTGTCCCAAGGAGTCTCACCTGTTTCTGGTGTACCACCTTGTTCCTGATTCGGATTATTTGAAAACTCAAGCTTAGCTTTATTTAAATTACCCTGTTCACCTAAAACAGCATTTTCATTTAATGTTGAAGTATATTCAACTCTAATCTTAGAATTCGGTTTAACAGATTCAATCTTCTTTAAATCAGCAAACACAATTTCAAAACTGCATCCATCACTTGTATTTGTATTTGTTTTTACTTCAAAATTAGATTTAATCTCTACATCATCAACATATACTTTTACAGAATCTTTATTAAAAGTAAGTCCTGCTTCTTCAATATCATGAAATGCATAATAATATGTATTATATTTATCATAATTTGCAGCTACTGTTCCTTCAAGCTTGAATTGAACTGCATCTCCAATATCATAATCGGCAGAATCTTGCCAGTCACTAGTAGTTCCTTTTGTATCGTCAGTATCTTTAATCTTTTTTTCCATAGACGGAACATCAGATTTTACAGTAAAGTTCACATCTTCAACTATCTTAACAATATAAAGAGTATATGCGTCTGCTACTCCATCCAACGAATCATCTTTATCTTTAATTAAATAATATCCAGCTGGTACTTCACAAGACTCTTCATTTTTAATAGTCTTTACAGGAGATGATTTTAAATTAACATATTTTTTAAGAGCTGTAAGAATTTTCTGATCACTTTGACCGTTCAAACCTTCTAGTTCTTCCATTACACTATCGTCAACTTTATTACCTTCTGTTTGAGAACTATTTGCTCCCCATCTTACATCCGTAAGAACATTATTTTTTAAAGTTCCCGTAAAGATTTGATAAATTTCATATGTATGCTCTATTTTTGTTGTAGACGCAGGTGCTGTAATCGTATAAGTTGTTGCTACTGTCGCTGCGTCATCTGCCATTACCGGTATGCACATAGCCAACACCATTACCGCTGTCAGCAATAAGCTGACGATTTTTTTTAAGTGTTTCATACTTCATTCCTCACTTTCCTTTATAAACATTTTTTGTTTAACACTTTTATATTTTTTGAATACGCTTCGACGTCTTGGATTCACCTGAGAAGTAGGCTTTAGATTTCCCTCCTTTCTCTGCGTTTCCGCCTCATCACGTATTCGCACATCAGTGACGCTGCCATCAGTGACAAGCCCACTGCTGTAAACCTGTTGGTTCCGATTCCTCCGGTTTCGGGCAAGATATAGCTTGATGATTTTGTATTTGGATAATATACAACTTGTCCTCCAGTTAAATAATGGCCTGTAAAATTATCAGGTTTTATGCTTGGATAAGTTGTTGTATTCGGATCGGAAATATAAAATAAATATCCATCTACTATTTCATCCGAAATTTCATAACCATCCGGTGCTTTTGTTTCAACCAGTTTGTAAGCCTGATTATGTTTCAGATTCTCGATTTCAATTTCTCCATCATCATTTGATGTCAACGACTGCTGATCTATTACATAATCTTTTTTTTGGTTGTCCCATTTGTAAAGATCAAATTCAGCACCTTTAAGATATAAACCATTATTAGCACTATCTACTTTATAAATAGTAATACCATTTATATTTGCCCCCGCGCTGCTATCCTGCAACTTGCTATCCGTCTTAATGCTTTCAGAATCCTTCTTATTTCCATTACCATACAAAAAAACTGTATTATTTGGATGAATCCAAGTTTCTGCATCACCTATGCATTTATATTTATATTCAAGAATCAAAGCTTTATTATCTGGTACAATCAACTCTAAAATATTTTTTCTTTTTTGCTCTGGATCTCCAGCATTATCTTTTCCTGTATTTACAGCTTCTTCCTTATATGTATAAGTATATTTTTCAGAATTTAATTTTGAACCTTTTGTACCATCTGAATTCAACAAGTATACAACAACGCTTCCCGGGACCAAAGTAACTTTGGCCTTTCCATACCATGGGTTATAATCATATTCCAAAATATCTTTTAAATTAAGAGTTCCCCCTTCACCATCTTGCAATAGATCCTTTCCCTTAGGATTAATCACAACAGAATATTCAAGAAGACTTGTATCATTTCCATTGGTTTTTCCTGACTTAGTTACAAGCTTAGTTTCTTCGCTGTTCGTTATTGTCTGTGTTTGCTCACCAGCTCCCCATTCTTTATTTTGTTCATCTGTAACCGTTACCGTATTTTTATATACTTTGGCATTTGTCCAATCTGTTACCTCATCCATTTTTACATCAATTTTAAAAACAAATGAATTAACATCTTTCGGATATGCTTCCTTTGGAATAGTAATCACAATATCATTTCCATTTTTTTGAGCAGTAATACAAGTTCCAGCGATACTACCTGTATTTTCATTCCAACTGAATGAAGTATCATCTTTCTTCAAAGACTCAAGCGTAACACCTTGTGGTAAATGTTCTATAAGTATTAACTGATCATTCTCTTTCATCTTGTCGGTAAGATTTACCTCTATTTTCCATTTTAGAATACCATTTTTAATGTCATTATCATTGTAATCATGTGCTGTATTCGAACCACCATTTTCGTTATTAGCATCTACTTTTTTAACAACAGGCTTTGGCGGTTTATATGAGTTTCCACCTCCAATCCACCTATTATCAAAGGAAGCACTATTAGTAAAATTAGTTTCTGTCGTTGGCTTCACAGCTGTTGTCTGATAATCAAAAGAAATGCTATTTCCCGTATTCAGAGGTTTATTTCCCGTAACTTTAATAGATGTCCAATTACCATCTGCAGAATTTCCATTAGAATCAGTCAGAGAATAGTTTCCTTCTCCCAAACATTGATTCAAGGCTACTTTTAAGGCTTCTCGCTGCGCTGGTGTAAAAAACTGGCCATTATTTGGTGTATCACTAAATGTCCATCCACTTTCCATATCTTTTGTAATAGCCAACTCTACATGCCATTTTAGAGTGAGAATTTCACTATCTAAATCAGATTCTATTCCTATTCCTGTTTTTACATATGGACTTTTTTCTCCAATCCATACCTCACCATCTGCTGTTCCTTTATTCTCTCCATTCTTCGTAAGTATGGCTTGATTTTTTACATTGCTTTCACCATAAGGCCTATCATCTGAGGTAGTATACTTAATTGTATATTTTTCCTTACAGCCATCTGGAAATGTATACGGTAACGTAATTTCATTACTGCCGTTAATTGGTGGTTCTATTGTTGCCTTCATTCCATTTAAATTCTTATTTCCATTAAGAATATCCTTTAAAGTCCATCCACCAATATCCATTTTCTGTTCGTTAATTGTAATGGTCCAAGTAACAGTGCCATTTCCATTATTAACACCTGATTTCTTTATCGTTCCATCATCAAAAAACGTATCAATTTCTGATCTAGATGTAATCTCTTTATTATCAGAATTTGTTGACTTTGCTTCAATGCTATTATGAGCTTTAATCGCAGTACCTTGATATCCTTCTGGAAGTTTCGCTCTATAAATTAATTCATAGGTATCTCCAGCTTCCATTTTATTAAGTTTTGTCGTAAATCCATTTTCCGTCTCTGTTACGTCAATTGTTATTTCTATACCATTTTTTTTCGCTGTAACTGTACCATCCAGTCCCAATTTACTCATTACATCTTTCAGGCTTACTTCACTGGATGTTCCATATTTACTTGTAACCGTAACTTTATAAACGATTGTTCCGTTTTCTATATCTATATCACCATTTTCTTTTTTTATGGTAATATCTCCTTTTTTAATTTCCTCCTCTTGTATCTCAACATTAACTATACATTTATCATTAAACTTGATTTCTGTTTTATTATTTGTATCCGTTTTTATTTCATCAGCTTTTGCTGATAAACGCAACCAACCATCAATTGCATTATTCTTATTCTTATTTACATACTCATCTCCAAAAGTAATAGACACAACACCATTTACAATTTCATAAGTACCTACTACCTTTCCTCCTGTACCCTCCACATTTCCTTTTCCTTTAAAATCTTTTAATTGCTCTGGAAGTGTATATGTAATGGTTTTTTTATCTGCTGAAAGTGTATCTTTCGGAAGAGTATATTTTAGCATAAAACTAATTGCTGCATTTCTGTCAAGTACTTCATTATCGCCTACATCAGTCCAATCATTTCCCGTTTTTTTCTGAAATTCTACATCAGTAAGAAAATTTTTTAAATCAATTTTCTGGGAATTATTCTCGTTTTCTACATTGTCGGCCACCATCAACGTATAAATACTAAAATGTTCTGCCTCGAAACTTACTCCATCATCAGAAATCTGTGACTCAAGTTTTTCCGGCTGGTCTGCATTTTCATCAGGAATATAATAAATCTCGCCTGCTTCGTTTTCCTTCTCTGTCAAATCTGGTATCCGGAATTTGACTGAGAGAGTATTTCCATCTACAGGCTCCCATTTATTACCTTCAGCATCAAATATAGTAATATCCCATGCACACAGGACTTTCATCCCTTCCATGCTGATGTTATTAACAGGGAATGCTTTTACGCTTCCATTTTTCGGGAGATTACCACTTACGGCAACTGCATTTTCACTCTGCTCTGTTGTAGCATATGTACTATCTGTATAGAGTTCTGCAGTTACTGTCTGCTGCTCCAACTGAACTTCCTGCGTCGCTTCAGAGGTTGGTGTCGGTGTAGGAGTTACTTCTATATTATTAGCAGTATCATCCTTCTTGGAATCGTCTTCTTTAGAATCTGCATCCTGATTCTTATTTTCATCCACTTTGTTCTCTGGTTCCTGAGTTGGCTCAGCATCCGGTGTTGTCTCTGGCTCCTGAGTCGGTTCTTCTGTCACTTCCGGTGTTGCCTCCGGCTCCTGAGTCGGCTGGGCTTCCGGTGTTACTTCCGCTTCTTTGGTCGGCTCCGGTGTTGGGGTTGCCAGTGCGGGGTTCTCCGGGATGGAGACGTAGCCTTTGATAGTTTCGCTTCCTATATTATAGGTGTTGTTTCTGACTGCTTTGTCGGCGTCGCCTACGATGGCGCTCAGGGTGCTGTCGCTTACGGAGGTTACGATTCCGGTGTGGTCGGCGCTGCCGTTGCTGTCTATGTCCAGAAGGAGCAGGTCGCCGGTTTTCGGTGTGTAGCCATCAGGAATTGTATAGTTCCATGCGCTGCAGTCGCTATTCTGAGGTACTGCGCTTGTTGGTACTCCTGCGTAACTTAAGCAGAAGTCTGCGAACTGGGCGGACCAGTTATCGCGGTATGGATCGTTTGCCCATGCGCCGTAGCGGGTGTAGCCGTGGATGGTCTGTCCGTCCTCTGCCACTGCGTAGTTGGCTGTGCTCTCTGTGTATCCGTTCTGGGTCTGGGCAATGGCTGCAAGGTCTGCACCCCAATTGCCTGTGAGTGCAACACTGCTTACAGTTCTCTGCCATACATTGCCGTCTTCTACATCTGCGTTCGGGTCGGAGTAGCAGGCAAGGATGTGTTTGTGTTCTTCTTTGCCGCAGACAAGTTCTTTCTTATAGCAGTCGTCTGTGTGCTGATGTCCATCGTTCTCTTCCTGTCCGCAGATGAGTTCTCTCTTGGTCTCGTAGCACTCTTCTGTGTGGTGATGGGCACCCTCTCCTTCTTCTTTGCCACAGGTGAGTTTTCTCTCGGTTGTGTAGCATCCGTCGATGTCATTATGTACGTGGTCGGGATCTGTATTTGTGCAGGTCTGGACCTGTTCTTCTGTGTAGCAGTCGTCTGTGTGCTGATGCCCGTCGGATTCGGGCATTGTACAGACCAGAACCTGTTCTTCCCGGTAACAGTCATCCGAATGTTGGTGGGCACCTTCTCCTTCTTCTTTGCCGCAAATCAGCTTCTTCTCATAGCAGTCCTCTGTATGTGTATGTTCTTCTTTTCCACAGTGAGGTGTTCCCTCTGCCGTAAGTGCCGGAAGAATCAGTGCATATACAGTACAGAAAACTACCATGCAGGCAAGGATGCTGACTATGCCTTTCCAGCGTTTATGTCTGTTATTCTTATGTTTCAGGTTTGCTGTCTGCTGAGACAGAGACTCTTTCATATTCCTCTTCCTCCCTCTTTATTATTCTGTACAGTTTTGTACTTATCAGAAAATACGGTGTCATTTCTATGAAACCGTGCCAAATGTTTCCAACGGCCATATGCTGAATACAATCTTGCCGACGATCTGTTCCTCTGCCACGGGACCTACGGCTGTATTTCGGCTGTCCACAGATGTGGAACGGTGGTCTCCCATTACGAAATAACGTCCGTCCGGTACCTGATAGGGAAGCTTGATGTTGCAGTCTCCCAGAGCTTTCTCTCCTTCTCTCAGGTATGGCTCATCCAGAAGCTTATCGTCTACATAGACGTTTCCGTCTTCGTCAATATTGACCCAGCTTCCCGGTCCTGCGATAAGACGCTTCACCAGGATCTTGTTGTTATAATAGAAGGCAATTACATCGCCCTGTCTGAATTCCGAACCTTTCAGTGAAACTACGATCTGACCTTCCCGCAGTGTGGGGGTCATGGAGCTTCCGTAGATCTGAAGCACCGGCAGGAGCAGTACAGCGATCAGAACTGCCGCAGCCGCCACTGTGATCAGTGTGTAAATGGTGTTTCTGAGTACCTGGAAATACCGTTTCTGATATTTCTTACGGTTTACTTCCTTTTCCAGCAGTTCCACCGAAGGCATAGAAGTGATCTCTCTTCTCTTCTTATTCTGCTTCATTCTCTGTCTCTCCGTTCTGTGAAATCTCCGACCGGATTCGGATATTCTCCAGATACTGGTCTGCTGCCTGCTGTGCAGCTTCGAATACTTTATTCAATTTCAGTGACGCCTCTGCGATGGAACCTGCTTCCTGTTCCATGATCCTGCGGTCGCTGAGCTGGTTCTTAACTGTCTCCAGTTCTTTCTGAAGTCTCTCTACTTCTCTGCTCTGTTCCAGAAGCATTTCCAGTAAATCCATACGGCTTAAACGCCGTAATTCCTTTTCCGTCATTGCTGTATAGTCCTTCCTGTCATTTCCCATGTAACAAAAGCATTACAGAATTTTAATTTTTTTGAAATAAAAAAAGTTGCAATTATCTCCCTTAAGAAATAATTGCAACCGAACTACCTTTTTCACTGAGTATGCCATCCTTCAGGCTTACTCTTTACGTTCCTTAAGGCTCCTAGCTTTGCGCCCCTGACTCTCATCAGGTTTGCCCCTCATATTTCCTATATTTTACCATATACTGTTTTACCCGTCCAGATTTTTTGCTTCGTCTATTTAAACAATTTTTTTCTTCACTTTGACGAAATTTTTCGTTAAATATATTACATTTCGTCTTTATTGTGAAAGATGAGCAGCAGAAGTATGCATAGCCTGTCCGTGGATATCTGTCCCTCTGTATATCCTATGCAGCACGCACAAAAAAAAGACCGCAATTATTCATATTC
>ENA-OPDA01002395-OPDA01002395.1-human-gut-metagenome-genome-assembly--contig:-NODE-2395-length-10894-cov-2.824061_pt1 | contig 10894 bp, 10 predicted proteins | sample MGYA00241253_ERZ501486 | MGnify/ENA primary metagenome ERZ501486 (study PRJEB25962, sample SAMEA2042510) | human gut metagenome | biome: human gut; feature: human-associated habitat; material: faeces... | reverse complement strand
TGTGCATTACATACTCTTTATCCATAACTTTGATTTTTAATATGATTATTGATTTATGTTAGTTGAACCATTCGGGGTTATCCTCTTTTAATTCCGTGATGAGTTCATCGTCCGGTAATTTGAGGGTCTTCGCATCGGCGAAAAAGAAAACCTCGTCATATATTTGTTCGGCTTCCTTACTTGCAAAACCTTCGCTCTCGTCCTCGAAACTGCCCGGATGAAGTGCATCGAGCAGAGCGGTAGAGCCGATAAGTAGTTCTTCACCTTCGTTGGATTTCACGATACGGCAGATGTAGATATTGCCGTCAAATTGTAGTTCTTTCGTTTTCATACGCCTGTTATCTTAATGGGATATGTCTCCCGTTTGCCTTGAGGTATTCCATGATACACTTCGCTTCTTCGTGCGATGCACGGTTGCGGTCATCGTAATTGCGTGTCTCGTCTGCCATGACCACGATACACTCCTTTACCAACCTGTAAAGGCTTTGCTGCAGCGTGGGGTGCATTTCGGGGATAGCGGCTGCAAACCGTTTGGGATTGAAGCCGTAATCGTTCACTGCTCTTTCCCAGTCTTTGGCGAGCTGGTACTCCTTGCTTTCCTTGATGTTGTCCATAATCTTGAATTTTAATGATTTGTTTTTTATTCCCTCCGTTCGATTCCTTTCTGTCGGAACCGCTTTGGGATTTTATAGATGCGGTACATGGCTGCCGGTAGAGCTTTATGCGACGGCTTTTCTTGCCAATTACTCTTCGTAGAAGGAAGAATTTGCAAGAAATGCACTTCAAGCCGCCGGATCAAGCGCGGCAGCCGACCTTTGCATCTGAAAAACCGGACGGCGATGGCAGAGAGGAGACCGTAGAGGTTATATCTATAACTGATATAAAGGGAAGAGGGCTTCGCCAAAGTATAAGAGCAGAGGGAAAGAGAGAGGTATAAAAGGAAGCCGCCAACGGAGTTGCGGTATTTATAAACGGATATCGTGCCCTCCGCCAATGGTGTTGCCATAGGCACGATTCCCGTTTATAGCCTATTTTGACCGGGCCGGTATCTCAAAGAGAGGAAGGCAGCAAATCCCCCATCCTCTGTTCCGGCATAGTGCAAAATCCCCGAACGATAGTAGCTCCGTTTACACCCTCAAGTCTGGCGAACATTTGCAACGCGTCAAATCCACAGTCGAACTGTTCCATGCTGACAGCGGGGGCAAAATGAACAATACCGTGGGGATAGCTCTTCGAGACACCTATCCACCCACGCAAATAATCATCGAAGCGTCCTTCTGCTTTTGAGGCGTAGAACTCTTGCGAATGGGAGCTGCAAATACTTTTGCCGTACATTTCATCTCCTAAAATCAAAGTGCCTGTTTGCGGGTTATACATAAAACGCCGATTGGTTATCTGAAGAATATCTATGATTTCCCGTTTGACGTCGATAACCATCAGGATTTTTTCAACCTGCCGTTTTGTGCGTTTGCCTGTTTTACAGTTTTTCTTGTCCATCTCTTGTCTTTTATGTGAAACATCTGTTTTTTACCCTTTTTTCGGTTCTTTTCTCTGCTTGAACCGTTCCGGGATTTTACAGATGCGGTACACGACTGCCGGCAGGGCTTCATACAGCGGTTTTCCCGGCCAATTACTCTTTCGCAGAAAGGAAGAATTTGCAGGGAATGCACTTCAAGCCGCCGGATCAAGCGCGGCAGCCGACCTTTGCAGTTGGAAAATCGGACGGCAACGGCAGAGAAGAGACGGGAACGGTCCGGAAAGTATGACGGTAAAAGGGGGTACGGCCTTGCCGGATATAAATGCAGGAGAAAATGAAGTAGAAAAGAGTGCGGCTTGGGCGGGTCAGGCAATGGTCTGCCGGGGCAAACATGAAAGGGATTCTCCTTATCCGTCCCACGCCTGAATTTCGACCGAGCGGAATGAAAGCGCGGGGCGGATAAGAAGTATCGCCGTTTGCCCTTGACGTGGCAGGTCACAAGGGAAAGATACGGAACAGAGGCGGAAAGTCCGAAACCAGCGGCATAAAGACCGGTCGGGCTGTGGAATACCGTGTTGTTTCGACAGGTCGAAGCTCCGGCATGGAACGGCACGATCCGGGCTGCCGCCGGTTTTGAACGGGCCTCCCGTACCTTTCCCTGACGACTTGTTACGGCACAGACTTTCCACTGGTTCACGGGTTGGGAAAGCCGGTATATAATGGGGAAACAGCCTGAAGGTAAAAAAGGAGGAAGCCTCGTTTTGAAAAAATGACCGCCGCAGCTATGGCGGCGATCCGTCATCATTGGCATGTGATGAGCAGGTTACATTTTGGTTATTCGTCTTCGTAGTATGGTATGCCATGCCTTACCACTGTCTTTTCCATTTCTTCCCACCAGACTTCACTATGGCGGTCGTCGTCAAAATCTATGGATTCATTGTCACCGAGCCGCAGCCTGTCGCGTGTCTCCATTTCCGTTTCAAACACGATCTGTTCCATCTGTTCGTCCGTAACATGACAGGTGTCGAATGGTTCCGGCAAGGATTCCAGTTCCCGGCGGGAGAGTTCGGATTTGCCGCAAACGAAAACCTTGTCGTAGAAAGCGTCCTCTTTCGGCGGCAGTTCGGGGTCTTGTTCCGGCAGCATGTCCGGACAATCTGAATCGTACAGGTGGTTCTCGCCGCGTTCCTGCGTCTGCCGGTTGTTTTCAAGCTCATACATTGTAAGTTTCATTTTTTGAATTATTTTTATGGGTTATACAAGTTATTTATTCACGTGGGCGTATCTTTTGTAATTTCTTTCCATGTTTCAATTTGTTTTTAAGTTTTTATTTCCCTCGGTTCGAACGATTACAGGGAGGGAAGTCCGATGCTTTTTTCTGCCTCGTCTTTGCATCATAGGATTTGCGGCAAGGATTCCATGAAAAATACGCTTGGAATGAAATGAGAAGGAAGATTTTTCATCAGGAAAATCGAAGATGGGCCTTGCGGCAAAGTTTTGAGATGCAATCAACTTTGCGGGAAAAAAGTGTCGGGCTTTGCGGTCGTCGGTCCGTGATGGTAACTCAATCTACAAGAGGTGGAAGCAGAAGTCTGCTTATAAAAAGGAGTATGATATAAAAGGAGTCATCGGAGGTACAAGGGGCAGATTCCGCTACAACCGGGTATGGCCGTCGGCAGACCGTAAGGTGAAAAAAATCCCCCTGCCCAGTCATTGTGAACTGAACAGAGGGAAAAGGTTAAATTTATGAATTACGGTCAGGCCGCTTTGTCGCCGGCCTCGTGTCCGGAAAGGACTGGCTGCGTGCGTTCCGCCTCTTTCATGCTTTCGTCAATCCGGTGCTGTAAAGCGTTGCACTCCTGTTTGAGCCTTGCCAACTCGTCCGCCTTGCTCCACTTACGGGCTATGATTGTCTCTAAGGTAGGTATCTCGCTCTCCAGCTTGGCTATCTTCTGCCGTTGTTCCTCAATCATGCCGGGCAGCTTTTCAAGGGCGGCTTGCGGGTATCGGGAGGATTCCACGAAGCCCAGAGGCAATGCTCCCGATATGCCGCAACGGTATTTCAGCCCGCTTACACCCTCGACGAGGAACGTGTTGCGGTAGAATGTACCGCCCATGTCATATTCACTGTACACCGACAGGTTCAATCCGGCATACGTGCCTATCGTGCTGATTGCCCCGTTGCGGTAGGTTTTGGAAATGCGGTGCAGTTCCCGTCCGGTCTCTTCCGCCGTAGCTTGTGCGAGGTTCAACAACCGGGTCGTCCGGTCTCCGGTGTAAGAGGTGATATACTCCCAGTCCTGTGTCATGCGTTCTGCCGCACTCTCGGCCTTTATCATATCTTCCTGATTGGCGGCTATCTTGCGTTCGGCCCTGATGCGGTCTTTCTTGAAAATGGCCTGTTCCTTTTCGAGCTGCATAATCTTGTTGTCGAGTTTTGTTTTCTCCAACAGGTCGGTATTTCCCGACAAGAGAGCCACGAACTCGGCGAAGTTCATGCCGTTGTCCTCGTCCATAGCGTCCTCGTCGATACGGCGCACGGCAATCGTGCCGTTGTTGATTTGGTTAATGAACATCTGCTTGTTCTTCAACAGGTTAAACTTGTAAGCGTCGAGTGTCTTTTCAGTGCCATAAATCACCACGTCCACAGTGTTGTTTCCCCAGAGCTTGACGGTGTTGCCCTTGCGTACCGCCCTGCCGTTGCGCTGTTCCATGTCAGCGGGGCGCCAAGGTATCTCCAGATGATGCACCGCCACGGCCCTTTCCTGTGCGTTCACTCCCGTTCCCAACATCGAGGTAGAGCCGAACAACACCCGTACCCTGCCACTGTTCATGTCCGCAAAGAGTTTCTTTCTCGCCCGTTCGGTCTTGGCGCACTGGATAAACTGGATTTCATCGGCAGGAATCCCCATAGCCACCAGTTTGTCCTTGATGTCGCTGTAGATGTTCCACTCGTTCGGCTTGTAGGTGGAAAGGTCGCTGAAGACGAACTGTGTACCCCGGTTGGCGGTCGAACGCACGTAGTAGTCGTAGATTGTCCGTGCGCAGATAGAAGCCTTGTTGTTCCCGTCGTCGCCGAACTTGTCGCCCAACAAGCGCATATCGAGGGACATCTTGCGTGCCACGTTGGTAGCGACAAGCATTTTTGCCTTGTCGAGATTGTCCGGTTGCGGAATATCCAACCCCAAATCTTCCCATTGTCCGCTGTGTGCAAAGGCGACGAGCCGCCCGATCATTTCCTCTTGTTGGATAGTGGGCGCACTGGAAAGGAAACGCACGTTTTTGTCCGGCACGTCGAGGTTTATCATGTCGGCGGTGCGGTAGTCGGTAATCTCACGCAGGAACATCGCCAGTTCCGGCACTTTGATATAAGTACGGAAACGCTCTTTGCGCTTTATCGTACCCGTTACGTTCAGCTCGTAATCAGCGGTCTTTTTCGTGAAGATAGCCGCCCAAGCGTCGAAACAGCTTACTTGTTGCCGTTTGAGTTCCCTCGGACGCAGGTATTTGAACATCACGTACAGTTCGGTCAGCGCATTTACGACCACCGTACCGGAAAGGAACGTAGCCCCCAAGTCCTTTCCCGTGCGGCGTTGAATGTCCCGAATGGCAAACAAAAGGTTCATCGCCCTTTGCGAGCCTTGTGCGTTGCCGATACCCGCTACTCTCGTGTGGCGTGTCTGGAACATCAGATTTTTATAGCAGTGGCTCAAATCCAAAATTCCGGATTTATGCCATTATCAGAACTTTTAGGAGCTTCCTGTAAAAAAGTCTAATCAATTAGTAATCATTATCTTTTCATCGCAATAGGTTCTGATTAATATTTCGTCTATAATTGTAGAATAACTTTCAAACAATATGCAATTATGGACATATCTAATCTGAACGAAAAAGTCAAAGGTCTTGTTTCTTATTTACAAGATACTGGTTATTCGGCCATGTACATAGACTATGTGAAGAAAATGGTCAAGTGGCTATCGGAGAATTCCAACCATTACAAATGGACGAGTCTCTCCGAGGCTGCACAAACCTTAAAAGAATTATGGCCCAATAGGTACACCTGTAGAAATAAGGTGCGCCTACTACGTATCATTCGCCAATATGTTGAGAAAGGAATATTGCCTGATGGGCATAAGCATTACATCAGTCCTCACCATTATGAGTTGCTTGTGGAGGAATACAGGAAGATAACGGATGTGGCTTTCCGTATTGTAGATAAGCGTTGCAAATCATCTGCAAACGTGAAATATGCATTATCCTCGTTTTTCTTCCATTTGCAAGAAATGAGAATGTACTCGCTTGAATCAATAACCGAAGATGCAGTCCTGGAGTTGTTCTCCCAAGACGGGAAACTGGGTAAAAGCCATTCACGCAAATACACGGTGGAATATGGATTGAAAGCCTGTTTGCCGCACTATGGCCGATCCGTAGAACGGATAATCGCATACCTGCCATCCATACCTAATAAACGGAAGAACATTCAATATCTTACGGAACTAGAGCTGGCGGCAATCAAGCATACGTTGGAAAACGACAGCACAATATCCCTACAGGACAAAGCCATCATAACCTTGGCCATGTATACTGGATTGCGTGGGTGTGATATCTCTGCACTCACGCTTAACAGTTTCGATTGGGAACACGACCTGATAAAAATCACTCAGGTAAAGACTGGACAGCCACTGACATTGCCACTCCGTGCCGTGGTAGGGAACGCTGTATTTGATTACCTGCTCAAAGAACGTCCCCGAAGTTCTGAACCATATGTTTTTCTCACAATACACGTTCCATACAGAAGGCTTCATACTAGCAATCTCGATGCCATATGTTCAAAAGTCATGTGCAAAGCAGGTATAAGACAAGGTAAAAATGAAAGGAAGAGCCTGCACCTGTTCCGCCACAATGTGGCGACGACTCTGTTACAAGGTGGTGTACAGCAACCTGTCATAAGTGCCACCCTCGGTCATGCGTCCCCAGATTCTCTTGACCGTTACCTTAGTGCGGAATTCAAGAGACTGAAGGAATGTTCATTGAGCATAGAACACTTTCCCATAGGAAAGGGGGTGTTTGACGTATGAAGGCAATTTCATTCCTATCCAACGCTATAGAAGGATATGTAAAATACCGCAAGGCTTCCGGACGTGACAGCCATAGCTATGTCAAGAACGTAATACTGTTCGACCATTTTTGTGCAAAGGAATATCCGGGACAAACCGAACTTACCCAAGAAATCGTTGACAGGTGGTGCAGGCAACGTCCATCTGAATGTACGAACTCCTGCGTGTCACGTGTCTATCCTGTCCTGGACTTCATCAAATACATGAACAAGCGTGGAATGACGAAAATTGGCTTGCCGCAAGTGCCAAGATCTGTGCCGAGGACTTATACACCGCATCCTTTTACACACGATGAATTGAAACGTTTCTTTGACGCTTGCGACAACATAAAGCCAAGGCGTGGCAGGCTCGCGGCTATCCAGCGCATGACACTGCCGGTGTTCTTTCGCTTACTGTATAGTTCCGGAATGAGGACGACCGAAGCCATCCTGCTGGAACGCGATGACGTAAACCTTGAAAACGGCGTGGTTTCCATCAAAGGCGGCAAGGGGTATGACCAGCATTATGCTGTCCTCCATGATACAATGCTGGATCTGATGCGTACTTATGACGGAAGAATGGATGAGTTGGTGCCGAACCGCAGGGTGTTTTTCCCGACACCTGATGACAAGCCGCACCCTCCAGCATGGGTGACATATCACTTCCGTGTACTGTGGCAAAGCTGCAATTCATCCCACGCAATCCCATACGAACTAAGGCACAACTACGCCATAGAGAACATAAACAGCTGGACGCACCAAGGATTTGCAGTACACGACAAATTGTTGGCTCTAAGTAAGAGTATGGGGCACAGGCAAATTGGAAGCACATTGGCTTACTACTCTTTGACTCCAGCAATTTCGGACATAATGGCGTGTACCGACAATGAAATCAATCAATAATTAACGCAAGACGATTATGAAAAAGAATATTAACCCACAGGCCATGCAGATTGCTGCGTGCCTGCATGACTGGCTTGAATATCATGTACCTTCCATTAAGGCGTGCAGTAAGCATACTCAAAGGAACTATCATATTTCCATGACGCTTTATGCGGAGTTCCTCAGAACGGTAAAAGGTATAACACCCGAAACATTGAATGCTAATTGCTTTTGCAAGAAAAACATTGAGGATTGGATTGTTTGGATGAAAAAAAATCGAAATTGTAGCCCGGCGACCTGTAATGTAAGATTATCCGCCTTGCGCGCCTTCCTAAAATACTTGTCGGATTGTGATATATCATTCGTTTCAGTGTTCCTTCAGGCAGAGAATGTGCCGAACGAAAAAACTCCCAAAAGGAAAGTAGTCGGTATCAGTAAATTGGCTGTTGACACGCTTCTATCCATGCCAAACCAAAGAACTGCTATTGGTTTTCGTGATTACATGCTTATGCTCCTTCTGTATTCGACTGCTGTGCGTATCAATGAACTTTTGACGTTGAAGATTCACAATATTACTATGGACTGTTCAAAGCCTCACATGATTGTCATAGGAAAGGGACGAAAGAAACGCCCAATACCTCTTCTGGCAAAACCTGTGCAATATTTGAAGAAATACCTTACCGAATATCATCCTAATCCTGACAATGCTGAAGCGTTACTCTTCAATTCAAAAAGCAAAGGTATATACACACCCATGTCTGCGGAAAATGTTAATAAGATGCTGAAAAGGTACGCAAAGATGGCATATGACAAATGCAGTGACGTTCCTTTGGACCTACATGCTCATCAGTTTAGACACGCCAAAGCATCCCATTGGCTTGAAAACGGTATGAACATTGCCCAAATCTCTTATCTGCTTGGGCATGAGAATATCCAAACAACAATGGTATATCTTGACATAACTACTGAACAAGAGGAAAAAGCTTTGGAAACGCTTGAGGATGAAAACCAGAGAATCGTTGGTAAGAAATGGAAATCGGCAAAAGGTAAAATGGAACTTGAAGCTTTCTTAGGTTTATATAAATGAGAAATGTGAGGTGTTGTGTTTGTAATAAGTACAATGCCTCACTTAAGAACAATTCGCTCAATAAATAATCAGAACTATATAAGATATAATAAAATGAAAATCAATATCATAATGCAAAATTTATGAAATTCCTAAAAGTTATGATAATGGCATTCGTCCACAAATATGTGGTCTATGCCCATCAAGCGGAAATCGACGGTATCGTCTTTCCGGCGGTCTATCTTCATCTGCAGTTCGGCGAGCTTGGCTTTAAGGTTCTGTTTCCGGGTTTCCAGTCCTTTCTGCATTCTGCCGCTCCGGTAGCGCATGGTGGACTGTTCCAACACTTCGAGGCTGCGCTCCACGTCGGCCAGTTCTTCCGAGAATATGTCGTACATGGTTTCTTCGGACTGCGGAATCTTGCTGAACTGGTCGTGTGTCAAGATAATACAATCCCAGTTATTGTTCTTGATCTTTGAAAATACCTCTTTGCGGTTGGCAGGGGTGAAATCTTCCTTGCCCGGATAGAGCACCTTGGCTGCGGGATATGCCTTGCGGAACGTGTCGGCAATCTCGTGCACGTTGGCTTTCAGTCCGATAATGAGAGGCTTCTGAACCATTCCGAGACGTTTCAACTCATAAGCGGCCACGCACATAATCATCGCCTGTGCCTACCTCGTGCCAACAGATACCGCCGCCGTTCTGCTTTATCATCCAAATGGCGTCCTTTTGCGACGGATAGAGGCTGTCGTAGGAGAACTGCTCGAAAGAGAGGCCGGGGAATGTCTGCGCCGAGCCGTCGTAGTGCGGACGCACGTAACAGTTGAAACGCTCGTTGTATGTCCTTACCAGTTCGTCCCGGACTTCCAAAGGCTCGTTGTCGAGCCACTGGTTGAAACGTTCTCTGATTTCCTGTATCTTGGCGGCGGCTTCCTGTATGGCTTCCTCGTCCGGTACTCGTACCTTGCTGCCATCCCGGTATTCCTCTCTCGTTATTTCGGGAACGGTATCGTGCAGGGCGTGTACAAACAAGTCCTCGCCGTTGTAGCTGCGCACGGAATAGGTATTGTATGCCACAGGCGAATATCCCTGCAGCCGAATCAAGTAAGTGTCGTTCACGTCGAAATACATCACGTTCGCACCCACTCCGAAGAGTTCGGAAGCAAAATCGGCGTACAGTTTCGTATCTATCCACCGCTCGCCCATGTTGATGTCGAGTTCTTCATAGGGTATCGGTTCGGGTATGGCGTTCTCCAGTGCCTTTGCAGACGCTTCGACCCATTCTTTCTCCTTTCCGGTGAGGTCAGGGAGAAATGAAAGTGTCTCTTGCTGCTTGGCTATGACATTTCCGGCAAGGAACTTCCCTTTGTGCTCCCATTCTCCGGCTGCCGGATTGTAGAAGATTTCCCCTTGCAGGGCTTCGATGATTTCTTCTTCGTCCTTGCCTGTGGCTTGTGCCATGTAGTCCATATCGACCTTGCCGTAAAAGTTCAGACTGCTTGCCAGAGCTTCTATTGGTGTGAGCGTTTCCGTGTCGTTTATCTTTTTGAAAGCAACGGGTTCACGCATGATGTCGGCTTTGAAGATGTCCCTGCCGACCTGCATTTCTATCGTGAACACCTCCGTACCGAGACTGTCGAGCATGATAAACTCCTTGTTGTCGTTATCGTGGAAGAATCCCCATTTGGCAACAAAGGCGTCATATAGGGCATTGAGTTGTTTACGGAACTCCGGGTACTCCTTTTGTTCTTCCCGTTCCCTGCCGGACAGCTCGAAATACGCCTTGCGTATGGGGAAATAGTCGGCGGCCCTGTCCGTGTTTACCTTGCCATCGTCCACCGGCACGAAATCGACGGCTGTCTCCGTGTAACGGCTCGACTTGCGGAACCGGAGCGTACCTACCTGCCCCTCGAAAACGACCATTGCGCCGTTCTTCATCCATGTTTCCATGTCCTCTGTGTAGGCACGTATGCCTTTGGCTGTCTGCGGCTCGCCGAAAAGAGACATCTGTACGGGGGCGTTGTCTTGGCCGTGACCGCCGAAAAGAGCCTTGCGAAAATAGCGGTCGAAATCGTATTTGAGCAGTGCGGAAAGGTATTGGGACATGGCGTTTTCATCGCCTAACCACTGGTATTTGCGAACGTACTTTCCGAACTGGTTCAGCGCAATGCGACTGTCCGTGGCAAGGGCGGTCTTGGGGAGGGTAAAGATTTTATTCGCATAGTCGGTCATTGTTCCTGCCGTGTCGGCCTTTTCCTTGGAGACCTGCAAAAACATCTTCTCCCGTAACGAGAGGGTCGCCTTGCGGCTGTGTTTCTGGAATATCAAGAGGTCGCTCCCTACCTCTATGCCACTTGTCTGCATGAAAAGGGTA
>ENA-OPDA01002385-OPDA01002385.1-human-gut-metagenome-genome-assembly--contig:-NODE-2385-length-10923-cov-1.533401_pt1 | contig 10923 bp, 14 predicted proteins | sample MGYA00241253_ERZ501486 | MGnify/ENA primary metagenome ERZ501486 (study PRJEB25962, sample SAMEA2042510) | human gut metagenome | biome: human gut; feature: human-associated habitat; material: faeces... | reverse complement strand
TGACGAAATAGCCCGGATGGATGTGATTTATCAGGGGACTGACTTTGGTTGGTACCCAGATGCGTATGCGTTTGTCCGATGCTATTATGACGCGGACAGCGAGACGATTTATTTTATTGACGAGCATTATGTCAATAAAGAATCGAACGAGATAACGGGTAACTGGATCAAAGAAAAAGGTTATACGGATTATCATATAACTTGCGATAGTGCCGAACCGAAATCTATAAACGATTACCGGAGCATGGGACTTCCGGCGCGGCCGGCGATAAAAGGGCCAGGTAGCGTCGAATATGGAATGAAGTGGCTTATGCGGCGAAAGATCGTTATAGACAAACGCAGGACACCGAATGTATACCGAGAATTTACAGAATACGAATACGACCGGGACAAGGACGGCAACATCATCAGCGGCTATCCGGATGCAAACAACCATTCGATCGATGCGACACGTTACGCATTTGAACCTAAATTTAACCGCAGAGGGAACACAGCTTAATATACATCAAGCGGAAAAATGCCGGGAATATGGCAAATACACGGCACAGGGGTATTGCAAAGATGGGAATTATACAGACAGTCAAAAGGTGGTTTAATATGATATTTAAAAAGCAGGCTGAGAAAGATTTTAGGGTAAAGGATACCACGTCTGCGCAGATGATGGCAAAGGTCGCAGAGTGTGCCAACATCTACCGCGGCGCGCCGTACTGGTTAGACGCAGAAAACCGGATAAAGACTATCAATTTTGCAAAGGCGGTATGCTCAGAAACGGCACGGCTCGTCACGCTGGGAATTAAAATCAAGATTGACGGAGGCGCACGCGGGGCGTGGTTACAGGATCAGATTGATAAAGCATATTATAGCCTGCGCCATTGGGTAGAGTATGGCTGTGCTTATGGCACGGTAATCATAAAGCCTAATGGCAGCGGGCTTGATATGTTTACTCCTATGGATTTTATCGTGACGGAGCAGGACGAGAACGGAAATATAACGGGCGTTGTGTTTAAAGACAGCTATGCGGCTAACGACAAGTTTTATACGCGTCTGGAATACCATAGGTTTGTCGAGATGCGGACGGAGGCGGGCGTGGTATACCCGTATGTTATATCAAACAAGGCGTATGTATCAAAGAGCAGCGAATCCCTCGGCGATCCTATCCCGCTGGCACAGACAAAGTGGGCAAATTTGCTAGAGGAAACGCCGCCGATTCTCAAGGGCGGGAATGAAAAGCTTGATTCCCCCATGTACGGAGTGTTCCGCACCCCTGCTGCCAACAACGTAGACCTTTCATCTCCGCTGGGAATGCCGGTATACGCGGAAGCCATCGAAGAGATGAAAGACCTTGACATCGCATACAGCCGGAACGCCGGTGAGATATATGACAGCGAGAAGATCATCCTTGCAGATGACAGGCTGATGTTTGACAGCGGGACGAACCTTAACGGGCGCATCCCAGACGTTAAGCTTCCGCATTATGTAAAAAACGTGTTCGGCAACAGCCCGGAAGAGTTTTACCAGGAGATTACGCCGCAGCTCAATACAGCCACACGCCTTGACGGAATCAATGCTCTCCTGTCCCAGATAGGGTATAAATGCGGGTTCTCGAACGGCTATTTTGTCTTTAACGAAGCGAGCGGCATCCAAACGGCGACAGGCGTGGAAGCGGAGCAACAGCGAACCATCCAGTTTATCAAGGATGTGCGGGACAAGTTGGAAAGTTGTCTAAATGATGCAATATATGCCATGTCGGTGTATGCAGATTTGTACGCGCTTGCCCCTGTCGGGGTTTATGAAGTGGTATACGACTTCGGGGACATCACATACAACCGCGAGGAGGATCGGGCACGCTGGTGGAGCTATGTCGCACAAGGAAAGGTGCCCGCGTGGATGTATTTCGTCAAATTTGAGGGCATGACAGAGGACGATGCGAAGGCAATGGTGACGGAAGCCCAGCCAAAGGAAACGGGGCTGTTCGGGGAGGAATAAGCATGGATTTTGCGATTGTAGGACAGGGGATCGGAGACATCGGACGCGTTGAGAATCGCTGGAATGAACTCTTTGATTCTTTGAAAAATGTAGAAAACTCGGTCAAAGAAATTGTAAGAATGCTGCGGGAAGTCTATGAAAAAATAGAAAGAGCAGTCGATGAAGTTATGATTGAATGGGAGAGACGGCGAAAGACACGAAGGTATATGGCATTAAAGGTCTTGAGTGTGTATACAGAGACAGATATGTTGGATATTAGGAGACTGTTAAGACGCATATATAGGGCGCGAAGCTGCTGCTAATAAGGAGAGAGTAATGGAACCGATAACCAGAGAAGAGTATTATCTTGCGAAGATTGCAGGGACATATGAGGGCAAGACGCCCAAGCCCGTGACTATTGATGAATATTATCTTGCAACTATGGCGGGGGATTATTCCGGCAATACCCCGCAGCCCGTCACGAGATTGCAGTATTACATGGCAAAGGTAGCAGGAGTATGGGGCGGAAGCATCCCTGCGCCTGTGACACGATTAGAATATTACTGGGCGGCGATTGCCAACGGGGAAGGAGAAGTTTTCCCACCTGTGACACGCGAGGAACATTTCCTGACGTTGGTAGCAGATGCATACAGCGTTGTGCTCACGGTCGTTACCGGCAACCCCGCCCTCTTGGAAAAATCAAAGGGGAATCGTGGGCTGGAATCCCTTACCCTCTACGGCAAATCAACGCAGGTGAGCACGACTGGGGCGCAGCTATTTGATAAAATGTCATTGCACGATGGGTATGTGACAACATCTGAGATTATAAACACACCACATAACGACTATTATAGAAGCGATTATATCCCAGTGTCCGGTGATGATATCATCATAAGCGGGGTAAATTTTGGATACGCTGGCGGTTCGGTCGGGATGATGGCGTTTGATGCAGAAAAGCAAATTGTCAGGAGCAGTAATATCAAAACAATGGATATTAAAGGATGCTCGTATGTAATGATATCTGTCCCCAAAAAAGACGTAGATATAGTTATGCTTAATTATGGCTCAACCGCCCTCCCGTGGGAGCCTTACACCGGCGGCAAGCCCTCCCCGTCACAGGAGTACCCGCAGGAGATTGAAAGCGTAGGGCAGGATGGCGAGATTGAGGTTAAGACACTGGGCGCGAATCTGTTTGATGCTTCCACTGCATTAAAAACACAGATAGATGCAGGACTTCTGCATATAAACGATTCCGGAGAGGTAGTTTTAAACGGAACTTTTGGTACAAATAACCGAAATTTTTACATAACGTTAAAACCTGGGGTATATTGTCTAACAGGTGGCGCTATATGGCACATTATTGCATCTAAAGATTCCGTATTTGATCGAATATTAACAATTGATGAAGAAACAACTTATCACTGTTATATTAGCAATGGGACATATAACGAAGTAGTGTCTAATCCGATGATTAACGCAGGCTCAACCGCCTTGCCATACGAACCCTACAAGCCCGCCCAGACCCTCATCATTCTCACACCAAACGGTCTTTCTGGGATCCCGGTATCATCCGGCGGAAACTACACAGATGCAGACGGGCAGCAGTGGGTATGCGACGAGGTGGATTTTAAAAAAGGAGTGTATGTGCAGAGGGTCGCAACAGAAACACCAAAAGCAAAGTGGAAAAATTTTGAAGAAACCGCTGATGTTCCAAACAGATATCGTATTTCTGGAGCCCTTGTAAATAGATATAGGAATGGTTCGACTAAGTGTTTAATCTCACATGGTATTTATGCAAATTGGGGAATTGCTCCCGGATGGGCATTAAATTCAACAACTTTTTATTATCATCCCAAAGAAGATGTTACAAAAGAAGAGGCTAAAGAACAGATTCTTGGTTTTATAAACTCAGCCAATCCATTGACGTTTTTAGGGCAGCTTGAAACACCGATCGAAAAACCTCTTACCACAGAGCAGCTTGCCACTTATAAAGCCCTGCGAACCTACAGCCCAACAACGACCGTGGCAAACGATGCGGAAGCGGGGATGAGCGTGGGATACGCAAAGATGAAATAAGGGTACGCCATAAAATGCGGGAGGTGGTAGAATGAACCTGGATACGAAAGTTGGGGACGTGGAGATTAAGCTCGATACGTCCCGCATAGACGATAATCTGCTGGAAGCCCAGAAGCTTTTGAATATGCAGGTAGTGGCGGACAGCGCCCCCTTCGTTCCATTCCGGCAGGGTGCACTAAGAAACAGTGTAAGATATCCAGACGGGGTATACGGCGGCATCGTTGAGTATGACACGCCATATGCTCATTATTTGTACAAGGGCGTTGTGTACGGTCCGAATATCCCGCTTAAAGACGCAGAGGGGAACATCATAGGGTGGACATCCCCTCCCAGCAAAAGCCCGACGCAGAGACGGATTAAATATCACGAGCCGGGAACAACGTCTGAATGGTTCGAGGAAGCCAAAAGGCGGCATAAAGACGACTGGCTGAATCTTGTGAGAAAAACGGTGGGGAAAGAGTGATGCTGAGACCAGAGTATTTTGAAGGGAAAGCTGACCGGATATTAGAACTCTATGAACGGCTGGAAAACTTTATCCTGCGGGATATCGCCAGAAGGATTTTAAAATCCGGGAAAATCACAGCCACGGCGGATAGGTTGCTGTACAGGCTGGAGCAGTTGGGGGAAAGCCGGGATGAGATACAGCGGCGTATCATGGAACTGACAGACCTGAGCGAAAAAGAACTGCGGAAGCTCCTGCGTGGTGCCGTGCTGACATCGTGGGAAGATGATGCGGTTACACTGTCAGAAATGGGTATCGCGGCGCAGTCTCCGCTTGAAAATGCACGATATATGGCTGTTATTGAAGCAGAGTACATAAAAAGCCGGGCGGAGTTGAAGAACCTCACAAGGACGACGCTGGAACAAAGCCAAAAAGACCTTGTGTCGCTGCTCGACGAAGCCGATGTAAGGGTAGCAAGCGGAGTGCAAAGCTATCCCGCAGCCATAGCGGATGTGCTGGATGCGTATGCGGGACGCGGCGTTATGGTGGATTACCCGACAGGGACGCGAAGGACGCTGGAATCTGCGGTACGATGCTGTGTAGTGACGTCAATGAACCAGACAGCGGCGCAGCTGACAAACAGGTATATCGTGGACAGCGGAACAGAGTATGTGTTAACTTCGGCGCACCTCGGGGCAAGAATAAGGCGCGACGGGCAGCCCTTGCTTGCAGGTCATGACGAATGGCAGGGCCGTGTATTTAAAATTGACGGAAGCGAGCCTGGATATCCGAACCTGCTGGAATCGACGGGGTATGATATTGATCTAACCACGGGAGAAGGCAGGGTTGTGGATATGAGAGGGATGCATGGCTATAACTGTCGTCACGGGCATATGCTGTTTGACAAGCGGATGCGGAATCCGTGGAGGGACGCAGAAGGAAATCTGCTGGATGGAAGCGGAAATAAAATTACCGATGCTGAGAATCTAAAACGGTATGAGGACAGCCAGAAGCAGCGAGCTATGGAGCGCGGAATCCGAAAGACGAAACGACAGTTGATAGTAAAACAGGAAGAGCTTGCATGGGCGTCCGGCGCGGAACGGGAAAAGCTCCAGCAGGAATATGATAAGCTGGCTTACCGATTGCAGGGACAGAACAGGGCTTATAACCAGTATTGCGAAGAACATGGATTACAGCCGCAGTATGATCGGAATGCATTAGCGGGATTTGGATACCCGCAGCAAAAGGCAGCAAATAAAGGGGCAAAAAGATATGCGGAGAACGAACCGATTTGAATATTACAATCCAAACCCCTCGAAATGGCAAAGAGTAGGGGATTGCACTGTGCGCGCATTGTGCAAGGCTTTAGGGCAAGATTGGGATACAGTTTATGTAGGTTTGTCCGTGTATGGTTTTTCGTTGTCTGACATGCCAAGTGCTAATAGAGTCTGGGGCGCGTATCTGCGCGAGAACGGATTCCGCCGGTATATCGTAGACGACCACGGACAGCATGTTTACACGGTAGATGATTTTTGCCGAGACCATCCAGCAGGGACGTATGTGCTCGGGATAGACGGCCATGTGGTGTGCGTCAAAGATGGACATTACTGGGACACATGGGACAGCGGCCAGGAGATACCGATATACTACTGGGAGAAATAAGGAGATAGGCACTATGGAAACGATACAGGCTATTCTTGCTGTGTGCGGCGGCATTTCGGTGATAGGGGGCGCTGTGGCTGTGATACATAAATGGATATCCCCCGCGATTAAGCTCACCACGCGGGTAAAAGTCCTTGAAGAGCATGACAAGCGAGACTTTGAAACGATGCATGAGATTAGGGAGCGGGACAGCCTAATCATGGAGACATTGGTAACGATGCTTAACAGCCAGATATCAGGGAACAATGTTGAGCAGTTAAAAGAAACGAGGGGAAAGCTTATATCTTATCTGGCGCGGACGCAATAAGGGGAGTAATCTTGAAGGTATACGATTTTACAGTGTTTGAATTGAATTTTTTTCGCAAATACTGCAATTTTACACCTGAGGAACGGCGGCTTTTTGAATTACGGGCGCAGAATATCCAACTGGAAATGTGCGCGGAGATGATGAACGTGAGTGTGTCCACCGTGAAAAGAATGAGCCAGCGAATAAACAAAAAGATAATACGGGTATGCTGATTTGATACTTTTGTAAGCCTTTGATGAACTGTCAGAGGCTTATTTTTTATGCCATAATTTAGCCATAGAAAGTCATTAAATTAGTCATAGGAGGCGCAGGCATGGCATTACCATATCAAGGATACGGCTATAACCCGTATCAGTATGGACAAGTAAATCCGCTACAGCCGCAGATGGACAGGCTGGCGCAGATGCAGGCTCAGTATCGGCAGCCACAGCAGATGCAGCAGGTAAATCAGGGGATCCTGTGGGTGCAGGGCGAGGCTGGAGCTAAATCTTATCTTGTCGCTCCAAATACAAGCGTCCTTTTGATGGACTCCGAAAACTCTAATTTTTATATAAAGACTACCGATGCCGCCGGGATGCCGACGCTCCGCACCTTTGCTTACAAAGAGGTCACGGTGGGCGCGAAAGAGCCACAGAAACAGGAGGAAGTGAACTTAGACGATAAATACGTTACTCGGAAAGAATACGACGATTTGAGAAGCAAATATGAAGAATTATATAGTTATCTCGAAACGGCAACAAAGCCGGAAGGAGGCAGACATGGCGAATCCCTTGTTTGAGGCCCTGAATGGTAATAGAATGGCCGGAATGCTGGAACAGTTCCAGCAATTCCGAAAAGAGATGGAGGGCAGAAATCCGAATGAAGAGATTAACAGGCTGTTGCAGTCTGGCAAAATAAACCAGCAACAGTTAAATCAAGCCCAGCAGATGGCGCAGCAGATGCAGGGTATGTTTAAAGGCTTTTTTAAATAGTACACAACCGGGTGCACACGGTTTTGTAAATACATTATCGAAGGAGATAATTACTATGACAGACGGTTTAACCGCTTCTGATGTTGCCGTATTAACCGGCGGCACAGGAAAAAATGACGGCTTCGGCGGAGATTGGGGTGCATGGATTATCCTTTTCCTGATTTTCGGTATGTTTGGCTGGGGCGGCTTCGGCGGCTGGGGCGGAAATGGTGGAGGAGCAAATTCTCCCGCATTTCAGGGTTATGCAACCCGCGCTGATATCGACGCAGCGCTGTCCACGCAGGGCATCGAAAACGGTATCCAGAACCTTTCCGGCCAGCTTTGCAACGGCTTTGCCGGCGTAAACGCCAACATGGCAAATCTGGGTTATCAGACGCAGCAATGCTGCTGCGATACCCGAGAGGCTATTGCTGGCGTAAACTACAACATGGCGGCCCAGACAAACATCCTCCAGAATACCGTAAACAACGGATTCCGCGATGTAATTGACGCGCAGAACGCCGGAACACAGCGCATCATCGACCTGTTTACGCAGGACAAGATACAGTCTCTGCAGACCGAGTTACAGTCCGCACAGCTCCAGCTGTCTAACAACGCACAGACAAACAGCATCTTAAATGCTTTGAGACCTACACCCGTTCCGTCTTATCCGGTAATGTCCCCGTACACGTCCATCGTAAACCCGACAGGCTTTAGCTTTGGCACCGGATGTGGCTACGGAGGCAACACGGGATGCGGATGTTAAAACTTCAGACGGAGTATCTTCGTGGCATTTTGCCATGATGTTCGGCTGATGCCGTTATTCACAAAAAGGGGCAGGCTGAGAACGTCTGCCCCTTTTGAAATGAAGGGAGAATAAAATGATTGAGTTAGTAAACACAACGCCGGTCACGGTCCCCGTAGGGCAGTCTATCCCGTTTTCTGCAGTGGCAACAAAGGGCGGATGCGCAGAAAGACACAGGGATGGAAGCGCGCAGATAACGCTTGTAAAGCCCGGTAGATATCTGATCACATTTTCCGGGAACGTCGCAGTACCGACTGGGGAAACGGTAGGAGAAGTGGCGCTGGGAATTGCCAGAGATGGGGAAATCCTCGGCGGCACGGTGATGCGTGCCACCCCTGCGGCAGTAGAGCAGTATTTTAACACATCGTCCCAGACATACGTCGATGTGTTCTGTGGATGCTGTGAAAACGTTTCCATCAAAAACGCAGGGACAATTCCTGTGTTAGTAGACAACCCGAATATAACAGCTGTTCGGGTTTGCGGTTAAGGAGGGCAGGCCATGAGTTACAAATTGATGCAGAACATCCGGGAAGAACTGGATAAAATCGCGGAAAAAGGTCTGAACACGGGCAATCTAGAGACCGCATACAAATTGATAGACATGTTGAAAGACATGGAAAATTTGGAATACTGGAAGTGCAAAGAGGGTTATTATAACGCCGTCCTTGACGAAATGGAAGGCGGATATAGCCAGAATGGAGAGTACAGCGAGAGGCGGAAACGCGACAGCCGTGGGAGATACAGCAGGGATGATGGAATGAGCATGACGGCCTATGACGATGGATCCTCCTATGCGCGACGTGGGGAGCACTATGTAAAGGGTCACTATAGCCGTGGAAACGGAAACAATGACCCTTATGATGATTACATGGAAAACAAGCAGTCTTATCGCAACGGCAAGTCTGAGGATTGCAAGCGGCGTATGCTGGCCGCTCTGGAAGAGCATATGGATGCACTGACGGAAGAGCTGGGAGATCTGTCAAAGGATGCAGACTGCCGAGAAGAGCGGGAGACTATTTCGCGGTACATCGAAAAATTACGAAAGATGATGTGAGTAAAGGCGGCGGGTAAACCTGCCGCTTTTGCTTTAAACATGGGTACGCCATAGTTTTTTTTATTTGGTAAAATGTATTAAAGGCTATGGAAAGGAATGATCGTCATGGATATCAAAAGGGTATACTGTCCTGTCTGTAATAATAAAACGCGGTCAGCATTCCGCAAGGATACGACAGCGCATAATCTTCCGGTGTTTTGCCCGAAATGTAAAACGACCAGCCTCGTGAATATTGAAAACGGAAAGGCAGAGCCTATCGTCCGTTAAGTGCCAGACGCCAGACGCAGAGCCAGTGATTTGTAAGGATTTCTTACAGATTGCTGGCTCTTTTTTGTATTTGTATTTCCTCCTTTACAGCACACAGCCTTGCGGGAAGGTTGAAAATGCGGTTCGACTCCGTCTGTGTGCAATCCTGTAAATCGTAATTGCAGGAAAATCCATCCCATCTTTCTTTGTTTTTGCCACCGTGCATGGAAGCAGCCGGGTTCAAGCCCCGGCGCACGGTATAGGTGCATTGTTTAGACAGCGCCGATCATTACGCTTTTCGCCCGGTTCGCTACCCCGGGCGCTTTGTGGGATAGCTCAGGAGGTAGAGCAGCGGCCTTATAAGCCGTGTGTCATGGGTTCAATTCCCCTTCCCACAACTACCCCGCCCGTGGTTTATCGGGCTTAATCCATACCGCTGACGGGCGGTTAATCAATCACGTTTAGGAGGATAAAGATGCAGAATATTGAAGCAATTTTGACAGAACTGGGAATTGAGGTCTCGGCGGACAAAAAGGAAAGCCTTACGAAAAAGGTGGCGGAAAATTACGTCACGAAAGCTGAACATGAAAAGAAGCTGGGAAAGGCTGAGACTGACCGGGACACGTGGAAAGGAAAAGCTGAGACGGCAGAAAGCACCCTGAAAGGCTTCGAGGGCGTTGACCTTGAAACAATGCAGAAGGATTTGGCTGATTGGAAGAAAAAGGCCGAGGATGCCGAGAAAAACGCACAGGCGCAGCTGTATGAGAGAGATTTCACGGACGCTCTGAAAACGGAGTTTGAAGGAATTAAATTCTCGAGCGAAGCGGCAAAGCGCGCAATTATGGCAGAAGTCAAGGAGGCCGGATTAAAACTGAAAGACGGTAAAATTCTCGGATTAAATGACCTGATCGAACAGATGAAGCAGTCTGACGCATCCGCTTTTGTGGATGAATCTCAGCAGCAGGCTCAGCAGAATCAGGCAAGATTTGCAGCACCGCGGATTGGACAGCAGCAGACACCGGGAAGCATGACTAGAAAAGATATCGAAGCAATCAAAGACCCGTCCGAGAGACAGGCTGCAATTGCTCAGAACATCCAGTTATTCCAGTGATTTTTTACACCGACTATACATCAGGGTATAGCCGCTAACCCAATTAACAATTATGGGTAGAAAGGATTTTTATATGGCAGCAAAAGCTAATCTTATTATGAGTAATGATATTCAGGTCACAGCACGTGAGATTGACTTCGTTACCAGATTTGAAAGAAACTGGGAACACTTGCGTGAGATTCTGGGTATCATGAGACCTATCAAAAAACAGCCGGGTGCTGTACTCAAGTCCAAGTATGCAGCTTTACATTCCATAATGTTTCTATTAATACTGTCAGGGCCGTTGACATATCGTAAGCCTGTGC
>ENA-OPDA01002380-OPDA01002380.1-human-gut-metagenome-genome-assembly--contig:-NODE-2380-length-10953-cov-1.647642_pt1 | contig 10953 bp, 6 predicted proteins | sample MGYA00241253_ERZ501486 | MGnify/ENA primary metagenome ERZ501486 (study PRJEB25962, sample SAMEA2042510) | human gut metagenome | biome: human gut; feature: human-associated habitat; material: faeces... | reverse complement strand
CCCGCCGTTTTGTGGATACTCTGCGCGCAGGCATCCGCACCACTTTCCAGTGCGCCGAGAGGAAGCTGTTCGGAAAAATAGAGGTGCGATCCATGTGCTTCATCGACAAGAAGCGCTGCGTTGTGGCAGTGACAGATTTCTGCGATCGCCTGCAGATCACTGCAAAGACCGTAGTACGTCGGGCTGACCAGCAGCACGGCTTTCGCATCCGGCGTTTCGGCAAACGCATTTTCGATGGTTTCCGGCGTCACGCCGCCCCACATCTGCCATTTTGTGCTGTACTCCGGCATCACATAAACCGGTGTGGCTCCGCATAAAATCAGTCCCATCAGCACCGATTTGTGCACGTTCCGCGGGACAATGATTTTTTCGCCCTCTTTCACAGAGGAAAGCACCATCGCCTCGTTGCCGCATGTCGTACCGTTGACGAGAAAGAACGTTTTTTTTGCCTTCCACGTTTCTGCCGCCAGACGCTGCGCCTCCGCGATCACGCCCTCCGCATGGTGAAGATCGTCGAGGCCTTCTGCCTCCGAGAGGTCATACGCTGCAAGCGATGCTCCGTTTAGCGCCTCATCCAGCCCCCGCTCAAACCGGTGTCCCGGGATGCGGAAATACGCCGGCGCTTCCTCTCTGAACTGTTGTAACGCCTCCACAAGAGGCATTCGATTCTGATCCATTCTGTTTTGTTTCCTTTCCAATGGTTTCTCCATCTTTTTCTGAAACGAAAGAATCCTCCCCGCACCGCCGTGCGGGAAGGACCCCTTATTCGCATTTTTCTGTTTATTATGGTTTATTCTACCGGAGTAGTCCAGCCATATTTGTCTTCCAGCTTGCCCCACTGGATACCGGTCAGGGTATCGTACAGTTTCTGGGTCAGCTCACCGATCTTGAAATCGTTGACGATAACGGAATCGTCTTTGTATACGAACTCGCCGACTGGAGATACAACAGCTGCTGTACCGGTACCGAATGCCTCTTCCAGTGTGCCGTCATGGCCTGCTTTCATCAGGTCGTCGATGGACAGGTGGGTCTCGTTTACTTTGTAGCCCCAGTCACGCAGGATGTGGATCAGGGAATCACGGGTTACGCCCGGAAGTACGGTTCCTTCCAGCGGTGCGGTGTAGATTTCGCCGGCGATCTTGAACATGATGTTCATGGTTCCAACTTCCTCTACATATTTACGATGTACGCCGTCCAGCCACAGAACCTGGGTGCATCCCATCTTCTCTGCTTTTACCTGGCCTGCGATGGAGCTTGCATAGTTACCGCCGCATTTTGTGAAGCCTGTGCCGCCTTTGACTGCACGGACATATTCATCCTCAACCAGGATCTTAACCGGGTTGATGCCCTCTGCATAGTATGCTCCAACCGGAGTGGTGATGATAACGAATTTGTAGGATTTTGCCATATGTACGCCAAGGCTTGCCTCAGTAGCGAACATGAACGGACGGATGTAAAGAGATGTACCTGGCTCAGACGGTACCCAGTCTTCCTGTGCTTTAACCAGTGCTTTGACAGCTTCTACAAACATCTCCTCCGGTACACCCGGCATGCAGAGTCTTTCGTTGGATTTGATCATACGGCGTGCGTTCATTTCCGGACGGAACAGCTGGATTTTTCCTTCTGCTGTTCTGTATGCTTTCATACCCTCGAAAGTTTCCTGTGCATAGTGAAGTACCATGGTTGCCGGATCCATCGGGATTCCGCCGTACGGTACGATTGCTGCGTCATGCCATCCCTGCTCTTTATCCCAGTCCATGACAAACATATAGTCTGTAAAGTGTGTTCCGAATCCAAGGTTTTTCTGATCCGGTTTTTCCTGTAAATGCTCTCTTTTTTCAAATCTGATATCCATTTTTTGCCTCCCCGGCAGTTGAGGATAAGTTTGTTCAGCTGCCTGTATATTTAGATTCAATAGTGATAGTATAAGGCTGTACCTGAAAACAGTCAAGAGAAAATACGACTAAATTTTCATTTTTTCTTTCTTATTTGTTGTATCTTTTCCGTATTTTCCTGTATCAGCCGCATTTTTTCTTCTTTCCCGGCACAGCCATTGTGTTTTTTTTTATTATCTGTTAGAATGGCAGACAAGAACCTGATAAGACTTGAACACGAAAAAGGAAGGTAATACAAATGAGTGAAGAATTATTCAACAGCGCATCCTGCAGCGGAGACTGCACAAGCTGCGGCAGCGACTGCCAGGATCTGGATCAGCCGACTGTTACCCTGACACTGGACGACGATACCGAAGTAAAATGTGCCGTACTGACCATTTTCCCGGCTCCGAACCAGAAAGAGTACATCGCTCTTCTGCCGCTCGATGAAAACGGTGAGAACGAAGACGGCGAAGTTTATCTGTATCGTTACTACGAAGAGAACGGCCAGCCGAACCTCGACAACATCGATTCCGATGAAGAGTACGAAATTGCAGCAGACGCATTCGACGAGCTGATGGATACCGAGCAGTTCAACGAGATGGAAGAAAATTCCACCGAAGAGTAAGAAGCACAGACTTTGAAACGATTGCAGAACCCGGCGGGAGACCTTATTTTCCTGCCGGGTTTTTCTCTCTTTTTCTCTCAAATTCCCATTATTTCTTATTTGTACAGCTTTTCTGCATCTCTCTTTAAGATCTGTTTCTATTCTTTTACAGACGTATAATATATGTGAGTAGCAATTTTCATGCCGCTACATTACATAGGAATACGAGGTATCTTTTTATGAGAGATAAAGATGTGATACAGCACATTCAGGATTTATGCAAAGAGCGTTCCTGGACTTATTACCGTCTTGCAAAAGAGGCGGACATTCCCTATTCTACCTTAAATAATATGGTAAACCGCACCAATATTCCAACCATCCCTACCCTGCAGAAGCTCTGCGACGCTTTCGGCATCACACTTGCCGATTTCTTTCTCGACGAGCCGGATGCCCTGCAGCTTACCGAAGGACAGCAGGAAATCATTACGCTTTACAATAATCTTTCGCTGGAGAAAAAGAAAATCTTAAAGGCTTATATGAAAGGTCTTCTGATGGAAGTCTGACTTTTCCGGCATCATAAGTATCACAGATAAAGAAAGTTCCGTTTTTTGTTTTTCTGAAACAGAGGCGGAACTTTTTTTCTGTCGATAAACTTTTCTTAAATTTTTCTAAAGCCCGGGACTTTTCCCGTATTTCGTTGTAGAATAAAGGACAACTGTTCACATATTAATCACAGAAGGAGTTACCCTTTCATGCTACAGATTCAGCATATCAAAAAAGAATACCGGACCGGGACGCTGGTACAGAAAGCGCTCGACGATGTGTCCTTAAATTTGCGCGACAACGAGTTTGTCGCTATTTTAGGGCCGAGCGGTTCCGGAAAGACGACGCTTCTGAATATCATCGGCGGCCTCGACCGCTACGACAGCGGCGATCTGATCATCAACGGCATTTCCACGAAAAAGTATAAGGACCGCGACTGGGATTCCTACCGGAACCACACGATCGGCTTTGTCTTCCAGAGCTACAACCTGATCCCGCACCAGACCGTCCTTGCAAACGTAGAGCTGGCGCTTACCATTTCCGGTGTTTCCAAAGAGGTGCGGCGCAAAAAAGCAATCGCGGCACTTGAAAAGGTCGGTCTTGGAAAACAGCTCCACAAGCGGCCGAGCCAGATGTCCGGCGGTCAGATGCAGCGTGTCGCCATCGCCCGCGCTCTTGTCAATGACCCGGAAATTCTGCTTGCCGATGAGCCGACCGGCGCGCTCGATTCCGACACCAGTATTCAGGTCATGGACCTGCTGCAGGAAGTTGCCAAAGAACGCCTTGTCGTCATGGTCACACACAATCCGGAGCTCGCCGAGCTTTACGCCAACCGGATCGTCACCCTGCGCGACGGTGTGATCTGCTCCGACACGAACCCGTTTGAGCCGGATTCCGAAACCCTGCTTCCTCCCAAACACAAAAACATGGGCAAATCGTCGATGTCCTTTCTGACGGCGCTCTCCTTAAGTTTTAATAACCTGCGCACCAAGAAAGCGCGGACCTTGCTCACCTCGTTTGCCGGCTCAATCGGCATCATCGGCATTGCACTGATTCTGGCCCTCTCCTCTGGTGTCAACGAGTATATTCAGAATATGGAAGAGGAAACTCTCTCCGAATATCCGCTTCAGATCCAGAGCACCGGCTTTGACCTCACTTCGATGATGGTCGGCTCACAGAATGCCGGCAAAGACTCAAAAGATTCCGGCAAAAAGAATGAAATCAAAGTCCAGGAAGTCGTGACCAACATGTTCTCCACCATGAACTCCAACGATCTCGCTTCCCTGAAAAAGTACCTTGACGGCGGTGCGGACGGCATTTCCGACTACACAAATGCCATCGAATATTCCTACTCCGTCACGCCGCAGATCTACCGCGAAGACGGCGATTCCATCCGCCAGGTGCACCCGGACCAGTCATTCCACTCGCTCGGCCTTGGCGCAAGCTCCAACAGCATCATGTCATCCATGATGAGCACCAACGTCTTTTACGAGATGCCGGACACCGCTTCCCTGTACGAGAACCAGTACGACTTAAAAGCCGGACACTGGCCGGAAAACTATAACGAATGTGTGCTTGTCCTCACTTCCGACGGCGGAATGAGTGATTTTCTGCTCTACACCCTGGGGCTCCGCGATGCACTCGAGCTGGATGAGATGGTCCGCCAGTTTTTAAATGAAGAAACCGTCGAGACCCCTTCCTCCATCGGCACGTATTCCTACGATGATATCCTCGGCACCACGTTCCGTCTTGTGAACAGCGCCGACTGCTACGAATACGACAGTCAGTATCAGGTCTGGAAAGATAAAAGCGACAACGAAGACTATATGAAAAAGCTCGTTGCCAACGGCGAAAAGCTCACAATCACCGGTATTGTCCAGCCGTCCCCTGACTCTGCCGCCTCTGCCCTGACCGCCGGCATCAATTACCCGGCATCGCTGACCCGCCACGTTGTGGAGGAAGCAAAGAAATCCGAGATTGTGAAACAGCAGATGGCGGACTCCTCCATCGATGTCTTTACGAATCAGGAATTCGGCACCGTGGATCAGAACAGCGGTCTTGATATGGATTCCTTTATCACTGTCGATGAGGACAAGCTGCAGAACGCTTTCCAGTTCGACGATTCCGCACTCTCCGGTGCTTTTTCCGGTGATTCCATGAACCTTGATTTTTCCAGTGCCTTTGCGGACGCCGGAAGCAGCATGGATCTCGCGGGTGCGATTGACCTCAGTCAGATCTCTCTTAATTTCGACGGACTGCCGCAGCTTGATCTTGGCCAGATTTTATCCGGGCTTACTCTCAATGTCAGTGAAGACGGCATGCAGGAACTGGCTTCCAGCCTCATGGAGGGCTATCAGGGCTACGCCTCGGAGCACCCGGAGGCGGATTATTCCCATTTACAGGAGGATTTCGTCTCCTACATCAATTCCACGGAAGCACAGGAAATCCTGCGGCGCCACATCCAGACCATCATTGCAGGCGGCGGTGTTTCCATTACACAGGAACAGATCCAGGAACTCATTCAGCGGATCTTCAAAGGGTATCAGGCATACCTGATCAAGATGGGCTACACCGATCCGGAACAGTTTGATGCTTATCTTGCGGAGTATCTGCAGACCGAAGAAGCTGTTCAGATCATCAACGACTGGATTTCCGAGGTGATGCAGAACAACGGCAATATCGAAATTACATCCGACCAGCTCACTGCGCTTGCGACGGAGCTTTCCAACGGTTATCTCGCTTACGTGAAGGAGAACGGCCTGCCGGATCCGACGGAGATGGGCCAGCACTTTATCGCCTATCTGAACACGGCGGACGGCCAGCAGCGGCTGAACAGCGGTATCACAAAAATCGTCGATCTCAACGGACTGCAGTCCCAGGTTTCTTCTGCGCTCACAAACTACATGGCAGGCGTTATGGGAAGCTACTCCGCTTCTGTCGCCTCGGTTCTGCAGACACAGATCACTTCCGCGATGGAACAGATGATGACGCAGATGGCCTCTGCAATTCAGTCCGAGATGGAGCGCGCCATGACGCAGGTCGGTAATTCTCTGCAGGATTCGATGGGCGATGCCATGAAGATTGACACCGATGCCTTTGCAAGTGCCTTCCAGATGAATATGACTGAGGATGATATGAAGGAGCTCTTCGCTTCTCTTAGTTCTTCCGGCTCTTCCACCTATGAGGGCAATCTGCAGAAACTGGGCTACGCTGATTTTGACGAACCTTCTTCGATCAGCATTTACCCGAAAAACTTTGAGAGCAAGGAACACGTTGTCTCCATCCTCGACGGTTACAATGACACGATGGAAAAAGAAGGCAAAAACGAGCAGGTAATCTCGTACACCGATATGGTCGGCACTCTGATGTCCTCCGTCACGGATATCGTCAACATCATCAGCTACGTGCTGATCGCTTTTGTCGGCATTTCCCTTGTGGTTTCCTCGATTATGATCGGCGTCATCACCTATATCAGTGTTCTGGAACGCAAGAAAGAGATCGGTATCCTGCGCGCGATCGGTGCTTCGAAACGCAATATTTCGCAGGTCTTCAATGCCGAAACCTTCATCATCGGACTCTGTGCAGGACTGATCGGCATCGGGCTCTCGCTGCTTCTGATGATTCCGGGCAACCTTCTGATCCACCATCTGGCGGATACGACGAAGGTCAGTGCTTCTCTTCCGCTCGTCCCGGCGCTTGTTCTGATTGCACTCAGCGTCGTTCTGACCCTGATCGGCGGTCTGATTCCGTCGAAGAAAGCGGCAAAAAGCGATCCGGTTACGGCACTCCGGACAGAATAATCTGATCCTTAAAACACACTTTGCAAGTACACAAAAAGCGGCCGGCAGAGGCTTTTCAAAAGTCCCGCCGGCCGCTTTTTTCTATCTTAAACTTTTATTTTTCTTCCAGAAAAAATCCATGCTCTGTCCGCACCAGTGTCGTCTCATAGAAGGTCTTTGCGAACTGCACCAGATAAGCAGTATCTTTGGCGCCTGCCGTCTCATACGGGGAATGCATCGCAAGCTGAGCCATTCCGATATCCACGCTTGTCACCGAGACAAGAGAGTTCAGAATTGCGCCGAGCGTGCTTCCGCCCGGAATGTCGGCGTGGTTTGCGAATACCTGGCACGGTACGCCGGCCTTCTCGCAAATCATCTTTGTTACGGCTTCCGAAACAGCATCGGTCGTGTATTTCTGGTTTGCACTCTGTTTGATGACAACGCCGCCGTTCATGTAGACGCGGCTCTTCGGATCGTATTTCTCCGCATGCGCCGGATGGAACGCATGTGCATTATCGGCAGAAACCATAAAGCTTCCCGCAAGATCTCTGTGGTAAGCGATCGTGTCTTTTCCGCACGCTGCGTTGATGTGCTGCAGGGTCTCAGTCAGGAACGACGAATCTGCGCCCTGTTTGGTAAGGCTTCCGACTTCCTCGTTGTCAAAGATTGCGCAGACATTAACCTGACCTGTCGCTTTTGCGGCAAGGAATCCTTTTAAGGAACCGAATGCGCTCTGCAGATCGTCGAGGCGGCCGCTGGACAGAAATTCTTTGCTGGCGCCCCAGATAGAGCCCTCCACGCGGTTGTACAGATAAAGTTCCATCGAGAGGATGTCCTCTTTTGCCGTATCCGGCAGAAACAGCTCATAGAAATGATCTTTCGCTGTCTCATCACCGAGAATCGGGAGCATGTCGGTCTGCACACTGTATTTGATTCCGTTGTTGATGTCGCGGTTCAGATGAATCGGCAAATTCGGGATCGTCACCAGATCTCGTCCGGCATCAACCAGCACGGATTTCACGCTGTTTCCGTCACGTACCACCATGCGGCCCGCCAGGGAAAGCGGACGGTCAAACCATGGGGAACGGATCATTCCGCCGTAGCCCTCCACGTTCAGGCGGGTATAATGGCCGTCCTTCACAAACGGATCCTCTCCCTTTACTTTAAAGGTCGGGCAGTCGCTGTGGCTGGCGATGATCTGATAGCTGGAAAATGCGCTCTCCGGGATCTGGAACGCAATCACCGAGGATTCATTTCTCGTCACATAATATTTTCCGCCCGGAACGAGACTCCATTCTTTTGTCTCCTCCAGTTTTGTATATCCATTTTCGTTCAGCAGATCACTGGCTTCTTTTACCACATGAAACGGGCTTTTGCACCGCATGATAAAATCGAGCAGCTCCTGCGCTGTATTCAGGTATTCCATAGTTTTTCTCCTTTGCATATATTCAAACGCTTCTTCTATTTTATAAAATCCCGCTGTCTTTTTCAAGACCCAAAAACCTGTGGGAACTTACTGTATCACTCGCAATCATCGTTTCGAATCGGATATTCGCAATCCGCTTCGCTACTCGCACATAAAACCAGCCGCTGCTTCACAAAAAAATCCCGCACAGACAGATTTTTATTTTCTGTCGTGCGGGACTTACTTTTTCCGTTTTTTCTGCTATGCAGAAACCTGATTTCCGGTATACAACTGATAATATTTTCCTTTCTGTTCCATCAGCTGATCATGGGTACCGCGCTCAATAATTTGTCCCTGCTCAAGAACCATGATACAATCGGCGTTTCGTACGGTAGACAGACGATGTGCGATAACAAAGGTTGTTCTTCCGCTCATCAGCTTATCCATACCATCCTGAACAATGCGCTCGGTACGGGTATCAATGGAGCTTGTCGCCTCATCGAGAATCAGTACCGGCGGATCCGCAATGGCTGCACGCGCGATCGCAAGAAGCTGCCGCTGACCCTGGGACAGATTCGCACCGTCTCCGGTCAGCATTGTGTCATAGCCCTGCGGCAGACGCATAATGAACCCGTGCGCATTCGCCAGTTTTGCTGCTGCTACAACCTCATCCTCCGTCGCATCGAGCTTTCCGAAGGCAATATTTTCTCTTACCGTTCCCGTAAACAGATGTGTATCCTGCAAAACAATGCCAAGCGATCTTCTCAGATCGTCTTTTTTGATCTTTCCAATATTGATCTCATCGTAACGGATCTTACCTTTCTGAATATCATAAAAACGGTTGATCAGATTGGTAATGGTTGTTTTTCCGGCTCCGGTGGAACCGACAAACGCGATCTTCTGACCCGGCTCCGCAAACAGTGATACATCGTGCAGAACGATTTTATCCGGGTTATAGCCGAAATCAACATGTTCGAATACCACACGGCCCTGCAGCTCGCGGTAATCCACAGATCCATCTGCCTGGTGCGTATGCTTCCATGCCCATTTTCCGGTACGCTCTTTCGTCTCGGTGAGTTTTCCGTTTTCTTCCTTCGCATTGACAAGCGTTACATACCCCTCGTCCAGCTCCGGCTCTTCATCCATCAGGCGGAAAATACGTTCGGCTCCTGCAAGTGCCATAACGATTGCGTTCAACTGCTGGCTGACCTGGTTGATCGGCATGTTAAAACTCTTGTTGAAGGTCAGAAAGCTTGCCAGACCACCGAGCGTAAAGCCACCGACATTGCCAAGGGCAAGTGCACCGCCGACAATCGCACAGACAACATAGCTCATATTTCCAAGCTGTGCATTGATCGGTCCGATGACATTCGCAAACGCATTGGCATTGTAAGCACTCTCATACAGATTGTTATTAATTTCTTTGAATTTTTCGATATTCTCCTCTTCATGACAGAATACCTTGACAACCTTCTGGCCATCCATCATCTCTTCGATAAAGCCGTTGACTTTACCAAGATCCCTCTGCTGTTTTACAAAGAAATTTCCGGAAAATCCGGCCACCTTTTTTGTCACTCCCAGCATGATAGATACCATAACCAGCGTTGTAATCGTCAGCGGGATGTTCAGAATCAGCATACTGACAAAGACACTGACAATCGTGATTGCACTGTTGATGATCTGCGGGATACTCTGACTGATCATCTGGCGCAGAGTATCAATATCATTTGTATAAATCGACATAATATCGCCGTGCGCATGCGTATCAAAATATTTGATTGGCAGCTTTTCCATATTGCCGAACAGATCATTTCTCAGATTCCGCAGGGTTCCCTGGGACACATAAATCATGGTACGGTTCTGAATGAACGCAGCCACAATACCGATCCCGTAAAATCCGGCCACCCGCAAAATTGCGTGGAGCAGCGGGCCAAAATCCGGATCCGGCTGGGTCAGCATCGGCGTGATATAGCCGTCAATCAGCGTTTTCATAAACATCGTTCCCTGTACGTTTGCCAGGACGTTGACAAAAATCGCAATGACAACAGCGATGCAATGTACGGTATAATCCTTTAATGCATATTTCATAATTCTGGTAAAGATCTTCATCGGATTCTTGACCTGCGGTTTCACCCCTCTTGGAGGTCTTGCGCCCGGCCCCTTTACCTGCTGTACTCTCTCTGCCATTCCTTACTCACCTCTCTTTTCGTCAAAGTCTCCGCCGCCACCGGTCTGAGACTCATATACTTCGCGGTAAATTTCATTGGTTTTCAGTAATTCCTCATGGCTTCCAAAACCATTTACTTTTCCGTTCTCCATGACAATGATGCGGTCTGCGTCCTGCACACTGGAAATACGCTGTGCAATGATCAGCTTTGTCGTTTCAGGAATCTCGGTCAGGAATGCCTTCCGGATTTTTGCATCGGTTGCGGTATCGACAGCACTTGTACTGTCATCCAGAATCAGCACCTTTGGTTTCTTCAGCAGTGCTCTCGCGATACAGAGGCGCTGTTTCTGACCGCCGGATACGTTGGATCCGCCCTGCTCGATGTAGGTGTTGTAGCCCTCCGGCATCCGGTCGATAAATTCATCAGCGCAGGCAAGACGGCAGACACGCTTGCACTCTTCTTCCGAAGCATTTTTATCACCCCAGCGAAGATTGTCGAGAATGGTACCGGAAAACAGCACATTTTTCTGTAAAACAACGGCTACTTCATTTCGCAGCGTTTCCATATCGTAGGAGCG
>ENA-OPDA01002379-OPDA01002379.1-human-gut-metagenome-genome-assembly--contig:-NODE-2379-length-10956-cov-1.987983_pt1 | contig 10956 bp, 15 predicted proteins | sample MGYA00241253_ERZ501486 | MGnify/ENA primary metagenome ERZ501486 (study PRJEB25962, sample SAMEA2042510) | human gut metagenome | biome: human gut; feature: human-associated habitat; material: faeces... | reverse complement strand
CCGAATACCCCAGTTTCTTCAACTCCGGCATATTGTCCTTCAAATGCTGGAAATTAAACGACTCTAACACTCCAGTCTCCGGATTCTCGATCATACCTATCGTCCCACCCGTATATATCAACAGGATGGAAGCCTTTTCTTGTTGAGTATGCATGTCCATATAATTATGCAAAGTTAATAAATTATTCTTCTCCTTTCAACACCGGAACACTTATATGATATTTTACGGCGATTATACGTGCGAGGAACACGCTCAACGCCGATACGAACTGTATCATCGCCGCCGACATAGAAGTTTGCATACATATATAATATATCAAACCGCCAAAGACACAAGCCAACGCATAAATATCTTTCCGGAATATCAAAGGTTCCTCATTAATCAATATATCCCTCATCATACCGCCAAACGAGCCGGTTATAGTTCCCATCACGATCGCCACCCACATGGGAAACCCGAAATCCAAGGTCTTGGCGATACCTACCACCACAAACAACCCCAATCCGATAGCATCGAATATAAAAAATGTATTGTTCAAACGGATCACGTATTTTCGGAAAGCGATAACGAACAACAAAGCCAAGGCCGAGACAATCAAATAAGAGGCTTGTTCCATCCAAAAAGGCACCGCATTCAATAAAATATCACGAATCGTACCTCCTCCTACAGCGGTCACGACACCCACCACATAGGCGCCAAACCAATCAAATTGTTTCGCAGAAGCCAATCTTATGCCACTTATGGCAAACGCAAAGGTCCCTGTATAGTCACAAAAGGTGATAAAATCTATCATTTTGTTTTTTTCGCAAAAATACGGAATAGTTCGCAAATAACAGCATTTATAGAAAGAATACCTAACAATAATTTAAACCAAACGAATCCCTTAATGTTTATTATATATAAGTTTGCGGAGTGGTTATAACCGTAACCTATTGATTTTTATTTACAAAAGAGAATTGAGTTAGATGAGGATGAAAAAATGCATGTTGATCGGGTTGATCTGTCTGCTATCCAGCCAATGGATGTGGGGGCAACACTTCCCTCAGATGGATGCCCGCAATTACGTGAGCGACACGGCCCTTTCCACCATGATGGATCTGGCCCAACGGGTGGGCGACATTGCCAGCGACGACTTTGAGTATGAACCCAGCATCCAGCCCGTAGTGGACATGAGCGACGTTCAAAATGGAGTGGACTGGCTGAACGACACCCTGTTCCAGAACGGCACGGTCGCCCTGAACGCAGAGCGCACCGCAGGCCTTGCCGCCAACGTGGTGCGCAGAGTCGAGGTGACCAAGGCCCAGCAGGAAGAGGCCAACAAGGCTGACCAGAAGGCAAACCCCAACGCCGACATCGTTTCGAGCGTGGAGGCACTGGGCGAGCACATCGACAGCATTGCCCGGGCCGTAGCCAACATGAAGGTCCAGATGAACGGCCGGAAACTGGTGGGCGAGATCATCAACGACGTGGACGAGGGGCTGGGGAAGATCAACCGGAGGAACAACCGATGATGGGACGGAGCGCAACTGACCCGGCGCTTTCCTCAAAGATCCCCACATTTGCGGGGCTTATTTTTAAGGTATATGACAATGCAGGGGCTTCCCGGGAATACAGCACGAGAGACTTCAACCTGGTCCCCCTGAACCCCCTGCATGTCAATGCCTTTGAGGAAAAATACGAGACGATGGACTTTCCTTCCTACCACGGCACGCCGGAAAAGGCTCCGCTGGGAAAGAGGGTGTTCCAGAACTCGACCGGGAGCTGGGACTTTTATTACGTGGCGGACGGCGTACCACATTCCAGCTGGGATGACTACGGACGGCACGCCATGGACGATGTGCGGGAGCGATGCGGCATCCCCGACAAGACCGAACAGAGCATTCAGCTTTATCCCGACTGGTCAAGCCGGGAAGGTGACTGGACAAGCACCTATTTCCGGCTGATGCGGATCATTCAGGGAAGAGAATGCGAGGTGCGGATGGAACTGGGCGGAACCGTGCTCTCCACCGCGCAGACGAGAAGCTACAAAGGGCGCTGCTGGATCAGCAACGTCAAGAACGGCAACGACGGACGGGTGACGCTGACCATCTCCTATGACTTCCAGCCGCCTGCCGACATGCTGAGCTAAGGAGGAGCCATGTACCATTCCATCACCATTGGTGACAAGAACACCTGGGATGACTGGAAGATGATCCCGGTCTCCCGGCCTGTGGTGGCTCCCCCGGTGGAGAAAGTCCTCTCTGTGAACGTACCCGGACGAGACGGAACCACCTACCTTTCCAAGAGCCTGACGGGTTATCCGGTATTCAAGGCCCGGGAGGGAAGCTGGGAGTTTTATCTGGACACGGACGAGTGGCGGGGGCAGAACCTTTCGACCCCTGTGGGAACCGGAGCGCTGGAGTATCTTTCCAGAGCGCTGGCGAAGAGCAACTCGATCCCGGCACAGACCAAGGTGCGTCTGGAGGATGACCCGGCGTTCTTTTATCTGGGGCGTGTCTGGGTGAACGGGGGCCTCAAGCAGAAGAACGGACACAGCGTCGTGACCTTTGCCTACAGCCTTTACCCGTTCAAGTTCCTGTACGACAACATTCAGGAGGACTGGGTGTGGGATACCTTTGGGTTTGAGACCGATCTGGCCGTGCCCTACTGCAAGGACATTCCCATCAAGGCACTCCAGAGCAAGACCTTCCGGATGCCGCCCAGCGAAAAACCGAGCCTGCTGCAAGCAAAATGGACCGGTAGCGGTTATGTGGGGGTTACACTGGCAAAGAGCCAGACCTACCCCTACGAAAAGGCAAAAGAGCTGGGACTTCCGGCGGTGTCAGTTTCGCCCATCCCGGCCCAACTGAGCGAGAGCATGGGAAAGGTGGACATCGGCCTGATCGACAACGATCTGCGATATGACGTGTACGAAGTGCGGGTGACTGGCCTGATGGCGGGTGAGGGAACGATCAACCTGTATTACCAGCCAGCGTATCTATAAACCTCTCCGTCAGCTTTACGAAATTTCAAAATGGATGCAGAAAGGAGGGAGGAGCCATCGGATATCAAGTTTATGCGGGAACCATCTCAAAGAAGACGGAGACCTTTAACGGCACGAGTGCTCTGGGGTTCCAGTGGGACACCCGGGAGTGCATCTTTGATTCCCAGGGCGACACGATAGAGGGAAGTGTTTCCAACCGATTCCTCGAAGACCCGGTGCTGAACCTGGCCAAAAACGAGTTCGGCAGCTTTGAAGCGATCATTCCATACCAGATCAACACGGCATTCGGCAGCTACAAGAACCCTGTGTACACCACCCTGAAGTACGAGAAAACGTGGCTTGTGGTGGAAGAGGACGGCAAACCGATCTGGCTGGGTTACGTGACCGAGACGGAAAAGCTGTTTGACCTGAGCTACAAGCTGTATGCCGAGGGCGTGCTGGGATATCTCCAGCGATTTGTACCGAAGGTGAACGGCGGAACCTACTACCTGACCACCGACAACCCGCAGGAGCAGTGGTCGAGCGTGCCCTCCAACAGCATCTTCTACCTTGCAACGCAGGCGTTGAAGGACTACTATCAGGGGCCTTACGGGACCTTTGGCATCGGGAAGGTGACCATCCAGCCCGGGCGCACCATCGACACCTCCAGCAAGGGAACCCTGTTCGAGAGCCAGTGGAGCCTGCTGAGCACCTTTTTGCTGGAAGAATACGACGGATATCTGCGGACACGGATCGTGCGGGCAGACAACGGCACTGCGGTATGGCGGGTGTACATCGATTACCTCGTGGACACGGATGCCACCACAACACAGACCATTGAATATGGCGTAAATCTGCTGGATTTCAGCTATGTGGAGCAGATGTCCAGCGACGTGGTGACCCGTGTGACCGCATACGGCACCCAGACGACCACCAGCGGATGGTGGATCTTCAAGACGACCACCGTGAGCGCGATCTCGGAGACGGTGCGGGACGAGGCGGCAGAAGCAAAGTACGGCATCATTGAGAAGTGCATCCAGGTCGACGGAAACACGAACAACGACAACCTGCGCAAAGAAGCACAGACCGAGCTGAAGGGGTACAAGCAGAACATCGAGCCTGTGATGACCCTGACCGCTTACGACCGGGTGGACAGCGGGGAAAGCAATGACCGACTGGGATTTCTGATCAAGACCCACATCATCTCCAGCCCCCACGAGATCGACAAGTGGCTGGTGTGCACCAAGCTGAAGCTGCCGCTGGATGCGCCAAACGAGAAGCAGTTCACCTTTGGTCTGACCCCCGAGAAGCTGACCAAACAGCAGGTGCAGAAGCAGGCCATGGACAGCGTATGGACGATCGCACAGGCGATCATCAGTTTCCTGAACCAGCTGCTGGGCAGCCTGAGCAGTTCGTAAGGGTTCAAAATGGAGGAGGTTGAGAATAGGAATGGATTTTGATGCGATCATTACGGGCATCCGGAAGGCAATCTATGGCCGGGAAGTCCGTGAATACATCGCCAGCTCGATGGAGTGGACCCGGGACTTTGTGAACCAGAGCATCGCCAACATCAAAGAGCTGCTCCGTCAGGCCGAAGCGGCACGGGACGCGGCAAAGGCAAGCCAGGATGCTGCCAAGGTGAGCGAGACCAACGCCAAGGCCAGCGAGAATGCAGCCAGGGCAAGTCAGAACGCTGCGGCATCCTCTGCTTCTGCGGCGGCAGGTTCGGCCAGTGCGGCAAAGACCAGCGAGACCAATGCCAAGGCAAGCGAGAATGCGGCCAAGACCTCGGAGACCAACGCGAAGACCAGCGAGACCAACGCCAAGAGCAGCGAAACGAAAGCTGCCACCAGCGCTGCCAACGCCAAGACCAGCGAGACCAACGCGAAAGCCAGCGCCGACAGCATGGGGACCAGCGTGGCCACCTGCACCGCTAAGGCCAAGGAAGCCGAAGCAAGCGCAGGGAAGGCCAAGACCAGCGAGGGGAATGCGAAGACCAGCGAAGGAAACGCCAAGGCCAGCGAGAACGAAGCCCGCCAACTGGTGGAAGCGGCCAAGAAGGTGGTGAACACCGACAAGACCCTGACCATTGACGGCGCACCTGCGGACGCAAAGACCGTGGGCGACAAGTTCAAGAGCATCAAGACCGACTGGAATTCCGTGACGGATAAGCCGAGTACGTTTCCCTCTACGTGGGACAGCGTGAGCGGGAAGCCGAGTGTGTACCCCACGAACTGGAATAATGTATCGGATAAGCCGAGTAGTTATCCACCGAGCGCGCATACGCATTCCTATATCACTAATGGCGGAGATGCAACTGCAATCACAGGTGCGATTGGCACCCCGGGGTTATCACTTCAGCAGGTGTATATTAACGGCTATCCAACAAATTACGGCAACGTTTTGAGCATTGGCGGCCATGGTGACGGTCAGATCCTTGCTGGTTGGAGCGGCAGTAATAACGGTATCGAGCGCTTGTATTATCGCAATCGTCGTGATTTGTGTGACACATGGTCTGACTGGCGAACCTTGGCGTTTACAACAGATATCACTAGCGTCACCTCCCAAACCAGTGACCCCGGTGCGGGAAGCAGCCTTGCAACCGGCTCTATCCTGCTGGTGTACGCATAAGGAGGACGGAACATGGCAATTTATACCGGAATCGGCGGAAGTGCCAAGTCGGTCTCCAAAATCTACACCGGCGTGAATGGTGCCGCAAGGCCAGTATACAAGGGCTATATCGGCGTGGACGGCGTGGCCAAGAAGTTTTATGACGGCGGCAATCCCATCAGCTCTTTTGCATTGGGGACGGAATTTGGCATTGCAGACCCGAGCGGCACTACCCGCTGGTATAAGCTGGTGCACAAGGGCGTTCCGGGCGGTGGGTTATACGACAGCACGGCCAACGGTGCATGGCTCTGGAGGACGAACGTTGCAGGCTCAACAGCGATCGATAGCAGTGACTACATCTACAGTTACGAAGGGTGGGCACTGGACAACTGGTGTGTCAACTACCCGGGCGGAAATATCACACCCAGTGTGGCAAACCGCCTGATGACCGTGCATCTGCCCTACGTGAAGCGGGCGGATTACAGCTCGGCCAATGTTTCCTCCGGCTCAAACGGCCTTTCGAGAAAGTGCTTTCTGCTTTCCGCGGTCGAGATGGGTGTTTACACCTGGCAGGGCGTAGATGGTCTGATGGCGCAGGAGGGTGCAAAGCTGGACTACTTCGACTACACGACTGCTGCCACCGACAAACGAAAAGCAGACACTGAATACTGGACACGCTCCAAGCGAACCCACAACGGCAACTATATGTACACGTTTTATGCGGATGGAAGTTTCTCCAGTACAGGCCGCCACAGAGAGGACTCGTACGGTCTGCGCCCCTGCATTGTGCTGCCGCTGAATACGCTGGTGACAACGGTTACCGCTTCATGGACCTCCAGTAACTATATTAACTGAGCACCCGGAAAGGAGAGTTCAAAATGGAAGAAACAGCGATCCGCCCCGGGTACACGATACCGACCGAGACCGACGGCACCCCGGCAGATTACAGCGCGATCGAGGCTGCGGTGAACGCACACAACCAAAACGCACAGCCCGGGGAAGCTTACTGGGGCATCCGGCTATGCGGGGCGGAGTACGAGGTGTACGAATACGGGGAAGTCCCACAGCCGCCGACCGCCGAAGAGCTGGCTGCACAGGAAGCGGCCCAGCAGAAGGCAGCGGCAAAGCAGAAAGCCGTGGACACCCTGCCCGAAACACTGGCCGCCCTGCAAAGCGCCCAAACCGACACCGACAGCCTGGTGGTGGATCAGGAGTACCGGTTGACCATGTTGGAGCTGGGGGTTACGCCGGAGGAATAAGAGTCGGGTCAGCCCATTTGTATCGTTTCGCTTATTGGCACACTGAAAAGGAATGCCGATGAGCGATTTTTTACATTAAGATGGCTCATGCAGAACGTGAGCAGAAAGGAATCAAAATGGAACTCTACAACACCTGTGCACGCCTGATCGAACGCGGCAAGACCAACGGGATGCAGAAGAAGTTGGATATCTTCTTTGCCAACGACCGCCTGACCGAAGAGGAGTACGAGAAGCTGTGCACCCAGCTGGCCGAGAAACTGAAGGAGCAGGGGAATGCTTGATGTCATCGACGTTTCCCGCTGGCAGGGAACCATTGACTGGAAAAAAGTCAAGGCCGGCGGAAAAGTAGGTGGCGTGATGATCCGTGCAGTTTCCACCAAGAGCGGGCAGCTCTACGTCGATCCGTGCTTTGAAGCGAACTATGCCGGGGCCAAATCTGTGGGTTTGCCAGTTGGCGTATATGCTTACACCGTTGCGGTAACGGAAGGCATGGCAAAGAAGGAGCTGAACCTGCTCAAGACCTGCCTGGAAGGAAAGAGCTTTGAGCTGCCCATTGCTATGGACGTGGAGGACCCCCGTCTGAAAAGTCTGCCCGCAGCCGAGTTGACGAAACTTGTCAAAATGGAGCTCAGGGAGATCGAAAAGTGGGGGCTGTACGCGATCCTGTACACCTACTCGAACTTTGCCGACTACAACCTGAACATGTGGCAGCTGAATGACTTTGACCTATGGCTGGCGGACTACCGGAACAAGCGGCCGACCCGCAAGCACGGCATGTGGCAGTACAGCTCCAAGGGCAAGGTGGCTGGTGTGAGCGGCGTGGTGGACATGAACCATGTCTACAAGGATTACCCGAGTATCATTGCAAAAGCGGGTCTGACAAGCGTGAAGGGAGCGTGAATCCCACGGAAAGCTTTATCGTGACCCATTTCAACGAGGTGGTCTCCCTGATCATCGCGGCGGCACTGGGATGGGCGGGGAAGGCGTTCTACGCCACCATCCAGGAGCAGAAGGCACTGAAAAAAGCGGTGAAGGCTCTGCTCCACGACAGACTCTATCAGAGCTGCCGGTACTACATCCAGCAAGGGTACGTTGACTCGGAAGGGCTGACCAACGTGGGGCTTATATACGAGGCGTACCATGAACTGAAGGGCAACGGCACCGGCACGAACCTGTACGAGCGGATGGAGGCACTGCCGCTGCGGGAAGATCACACAGCCTGAACAGGAGGACTTCAAAATGGAGAAATACACCAACGCGAGTGCTGCGACCTGGGCGAGAACCATTTGCCTGATCGTGGCGCTGCTGAACAGTCTGCTGGCTTCGTTCAACAAGAGCCCGCTGCCCATCGACAACGAGCAGCTCCAGCAACTGGTCAGCACCCTTATCACCGTTGTGGTGGCCATTATCAACTGGTGGAAGAACAACTCCTTCACCAAGGAGGCCATCGAAGCAGACGAACTGTTTGCACGGCTGAGGGCGGAAAACAACGCCAGGAAGTAATCAAAATGGAGGAAAAGTCTATGGAAAAATATGGTGCCGCTGGGCATTGATATTTTCATGGACTTTTCTTTTTTGAGTTGTCGGATTTGAGCGATTTGTCGATGGATATATGCCCCAGCATCTGGTATAATAAGGGCACGATAAACAACTTGCGCCTATACCTGTGAAGAACGGAGAATACCTCACAACAATTAGGTAAATTTCCTATCCTAAAAACGGCACCACCGCCAGCCGGGTGGAGCGCGCCATCCGTCACGCCATCGAGGTGGCATGGGACCGGGGCGACGTGGACACCCTCAACAGCTACTTCGGTTACACCATCCACAACCTGCGGGGCAAGCCTACAAACTCGGAGTTCATTGCGATGATAGCTGACAAGATGCGGCTGGATAAGAGGCAGCGGGTGGGGTGACGTAGTAGCTAAAAAATTTATTTTCCCTCTTGCATTTTCGAAAATCCGTGATATAATATTAAGGCAATCGTTTCCAAGGCCGCTCGCGGGGGTAGCCGATATTGAAGGTTGTGATGGGCACATACATTTATAATATGGCCCCAATAAGTCAGAACCAGAAATGAGGTGAAAAAGAATGAAGCAGGGTATCCATCCGAATTACGTTGACTGCACCATCACCTGCGCTTGCGGTAACGTCATCAAGACTCGTTCCACTAAGCCGGAGATCCACGTCGAAGTTTGCTCCAAGTGCCATCCTTTCTACACTGGTAAGCAGAAGCTGGTCGACACCGGCGGACGTGTTGAGCGCTTCAACAAGCGTTTCGGCCGTAAGTAATTGCAACAATTACAAGGCTTCCAAGAGCGCCGTTCCCTTTGCGGGGAGCGGCGCTTTTTTTGCGTCCAGCCGCGAAAACTGCCGCACCAGCGCAAAAGAAACAATATTTGGAAACGCACACAGGTTTATCTTATTTCTGACACATTTTCGGGCTAAAATGATGCAGATATTCCCGGGGACACCCGCAGAGAAGGAGCGTTTTTTGTGATAGAAGTATCCCACCTCACTAAGAAATACGGCAGCCGCCTTGCAGTGGACGACATCTCTTTCACGGTGGAGGACGGCGTCATCTACGGCCTGCTGGGGCCGAACGGTGCCGGCAAGTCCACCATCATGAACATCCTCACCGGCTACCTCGCCGCCACGGAGGGACAGGTGACGGTGGCGGGCCATCCGCTGCCCGAGGAAGCCGACGCCGCCAAAGCCTGCGTGGGCTATCTGCCGGAACAGCCGCCCCTTTACCCGGAGATGACGGTGGCCGAATATCTCGACTTTGCCGCCGAACTGAAAGGCGTCAAGAAAGCAGCCCGCCCGGCGCAGGTGCAGTCTGCCGCCCGCCGTACCGGTCTGGAAGACGTTCTGCCCCGGCTCATCCGCAGCCTTTCGAAGGGCTACCGCCAGCGGGTGGGCGTGGCGCAGGCGCTGCTGGGCAGTCCGCAGCTCATCATTCTGGACGAACCCACCGTGGGTCTCGACCCGGCGCAGGTCATCGAGCTGCGCCGCCTCATCCGGGAGCTGGGCCGAACCCACACGGTCATCCTGTCCAGCCACATCCTCAGTGAAGTGAAGGCCGTCTGTGATAAGGCACTCATCCTGTCGCAGGGGCATCTGGCCGCTGTCGTGGACCTTGCCGCCGAAGAGCGCGATTTGGAAGAGCTCTTCCTTGAGCTGACGGCTCCGGAAGAGACTTCGGATAAAAAGGAGGACTGATTCGATGCTTGCCATCTACAAGCGGGAGCTGCGCAGCTTTTTTCACGGCATGATGGGCTATGTGCTCACGGCCTTTCTGTTGGCGGCTTCCGGCATCTATTTTCTGGCCCTGAACCTCGGTTACGGCCTGACGGATTTTGGCTACTATACGCTCTACCGCACGATCTTCATGCTGCTGCTCTATTTCCCGGTGCTGGCCATGCGCTCGCTGGCCGAAGAGCGCCGCGCCCGCACCGACCAGCTGCTTCTCACCAGCCCGGTGTCCGTGTGGGGCATCGTGGTGGGCAAGTATCTGGCCCTCTGCACTGTGTTTGCGCTGCCCTGTCTGGCCGACGGCATCATGATCGTCGTGCTCTGGCTGCTGGGCGGCTGAGCGCTTTCCTTTACAATACGCACAGCCGGGCGCGAAGATTGCACCACCCCGGCGAATTCTCAGTATACCACAAAATTCGCAAAAAAACAGCCCTGAAAGGAGGAATTTCTGATGGCGACCCGGCGCGGCGATACCCTGATCTTCTCCGATCCCCCCGTCATCGCATCTCACGCGGCGGTGGGCGGCAAAAAAGAGGGCGAGGGCCCCTTGGCGGCGGGCTTTGACGAGCTGCGGGCCGACAACAGCTTCGGCCGATCCGGGTGGGAGGCCGCCGAGGCCGAGCTCCAGCTCCGGGCGGCCCGGCTCTGCCTGAAAAAAGCACAGATCCCCGAAAAAGAGGTCAGCCTTGTGCTGGCCGGGGATCTCCAAGCCCAGTGCACGGCCTCCAACTATGCCATGCGGGCGCTGGGCATCCCCTACGCCGGGCTGTTCGGGGCCTGCAGCACTATGGCCGAAGCGTTGGGGCTGGGGGCCGCGCTCTGTTCGGCGGGGATGGCCGACGGGCTGCTGGCCATGTCGTCCAGCCATTT
>ENA-OPDA01002378-OPDA01002378.1-human-gut-metagenome-genome-assembly--contig:-NODE-2378-length-10959-cov-1.984776_pt1 | contig 10959 bp, 12 predicted proteins | sample MGYA00241253_ERZ501486 | MGnify/ENA primary metagenome ERZ501486 (study PRJEB25962, sample SAMEA2042510) | human gut metagenome | biome: human gut; feature: human-associated habitat; material: faeces... | reverse complement strand
AAAAATCTTTTTTGATAGAATAAATTTTATAATTTCATGGACAAATGCCCATAAATTCAGAAAAGATACAGAAAACCAGGCAGGGAGAATATAGAAAATGAAACCAGTTTACGAAAGATTTATCGAAAATCCGGATTTTACAAAACCGGATTTTATCGAATTGATAAAATGCGCAGAAGATCCGGAGGCAGTCCGGAGACTGAAAGAGGAAGCAGTCCGTATCCGGGAGATTTATTACGGGAAAAAGGTATTTACCAGAGGGCTGATCGAATATACCAATTATTGTAAGAATGACTGCTATTACTGCGGAATCCGCAAGAGTAATACGAATGCAAAGCGCTACCGTCTGACAGAGGATGAGATCATGGCATGCTGTGAGAATGGGTATGAGCTTGGATTCCGGACGTTTGTGCTACAGGGCGGAGAAGATGCTTATTATACGGATGACCGGATGGTGGCGATTATTAAAAAAATCAAGGAGGCATATCCGGAATGTGCACTGACTTTGTCTATCGGAGAGAAGTCTTATGAGAGTTACAAGAGATTTCGGGAAGCTGGAGCAGACCGGTATCTGCTTCGCCATGAAACGGCGAATGAGGAGCATTACCGGAAGCTACATCCGGAAAAGATGAGCCTTACCGTTCGTAAGAATTGTCTGTATGATCTGAAGAAGCTTGGTTATCAGGTGGGGGCTGGCATGATGGTTGGTTCACCTTATCAGATGACAGAAGATCTGGCAGAAGACCTGGTATTCTTGAAAGAATTGCAGCCGGAGATGGTGGGAATCGGACCGTTTATCCCACACCACGATACGCAGTTTGCAAAAGAACCGGCAGGAAGTGTGGAGATGACACTGTTTTTGCTCGCTGTGATCCGGATTCTGCTGCCGAAGGTACTTCTTCCGGCGACAACAGCACTTGGTACGATGGATCCACTCGGCAGGGAAAAAGGTCTGCAAGCCGGGGCGAATGTTGTGATGCCGAACCTTTCTCCGGTGAAGAACCGGAAGCAGTATGAGCTTTATGACAACAAGATCTGTACCGGTGAAGAGGCAGCAGAATGTCGCGGATGTATGGGGAGACGAGTAGCAAGTGTTGGATATGAGCTGGTGACAGAGCGTGGGGATGCAGTGTAGAATCGAACGGATTTTCTGTAAAAAATCACTAAAATCATGTTTCTGATTTTAAACAGATATTACAAAGAAGAAAATTTATTTTGAAAAATTAAAAGGAATTCGGAGAAAGAAAACATTTTTCGATACATTTCGGTGGATTTCGCAAGCTGTCAAACCGGTATTTTCAGTAGCAAAAGAATCTCCCTTTTTACCACTAGGAAAGTACACCGCAGATATGCTACTATATAGAAGTCGACAATACTTATACGCGTAAGAACAGGAGGAACTTGATTTAGCCGTTTCTAATAAAAGACCGCAAGCCTTTCTTGTAACATGCGGTATCAGAAATAGAATATTTTATTTTGAAGCATATGGAAATTGTATATAGATAACCATATATACAAACCGGACACCGGGGAATGGAACCGTAAAAGGTTTCGTTCCCCGGTGTTTAGTTGGAGAATGAAAGGTATCGTATGAATTTATGGGTGAATTTTTGTTTCAGGCTTCTGTTTCAGGCTTCTGAATTTTATCCCTACCGAAATTTACAGTTTTATGGTATGATGAAAAAGTATGTAATCATTGCAGAAAAAGTCGTTTATGATAAAAATATGAGGATTACATGAAAGAGGAAGCTAGCCTGGAAAAGGTCTTGTTTCCGATTCCGAATTTTGGGAGGAATATAATTTGAGTAAGAAAAATGAGTATCAGGGACATCTGATCCGTGAGGTTTACCCGGATTCAATTGCCGAGGCGATGGAGATCGAGCCGGGAGATGTCCTTCTACGAATAAACAACCAGAAAATAGAGGACGTTTTTGATTATCGTTACATGATCAAGGATGAGTATGTAGAAGTGCTGATCCGCAAGCCGGACGGGGAAGAATGGCTTCTGGAGATCGAGAAAGAGTATGATGATGACCTTGGCGTAGAATTTGAAAATGGTCTGATGAGCGACTACCGTTCCTGCAGCAACAAGTGTATTTTCTGTTTTATCGACCAGATGCCGCCGGGAATGCGTGAGACCTTGTATTTTAAAGATGATGATTCCCGTCTGTCTTTCCTGCAGGGCAATTATATTACCCTGACGAATATGAAGCAGAAAGATGTGGACCGTATTATCGAGATGCAGCTTGCGCCGATCAATATTTCTGTGCAGACAACGAACCCGGAGCTGCGCTGCAAGATGCTCCACAATCGTTTCGCCGGAGAAAAGCTGAAATTCCTGGATGATCTGTATGCCGGACATGTGGAGATGAATGGGCAGATCGTACTGTGCAAGGGAGTTAATGATAAGGATGAGCTGAAGCGTTCTATCGAAGATCTGATGAAGTATCTGCCGTTTATGCGGAGTGTGTCAGTGGTTCCGGCAGGACTTTCCAAATACAGGGAGGGACTTTATCCACTGGAGCTTTTTGATAAAGAAGAAGCGGAAGAGGTCATTGATCTGATCGAGAGCTATCAGAAGAAGGCGTATGACGAGTTTGGACTTCATTTTATCCATGCAAGTGACGAGTGGTATATCCTTGCAGAGCGGGATTTCCCAGAGGAAGGACGTTATGACGGATATATCCAGCTGGAAAATGGTGTTGGCATGATGCGGCTTCTACGGGATGAATTTTACCATGCCTTTGAAGAGCTTCAGGAAAGTGAAGAATATCCAAAGTTAAAAGAAGGGATCGCACGGACATTTACCATTGCGACTGCAAAGCTTGCGTATCCGACAATTCAGGAATTTGCAGACAGGATCACGGAAGCATTTCCAAAAGTAAAGATCACGGTTGCCTGCATCCGTAATGATTTCTTTGGTGAGACAATCACCGTATCCGGTCTGATTACCGGACAGGATCTGGTGGCACAGTTAAAAGAGAGAAAAGAAGCAGGAGAGGATCTGGGAGATACTCTGCAGATTCCAATCAATATGCTGCGAAGCGGAGAAGAGGTCTTTCTGGATGATCTGACGGTGCAGGACGTGGAAGCGGCACTTGGCATGACGGTGAAGGCAGTGGAGTCCGGTGGTAAGGATTTTCTTGACGCGGCACTGAATTTGGATTATCATACAGAACGAAACAATGAGAATTTTGTATACATCAAAGCATACGACAGAGAGGATGAGTAACTTGAAATTTTCAAAACAGATGTCAGAATCAATTAAACTTGGTGTGATCCTTGCGATTGCCGGTGGATTTATGGATGCCTATTCCTATATGTGCAGAGGAAAAGTATTTGCCAATGCACAAACCGGAAATATTCTGCTTCTTGGAATCAATATTTCAGAGAGAAACTGGCATATGGCACTCCACTATCTGGTTCCGGTGCTGGCATTTGCCATTGGAATCGCCCTTGCGGATCTGGTGAAAATACGGACGAAAGATCTGACACTTCTGCACTGGAGACAGATTTCGGTATTCTGTGAGGCAGTGATCCTACTGAGTGTCAGCTTTATCCCACAGGATTTTAATCTGGTGGCGAATGCACTCACGTCCCTTGCGTGTGGGATTCAGGTGGAAAGCTTCCGCAAAATCCATGGAAACGGAATTGCAACCACCATGTGCATCGGAAACTTACGAAGTGCGACCCAGCATATGTGCAGTTATGCGAACACGAAGGATAAAGAGTATATCAAGAAAGGACTTTTGTACTATGGAATCATCTTCTTCTTTGTGATCGGTGCAGTTATCGGAAATGCCTGTGTGGAAATGTTTGCTGAAAAGGCACTTCTGATCGCTTCTGCAATTCTGGCAGTTGCTTTTGTGATGATGTTTGTTGATGGAGAAAAAGAGCAATGCAAATAAAGCAGATCGCGTATATAAGATCTGATTTTGTGGAGAAATTCGGGATTCCGCGACAGAGTAATCTTGCGGATACCCGGGCAGAAATCCATTTTCTGCCGGAATATCAGAATGCGGATGCACTGCAGGAAATCGAGGCGTATGATTATCTGTGGCTGATCTGGGAATTTTCGGAATCTATCCGGGATACCTGGAGCCCGACGGTACGTCCACCGCGGCTTGGTGGTAACAGACGGGTGGGAGTTTTTGCCACCCGTTCTCCATTTCGCCCGAATCCGATCGGACTTTCTTCCGTAAAGCTTATTGGGGTGGAATTCCGGGAAAAAGAAGGCCCGGTGCTGATCGTGGAAGGTGCGGATCTTCTGGATATGACGCCGATCTACGATATCAAGCCCTACCTTCCATACGTGGATAGCCACCCGGAGGCAAAAGGCGGTTTCGCGGAAGAAAAGAAAGATTATAAATTGGATGTGAATTTCCCGGAAATGTATTTGGAACAGATTCCGGCTGAAAAAAGAGCAGCACTGATTCAGATCCTGGAGCAGGATCCGAGACCTTCTTATCAAAAGGATCCAGTCCGGATTTACGGCATGTCTTACGCGGGAATGGAAATTCATTTCCGGGTAGACAAAAAAACACTTTATGTGACGGAGGTAGAAAGGTCATGAAAATCTATCTGGCGCCAATGGAGGGCATTACAGGTGAGGTATACCGCAGGGCGTATCACACCTTTTTTGAACCAATGGATAAATATTTTACACCATTTTTAAATCCAAACCCGAAAGGCAAATTCAGCAGACAGGAATGGAATGAGATCCTTCCGGAAAATAATGAGGGCATGTATACCGTTCCGCAGATCCTGACCAACCGCGCCGAGGATTTCATCCGCCTGGCCCGGCAGTTGAAAGAATTCGGATATGAAGAAGTCAATCTGAACCTTGGCTGCCCCTCCAAAACAGTCGTCAACCGGAAAAGGGGATCCGGTTTTTTGTTTTATCCCGATGAACTGAATCATTTCCTTGCCGAAGTTTTCGATCAACTCGATATGAAAATCTCTATCAAAACAAGAAGCGGTAAATATGATCAGGAAGAGTTCGAAGAGCTTCTGGATATCTATAACCAATATCCTTTGGAAGAACTGATCCTTCACCCAAGAGTCCAGCAGGATTACTACAAAAACAAACCCGACTGGATCACTTTTGCCTACGCCTGCCGGAACAGCAAAAATCCTCTGGTCTATAATGGAGACATTTTTTGTGCGGAAGACTACAAAATTTTCCAGGAGAAATTTCCCGAAGCAGAATGCATCATGCTCGGAAGAGGAATTCTGATGAATCCATTTCTTCCGGCAGTTATAAAAGGGAAATCTACATTTGACACCAAGAAGATTGCTATATTCTGCGATCATCTTCTTGATGCCTATATCGAAAAATCTCCAGAAGAAAAAAACGCAGTAGTCAAAATGAAAGAACTCTGGTGGTATCTTGGCAAAAACTTTAAAAACAGCGAAGAATATCTGACGCAAATCCGCAAAAGCCAGACCATCCGGGAATACCGGATGGCGGTTGAATGTTTATTGAAAGAGTGCCCATATGAATAAAGCGTATCTTCAAGAAACATCTTCCACCTGGAACAACGGTCAAGCGCCCCTTCCCCGGTTTTATCAATTTCTCGTACTGTGGAAAAAGAGTAAATTTTAGTCGAGTGTCTAAGTCCCAAAAAGAATGGGCAGGACTCTTTTTGGGACGCATCTTGCGACAAAATCCCCCTATTTTCTAGTAAAATTGCATAAAACCACAGGCGTTAGCTTTGACTAAGATTCACAAAAATCTGAAAAACATTAGATTTTAAACTAATTTTCTGATAAAATAAAGAAGTAGAGATTCGGCAAGTTTAAGAAAGAAGGAAGAGAATGTACGAAGTAGGAGATTTGATTGTTTATGGCCGGACAGGAATTTGTGAAGTGACTGAAATTACGACGCTGAAAATGGATGGAGTGCCGAAGGACAAACTGTATTATATTCTGAGACCGGTACGTGAAAAGCGTGGAAAAGTATTTACACCGGTAGACAATGAAAAAATTGTCATGCGAAGAGTCATTTCCAAAGAAGAAGCAGAAGAATTGATCCGTGAGATTCCACAGATCGAAGGACTCTGGATCGGAAGCGAGAAGCAGAGAGAGGAAAAGTACAAGGAATGCATGAAAAGCTGCAAATGTGCAGAATGGGTGCGGATCATTAAGACCCTTTATCAGCGGAAGATGTCCCGCCTGAAGCAGGGAAAGAAGATCACGGCGACTGACGAGCGTTATCTGAGGATGGCAGAAGGCAACCTGTATTCGGAGCTTTCCATAGCACTTGGAATTCCGGAGAGCGGAATGGAAGCCTATATCACGAATCAAATAAATGAGACAGAGGAACCGGTACTTTGCTGATGCAAGGAACCGGTTCTTCCGGGTATAATGGATGTGAAAAAAATGGTGGTAGCAGCGAAAAAGGGTGATTTTACAGAACATTTGCCACTTCCTGTTTTTTGTGAAAAATGGGTTCTTCAAATAGAGAGCATTCTATGCTATACTGTTTTAGATAAGACAAAAAATGAGGTGTAATCATGGATAAAGAATTAGAACTTGTGGAGCATAAAGCTTCAATCCTGATAGATGCATTACCATATATCAGAGACTTTAATCAGAAGACAGTAGTTATCGAGTACGGATGTGCCGAGTGGCTCAGCGGAGTGGAAGAGCAGAGACTGATGCAGGATATCGTTCTTTTAAAGAGCGTTGGTATGCGTCCGATCGTGGTACATGATACCCGTATGGGACTGGACAAATTCCGTGAAAATAAGCGGATTGCTAAGCTTCTTGAACTCTGTGGAGTTAAGGCAATCGGTATCTGCGGCGTGGATACAGAGACGATTGGTCTGATGCTGGACAATGATTATATTCCGGTCATCGTGCCAAATGATATCGACAACGAAAGTGAATATATTGATCCAAGAGATACTGCACTTGAGATTGCAGAGAAGATGCAGGCGGACAAGCTGGTTTATCTGTCAAAATATCCTGGAATCTACAAAGACGAAGAGAGAAAAGACATTTATTATAAGATTACCGTCCCGGAAGTAGAAAAACTGCGCAAAGAACGTAATTTCCCGAAAGAATTTGACGAGATCATCGGCTATGGTCTTCAGGCATCAAAAAATGGTGTCAACCGTGTACATATTCTGGACGGAAGAATCCGTCACGTTCTTCTGATCGAATTCTTCAGTGTAAACGGAGCCGGAACGATCTTCATTGAAACAGAAGCAAAATTATATCTTCACGAACTTGGCAAATAGGAGACGGCTCGATGAAGAGAATGACAGGAAAGAATACACTGATGCTCTTTTTGACCGCATTTATCTGGGGAACAGCTTTTGTAGCACAGAGCGTGGGGATGGATTATATCGGGCCCTTTACATTTACCTGTGTACGCTCTTTGATCGGTGGGATTTTTCTGATTCCATGTATCTGTTTTCTGGACAAATGGCGTGCGAAAAATGACGGAGCAGAAAGACAGAAAAAAGCAGATAGGAAAGAAGAAAAAAAGAATGTCATCCTGGGTGGAATCTGTTGTGGACTGGCACTTTGTGTGGCAAGTAACCTGCAGCAGATCGGAATACAGTACACAACGGTGGGAAAAGCCGGATTTATTACAGCACTTTATATTGTGCTTGTGCCGATCTTTGGAATTTTTCTGAAAAAGAAAGCCGGAGTGAGAATCTGGATAAGCGTGGCAATTTCTGTCGCAGGCTTGTATTTGCTGTGTATTACCGATAAGCTGGTACTTGCAAAAGGAGACATTCTGGTACTGCTATGTGCAGTTGTATTTACCATCCACATTCTGGTGATCGATTATTTTTCACCAAAAGCAGACAGTGTGCGGATCGCCTGCACCCAGTTCTTTATAACCGGAGTTTTGTCGGCAATTCCAATGTTTTTATTTGAAACACCACGGCTGTCAGATATTTTCGCAGCAGCAGTACCGGTACTTTATGCCGGAGTTCTCTCAAGTGGTGTAGCCTATACCCTCCAGATCGTGGCACAAAAAGATGCCGATCCAACCGTGGCATCCCTGATCCTCAGTCTGGAGTCCGTATTCTCTGTCCTCGGAGGCTGGGTGATATTAGGTCAGAAACTAAGTATCCGAGAAATAGCAGGATGCATCCTGATGTTCAGCGCCATCATCCTCGCCCAGTTGCCAGGAAAGCCGGAAAATAAAGAAGCTTAGCTCTAATCAATTGTAGAAATTGTAGTGTCAAAGCAAAAACGATCAGTGAGCCAAAGCTACCGCTTTCCGTTCATTACATTGAGCACACGCCAAAACATTCAAATCAGGGAAAACCAGCAGAATGTACAAATGATTTTATTTCAATTCCAATTGTTGTGCAATGGAGAGAAGACTCAAAAATCATTGAAGCCATTGCTGAAAATGATTTTCGCTTTCAGAGGCTTCTCGGAATGGTTTGCACAACGGAAGTGAAATAAAATCATTTGTACATTCTGCGTCAATCCCTCAATCTATAAAATTTTTGCGCTACCCACCCTCAATGTAATAAACTTAGAACTTCCATTTTAAACCCAGGTATGCTATACTAAACCCAGGTATGCGAAAGTATCTTAAAAACCAAGAGACAGGAGCAAAGACAGATGAAAAGAGTTCTTTTAAAATTAAGCGGAGAAGCACTTGCAGGAGACAAAAAGACAGGTTTTGATGAGGCAACATGCATTGGCGTTGCAAAGCAGGTAAAGAAGATCGTAGATCAGGGAATCCAGGTTGCAATCGTAACCGGAGGCGGTAATTTCTGGAGAGGAAGAACCAGTGAGACGATCGACCGTACCAAAGCTGACCAGATTGGAATGCTTGCAACGGTGATGAACTGCATCTATGTATCCGATATTTTCAGACATGTAGGCATGAAGACAGAGGTTTTCACTCCATTTGTCTGTGGAGCATTCACTTCCCTGTTTTCAAAAGATGCAGCAGTGGAAGCACTGAACGAAGGAAAAGTAATCTTTTTCGCAGGTGGCACAGGACATCCGTATTTTTCAACAGATACAGGAGCTGTTCTCCGTGCAATTGAGATTGAAGCAGATGCAATGCTTCTTGCAAAAGCAATTGACGGAATCTATGACAGCGATCCGAAGGTGAATCCGGAAGCGAAGAAGTATGATGAGATTTCTATTCAGGAAATCATCGATAAGAAGCTTATGGCAGTAGATCTGACCGCATCGATCATGTGCCTTGAGAATAAGATGCCGATGCTGGTATTCGGACTGAACGAAGAGAATAGTATCGTAGAGACAATGAGCGGTAATTTCAACGGAACAAAGGTGACTGTATAAGCAGCACCCATTAAGGGAGGATAACATATGAACGAAAAATTAAAAATATACGATGAAAAGATGCAGAAAACCATCCATGCACTGGATACAGAGCTTGCTTCTATCCGTGCAGGACGTGCAAACCCGAATATTCTGAACAAATTAACGGTAGAATATTATGGAACACCGACACCGATCCAGCAGGTAGCGAACATTTCTGTTCCGGAAGCACGTATGATCCAGATCCAGCCGTGGGAAGCATCCCTGGTAAAAGAGATCGAGAAAGCGATCATGATGTCTGACCTTGGCATCAACCCGTCCGATGACGGAAGAGTCATCCGTCTGGTATTCCCGGAGCTTACCGAGGACCGTCGTAAAGAGCTGGTAAAAGAGGTAAAGAAAAAAGCAGAGGGCGCAAAAGTAGCCATCCGCAACATCCGCCGCGATGCCAATGATGCGTTCAAGAAACTTGCCAAAGAGGACGTTTCCGAGGACGAAATCAAAGAGCTCGAGGAGCAGACCCAGAAATTAACAGACAAATATATCAAAGAAGTAGATCAGATGGTGGACGTAAAATCCAAAGAAATTATGACTGTATAGCGAACAGTCTGCAATGACTTTATAGAGAGGGGCATACATGAGGGATGTTATGCCCCCTTTTTAACGTATAGCGTATGGATAGAGGAGGCAACTTCAAATGAGTATACCGAAACATGTAGCAATCATTCTGGATGGCAACGGAAGATGGGCAAAAGCCAAAGGATTGCCACGCAAGGCAGGTCACGTGCAGGGTGCGAAGAATATAGAAACGGTCTGTGAAGCGGCTTACAATATGGGCATTCAGTATCTGACTGTATATGCGTTCTCCACAGAGAACTGGAACAGACCTCAGGATGAAGTAGATGCACTTATGCAGCTTCTGCGTAATTATATGAAGACCTGTCTGAAGACAGCTGCCAGGAATAATATGTGCGTCAGGGTTATCGGAGATAAGACGAGACTGGCAGATGATATCAAAGAAAGCATTGCCGCGCTGGAAGAAGCGACCAAAGATTATACAGGACTGCATTTTCAGATTGCCCTGAATTATGGCAGTCGTGACGAGATGATCCGTGCGATAAAAAAAATGGTAAAAGACCATGATGCCGGTAAATTAGCGATCAGATCACAGAAGAGAGTATTGCAGGGCAGCTGGATACCGCAGGAATTCCTGATCCTGATCTGATGATCCGTACTTCAGGAGAACAGAGAATCTCCAATTATCTGTTATGGCAGCTGGCATATGCAGAATTCTATTTCACGCCTGTTCCATGGCCTGACTTTGGTAAGGAAGAGCTTGAGAAGGCAGTAGAAGCATACCAGAAGAGAGACAGAAGATATGGACTGGTAAAGGAGGAGTAAGCATTATGGCAGGCAAAATCAGTAAAGAAAGGACAATCAGCGGAGTTGTTCTGGTTATTCTTGCTCTGGCTACTATTTTGCCGGGAGGACCTATCCTGGCAATCACCCTTTATATAATATCCAATATAGCATTTCTGGAGTTGACCAAGGCTTGCGGCATTCATACAGGAGAGAAGCCCAATGCACTGGAGATTACAGGATTTCTGGCAATTGCAGTATATTATCTGTTGATCTATTTCGCACAGACACCTACGTATTTCATGATTACGGTCATTCTGCTGCTGATGG
>ENA-OPDA01002375-OPDA01002375.1-human-gut-metagenome-genome-assembly--contig:-NODE-2375-length-10965-cov-1.965903_pt1 | contig 10965 bp, 9 predicted proteins | sample MGYA00241253_ERZ501486 | MGnify/ENA primary metagenome ERZ501486 (study PRJEB25962, sample SAMEA2042510) | human gut metagenome | biome: human gut; feature: human-associated habitat; material: faeces... | reverse complement strand
CTTTTAGCGGTGAAGTTACTGCGAAAGAAAATGAAAGATTATTGATTGAAAAATTCAAAATGATAAAACCGGTGGAGAAATCCTATGAAGAACAGGCAAAAAGACGATGGAAAACAGTTGCAAAACCACTGTTCAGCTTAGGAAAACTGGAAGAAGCTGTGATCCGAATGGCAGGGATCCGAAGAGAAGCAGATTTTGAGATTAAAAAGAAAGGATTACTGATCTTTTGTGCGGATAATGGAGTTGTATCAGAAGGAGTGACCCAGACCGGACAGGAAGTGACAGCAATCGTTGCGGACAATTTTACAAAATGTGCGACGAGCGTATGTATTATGGCAGAGACAGCCGGAGTGGACTTATTCCCAATCGATATTGGAATGGTGACAGATGTTCCGTCGGTGACAGATCCGGAAGAAAAAGTGATGTACGGAACAAAGAATATGGCGATGGAACCTGCAATGTCAAGAGAACAGGCTGCACAAGCCGTTCTTATTGGCATACGAAAGGTCAAAGAGCTGGCAGAACAAGGGTATGATCTGATCGCAACCGGTGAGATGGGGATTGGAAATACAACGACCAGCAGTGCGGTTGCCTCTGTATTGCTCGGAGAGGATCCGAAGGTCATGACAGGAAAGGGGGCAGGTCTGACGAAAAAAGGTCTGCAAAAGAAGGTACAGGTCATCCGGGAAGCGGTTGAGCGGATGCAGCCGGATAAGACAGATGCGATCGATGTACTTTCCAAGGTTGGAGGACTTGACATAGCAGGACTTGCAGGTGTATATCTTGGTGGGGCGATCTACCGGATTCCGGTGCTGATAGATGGCTTTATTTCTGCAGTGGCTGCACTTGTGGCAGTACGGCTGGTTCCGGAATGTGCAGGATATATTTTACCATCCCATTTGTCTGATGAACCTGCGTCAAGAAAGATTTTAGATGCTTTAGAAAAAAAACCATTTCTTACATGTGGCATGTGTCTGGGGGAAGGAACAGGAGCAGTGGCAGCGATGCCGCTTCTTGAGATGGGACTTCAGGTGTACCGTAAAATGGGAACTTTTGATGATATTCACGTAGAGCAGTATGAAGTACTGGATGGGAAGGATGAAAGATGAAGTTTTTAGAACCGATGATCGTTGCGTTTTCTATGTATTCAAAAATACCGATGCCGCGCATTGAGTGGAATAAGGAAAATATGAAATATACGATGTGTTTCTTTCCGCTGATCGGTGTTGTGACCGGAGTACTCATTTATCTGGCAGGAATGTTTCTTGATGGAAATATTTTTCCGAAAGTAAACAGTGGAAGACTGATGTTTGCTGCGGTTATGACATTGATACCGGTTTTTGTAAGTGGAGGGATCCATTTGGATGGATTTATGGATACGATGGATGCACTTGGATCCTGGGGAGATAAAGAAAAGAAACTGGAAATCCTGAAAGATTCGCATAACGGTGCTTTTGCGGTCATCGGAATCTGCTGTTATTTTACCGTAAGCCTTGGCGTATGGAGTGAAATCCGGACGGAGATGCTTCCGGTAGTAGTAGCAGGATATGTAATTTCAAGAGCGCTCAGTGGGATTGCTGTAGTGACATTTCCGGCAGCAAGAGGAAGCGGTCTTGTAAAGACTTTCCAGGATGGAGCACAGAAAAAGGCAGTAAGGATCACAATGATCGTATACCTGGTCCTGGCGGCAGTATATTTGTATTTCTGTTCGCCGGTTGGTATGGTGGTACTTCTTATAATTGCAGGAGTAGTATTTGGATATTATTACCGGATGAGCAGGAAACAGTTTGGAGGTGTTACCGGGGATCTGGCGGGATACTTTCTGCAGATTTGTGAGCTGGCATTATTAGTTGGGGGATTGATTGTGCAGGGAATCAAATGAAAAGCAGAGAAAGGAAGAGGAGATGTATAGAAGATGGAAATCGAGCTGATTCGGCATTTTGCGACGGAAGGGAATTTGGAGAAGCGGTATATTGGGGTGACAGATGAAGAAATAAAGGCAGAGTTCGTTCTGGAGCATACTCTGAAAAAAGAAGAAAATGGACGTGAGGAGTGGAAGCCGGAGCTTGTGATTGTCAGTCCGCTCAGGAGGTGCAGGCAGACGGCAGAGATTCTTTTTCCGGGAGCAGAGCAGGTTGTCTGTGAGCAGATGCGGGAATGTGATTTTGGCCTTTTTGAGGGGAAGAATTATCAGGAGCTGACTGGGAATCCAAAGTATCAGAGCTGGATTGATTCTGGAGGTACAAAGGCATTTCCGGGAGGAGAAGATCCGATGGAGTTCCGGAAACGGTGTGTCTGCGGATTTGAACAGATGATGGAAAAGATGATAAAGGGAAAAAGAAAGAAGATTGCCTTTGTGGTTCATGGGGGGACGATCATGTCGGTGATGGAAGCATTTGATCCGGAAAAGAAAGAATTTTATCACTGGCAGGTGAAAAACGGAAAAGGTTTTCATTTTCAAATTGAGGAAGAAAAATGGCAGCAGGGAAAGAGACAGTTTGAGGAGATTGAGGAAATATGAGTTCTTTGATGGCATGTATAGCAGGAATGGCGCTGGATGCGATTTTCGGGGATCCGGTATGGCTTTACCACCCGGTACGGATCATTGGAAACTGGATTTCGATACTGGAAAAGTGGCTGCGCGGATTTTGTAAAAATGATGAGAAAAAAGAAAGAATCGCAGGATGTGTTTTATGGTTTGGTGTGGTGATCGCATCGGTCGGAATTCCGTGGGGACTTTTGTATCTTGCCGGAAAGGTCAGTTTCTGGCTTCAATTTGCACTGGAAACTTTCTGGTGTTATCAGCTTCTTGCCGGAAAATGCCTGAAAGATGAAAGCAGGAAGGTTTATGTACAGCTCGTAAACCACAATCTGGAGGGAGCAAGACATGCGGTATCGATGATCGTGGGGAGAGATACCGGAAATCTTTCTGAGGCCGGAGTGACAAAGGCAGCGGTAGAAACAGTAGCCGAAAATACATCGGACGGAGTGATCGCACCGCTCATTTTTATGTTGATCGGTGGGGCACCACTTGGTTTTTTTTATAAGGCTGTTAATACAATGGATTCTATGGTAGGATATAAGAATGAAAAGTATTTACATTTTGGTCGGTTTGCGGCTAAAATGGATGATGTATGGAATTATATTCCGTCCAGGATATCAGCACTTCTGATGATCGCAAGTGCATGGATCTTCCGGATGGATTATAAAAGGGCGTGGGCAGTCTGGAAAAGAGACAGGCGAAAGCATGCCAGCCCGAATTCCGCGCAGACAGAAGCGGTATGTGCAGGTGCACTTCAGGTGCAGCTTGCGGGAGATGCCTATTATTTTGGAAAATTATATCCGAAAGAGACAATCGGAGATGATGTGCGTCCTATCGAGCCGGAAGATATTTTAAGAGCCGGTAATCTGATGGACGGAACAGCACTTCTGACACTTCTTGTCTTTGGATTACTGAAATATTGTATGATACTGATGTAAGGGGAATAAAAGGTTATGGAATATGTACATGGTGGAGATATTTATACACACAAAGGAATGACAGATTTTTCTGTGAATCTGAATCCGTTCGGACCTGGAAGAGCTGTAGTGGAAGCGGCAAGAAAGTCAATAGACCAGATTGGAAATTATCCGGATGCCAGCTGCAGGAAACTGAAAAGTGCTCTGGCGAAAAGACTGGAAGTTCCGGCTGAGCATATTATCTGTGGAAATGGGGCGGCAGATCTGATTTTTACGGCAGTACTTGCGGACTGCCCAAGGAAAGCGCTGATACCGGTTCCTGCATTTGCGGAATATGAACAGGCACTGCGTGCGACCGGGTGCGAGATCTGTTATTATAAGAAAAGAGAAGCGACTGGTTTTCAACTGGAAGAAGATTTTCTGGATCTTCTGAATGAAGATATTGATATGGTATTTTTGTGTTCACCGGATAATCCGACCGGAAAGCTGATCGACCGGAGTATGCTTTGGAAGATTCTTGCAAGATGCGAGACTTACGGAATCCGGATGGTGTTGGATGAATGTTTTATTGATTTCGCGGAAAATGCAGCTACGGCATCCATTCTTGCAGATACTAAGAGATGGAGAACGTTATTTATCCTCCGTTCACTGACTAAGATGCACGCGATTCCGGGAATCCGTATCGGGTATGCCGTTACTTCGGATATGGAATTTCTGGAGAAGATGGAACAGTCCAGACAGCCATGGAGCGTATCGATACCGGCACAGGCGGCAGGCATGGCATCTTTAAAAGAGCGGATGCGTGTGAAACGGACCTGTGATTTTACGAATCGTGAAAGAATCTGGATGGAAAATGAATTAGACAAGCTTGGAATTACCCATTATCCGTCAGATGCCAATTTCATTCTGATGCGAAGCGGTATAAATTTATATGAGAAACTGAAAAAACAGAAGATCCTGGTTCGGGATTGCAGCAATTACAAAGGTCTCGGAGAAGGATATTATCGTGTTTGTATGCGGCAGAGAGGAGACAACCAGAAACTGATCGATGCGCTGGGAGAAATTCTCTATGCAGGTCAGGGAGAATTTTAATATGGCAAAGTCAATTATGATTCAGGGAACCATGTCAAATGTCGGAAAGAGCCTTCTTGCGGGAGGGCTCTGTCGTGTTTTAAAGGAAGATGGAATCAAGGTTGCACCATTTAAGTCACAGAACATGGCACTCAATTCTTTTATCACGGCAGATGGTTTGGAAATGGGACGCGCACAGGTCATGCAGGCAGAAGCTGCTATGATCCGGCCGGAAGTTTATATGAACCCGATTCTTTTAAAACCGACCTCCGATGTAGGAAGTCAGGTAATTGTAAACGGAGAAGTTGCGGGAGTCATGCCGGCGATGGAATATTTCCGTAAAAAGAAAGAATATATTCCGGCTATTTTAGAAGCTTATCATAAACTGGAAGAAAAGTATGATGTGATCGTCATTGAAGGCGCGGGAAGTCCGGCAGAAATAAACCTTAAACAGAATGATATTGTCAACATGGGACTTGCTGAGCTGGTGGATGCACCGGTTCTTCTTGCCGGAGACATTGACCGTGGTGGTGTGTTTGCGCAGATCGTCGGAACGGTTATGCTGTTGGAAGAAAAAGAGCGGGCAAGAATCAAAGGTACGGTGATCAATAAGTTCCGCGGGGATGTGAAAATTCTGGAGCCAGGTATCAGGATGCTGGAGGAGCGGACAAAGATACCGGTATGTGGCGTGATGCCATATATTTATGTGGATATTGATGATGAGGATAGTCTGTCAGAAAGGTTTGAGCGGAAAGAAAAGGCGGCACTTCTGGATATTGCAGTGATCCGTCTGCCGCGTATTTCCAATTTCACAGATTTTGCGGTACTGGAATGCAGGGAAGAAGTTTCGCTTCGGTATGTGTCAAAGACAGGAGATTTCGGGAATCCGGATCTGGTAATTCTGCCGGGAAGTAAAAATACGATGGAAGACCTGTTGTGGCTTCGTCAGAGCGGACTGGAAGGGAAAGTGCTGCGCCATGCCTCATCAGGGAAACCGGTATTTGGTATCTGTGGCGGTTACCAGATGCTTGGAGAAGAGATCCGTGATCCGGAAGGGGTAGAACGTGGTGGAACCATAAAAGCAATGGGACTGCTTCCTGTAGTTACTGTATTTGAAGATACCAAGAGAAGAACCCGTGTTACCGGAAGGTTCGGAGAAGTTACCGGAATCTTAAAAGCAATGTCCGGTGCAAAGCTGGATGGATATGAGATCCATATGGGGGAAACTATTTTTTCTGATAAAGATGCTGCAGATCATAAGATGATGGTACAGATCTGTGATCAGGTGACAGGTGAGAGCCGGTGGGATGGAGCGCAGAAGAAGAATGTGTACGGCTGCTATGTACATGGGATTTTTGATGACCGGGAAGTAGCGGATGCACTGATCGGGGCACTTCTGGAAGAAAAAGGATACGGCGAGGAAGCCATGCACTCCATGGACTACCATGCTTACAAAGAGAAGCAGTATCAGATTCTTGCAAATGCAGTTCGTGAGAATATGGATATGAAGAAAATATATGAGATTATCGAGAAGGGAAATGCAGCAGAATGTTTCATCTGATCACAGGTGGCAGTGGAAGTGGTAAATCCGAATATGCAGAGCAGAAGCTTATGGAGTATGCCAGCCATTCAAAAAGAAACAAAAAACGCTACTATATAGCAACTATGATACCTTTCGGGAAGGAAACGGAAGAGAAAATTGCACGTCACAGAAGGCTTCGTGCGGGCAAAGGGTTTGAAACAATCGAATGCTATACGGATCTTAAAAAAGCTGCAGAAATCCTGCAGACAAAAGAGACAGGAAGTGTTCTCCTGGAATGTATGTCCAATCTTGTGGCAAATGAAATGTACGATCCGTCAGGAGCAGGTGAAAATGCAGAAGAGTCCATTCTGGCGGGGATCCATAAGCTGCAGAAGGTCAGTGATGATCTGGTAGTTGTTACAAATGAAGTATTTTCAGACAGCATGACAGATAATCCGGAGATGGAAGAATATCTGAAGCTTCTCGGAAAGCTAAATCTTCGGATGGGAGAGATGGCAGATCTGGTGACAGAAGTTGTGTACGGAATTCCGGTTGAAAGGAAAGATATAAAAAAATGAAAATGATAATCGGCGGTGCATATCAGGGGAAGCTTGCGTATGCAAAAAAGCAGAACCCATACATTCATTGGACGGATGGGGAACTATGTGAAGGAGATAATATTTTTGAAGCAGAAGGAGTCTTTCATTTTGAAAAATATATCCAGAGCATGATAAAAAAAGAAAACTGGTCGGAAAAAGAAGCAATTGATTTCGCATCGAAACTAACAAAAAAGTGTCCGGATATTGTAATTGTGACACAGGAGATCGGCTATGGTCTGGTTCCGGTAGACGCATTTGATCGCAGATACAGGGAACTGACCGGAAGGATCTGTACCGTACTTGCGGCAAATTCAGATCAGGTAGACCGGGTAGTATGCGGGATCGGTGTGACGATCAAAGGAGGAAATATCAAGTGAAGATAGAACTGGAAAATGTAAAACCTGCAGAAATAGAAAAACGCAGTTTTGAGATCATAACAGAAGAACTGGGTGATACGCATCTGATCCCCGGAACAGAACCGATCGTCAAACGCTGTATCCATACAAGCGCAGATTTTGATTATGCCAAGAACCTGATGTTTTCAGAAGGTGCAGTAGAAAAAGCGCTGGATGCTATCCGAAATGGTGCAGTCATTGTAACCGATACCCAGATGGGAAAAGCAGGTATCAACAAACGGAAGCTTGCAGAATACGGAAGCGAAGTTCTTTGCTTCATGTCCGATGAAGATGTAGCAGAAACTGCCAAAAAGAACGGAACCACGCGTGCCGTTGCAAGCATGGAAAAAGCAGCCACCCTCGATAAAAAAATCATCTTTGCCATCGGAAATGCCCCGACAGCCCTTGTAAGACTCTATGAACTGATCCAGGATGGCAAATTAACCCCAGAACTCATCATCGGAGTTCCTGTAGGATTTGTAAATGTTGTCCAGTCTAAAGAGTTAATCCTTTCACTGAAAGACACACCATATATCGTGGCAAGAGGCAGAAAAGGTGGCAGCAATATTGCTGCATGTATCTGCAATGCACTATTGTATATGTTGTAGATAGATAAGATGTTGGGGTCAAAAGGTATTTTGCCCCCTTTGATACCAGATTGCTACGTGCGTTTTGCATCGGTTTTCTGACCTTTTGCCCCTGGTATCTATATAATAAACAACCCTTATTTAATGAGGTTTTTGCATTCTAACTGTCTTTGCGATAATCAAAAAATTAACTATATTGTCAGAAAATAGACACAATTCAGTATTGAATTTTGACCTGTACTCTGCTATTATAATCGTATGCTAGTTGAAGGACAGCAGGAAGGAGAAATTGATTATGGGATTTTTAACAGGAAAGACTGCAATTATCACAGGCGGCGGAAGAGCTGTATTAAGTGATGGAAGCTGCGGATCTATTGGATATGGAATTGCAACAGCTTACGCAAAAGAAGGAGCGAATCTGGTAATTACCGGGCGTAATGTAAAGAAACTCGAAGATGCCAAAGAAGAACTGGAGAGACTCTATGGTATCAAAGTATTACCTGTACAGGCTGATGTCAGCGCGGGGGCTGATAATGAAGCAACAGTACAGAACGTAGTAAAGCAGGCAATTGATACATTCGGAAGAATTGATGTCCTGATCAATAATGCACAGGCATCCGCATCTGGTGTTACGATCGCAGATCATACAACAGACCAGTTCAATCTGGCAATGTATTCCGGCGTATATGCGGTATTCTATTATATGCAGGCATGTTATCCGTATCTGAAAGAGACAAAGGGATCTGTTATCAACTTTGCTTCAGGTGCCGGACTTTTCGGAAATTACGGACAGTGCGCATATGCAGCGGCAAAAGAAGGAATCCGTGGACTTACAAGAGTTGCAGCAACTGAGTGGGGACCGGACGGAATCAATGTCAACATCGTATGCCCACTTGCATGGACTGCACAGCTTGAGAAATTCGAGCAGGCTTATCCGGACGCATTTAAGGCAAATGTAAAGATGCCGCCGGCAGGTCATTTTGGTGATGCAGAGCTTGAGATTGGCCGTGTTTGCGTACAGTTAGCATCCCCAGATTTCAAGTATATGAATGGTGAGACTCTTACACTTGAGGGCGGTATGGGTCAGAGACCATAATAAGCGACAAAATTGGTAGTTAAAAGTGCAGCGTCTAAAAGGTGCTGCACTTTTTTGTAGCCAAAATAAATATTTTATGGTAGAATCAAGTTAATAGTGCAATAAGAAAAAATATGTACCAGAAATGATACACAGCGGAGGAAACAGGTATGGAAGCAGAATATCAGCTGACAGCAGAGGAAGCAGAAAAAGAGATGGAACAGCTAAGAAAAGTATTTACAATTGTTCGTCTTGTAGATGCAAATAGGATTCAGTGTTTGGCATCAGGAAAGCCTTCATCAAAAATTGACTGTTCCTGTTATTGTTTCTGGGGAAAAAACAAGCCTTGCGAGAATTGTATTTCAGCGATTGCCTTTCGCGATAAAGCAGAAAAGACAAAGCTTGAATTTTTAGACTCTGTGCTTTATCAGGTATTTTCAAAGTATGTGGAAATTGATGGTGTTCCATATGTTATGGAAATGCTTAAAACATTAGATGTAGATACACTGATTGATAAAAATGAGAGTGAAAAGCTTGTAAATCAGATATTGGGTCTTGATGACAGAATTTATCGTGATGTTTTAACAGGTGCATATAACAGACGTTACTACGAGGAAGAATTAAAGACATCAATTGAGATACAGGGTGTTGCTATGATCGATCTGGATGATTTTAAGATTTATAATGATACTTTTGGTCATTCAGCCGGTGATGCCGTTCTTAAGACAGTTGTAAAACAGATTAGAAGCTGTGTTAGAAGTACAGACAGCATAGTGCGTTATGGAGGCGATGAGTTTTTACTTCTGATTCCAGGAATTGATGAGGATACATTCGTCAAGAAGCTTCGAGAAATTAGAGAGCGCGTATTTGCAGCAGATGTTCCAGGTTATTCAACTATACATCTGTCTGTCAGTGTTGGAGGTTTGTTCTGCAACAATGAGATGCTTGAAAAGGTAGTGGAAAAGGCAGATCGTCTGATGTATCAGGCAAAAAATCAAAAAAATACAGTAGTAACGGAAAAAGGAATTGTGGACGACAATGGAAATACTGATCTGTTAAAAAAAGAAAAAGTGCGTCAGCAAATTCTTGTCGTAGACGATTCAGAAATGAACAGAGAGATTCTTTCTGATATGCTCAGTAATGATTTTAGAATTTTAGAGGCTGAAAACGGTGAGGAATGTCTGCAGCTGTTAGATCAGTATGGAACGGGTATTTCTGCTATTCTTTTGGATATTGTTATGCCAGAGATGGATGGCTTTGAAGTGCTTAATGTTATGGAACGTAAGCATTTAATCGAGGATATTCCCGTCATTATGATTTCAAGTGAGGACTCCGATGTGTATGTGCGTCGTGCATATGAGCTTGGCGTATCAGATTATATCAGTCGTCCATTTGATGCAAAGGTTGTTTACCAGCGCGTGTTTAATACGATCAAGCTATATGCAAAGCAGCGCAGATTATCTGCACTTATCGGTGATCAAATTTATGAGAAAGAAAAGAACAACCGCATGATGATCACGATTCTTAGCCATATTGTGGAGTTTAGAAATGGCGAGAGTGGTATGCATGTGCTTCATATAAATCGACTTACAGAAAAGATTCTTGAATGTCTCGTACAAAAGACAGATCGCTATCACTTAAGCTATTCTGATCGATATTTAATTACAACAGCGTCAGCTTTGCATGATATTGGAAAAATCGGTATTGATGATAAGATTTTAAATAAACCAGGAAAGCTTACAAAAGACGAATTTGAGATCATAAAAACGCATACACTGATCGGTGCGCGAATGCTTGAAGATATGGAGGTCTATAAAAATGAGCCGCTTGTAAAGATGGCCTATCAGATTTGCCGCTGGCATCATGAGCGCTATGACGGAAAAGGCTACCCAGATGGTTTAAAGGGGGACGATATTCCTATTAGTGCGCAGGTGGTTGCACTTGCTGATGTTTATGATGCACTTGTGAGTGATCGTGTTTATAAAAAAGCATATTCCCATGAGAAAGCTATGGAAATGATTCTTGCAGGTGAGTGTGGAACCTTTAATCCACTTCTGTTAGAGTGTTTAGTTGATATTCAGGACACACTGCAGGAAGATTTAAATGCGGGGGGGGTGTAACGCAAGCACAAAACAGGACGAAAAATGAGAATAGCAATATGTGAAGATAATCCAATCCATGCAAAAATTCTTATGCGTATGATTGAAAAGTGGCAGGAGAAGGTTTCAGATTCAATGACCTGAAACGTTGGAAAGCC
>ENA-OPDA01002370-OPDA01002370.1-human-gut-metagenome-genome-assembly--contig:-NODE-2370-length-10980-cov-5.295469_pt1 | contig 10980 bp, 10 predicted proteins | sample MGYA00241253_ERZ501486 | MGnify/ENA primary metagenome ERZ501486 (study PRJEB25962, sample SAMEA2042510) | human gut metagenome | biome: human gut; feature: human-associated habitat; material: faeces... | reverse complement strand
TTTATACTATAGCTGGCAAAGATACAAATTTATGTGCCATGTCTGGCACTGGTTTTAGAAAGCGGGGTGAGGAATATGACGATGAAACGAACAATCAGTGGTATGATCGGGACAGGGTCTCTGGCTCATAACAGACGAGATTTTATAGCAGAAAATGTTGATCCAGACAGAGTGCAATTAAATATTTGTTACCGGAATGAGAATCTGAAAGAAGTCTATAAAGAGCTGTTTGATGAAGCTGTAGAACGGTATAATGTCGGGAAAAGAAAAGATCGGCAGATTACAAATTATTATGAAAAGATTCGCCAAGGGAAACAGGAAAAGCTGTTCCATGAAGTGATTTTCCAGATTGGAAACCGAGAAGATACGGCTGTTGGAACAGAAGAGGGAGATTTGGCTGTAAAGGTACTGAATGAGTATGTGAAAGATTTTCAGAAACGAAATCCGACACTTCGGGTATTTAGTTGCTATCTGCATCAGGATGAAGCTACTCCACATTTGCATATTGATTTCATTCCTTATGTAACTGGCTGGAAAGGAAAAGGAATGGATACCAGGGTTTCACTGAAACAGGCATTAAAAAGTCTGGGATTTCAAGGTGGAAATAAGCATGATACGGAGATGAATCAGTGGATAAATCATGAAAAAGAAGTTCTAGCTGAGATTGCAAAGCAATATGGAATTGAATGGGAACAGAAAGGTACTCATGAGGAACATTTGGACGTTTACAATTTCAAAAAGAAAGAACGGAAAAAGGAAGTACAGGCGCTAGAACAGGAAAAAGAATACTTGACAGCAGAGAACGAAGGATTGGCTTTACAAATCGTAGAATCCAGAGAAGACATACAGCTTTTGAAGGAAAGTAAAGAACAGGCGCTTAGAGATAAAAAAGCAGCAGAAAAGCGTGCAGAAACAGCAGAAAAACAATTAAAAAGCCTGGAAGAACGCAGGGAACAGTTACAGCCGATTATGGATAATGTGAGTAAGGAAATAAAAGAATATGGAACAGTTAAAATGTTGTTACCGGAAGCTGGCACGTTGGAACGGGCAGCGACCTACCGGGACAAAAAAATCAAACCGCTGTTTCTTCAGATAAAAAATAAGGTTGGGGCAATGGCTGCACAGGTTAAAGAACTTACAAAAGAGGTGGAAAATTGGAAGAGTAAATATCAAAAGCTGAAACAAAAATATAACGGTATTCAGAAGGAGTTGGATGATATGCGTAAAGAAAATCATAAATTATCAGAAGAAAAGAATATAATGCAAGGCGTTTCTGATAGGTATGATCGTGTTGTGCGTGTTCTGGGAATAGAGACGGTAGATGCGGCAGTACAGCAGGATATTCGCAACGAGAAAGCTCTGGAAGAAAAGCAGCGGATGGAACAAATGCCGAAGGGAAGTATTCATGAAAGATTAGCCTGGGGAATAAAAAAGAGTGAGATGGAAAATCAGCAGCGTAAGAAAAATAAATCAAAAAATAGAGAAATGGAGAGATAAAATCATGGAAAAACACATTTATGATGAAAAGAACGGATTAAGCTATACTCTGTGTGGAGATTATTATTTGCCGGATCTGGTATTGAATGAAGAAGAACCGACATATGGAAAATATGGAATGTTACGGAAACAGTTTTTGAAAGAGCATAGACCAATACGGTATCAAAACTTGTTATTATCTGGCAAGCTGACAGCACATCTGAATCAGATTGACCAGGAAGTAACAGGGCAGGTAGAAGTGTTAATGAAACAGATGGCAGAAAAACAGAGCGTGAATGAAAACTTGAAGAGGCAGGATCAGATGAGGTGGGTTAGACTGATGAACAATATTAAGGTTTGCGCAGAAGAAATTGTGCTTACAGAGATAATATATGTATAAAAAGTTTGTGGCTGTATTGGCGAAAAAAATACGGCCACAAATTTTTTATTATTCGTCTGTAAGTTCAATAGTGTCATTGGAAAAGGTAGTATCCCATATAGCCTCTTCAATGGCCTGGATACACTCATCAGTATGCTTTTTGATGTCTTGTCCCCAGAAATGTATAACTGTATAGCCGAGAAATAAAAGTTTTTTGTCGGTTTCAAAATCCCGGGAACGATTATGTTCTATTTTTTTGATCCAGTAATCTGGATTTTTACCTTTTTCAAGGCGTAGTTTCAAAATCTCCCAGTCCTTTCCATGAAAAAATTCGCTGTCACAAAAAATAGCAATTTTGTATTTAGTAAGAACAATATCAGGAGAGCCGGGTAAAGCTTTATAGTTTTTACGGTATCGGTATCCTTTGTGCCACAGAGCTTTCCTTAGTTGGATTTCGATAGAGGTATCTTTGCTGTGGATTTTTCGCATATTTTTAGACACGATTTCGGGGTCACGAGACATAGCTATTTTCACCGCCTTTTGTATAAAGTATTTTAACAATTTAAGTAAAAAGATACAAGAACCAATGACCGTATAGTATGAATTATTTGATTGACGATATAAACGTTATGCTTTATACTAGTAAAGTAAGAGTTGATTAAATGACGAGGTACCCGAAATGACGATTTCTGAACAAATCAAGGTGTTATGTGTGAGGTCGGATATCAGTGTAGCTGAGCTTGCACGACGAATAGGGACAACACCACAGAATTTTAATGGGAAAATGAAAAGAGAGAGTTTTACCATAGCTGAGCTAGAAGATATAGCAGATGCGGTAAACAGTTCTTTTGAAAGACAGTTCGTATTAAAAAACGGAGAGAAAGTTTAATGCATAAAAATATAAAACAGAATGATTATAGTAGATATGCTGCTAATAGAGATGTTATTTCGCTGTTTTCCGGGGCAATGGGATTAGATATTGGACTTGGAAAAGCAGGTTTAAATGTAGTGATTGGACAAGATTTTGATGCAGCATGCGTGAAAACTATGAAAGCTAATGGACATAAGGTTTTGGGTGGAGATATTAGAGAAATACAGCCACAACAACTGTTAGATATGACAGGCTTAGCAGTGGGAGAACCATTTTTGATTTGTGGGGGACCGCCATGCCAGCCTTTTTCAACTGCAGGAAAAAGATTAGGGATAAATGATCCAAGAGGAAGTTTATTTATGGATTTTATCCGTATGATAGATTACATACGTCCTCGATTTTTTGTAATGGAAAATGTAAAAGGGATTATGTCATCACCATTAAAATATGTACCTTTATCTGAAAGAGATGAAAGTGACCCTGAACAAAAATTGGGTACAGTGCTTGATGTAATTTTATCTGAATTTGACAAATTAGGATATAAAACAGTATATGGTGTGCTTGATGCCGTAAATTATGGTGTTCCGCAGTTTAGAGAGAGATTTGTATTGATTGGAAGCCGTGATGATGAAGATGTATTTTTACCAATCCCAACACATTTTCAGATGCACCAGGATAAAAAATATCAATGGCAAACTGTTAGAAGCGTGATAAAAGATTTGGAATTTGATCATGGAGAATGTGCAACATTAAGTGAAGAAAGATTGAAATTCTTGACAATGGTTCCGGAAGGTGGAAACTGGAGAGATTTGCCAGAGGATATTATTCCAATTGCAATGGGTGGCGCATATAAATCAGGGGGAGGAAAAGTCGGATTTTATAGAAGATTATCGTATGATCAGCCTTCGCCAACAGTAGTTACTTCTCCGGTTCAGAAGGCGACTATGATGTGTCATCCGACACAGAATAGACCGTTAAGTGTAAAAGAATATGCAAGGATTCAGCAATTTCCAGATGATTGGGTATTTACTGGAACAACAGCTGCAAAATACCGCCAAATTGGGAATGCAGTTCCGGTAGGATTAGCTGAGGCCATTGGGAAAACTGTACTTTCTGTAGCTAATAATACTGCTGTTGTTCAAACAAAACGTTTTAGAGGCACAAATGTACATAATAAGATTAGAAATGCAATAGAATTGGGAGGAAGTTTATATGCCGTTAAATAATTCATATGATGAACAGGCGGTGGTTCAGGCAATCGCATCTGCATTGGAAACATTTTACGGAACGTTAATTGAAAAGATTGATGGATTAAATATTCAAAAGGTAATGAAACGCAAAAATCCGTATTTATATCGTGCAAAAGCCATGCAGAGTGCAACTGAAATTGTGGATTCAGTACTTACAGCCTTTGTAAGTTCCAGCGAAGAAACCATTTTTGGCAATTGCTTTTTTGAGCCGATTGCAATTGCTGCAAGTGGCGGAAATAAGGCTCTGGCAGAAGGTATTGATATTATGATTCAGAATAATGAGACAAATACAATCTCTGCGATAGCTGTTAAAAGTGGGCCATCTGTATTCAATGCGGATAGTAAAAAAAGGCAGGAGCAGAATTTTACAGCTGCTTCTAAATTGGCACAGCAAGCAAAAGCAAGGTACGAAGCGTATATTGGATATTGTTATGGGAAAAAGAAGGAATCTGGAAGAGGAAAGCCAAAAATGTATCAGGAATTGGCAGGAAAACGATTCTGGGCAGAATTAACGGGAGACGAGGACTTTTACATAAAGATTATCGGATACATGGGAACTATGCCTGAGAAATATGTGGCTGATTATAAAGAAAGTTATAACAGAGCAGCCAATAGACTGGTTAGAGAATTTTCCAATAGCTTCTGCAGAGAAGATGGAAGTATTGACTGGGAAAAGCTGGTAGAATTTAATTCAGGAGATTGAAATGGCGATTGAGGTTTTTTCTTTCTTCTCTGGACTTGGATTTATGGATTTGGGATTCGAGGAAGCTGGGTTTGATATAGCGTTTGTTAATGAATATAACCATAGTTTTATACAAGCATATCAGTATGCTAGAAGAAATAGACCACACCGTCCCCAATATGGATATTATGAAGGCAGTATAGAAGAATTCTTGGATGATAGGGTTTGGAATCAACGTTTTCCAGATTATGATGTAAGAAATAAAGATAGGATTATAGGGTTTATTGGTGGCCCTCCATGTCCAGATTTTTCAACTGCGGGTAAAAATGCGGGAAGTACAGGGGAAAATGGTAAATTAACAGAAAAGTATGTGAAACTAATTGTTAAACGTCAACCGGATTTTTTTGTGCTAGAAAACGTAAAAGGTTTATATCAGACAAAAAAGCATAAAATATTTTATGAACAGATGAAAAAGAGGCTGTATCGAGCTGGATATTCATTATTTGATTCAATAGAAAATGCTTTGGAATACGGGGTACCACAGTTCAGAGACAGATTAATATTAGTGGGATTTAACCGGAGAAGATTCGGAAAGAATCTCAGATACACAATTGGAACTAACAAAACATATGAGATGGATCGGATAAAGATGTGCAATTGGCCAACCGTTGAGCCATTTCAAATTGGAATCGTGAGAAATGAGCCACAAGATATAATTCCAGAATTGACAGTAGAATATTGGTTTAGGCAGAATAATGTAGAAAACCATGCGAATTCAAGGGATTATTTTAACACGGTTGCAAATAATAAATTTGTTAGTATAGCCGAGGGAGATACTTCTAAAAAATCATTTAAGCGATTACATAGATGGAGATATTCTCCAACTGCAGCATATGGCAATAATGAAGTACATTTACACCCATATCAACCAAGAAGGATAAGCATAGCAGAAGCATTGTCAATACAATCATTGCCAGTTTGGTTTGAAGTATTACCAACGCTGTCTTTATCAGCAAAGTTTAAAATGGTTGGAAATGGAGTCCCATATTTATTGGCAAATGGAATTGCCATGGAATTGCAGGGATGGATTGAAGAACATATGGATTAAGGTGGGAATAAAAATGATAGATGCGGAAATGATAAAAGCGGATTTGTTATCATTAGATACACGTGATTTCTATATTAAATATATTGTGAAATCAAAATATTGGTACTTCTCGGATTACTTAGAGGTGCCTGGCGATGAAGTGATAGATGTATTAGATAGATTTAAGGAAATCGTTTCCGAGCATTTTCACATTAGCTTTCATAGTTTGCAACTTGTAGGAAGTGCTAAAACAGGTTTTAGTCTATCACCCAATAAAATTTTAACACCATTCCATGATGGAGATGATACACAAAAGTCTTCAGATATAGACATTGCCATTATTTCAGAAAGTTTATACCAATATTATTGGAACAAAATGAGACAAACGGAAAAGATACAATACAAAAGATTTTACCAACAATTAACAGCTTCCATATTCCGTGGATATATTAATGATAAAGTTCTAATGGAAATACCACCAATTAGAACAGAATGGCTTTCTGTTGTAGCTCCTATTAACAAATTGTTACAAGATGAACTAATGATTGTGCATCCAATTACATATAGGATTTATAGATCGTGGGAGGATTTGGAAGAGTATCAAATTATAGGAATTGAAAAGACGAAAAAAAATTTGGAGGGTTAAAATGTTTTCTTTTTCTGACAATCATAAAAGTATAAAAGAAATTAATACAATGTTTTCAAGCGGAAGTTTAATTGTAGATGAATCATATCAGAGAAGATCGGTATGGGGAGAGAAAGACAAGATAAGACTAATAGAAACTATTCTGCTTAAGTTGGTAATTCCAGAAGTATTTTTTTGGAAAGCAGAGACAGATCCAGAAACAGGAGAGTCGGTGACACATATTGTAGATGGACAACAAAGAATTAAGGCTATTTCTTCTTTTATAGATAATGACTACAAATTAAAATCACAGTATTTATTAGATGAAGAAATTAAGGAAAAATATGGTAATAAATTTTTTAAAGATTTAGATCCAGAGGTTAAAACAGCATTTTGGAATTATAGGTTAATGATTATTGAAATAAGTCAGGAATCAACTAAAGAGGAAATTGTACAGGTGTTTAGAAGGCTAAATTTAACAGACTTCAATTTAAATGATCAAGAAAAGCGTAATAGTATTTCCGGTGACTTTGCTGCACTGGCGAGAGATTTATCGGAAAATGAAATTTGGGAAGAAAAGCATTTGTTTAATAATACTGATATAAAAAGAATGAAAGATGTAGAATTTTGTGGAACATTAATTCTGTTATATCGTCAGGGCATTATTGATCAAACGGATCAAAAACCCTTAAATCAGGCATACGAAGACTTACAAACCGGTTATACAGATGCTGAAAATGATAAACAGCATATTTGCGATGCAATTATTGAATTGAGAAAATTCATTGAGGATGATGAAATTCTAAAATTTGTAAAAAGAAAAGCACAGCTTTATACAGTTTTTTCTGTTATTTTTTATTTACAAAGAGAAGATGAGAATGTTACAGATGTGCATGTAGAAAAATTGAAAAATTTCGTAAAATTATATTCGGTTTTTGACAATGATATGGATATGGATGGAAAACTATCAGATGAAGAGAAGAATATCTATGATATGTTAAAAAAATATAAGTTGGCTTCATCAGAGGGATTGAATAAGCACACAAATAGAATGATTAGATATAATGTATTAAAAGATTTTTTGTGCGATAAAAAAAATACAGATGATATACAGGCAGGCTTGTATGATAAAATTGTAAATTATGTAGAAGAACGATGATTTATTATTTGGCTATATAAAAAAATATTGACAAATTATTATTTTGATATTATATTTATATTAAAATAATAATTTGGAGGTGCAATATGTCTTTGAATTTGATGACAGTTTTTAAAACTTCTGATTTACAGAAATTTGGTCAGACAGCTTCGAATGTTGTTTCTTTAGCTTTTAAAACAAATAAAAAGAATGGATCTAAAATTGCAAGAGCTGTGCTTGATAATGGAACTACGTTAATAAAGACAGTAACTGCTACTGGAGTGGAGATTGGGCAGGTCTTAAAAATACCAGAAATAAATTCGATTGCACAACGAAATGCAGTTATTAAAGATTTAACGAAAAATAAAATTACTCAAGAACAGATTGCTGCAATGTTAGATGTATCGCAAGCAACTGTTTCAAACGTTTTAAGGAAAAAATGATTGATAACACAATCATGATAACAATTTGATAACACCGTTCAGTACAGCCTATAGATTTAGGACAGTTGAACACATATAAAACCAAATAGAACCATAATACCAATACTAAAAAGTATAGTAACAAAATTTTATTTGCGAGTTTGAGTAGCGGACTAAATTGCGAAAAAGCCCATAAATAAAGGCTTTGCGGGCTGTCTGGATGTTCCAGTGGAGTGCAAATGGAGTTAAAAAATATTTTTTTTCGTTGTTTTCATTCCGGAGTTATTTGAGATTTTCGCAAAAAGTAGCTATGCTCAGAAAATATAATTAGTGTGAATATGAAGAACAGTTTGTTTTGATGGAAATATTTTCCGTCAGGGCAGACTGTTTTTTTATGCGGAAAAGATTAACATTGCTTTTGTGATAATTACCTTGAAAGTTATCTCGTATAATAGTATAATGTAGGACGAATAGAATAATCGTTACGGGGAGCTGGCGTAAAAAGCTGGCTGAGAGGAGAATGCATTTCTCGACCCATAACCTGATTTGGGTAATGCCAACGTAGGGACAACAAAGCGAGTAATCAGTGATTTAGGAGATGCCCTTACGGGGTGTCTCTTTTCTTATTTATAGAAGAGAGTTACTCAACTACTACGGCAGGAAAGGAGGATAATCAAGATGAAACAGACAGAATGACACAGTTAAGAAGCTTGCTCTTGCAGGTGTTCTGACAGCGGTTGCTGTAGTCGGAAGCTTTATCAGCTTTCCGATACTTGGAAGCAAATGTGCACTGGTACAGCATATGGTAAATGTGCTGGCAGCAGTTGTACTTGGACCATGGTGGGGAGTCAGCATTGCATTTGCGGCAAGTCTGATTTGTAACCTTCTTGGACTCGGAAGCCTGATGGCTTTTCCGGGAAGTATGGTTGGAGCTCTGTGCTGTGGACTGGTATATGCAATGTGTAAAAAGCTCTGGCTGACCTGCTGTGCTGAGGCGTTTGGAACCGGCGTGCTGGGAGAAATTGCAGCTTATCCGGTTGCAAAGCTTTTGATGGGACTGAATCCAACAGGATTATTTGTCTATATTGTGCCATTTTTTGTTTCTACAGTTGTGGGAAGTATTCTGGCATATGTATTGATCTCTGCACTGGAAAAGGGTGGAGCATTGAACCAGATACGGACTGAAAGGTAATGTATGGCGGCAGATTGGGGGCACCACCTTCTGTCGCGTAAGAAAAATGTTGTGGGCAATAAAGAACTAGGGTATCCCGAAGAAGGAGAAAAAAGATGAGAGAATACACAACACAGATGGACGCAGCAAGAAAAGGAATTGTAACACCTGAGATTAAGGCAGTTGCAGAGAAAGAACACATGACGTCCGAGGCGCTGATGAAGCTGGTAGCAGAGGGTAAAGTCGCCATTTGCGCAAACAAGAACCATACTTGTTTGAATCCGGAAGGAGTCGGCAGCATGCTGCGTACCAAGATCAACGTAAATCTGGGAGTATCCAGAGACTGTAAAGATTACGATATCGAAATGCAGAAAGTGATGAGTGCTGTAAATCTCGGAGCAGAGGCCATTATGGATTTATCCAGCCACGGCAACACTCAGCCTTTCCGGCAGAAGCTGACACACGAATGTCCGGCAATGATCGGAACTGTTCCGGTCTATGACAGCGTCATCCACTATCAAAGAGATCTTGCTACTCTGACTGCACAGGATTTCGTCGATGTAGTACGTCTTCACGCTGAGGACGGTGTGGACTTTGTAACACTGCACTGTGGAATCACCCGCAAAACTATTGAACAGATCAAAAAACACAAACGTAAAATGAATATCGTAAGCCGTGGCGGAAGTCTTGTATTTGCATGGATGAGCATGACAGGTGAAGAGAATCCGTTCTATGAATATTATGATGAGATTCTGGATATCTGTGAAGAATACGATGTGACGATTTCGCTTGGTGATGCCTGCAGACCAGGATGCCTTGCTGATGCATCCGACGTATGCCAGATTGAAGAGTTAGTACGTCTGGGAGAACTTACCAAACGTGCGTGGGCACATAATGTACAGGTTATGGTAGAAGGACCGGGACATGTACCGCTTGATCAGGTGGCAGCCAATATGAAGATCCAGCAGAGCATCTGCATGGGAGCTCCATTCTATGTACTGGGACCTATCGTAACTGATATTGCACCGGGATATGATCACATTACAAGTGCAATCGGTGGAGCAGTAGCCGCTATGAGCGGAGCTGCATTCCTGTGCTATGTAACACCGGCAGAACATCTGGCACTGCCAAATGTTGATGATGTGAAGCAGGGAATCATTGCTTCCAAGATTGCGGCTCATGCGGCAGATATTGCTAAGGGCGTGCCGGGAGCAAGAGACATTGATGACAAGATGGCTGAAGCAAGACAGAAGCTTGACTGGGAAGCACAGTATGCATGTGCGTTAGATCCTGAGCATGCAAAGGCAATCCGTGACAGCAGAAGTCCGGAAGAGGATCACAGCGATACCTGCAGCATGTGTGGAAAATTCTGCGCAGTACGTAGTATGAACAAAGCACTCGCAGGCGAGTATATCGATATTCTGTAAGATAGCTGAACTTAGAAACAGCACCTTTTTTCCTTTATGTATGGGAAGAAAGGTGCTGTTTTTTATAGATTCTTTTTTAAATCCTGCATGTAAAATATCATCATGATATATAGAAAATCCTCTGCACTGTCTAGTGTGATGCCGAATAGTTCTTCTATTTTATTAATTCGATATAATAATGTGTTGCGGTGGATGTGCAATTCACTGGCGGTTTCTTTGGTATTCTTCAGATTAAAGATATAACTTTTTAAAGTTGGAAGAAATTCGGTTGCATTTTCCATGTCATATGCATTCATGTTTTCTAATGATTTTGGCATGTAATTATTAACAGGCATTTGTTCGATACGCGGATATAGTATTGCCGGAAGTATATAATCCTGATACAGGTATAAACGGGCATCGGGATTAAGTATCTGCCCATATTTGATGGCATCTAATGTCTGGATTTTGTA
>ENA-OPDA01002368-OPDA01002368.1-human-gut-metagenome-genome-assembly--contig:-NODE-2368-length-10995-cov-2.785832_pt1 | contig 10995 bp, 9 predicted proteins | sample MGYA00241253_ERZ501486 | MGnify/ENA primary metagenome ERZ501486 (study PRJEB25962, sample SAMEA2042510) | human gut metagenome | biome: human gut; feature: human-associated habitat; material: faeces... | reverse complement strand
CCCAAAGTGAATGTTGTAAATATTCAGCAATTCTGTATTTATCTGTCACAAGAAAAATAATTTTTGAGTAAAAAGGAGGATTTATAGTTGGAAATAAAATAACTATAACTCCATGCATCCTGGGTGTAAAAAACCGCCATAGAGGCAGTCTCCATACAGAGGCGCTCTATGGCGGTTTCCCGTTTCCCCACGTTTACCGGGAAAAATTCCCGTCTCCGGGAAGCCGGGAGGTTACTCTTCCATTTTGAGCTTGCCCAGTTCTTTCAGGATGTGCTCCATGGCTTCTTTGTAAACCTCCGGTTTCTCTTTTTCCAGCCATTTCATCAGTTTGAAGTAAGAATTTGGAGTCACAATCTTTCCGTCTCGAATTTTGGTGGCGGTGGACCGGCCTATCGCACCTTTGTCGTTCAAGTTGCTGGGGTTTAAATCGCTTCTTCGCACGGCATTACTGATGCAAGTGCTGATGATCTCAAATTTTTTTCATGTTACTAAAAATTAAATTATTAAATAATAATTTGTAAGTAGCTATGATTATGCTACTTACAAAATGTCTCGGCAAAGATAGGAAATATTTATTAACAATTGCCTGTTTTTGTGAGCAACGCCCTATTTATATTTTGCGTTCCTTTGCGTTATATTTATACTAACACACAAAAGAAATGGATTATACAGAGCAGTTTATCCGGCTGAATTGCAGCTTGATGTCGGATTACAAAATGATGAAGCTGAATGCCGACATGAAATGCATGGGGCTGGGGTTGTATCTTGAAACGATATTGTTTCTGCGAAAACAGCAGGAATACAAACATGATTTTAACGAACTGGATTTGCTGGCCGATCAGTGGGGAGCTACCGTGGAAAATCTGCAACATCTTATTAAGGACTTCGATTTGTTTCTCATTACAGAGGACGGGTATTTCCGATGTCTGTATCTGGACGAGGTGATGGGATATCAGAGCAAACTTTCCGAGCAACGTGCCGCTGCCGGCAGTAAGGGAGGGAGAAGCAGTAAGAAAAGTACGGTGAAAGCATCTGCAAAAGCAACTGCGTCTACAATAGGAAGGGGCAGAATCAACGAAGGGAAAAACGGTGATACATCTTGCATGGATCGTAACGAGGAAATCTACACGAAAAGTAATGATGCGCCCTGCATGGATAATAACGGGGAAGCCTACCTGAAAAGCGATGATACACCTTGCATGGATAATAACGGGGAAGTCTACATGAAAAGCGGTGATGCGTTCTGCGTGGATAATAACGGGGAAGCCTACATGGAAAGTAGTGGTGTACCTTGCATGGATAATAACAAGGAAGTCTACCTGAAAAGCAGTGGTGCACCCAGTATGGATAGCAAGGAGAGAATTTATATGGAAAGCAGGAATGTAGATAGTAACAAGACTGTCTGCATGGAGAGCAGCAAGCCAATCCATTCGGATTATAATAAGGAAATCTACAAGGAAAACAGCACGGAAAGCAACGTGAAAAGTAGTGCGGAAAGTATGAAAAATACGACTGCAAAAAATACAAATGAAAATTCAGTCAAAAATGTGATTCAAAGTGTTGATAATGAGTGTTATGGAAAGAATTTGCAAGCAAGCTTTAAGCAAAGCTTTATAAGAGAAGAAAAGAATAGAGGAGAGAAGAAAAACAACAATAACAAAGAAAAAGAAATAATTGCTGTTGCTGCTGTTGATAAACTTCCCCGATTTTCCGAATTGTCCGAAACGATACCCCGATGGGAACAATGCATCAATGAAGCTTTCATTACTCAGAGTTGGCTGGAGGCTGTGGGGATGATGTCAGGTTTGAAAGAACTCTTTTTGAACAATCTTTCTTTTATTCGTGATCTGTTCAAGAAACATGTCGTGGCACAAGGAAACACAGGAGGAATCACTTCCGTGTCCGAAGCCGAAGCTTATTTCGCCAACTACATCCGCCGAGAAAGGCCCACCCGTCTTTTTCTGGAAGAAAAGCTGAAAGAAAGGAGCCGGATGCAGAATGAATCGACTTCGCTCTCGCCCTACGAAACGTACAATCCGCTGACCGGCGAACGTTCGTATTGCGGAGTTCCTCTTCCTGCCGATGCACCCCCGCGCCCCAACGGACGTGCCACCTGGGATAACCTGAAACAGAGCTGGATATGACGCGCGAAGAACATGCAGATTATGTGCGGTGGCTGAAAAGCCTGCCGCGCAGAAAGGACCATTTCCGTATGCCTTGTCCCGAATGTTCCGCAACGCGAAGCAATCCCAAAGATCCTTCGTTCAGTGTGCATATCACCCGTGAAGGGGGATGGGCGAAATGCTTTCATTGTGATTTCGCCATAGCGTGGAACGAGGACGAGATGTGGAAAAGAGAACAGAAACAACAAGACCGGGAACGGCAGAAACAGCAGAAGGATGCACCGCAGCACCGTAACACGTCGCAGCACCACGATGCAGCATCGCAGCACCATAACACGTCGCAGCACCACGATGCAGCATCGCAGCACCATAACACGTCGCAACGTAAGCCGCACATCCCCCTGCAACCGCCTGTACATTACGTATGCCCGGTAATTAATAAAAACAAACAAATTATGAATGGAGAAATGATGGAATACATGGTCGACAGACGAGGTATTCCGATGGACGTCCTGACAAGGATGAAGATAGAGGAACGCTTGGAATTCCTGCCGCAGACCGGCAAGGAAGAAGCCTGCATCTGCTTCCCTTACCTGGAGGACGGAGTAATGAAAAACATGAAATTCCGGGATGCCGCAAAGCATTTCAAGATGGTGAAAGGAGCCGAGCTGATTCCTTGGAACATAGACGCCATAAAAGGAAAGGAAAAGTGCTACATCACCGAAGGCGAGATAGATGCCCTCAGCCTGATAGCCGCAGGACTGGAAGAGGTGGTGTCCGTACCCAACGGAGCCGGAGGCGCGAACCTTCAGTGGCTGGACCGCTTCGTGGAGTCGCACTTCGATGACAAGACGGAAATCATCCTGGCCATGGATACCGACAAGCGCGGAGTGGAGTTACGCGACGAACTGGTGCGCCGCCTGGGCGTGGATCGCTGCAAGGTGGTGGCCTGGGGAGAAGGCTGCAAGGATGCCAACGAGTATCTGTTGAAGTACGATCTTCCGAGGCTCCGCCAGCAGGTGGAGCAGGCGGCGGAAATCCCGTTGGAAGGAGTCTTCTGCCCCATGGACGAATGGGATACGCTGATGGATATTTATTACAACGGAATGCCGGAAGGAGCCGATACGGGACTGGAGAATCTGGACCGGCTGATCAAGTTCGAGCGTGGTTTTGTGCTCACGGTCACAGGCGTTCCCGGTAGCGGAAAAAGCGAGTTTGTGGACGAAATTGCCATGCGCCTGCTCCTGCGCCACGATTGGAAGGTGGGCTATTTCAGCCCGGAGAATACCCCGCTGGCCTATCACTACCGCAAGCTGATACGCCGCGTGGTGGGCAAGCGTTTCGAACACAAGGGGATGCCGTTGCCGGAAGCCGGACAGGCCATCCGTTACCTGGCACAGAGTGTCTTCTCCATTATGCCGAAAGAGGATTTCTCGGTAGAGAGCGTGCTCCGCATTGCCGCCCAACTGGTGAGCCGGAAAGGAGTGAAGGTGCTGGTGGTGGACCCCTTCAACCGCTTCGAGCATCAGATTCCCGACTGGGAAACGGAAACGCAGTACATCAGCCGCATCTTCGACGAGTTCTCCAATTTTGCCGTGAAGCACAAGGTGTTGCTCATTCTGGTGGCGCACCCCACCAAGTTGCGCCGCGAACCGGGAAGCAAACGCTGGCCTGTGCCCACGCTGTATGATATCAACGGCTCGGCGGCCTTTTTCAACAAGACGGATTATGGAATGGTGGTAGACCGTAACGATGAACTGGGGCAGGTGCTGGTGCGTGTGGCCAAGGTACGTTTCGACCATCTGGGCGGACCGGGAGATGCTTTTTTCGCCTTCAGCACTTACAACGGACGTTACACGCCTACCGAGGAGAGGACCTTGGATCATAATCCGCCCGAACCGAAGTGGGAGCATACCAATTTCCTGACAGAGAAGCTGAAGCCCGAACAGCAGGGCCTGGGGTTTAATGAGGGATGAAACTATGGAATGTGATTGCTCCGGAATAAGTCGGAGACAGGAACGCAAATGACGCGAATGACACAAATTAAAATAAAAATTCGCGTCATTTGCGTCATTCGTGTTCAAAAGACAGTTGCATGAAAGTGGTGTTGCCCACAAGGCTTTACCGCCACCGTTCCCGTTTTATCTCCTCGCACTGCCGTCGCTGCCATGCGGGCATTATTTTCTCCAGCTCTTTCAGTTTCCATCCCTTCATAAAGCGTATCTCGTCCTTTTCCTGCTCCGTGCACAGGCTGATGCGCAGCAGTTCGGGGTAGAGCACCTGTATATGGAAAATCTTGGCTCTCCACAGCAGCATGGACATCTGCCAGGGGGTGAGGGCTTGGATGCGGTTCAGGGTGAGCAGCATTTCCAGATAATGACGGTAGAAGGCTTTGTCCACGGTCATGAGTTGGTTTATCAGATAGTTCATTTTTATTATTGTTAAATGAAAAGATTAGTTGAATGAAGGGTCAGGAAATCAAAGCGGAGGAAAGGGACGCTATCTTTGGAGAAAGCCCCCTTGGATACGTTATCTTTGAAGAAACCTCTTTGAAAACGAACGGTTCTCATTGGAAACCCTATCTTTGGAGAAATCATCCTTGAATACAGTATCTTTGAAGAAACCTCTTTGAAAACAAACAGTTCTCATTGGAAACCCTATCTTTGGAGAAAGCTTCCCCTTAAAAGCGGTATTCCTTCACAGCATCAAAACAAGGGCACGGCTTCACGGGATTCAAGTCATGATGCCCCACTATCAACGCTTTGGGGAACAGGAGGCGCAGCTCGCGCAGCAGTGCCAGCATACTTCCCTTCTGCATCAGAGTACGCGTATCGGCAGGTGTGCAGTCCGCCGAGAGTCCTCCCTCATAGCAGATGCCGATAGAATGCCGGTTATGGTTCTTGCAATGCGCTCCCACCTTTTCCAGAGGTCGTCCGCGGTGAATCTCTCCGTCACGGGTGATATAGAAATGATATCCTATGTCCGTGAAGCCCCGGTGGCGGATGTGGTCCCGGCGGCAAGTCTCAAAATCCAGCCTCCGCCCCTCAGGGGTGGCGGAGCAGTGGATAATAATCAGGGTGATGGTTCTCATGATCATCAGATACAGGCGTTCAGGCCGAGTGCGCCGGCAACGGCGGTGGCTACGGTGATAATTACTTTCAGAATCAGTGTCCAGGTGTTTTTCTTTGTTCTTGAACTCATTGGAATTTTGTTTTAGAGGTTGATAATAAGTGAATTGTAATGGAAGCCAAGGGCTGAATGTACCCCAATGAAAACGGCTTGTCACAGGGGCACATTCAGCCTTTTAGCGTCGTGCCTTTAGCGTTGTGCCTTGCTTCCGTCATACAGGAGTTCCGTCAGGCCTGTCCTCCGTTTTCCGGCTCCTTCGCCTCTCCGGTAAGATCCACACTGGTCTTTCCGGCTTTCAGCGCCTTCACCACCAGTCGGGCCGCCTTGCGCGTGGCCACCAGATTGAACACAGCTTCCTCCTGCAAGTTCTGGAAACGTGTTCCGGCACTCCAGTTCACATTCAGCTTTCTGACGTGGATGGCAGGATTGTAGTCGGCAGCGCTTTCCGCTCCTATACTGTTGATGCTGATGGAGAAATCCCCCAAGTCGCCCAGCTGTATCTTCTGTCCTCCCAGAAGCTGTTCGCGCATGCAGTCCACTGCCATGGTGAGGATGGCCACGATGTCCGCACGCTTGTACACACAGCCGTGGCTGGCGATGTGCTCGGCAAAGCGGTTGATGTCCATCACTTCCGAATACTGTGCACTGGCATAAGCCTTCTTGGCGGCATCCGCGTCCATCGGATTGCTACGCATAACGATACTGTAATTTACCATAGTCTGTTAAAATTAAAAGTTGATAATTGAGAATTAAGAAACACTGTTGCCGGGGAATGAAGCAAGTCAGACGTCAGTCACTTTCCATTAACCGTCAGCCACTGGTCGCCGACTGCTGAAAGAACCCTATCTTTCACGTGTAAGATCCTATATCTTACAGCTGTAAGATTATAGATCTTTCGCCTTCATCGTCCCGACATTACAAAGATACGATGTGCGGATTCCGGAAAGTTGATTCCGGTGGATTGTAGTTGATAACAGTTGATTCTAGTTGATTATTGTTGGAAAAACATTCTTTCTTCTCGTCCGTTTTTCGTACTTTTATGGAAGTAAATAAAAAGTATGGAATGTATGGAGAATTTTGAGATACGCACGTATGGCCGCACCGAACTGGCCCTGTGTTATTTCCCGGATTTGAATCCGCAGGTGGCTTACCGTAAGTTGCAGTATTGGATTGACTATTATCCTCACCTCAGGGAGCAACTGGAGAAGATGGGCAGTGGCTTGAGCTGCCGTACCTATATGCCGGCTCAGGTACAGCTGATTGTGGGGGCGATAGGGGAGCCTTGAAAGGGGATTGTGATGGAGTGCGGCCAGATAAAAAGAATGGCTTCCCCGATTGCGTAATCGATATGGCAAGTGAACGACCGGCTCCTGTTGACAGTCGCATTGAAAGATTGGCAAGGTTGATATATGTGAATGAAAATGACACGAATGACGCCAATCAGAGATATAAACCCAATTTGCGCCATTCGTGTCATTCACATTCTGGATAAAGAACGGAATAGAATCTCTATTCCCGTATTTCTCCCTTATGCACCAGCATTTTCACCAGTGTCCGTTTGGAACTGTGCGTGTCCGAAACCCATAGCACGGAGTCGTTTTGCGCATAGATGCGGGCAGGCTGGGAAAAAGCATATCCTTTTACAGTTTTTATTTTCTTGCTCCATTCGTTGGACTGGCGTTCGTATATGTTGATGGCATCATTGTCACCGGTAGCATACCAGCGGTCGCCGCACAACGCCAGTGTCTTGGGCTTGAAGCCGGGCGACAGGGAAAGGTCGTCCAGATCGATGGAAGCGTCGTTTGCCATATCATCGTTGACCAGTGCCGGATCGAGCACCCGTATTTTCTTCCCTTCATAATCCGTGAGCAGCAGATGCCCTTCCGCATCGGGCTGCATGGAATGGCTGGCAAAGCCGTTGTTGCCCGGACTGCCGTTGCCGGATGCCCGGCGGTAGCGGTTCACCTTCTGGTAATTTTCCGGGGTGGCATCCTCCTCTTTGTAAATGCTGACCATTCCGTTCTTGTCGCGTGCGAAAATCAGCCCGTCCTTTACCGTCATGGCCTGTGCCTGGAATACGGGGCCGCTCCATTGCCCGTTGCCTATGCAGGTGAGGTAGGACAGTTCCGGCAACCGGAATACATGGATGCGCGACTGGCGTTCGGCCACATACAGCCGGTTGCCCGACGGCACGATGGCCTCTATCTGACTTCCGAAACTCTTCTCCCCGCCGTCGTGCTGCCAGCTCTGCAAGGTTCCCAGCCGTTCACCTTTCTTTATACTGAACAGCAACAGGCTGCTGCCTGCCTTTCCGATGTTTGCGATGAAAAGGGTATCCCCCAGATGGGCGACGGTATAAGGGGTGAAATCCTCGGCCGTTTCCATACCCAGGGTTTCCGCATCAATCAGCTGCGCCGCCTCATACGAGTAATACCAGTAACTGTTATAATCCCCGTTTCCTTCTCCTTCCCCGTTTCCTCCGCCGGGAGCGGAGGGGTAGCCGCAGATTTCATCCAGGGTGACTTTGCTGCATTGTGCCGTCAGGACTCCGGACAGCACAATCAGGATATAAGCGTATATTTTCATGTTGTTCTTACTATATTATATAGGTATATATTTATTTCAGCTCACTCATGGGGATGGCGTAAACGCATGTCCCGTTTTTCACGCGGTCGGTGATGAACAGCGTGTGGCGGCGGATGCAGAACTTCTCAGGTGCTTGCAGGGTGATGCCGCCGATGGTGGTATGGTCCTTCATGATCTCTCCCGTCCGGGGATTGACCTCACAGAACTTTTCTGTGCCGTTGGAACTTACAAACAGCCTTCCTTCGTAGAAATCCAAGTCGTAGGGTACATTTTTATAAGCCAGTTGCCCGGTGCGTTTGGGTGAAACTCCTTCCCGTATCCCGTCAGGGGCGAACAGGTCTATGCGTTTGGCGGGATGGGTGGAGTAGAGCAGGCCGGTCTGTTCGTCCACCGCCATGCCGTAAGTGCCGTTTGTCTCGCCCAGATGTTCGGAACGTACATAAATCCGCGGAGTCACTCCGGACTGTATAGCCTGCTCTTCTACAAAGTTGACGTAGCGTTTGTCGTGTATCATGACCAGCCCTTTGTAGAGCAGCACATCGAAGGCATGTACGGTCTGCGTGGGCCCCGTTCCCCAGCTTCCATTGCCTATGCAGGTAAGGAACTGATGGCTCTTCGCATCAAAAATCTCGGTACGGCTTCCTTCGTGGGTGACATAAATCTTGTCGTGGGCACGGGTGATACCGTTCGGGCGGCCGCCGAATTTCCCGGTAGCTTCTCCGTGCTTCCATTCCTTGATGCTTCCCAAGTGCTTCTTGCCGCCGCCGGCAAGGCCGAACACCTCTACGCTGTACTGGTTATCCGCATCGTTCACGGCATACAGGGTATCTCCGTACACATATACATCCTTGGGGCGGAAGGTGGTTCCCGTAGCGCCGGGCAAGTCGGTATAATCCAGCTTGAACGCCACCGGCTCCCCGTCGTTTCCTCCCCGGTCGGTCTCTCCGCGCAGGGGAGACAGGCCACCGTCCAGCGCATCGAGTTCCGGGTCTTCGATAATGTGTTTCGAAGCCACGTATATATCATCAAAATAACGGTTCCTGCTCCAGCGGGTGTGCAGGAAGCGGCGGGAATAGACGGGCAGCTCCTTGTCCAGCGACAGCGCCACATATACGTTGTTGCACAGGGTGATCCATCCCGGACCCGTCTGTTCGTAGGTCATGTTTCCCGCATGGCCGTAGCCCACACAGTGGGCAAACTCGTGGAATATGGTTTCGGTGATGCTTTTGTCATCGGCATAGTGTTCCAGATAACACACTTCATGCATGCCGAAGGTGGTTCCTCCGCCCAGTCCCATCACGCCGGTGGTATAGCCGAAGGTCAGTCCGCGGTGGTTGAGCACGTTGGCCAGCAGGGCGGTCTTGTCTATTTCCGCCTTGTCATTGTTGCTGTGCAGCGGGCCGAACTCGTACAGGGCGGTCTTGAACCGTTCCGACGAGAACATATACGCCATGTTCAGCGCGATGGCCACCGCCTCACGCGTGTGCGAAGCCTTCATCTTGTACTTCCAGCTGTCCTGGGTGTCACTGTATCTGCCGAAGGCGATGTACCATTTGCAACGGATGGATTGCAGCCTTGCCCAGTACGGGTCGTCACACTCTACGGTGAAGGTCAGGTTTTCTTCCGTGAGGTAGGGGTTTGCCATGATCCGTATTTTCTTTCCGCTGCGGGTATAGGCGGTCAGGTCCTTGGTGGCGAACGGTATGTGTACCCGGAGTTGCTGGAAAGGCATGATCTTTTCCAGCGACATGAACTTGAATTCTTCCTCGTAACCGTCTATCCTGGCCCAGAAAGTCACGTTTTTCAAGGCTCTGGGACTATAGAAACGGAGTTGGAAACAGTGCTCGTCGTCCATTCCGAACTGAAGAGGCCGGCTGACGTAGAAGCTGCGCTGGCCGGAGTCGAAATAAACATCCTGGGATTCATTGTCATTCAGCAGGTAATACGTGTTGTCCGGGTTATAATCCGTTTCGGCCAGCCGGACGGGCAATTCGTTGTTTGCCACGTTTCCTTCTCCGGAAACCGGAAGTTCGTCCTCTTTGCAGCTGCCTAGCAGTAAAAGCATACCTGCTAAAATCAACAGGCTGGTGGAAAAAAGTTTTTTCATCGTCTGTCTTTATTAGAATTACATTTAAATTTGAAATAATCACTCTTTTGGAAAAGGGTTGCAAAAATAATTGTTTTGGATCAGACGGACAAAGAACCTGTATTTCATTTTGTATGAGTCCCTGTTTTTTATGTTCTTTTATTTTTCTGCCTCAAAAAAAATAAATCCTATATTGTTGCCCTGGGCTTTGTTCATCGGAAAATATGCTGTATTTTTGTTATCCGAAATAAAGATGAAGATATGGCACAACCTTTAGCAGAACGTTTGCGTCCGAAGACATTGGACGATTATATAGGTCAGAAACACCTGGTGGGGCCGGGGGCTGTCTTGCGCAAGATGATCGACGCGGGACGCATCTCCTCCTTTATCCTCTGGGGGCCTCCGGGGGTGGGAAAGACTACGCTGGCGCAGATCATAGCCAACAAGCTGGAAACTCCTTTTTATACACTGAGCGCGGTCACCTCCGGTGTGAAGGATGTGCGCGATGTGATAGAGAAGGCGAGAAGCAACCGTTTTTTCTCGCAGGCCAGCCCCATCCTGTTCATTGATGAAATCCACCGGTTCAGCAAGTCCCAGCAGGATTCCCTGTTGGGGGCGGTGGAGACGGGAGTGGTGACCCTGATAGGCGCCACCACCGAGAATCCCTCGTTCGAGGTGATCCGGCCCTTGCTCTCCCGCTGCCAGCTGTATGTGCTGAAATCATTGGAGAAGGAGGATTTGCTGGAACTGCTGCATAATGCCATCGCAAAGGATGTGATACTGAAAGAAAAGAAGATAGAGCTGAAGGAGACGGATGCCATGCTCCGCTTTTCGGGAGGCGATGCCCGCAAGCTGCTGAACATACTGGAACTGGTGGTGGAGGCGGATGCGGATGCCGGACCCGTGGTGATTACGGATGAGAAGGTGACCGAGCGTTTGCAGCAGAATCCGTTGGCGTATGACAAGGACGGGGAGATGCATTATGATATCATTTCCGCCTTTATCAAGTCCATCCGCGGAAGTGATCCGGACGGGGCGCTCTACTGGCTGGCGCGTATGGTGGAGGCCGGA
>ENA-OPDA01002365-OPDA01002365.1-human-gut-metagenome-genome-assembly--contig:-NODE-2365-length-11002-cov-1.600256_pt1 | contig 11002 bp, 8 predicted proteins | sample MGYA00241253_ERZ501486 | MGnify/ENA primary metagenome ERZ501486 (study PRJEB25962, sample SAMEA2042510) | human gut metagenome | biome: human gut; feature: human-associated habitat; material: faeces... | reverse complement strand
CCTTCGGCTGCCCCGCCATGGGCAGCGAGGTGCTGGAGGAAATGGAGTTCCAGCCCATGTTCGATGCCTGCAAGCGCAGCCTTGGCGGCAAACGCGTGGCGCTGTTCGGCTCCTACGGCTGGGGCGACGGCGAGTGGATGCGCACCTGGGAGAGTGACTGCGACAGCGCAGGGGTGAACCTCGTTTGCGAGAGCGTGATCTGCACGGAGACGCCCGACGACGCGGCGCTTGAAGCCTGCCGCGCTCTGGGCAAGGCATTGGTGGAATGAAAAATGATGCCTGCCATTGACGGTAACTTTAGCGGCAGATTGCGCGGGTTGCATTTGCCAAACAGCCTATCCGAAAAGGCAGGGACACCTCTTGCGGTGTTCCTGCCTTGCGCTGTATGGCGATGCTTGGAGTATTGAAAAGAATATGCGCAAGCATCCAAGACAGGTGAACAGAGAATCTCTATGTTGAGTAGCCGTAAAGCGGAATAAGAAAACATGTTTGAATCGGCTGGTCCTTTTGCTGAAAGTACTGAGGGCTTCCCTCTCGGCACACGGATGACATTGGGCAAACGGAAAATTCGCAGGAAAAGCAGGGATGCCTGGTGTTCTACATTGAAATCCCTGCGCGCTTATGGTACAATATTTTTCACAGGCGCTGTGCCGTCGGATTTGAGGCAAACTGCGTACAGGCAGGCTGCCTTTTCTTTCATCCGTCGGTTAGAGTAGGCTAACCTGTGCGCAGAACTGGAAAGGTGGAATGGACCAATTTGCATAAAAGTGTCTAATCATGTGTCGGAGGAGGTGGCCTGGTATGCAAGAAGCACAATATGATTTTCTTCATGGGCAAACGGATCGCAGCGACTTTTTCTCCCCCGCAATGCAGCAGCTTTGTGGTATTATGAAAGACAATCAGGTTGCTTTGCCAAGCGATATTGGAGAAGGATATTTCCGCTATATTTCACCGTGCCCCAATATCGAGATGTATATCTGCGATGTAATGTTTTACAGGGACACAGTATTGCGGGAGCAAGTGTATAAGGATTCTTTTTCCGTCATTTTCTCTCTTTCCGACGCATTGGAGTGGAAGGCTTCGGGCAGAAACCAAAAAACGTTGTTGGAAAAGGGAGATTGCTGCGTATACGGCAGCGGTCTGTTTGATGCGGAAAATATCTATGAGGCAGGACAGAGATATATAGGCGTCGGGCTGAACCTGCATCCCTGTCGGTTTCGCTCTGTGATGGATGGTTTGCAGAAGAAAAAGGCTTGCACCGCCTTTAACGGGGGAAAAACCCCGCCAAAACATAGAATCACCGCTACCATAGAAGCTACAATACGCCAGATATTGCAGTGTAACTACAATGACTGTGCAAAGTCATTGTATCAAGAAGGAAAGATACTGGAACTTGTTGCAGCCTTTGCGAACGAGATGATGGATCAGAATTCTGTTGCTGTGAAGGGGTCGTTGAGCTGGGCGGATAGCGAGACGTTACTTCGGGTCAGGCGACAGATAGATGAGGGATTTCTGGAACCCGTGACCATCGCGGAGCTCTCCAAACAGCACTTTATGTGTGAATCCAAACTCCGTGAGATATTTCGAAAGCACTATGGAATCACCATATATCAATATATGTTAAATCGCCGCATGGAGCATGCCTGCGAACTGTTGTCCGCGCCCGATGCTCAGGTGAAAGACATAGCAGGGTTGGTGGGGTACAGCAACATCAGCCATTTCAGCGACGCCTTCCGAAAAAAGTTTGGATGCACTCCGAGCGAATATAAGAGGAGCTTACCATTCTGAAACATAAAAGCAAAGACACAGGTGTGTTCTTTTGTGGCTACTTGGATGGAAATTACAAAGATTGCATCTTCCCTTGAAAAACCAGAATGGTAGGCAGCACATTTCGAGGAAGATCTTGCCCAGAGGAAACTATATCATTTGAAATGTGAGTTGCTCAGCAGCGGCATACACATTGATGCTAGTGCTGGGCGGAATTAACCATTCGCGCGGGGCTGCAAAACGAGCCTACGCATAAGTAAAACTTTGACCGCTGAAAAAGCAGAGCGGCGGGACAGATAAAGGCTGTCCCGCCGCTCGTGTTTTAAGGGCATATTGGCTTGATGAACCGGAAGTTACAGCGCCGCCTTTTTCCATTTTCTGATCTTAGTTCTAAAAGTTCCGAAAGGAGCAACAGTATTAACGTGAATGAACCTGTAAACTTCCCATACAGCTGCTTTTGTAGCATCATCAGCCCATTTTCTCATATGCGGCTTAAATAATTCATCCGCACTGAGCGAATCAATCATTGCGCAGATAGACTTGACATTTTCGTTCAGTTCGGCTTTCAACTCTTGAAGAGACAAATGAGCGTAGGTATCCGTGAACCACTGATACAGCTCGCCAAGTTGGTTCCATTTGAATTCGTCCGACGGCGTCTTTACTTGAAGCCCCTTCCTTTCATCTTCCTCCCATTTAAGAACCAATGTTGTCCAACCCACCTGATAGGCAAGGTTTTCTGCTGGGGTCCGGTCAACCTCATCAACCCTTTTATCTTTTAAGGCTTCTGGTATGCAATCAAACTCCGAAATATATTTATCAAATGTTTTATTGATTTCAGCTTTGAGTTCTTCTTTACTTTTGTATACTCGCAAAAAAACACCTCCATAAATTCCGGTTTGTCTATTGAGTACCCATTCTGATTATAGCATAGCTTTATGAATTATTCTATTACTGCACTGAGCATCATGGCGCTTTAGGGGAAAGACATGGCGTTTTCTGGGGGATTTTTCCTTTCGCCGACTGTATAATGGTAGGCGGTTAGAAAAGGTTGACCCCACACGGTTAAAAGACTCAGCTGTTCTGTTATTTCGCTATGCGCGCCCGTTGGTTAGCTTGCTCTAACTAAAGATTTATTACTCAGGAGGTCGTCAGAATGAAAAAATCCGCAATGCTCATGTTGTGCCTTGTGCTTGTGTTTGCTCTTGCAGCCTGTGCTGGAACGGATACCACGCCGCAGGGATCGGTCTCGGATACCGTCACGGTAACGGATATGAAGGGCGAGGTTGCCATCCCGGCAAATCCACAGCGCATCGTTGATGTAGCTGGCTTGACAGAGGAACTTCTTATTCTGGATATGAAGGTAATTGCCTCGGCTAATACCAGCATGTTCGATGGGGTGTCTGTCCCCAAACATCTGGCAACGCTTTTTGCCGAAAGAGGTATTGAGGTTGTCGGCAATTACTCCGGGTCTTCTTCTACCGGAGACCTGAACCTCGAAAAGATCGCGGAGTTAAAGCCTGATCTGATCATTATGAATATTCGCCACGAGAAGGTTTATGAACAACTCGCGGCTATTGCTCCCACGGTCATGATCGACGATGACATAAGCTATGTTAACTGGCGCGGAAGATTTAAGCAACTGGGGCAGTGGTTTGATAAAGAAGCAGCCGTAGAAAAATGGCTTGCCGACTACGACGCCAAAGCTGCGGAGCTTGCGGCGAGAATCAGGGATATGATTGGGGACGAAACCTTTGCTGTATTGGAGGCCAATTCCGTTCATTTTGGTTCCTATTACATCTATCGCAGCGGCGGGCCGGGTGAGCTTGTCTACGATGAGCTGAAACTCACACCATCAGCCGGAGTACCGGAGAATGTCTGGGGTGAAGTGGTCGATGCGGAATACTTTTCCCTGATCGATGCAGATCACATCTTCTTCTTTAGCGACGACGGCAGAGCTGGAGACACGGGGAACCTTGCCGTGTGGAAGAATATGAAAGCGGTCAAAGCCGGCAACGTTTACTTTGGTATCAATGAGGATCAGTATAATATGGCTTTTACGGCGATGGGGAAGGAACTCTATTTGGAAAAACTCGCGAACGCGATTCTGAACCATGGGAACGTTGAGTAAGGAAACAGGCGCGGTTGCGGGAATATCGCAGAGACAAGAGAGATACAAACGCTCCGCGCCGGCTTTTCTGATTATTCTTGCCGCATTGGTGCTGCTGCTTGGGTTCTCAATGGTTCTCTCCGTCTGCACCGGCATTGCTGGCGGTAGCTTCAAGGCCTTTGCGGAAACGGTTATGTCCCCCGCTAAGGCTTCCGGTGTTGGAATGATTATGTTGGAAATGCGTATGCCCAGGGCGCTGGCTGCCGGGCTGACAGGAATGGCCTTCGCTCTCTCCGGCGCTGTGATGCAGGGAATTACCAGAAACCCCCTGTCGGACGCCGGCCTTCTGGGGATCAATGCGGGAGCCGGTTTCTTTGTTGCACTGTCCGCAATTCTGTTTCCCGCCGCACCAGACATCGTGAAAACATGCGCCGCCTTTGCCGGAGCCGCTCTTGCGGTATTCATGGTCTATGGTTTCGGCGCCGGCAAACATAGATCCGAATCTTTCCGGTTTATTCTGGCAGGCGCTGCTGTATCAGCCCTGCTTACCGCGTTGAGTCAGGCGGTTTCTCTGGCGTTTGGAATCGTGAAATCCCTTTCTTTCTGGAGCGCGGGAAGTTTGTCCGGTGTGACATGGCAAAGCTTGAAAATGCTATCCCCGGTGATTCTCTCAGCCAGTGCGCTTGGTTTGCTTTTATCGAGCCGGCTATCAGCGCTGGCACTGGGAGAAGAAAGCGCCGCCAGCTTGGGCGTAAATGTCCGCACGGTCAGGCTTTTCGGTATGCTTGTGGTGTTGCTGCTTGCGGGAGCCAGTGTATCGCTCGTGGGAGGCATCGCATTTATCGGTCTTATCGTACCGCATATATCCCGACTTCTTGTGGGCGGTGATTACCGCAGGCTGGTTCCCGTGTCTGCGCTCATGGGCGGCGTTGTGCTGGTGCTGTCGGATATTGCGGCGCGCATGATAAACGCCCCTTTTGATACGCCTGTCGGCGCACTGGTATCCATCCTCGGCGTGCCCGTCTTTTTTGCGCTTACTTTCAGGAAGGAGGGCATGGTCTTATGAAAAAGAAAACCAGACAGCTCCTTATCCTCAACGGTCTTCTTATCCTGATTGTAGCTGCGGCTATCTTATCCGTTAACAGTGGTTACGCAAGAATTCCCTTCTCAGCTGCGGTTCACAGTATATTCCAACCGCATATGGAGGGAGCCTCCGTAGTCGTAGCGCAGTTTCGCGTTCCGAGAATCGTCCTCGCCGTTCTATGTGGGATGGGTCTGGCACTTGCCGGATGCGTTATGCAGACTGTCACGGGGAATCCGCTGGCCGATCCGGGGATATTGGGCATAAACGCAGGGGCGGGATTTGCCGTTATGCTGTTCCTGACATTTTTCCCTGCACTGCATATACGTACCATGGCATACCAGCCGATATTTGCCATAGCGGGCGGGCTTTGCACAACGGGACTGCTGTATCTTTTTGCAAAGAGGAACGGAAAACTCCTCCCAATATATTTTCTGTTGGGCGGCATCGGTCTTGCGTCCCTATTTTCTTCTTTTATGCTGATCATGGCCGCGAACATGGACAACAGCAGCTATCAGCTCGTGGCAAGATGGCTTGCAGGAAATATTTGGGGAACGAGCTGGCATCAGGTTCTTGCCCTGTTGCCATATATGCTCATACTGGTTCCTTTTCTTCTTACAAAGTCGAACATACTGGATATTCTCATTTTAGGAGAGAATACTGCCATTTCTCTGGGGATAGCCGTAGAGAGGGAGTTGAGACTGCTCCTGATTGCATCGGTGGCTCTTACCTCTGCCTGCGTTGCCGTCAGCGGAGGGATCGGTTTTGTGGGACTGGTAGCGCCGCATATGGCACGAAGGCTGATCGGAGGCAGACACCACGCCCTTATGCCTGCCTCCATGCTGCTGGGGGCGCTGCTGTTGCTTTTGGCAGACACGTTGGGACGGTCTGCCTTTCAGCCGAGGGAGATCCCGGTTGGTATCGTGATCTCCGTGCTTTCGGCTCCGTATTTTCTGTTCCTGCTCCGCAGGTATTTTTAAGGGAGGATGTCTATGCTTTCACATATGCAGGCAAAGGGTTTGTCTGCCGGATATAACGGGGAGGCCGTCTTCAGGGGGCTTGACTTAAAAATCCCTGAAGGCAGCATAACCACCTTGATAGGCTCCAACGGCTCTGGAAAATCCACCATACTGAAGACACTGTGCCGGATCATTTCCCCGGATTCCGGCGCAGTATACCTTGATGGCGAAGCGATCCACAGAATGCCGACAAAGCGTGTTGCCCAGAGACTTGCGCTGCTGCCGCAGGGAGCACAAGCCCCTGCCGGCATCACAGTCGGCGACCTTGTGGAATACGGGCGTTTTCCTTACAGGTCGGCGCTAAGCGGTCTCGGCGAAAAGGATCGGGAGATCATTCAGTGGGCTCTTGCCAGTACAGGCATGAGTTCCCTTGAACATAGAGAAATGGAGAGGCTTTCGGGAGGTCAACAACAGCGGGCATGGATCGCCATGGCGTTGGCGCAGAAAACAGGATTGCTGTTTCTGGATGAACCCACGACCTATTTGGACATCTCGCACCAACTGGATATATTGTACCTTCTGCGCCGCCTCAACCGGGAAAATGGTGTTACCATCGTAATGGTTCTTCATGATTTAAATCATGCCATCATGTTTTCCGACTATTTGGTGGCGATCAAAGACGGGATGCTGCACAGCGCAGGTACGCCGCAAGAGGTTATTACCCAGCAGGCGTTGCGGGAAATCTTTGATGTAGAAGCGGAGGTCATTACACATCCGGTATTAAATGTTCCGGTATGCCTTCCCTTCAGGATAACGGAGCAGAACAAAAAAACAGGAGGTTCGAACACATGAAAAAAGGGCTGCAATCAGTGGTGTTCTCAGTGTTGGTGGGTGCGCTGCTGCTGTGCGCCGGATGCGGCAAATCGGGAGACATCTACACGGCGGGCGTTTATACGGCTTCCGCTGAAGGTTATTCCGGTTCGGTTACCGTAGCGGTAGAGTTTGACGGGAGCAGCATATTGTCTGTACATGTCCTATCTCACAGCGAAACAGTAAATATCTCAGACCTCGCAATCGATGAACTCCCTTCCCGGATCGTGGAGGCGCAGACCTGGGATGTGGATGCCGTTTCATCTGCAACATTTACCAGCGATGCCATTCGTGAAGCGGTCAGAGATTGCCTCGCGCAGGCGGCACTCCGATGAACCATTTGCGTTGCAAAGGATATTTTGCGGTGATAGAATGGGTGAGATGAAGGGCAAGTCAAAAAATCAGCCATAGCTGCTGTTTTAAGTGCTTTTCCAGCGAAGTGCCGCAGGCATTTCGCTGGAGATTCCATATATGGCTGTATGAACTCCCTTCTATGCGCAAAAGAATATCGCGAATCCTCCAAGCAAAGGTATATGTGTTTAGTATAAAATGTGTCACTCTCATTGACAAACTCAATATGCTCAGTTATAATATACCAGCGGTATATACCATCGGTATATCAGGAGGCGTAGGAGATGGAACGAGCGGAAACTCAAAAGAAGATCCTTGAGATTGGAAAAAAAGAATTTCTGGAAAAAGGCTTCAAGGACGCATCTCTGAACCAAATCGTCGCGGAGGCAGGCTTCACGAAGGGTGCCTTCTACGGCTACTACCCGGATAAGACCGCTCTGTTTGAAGACCTTGTGGGTGAGACCGCAAAGGAGCTGCTCACCCGCTTCAAGGCGGCACAGGATGATTATTTTGACCTTATCCCAGAGGGAAGAGCAAAAGACAGTCTGGAGCTTTCCACCCAACACCTGCACGAGCTTGTCGCGTTCATGTACGACCATTTTGACGAATTCAAGCTGATCCTCTGCCGGGCGGAGGGAACGGGCTACGCGGATTTCATCGAGGTGCTGGTAGAGCTGGAGGTCGATCGATCCGAAGAATACTACGCCCTCCTCAGAAAAAACGGTATGCTCTCCGGGAGCATGACTCGTCAGCTTCATCACATGATCACAAGAGCTTACTTTACGGCGGTGTGTGAAACCATCGTCCACGATATGCCGAGAGAGGAAGCCATGAAATATGTCGATGAACTGGCTATCTTTTTCCACTCCGGCTGGAGCGGACTTTTAAGGCTCGAATGAGCCTTAAAAAATAACTGTCGGTTAGTCATCTCTAACTGGCGCGGCGCATCCTCCAACAAACCTATATATTTTAAGAAAGGAACACGGAATATGAGCAAACAGAGAAAAGAAAAGCAGCCGCCGGTGCTGGGCAGGCTGCTGGAATACGCCGGAGGGCATAAGTGGCTGTCCGTCTTGGGCTGCGGGCTGTCCGGCGTTTCGGCGGCGGTCGGCATTTTCCCGTTCGTCTTTGTCTGGTACGCGGCCAGAGGCATTTTAACGCCGGGGGGCGGCGTTCCGGCAGGACTTGCCCGCTACGGCTGGTACGCACTGGCGGCGGCACTTCTGAGCGCGGCGATCTATTTCGCCGGGCTCATGTGTACGCACCTTGCGGCCTTCCGGGTGGCGACGAATATGCGAAAGGCGGCGGTCGCCCATCTCATTGACCTGCCGCTGGGGTACTTTAACGCCAACCTCACGGGACGGCTGCGCAAGCAGATCGACGACAACGCGGCGCTGACAGAAACGCTCCTTGCCCACACCATCCCCGACGCGGTGGGCGGGATCGTAACGCCGATACTGGCGGTGGGGCTGCTCTTCGTCTTTGACTGGCGCATGGGGCTTGCCTGCCTGATCCCCATGGTCATCGGGCTTGTCTGCCTGATGACCATGATGACCGGGAGAGGCATGAAGTTCTTTGAGGAATACCAGCGCGCCGGAGAGCGCATTTCCGCCGAGGCCACGGAGTATGTCCGGGGCATCCCGGTGGTGAAGGTATTCCAGCAGACGGTTTACTCCTTCAAGAGCTTTCATGCCGCCATCCTCAGCTACCGCGACCTTGCCAGCGGCTACGCCATGATGTGCCGTATGCCCTACACCCTGCTTACGGTGGTGCTGAACGCCATGTTCCTGCTTCTCATGCCCTTGGGGATGGTTCTCGTAGGCGGAGCGGCAGACGGTTGGGCAGTGCTGGCCGATCTGGTGTTTTACATCTTCTTCGCGCCCCAGCTTGCCTTTATGATGGAGCGGCTGATGTACGCGGTCAACGCACAGATGGAGGCCGCCGAGGCAGTGAACAAGCTGGAGGCGATATTGAAGGAGTCGCCCCTTCCCGAGCCTGCGGCGGACAGCGGAAGCAAGCCCGCAGACAGCGGCATTTCCTTTGAGAATGTCACCTTTTCCTATGACGGCGCAGACAGGCCGGCGCTGACGAATGTGAGCTTCCATCTGCCGCAGGGGGAGGCGTGGGCGTTGGTGGGCCCCTCCGGCGGCGGCAAAACCACCATCGCCCGGCTGATCCCGCGCTTTTTCGATGTGCAGGCAGGGGCGGTGCTCCTGGGCGGACGGGATGTGCGCAGCATCCCCACCGCGGAGCTGATGGAGCAGATCTCCTTTGTCTTTCAGGAGGTGCGCCTGTTTAAGAAGAGCATCCGCGACAACATCCGCGCCGCCCGGCCGGACGCCACCGAGGCGGAGATATTACACGCGGCGCAGCTTGCCCAGTGCAGCGATATTCTGGAAAAGACGCCGGGCGGGCTGGACGCCGTGATCGGCGCCAAGGGCGTGTACCTCTCCGGCGGCGAGATGCAGCGCATCGCGCTGGCCCGGGCGATCTTAAAGGACGCGCCCATCGTGGTGCTGGATGAGGCCAGCTCCTTTGCAGACCCGGAGAACGAGGCGAAGATACAAAAGGCCTTCGAGGCGCTGATGAAGGGCAAGACCGTGTTGATGATCGCCCACCGCCTGTCCACGGTGCGGAACATGGATCGCATCCTCGTCATCCGGGACGGCGAGATCGCCGAGGAAGGAAAGCACGACGAGCTTCTTGAAAAGGGCGGCGTATACGCCGCCATGTGGGAGGAGTACCAAAAGGCCGCGCAGTGGAAGGTAGGAGGTGCCGCATGATCGAACGCATCCGCAAAAAATACGCCATGACGGAGAAGGGCGCAAAAGACTATGTGGCCGCCGTGTTCTGGTCCGTACTGGTCAACATCAGCAAAATGCTGCCCGTGGGCGTGCTGGCCACGGCGCTCTCCGGCATTGTCGAGGCGCTGACAAACGGCACCGACCCAAGGGCGGGGCTTACGCGCTTTCTGGTCGCGGGCGTCCTTGCCCTCGCCGCGCTCTTTGTGACCTTCCTGATCCAGTACAAAGCCCTATACGAAGCCACCTACCGGGAGAGTGCCAACCGCCGCATCCGGCTGGCGGAGGTGCTGCGCCAGCTCCCGCTGTCCTTCTTCGGAAACCGTGACCTGACCGACCTGACCACCACCATCATGGGGGATACGGAGACGCTGGAAAAGGCCTTCTCCCACTTTTACCCCGCCATGCACGGCGCGCTCATCTCCACGGCGCTGATTTCCGCAGGCATGCTGCTTTACGACTGGCGGATGGCGCTGGCTCTTTTGTGGGTGGTGCCCGCGTCGCTGCTGATGGTCTATCTCTCCCGGCGCATGGAAAAGCGGCATATAAAAAAGGGTCTCGTCACTCGCCGCGCGGCCACCGACGCCATGCAGGAGGCACTGGAGTGCGCGCCGGAGATCAAGGCGTGCAACCAGAAGGCGCGGTATATCGCCGACCTGAACCGCAGGCTGGACGAGGCGGAGCAGGACACCATCCGGGGCGAGCTGTTCACAGGCTCCGTAGTCACGGCGGCACAGTCCTTCCTAAAGCTGGGCATCGCCACCACCGTCCTCACGGGGGTGCTGCTCATGAGCCGCGGCGACCTGGCGCTGATCCCGTTTCTGATGTTCCTTATCGCCGCCACCCGGGTATATGACCCCATCGGCTCCATGTTTGCCAACATGGCCGCGGTTTTCGCCTGCGAGGTGCGCATCGAGCGTATGCAGGAGATCGAGAACGAAAAGCGCATGACCGGCATGACCGAATATGATCCCGACGGCTACGACATCCGCTTTGAGCATGTGACCTTTGCCTACCGGGAAAAAGAGGACGTGCTAAGAGACGTTTCCTTTACGGCGAAGCAGGG
>ENA-OPDA01002359-OPDA01002359.1-human-gut-metagenome-genome-assembly--contig:-NODE-2359-length-11013-cov-2.160796_pt1 | contig 11013 bp, 15 predicted proteins | sample MGYA00241253_ERZ501486 | MGnify/ENA primary metagenome ERZ501486 (study PRJEB25962, sample SAMEA2042510) | human gut metagenome | biome: human gut; feature: human-associated habitat; material: faeces... | reverse complement strand
TGGTTTGGTGTCTTTCTGACATCTATATCCATCTTGCACGATGCCGCACATTTTCCGCAAGAAACACACTTTTGTTCGTCCATTTTTATTTCGAGCAAGGAAATCTTGTTCAGCAAGGCATAAAACGCGCCGAGCGGACAAATCCATTTGCAAAACGGACGGTAAAACAAGATGCTCAATGCGACTACCGCAAGTAAAATAAAAAGTTTTTGGACAAACAGCGTTCCCAATGCCGCGCGTATTCCTTCGTTCACAAGGGACAGCGGAATTGCACCCTCCAGCACGCCTTGCGGACATATGTATTTGCAAAAAAACGGGTCTCCCATGCCTACATCGTTGACTGCAAGCGCAGGCAGTAAAACCACAGCCAGCAGCAAGATGATGTATTTCAAATACGTGAGCGGCTTTAGCTTTTTTGTAGACAATTTTTTGCTTGGGATTTTATGCAGTAGCTCCTGCAGCCATCCGAACGGACATAGAAATCCACAGATGAAGCGTCCCAGCAGTACGCCAAGCAAAATCAAAAATCCGGTTATATAATAAGAAAACCCGAATCTTGACGAGCCGACTACCGCCTGAAAAGAACCAATGGGGCACGCACCCGATGCTGCCGGACAGGAATAACAGTTTAAGCCGGGGACACACACCGATTTCCCTTTGCCTTGATATATGCCGCCTCGAAAGAAGTTTGGCAGGTGTATATTGGTGAGCAGCGTTGCTCCTGCCTGAATCCAACCGCGCATACGGCTGAAACGCTGTGAGAAAGTCGGTTTTCTGTTATCCAATTCCAACACACTCCAAACATAGCCGCACGGCTTTACTGAATACCGTATCTATCTCGCCGCGCATAACTCCGAAACACAGCATAACCATTCCGGCGAATAACAGTGTACCCTGTAAGAGTGTTTTTTTCTTTCCAAACAATTGAATCCCTCCCTCTGTTTTCTGGCTCAGTATAGCACGGCAAGCATAAAATCTCTGTTAAGTTTCGGTTCTTAATAAAAATTTTATACGTGCCGTGTTATAATTTACAATAGAAATGGCAATCAAGGAGTATAAGGAGATTTTATATGCATATTTTAGTGGTTGAAGATGAAAAAGCCCTGTGCGATACAATTGTGCGCAGTCTCAAACGCCTCGCTTACAGTGTGGATGCGTGCTATGATGGACAACAGGCAGTGGAACTGCTCTCGATAGAGCGTTTTGATCTTGTTGTGCTGGATCTCAATCTTCCCGGTGAGGACGGCATGACGGTCTTGAAAACACTGAGAAAAACCGATCGGGAAACCAAAGTTCTGATTTTATCCGCTCGCTGTGAGGTTTCCGATAAAGTAGCCGGTTTGGATGCGGGCGCCAATGATTATTTGACAAAGCCGTTTCATCTGGACGAGCTTGCGGCACGAATACGCAGCCTGACGCTCAGACGTTTTACGCAAAACGATGTTGTTTTGACTTGTTCAGAGCTTTCTTTCGATGCAAAAACGCGAAAGGCTTCTGTTTGCGGAGAGCCGTTGTCTCTGACTCGCAAGGAAACGGGTATCTTGGAGTACCTCATGCTCAATCAGGGACGCCCCATCAGTCAGGAAGAACTTCTCGAACATGTTTGGGACAGCAGCGTGGACAATTTTAGCAATTCTATCCGCGTGCACATTTCTGCCCTTAGAAAAAAACTGCGCACTGCCTTGGGATATGACCCAATACACAATCGCATCGGCGAGGGGTATGTCATGGAGGAAAAGCAATGAAACGTTTGTCTTTGCAATGGCGCATTACTTTGATGACCGCGGTTCTTATCGCTGTGACCTGCCTGCTCATGAACTGTCTGATCGGTTATTCCGGCAAGCACTATATGGATTCCATCAGTGACGGCATCTCCGCTTACAGTGACATTGATCAGGGAAAACCGGATTCGTTCGACCCGCAGAGTAAAAACTTGGATCAGGAACTCACGATTATTGTAAGCGGTGTGCAGGAATCCTTCGGAATCACCAATTGGTACATAACAGCTGCTGTCACCGTGTTTGGCGGTGTACTCGCATATTTTGTCAGCGGTCACGCGCTGAAGCCTTTACGCAGCTTTGCTGCGCAAATTGAACATGTGCAGCCGAACAATTTGTCTGATATGAAGGTCAGCGAAGATGTGCTGCCGGAGTTCAAACAATTCAGCAGTTCCTTTAACAGCATGATTGACCGCTTGGATGAAGGCTTTACAGCGCAGCGGCAGTTTACCGGAAACGCTGCGCACGAATTGCGCACGCCGCTCGCGCTCATGCAAGCACAGATTGAATTGTTTGCTGTCGAGCATGTCGATGCAGAACCTGAAATCGCAGAATTTCTCAAGCTTTTACAGGAACAGACCGAACGCATGTCGCAGATGACGAAAATTCTGCTGGAAATGAGTGCGCTCCGCACGGTTCCCTGTAATGACACGGTGGAACTTGCACCAATGCTTGAAGAAATTTTGACCGATCTCGCTCCGCTTGCCGAGAAAAAAGGAGTCACGCTTTCATACGATGGGGACGGTACGCTAATCGGCAGCGATACGTTACTGTATCGTATGATATTCAATTTAACCGAAAATGCCATACGATATAATCGCTGTGATGCAGCAGTTCATATTTCCATCTGTGATGAAGCAGACAGGATTCTCATACGAGTAAAGGATCACGGATTTGGAATTGCCGAACAATACAGAGAAAGCATCTTTCAGCCGTTTTTCCGCGTGGACAAGTCCCGCAGCAGAGCGCACGGCGGCGTAGGACTTGGGCTTTCGTTGGTTTGGGAAATCGCTTCGCTCCACGGTGGAACAGTAAAAACAGAAGAAAGCTCCGAAAACGGAACAGTTATGCTTGTGACTTTGCCGAAAAGAGTAATATGTAAAGTACAATAACTTTACATAAAAACCGACCAGTTCTTACACGAGAACTGGTCGGTTTCTTTTGATGAGAGAATCATGGATTGGTTTTGTCACTATGAAGCGACCGCCCAAACAGCGCCAACCACCATATGCAGTACCGCGAACACCAGACCGATGATGGAAATCACCAATGCGGCATTTGCCTTGCTCCGCTGCTGCACCTTCGCCCTTGCAGCCAGAACAAGGCCGATCATGCTCAATACCAATCCGTCTAAAGCGAACAGGAAAGATAAAATTAGTCCGACAATAGCTACAACGAATGCTGTTGTCGCATTTTTTTGACATTTGAGATTGTTTTTGCGTTCTTGCGGACTTCGAATCCATCGATCGTAAGCATATCCATGACCTATCTTAAAAAATAGACATTCTATTAGAATGCTTACAACTATAGATAAACAAACTGTTCCTCTTACTAATAGTTGGACAGCATATTGTGCAACGGGGTTTGTATTGCAAAATACATTTATAAGTATTATAAACAGAATTAGTATTGGATATATGCTAATAACAAACCAATAATAATGCATCCACGGTTTGGGAATTTCGTCCCTACATCTACTATAGGTAAAACTTTCTTTAAAAGAACATTTTCTGAGTTTTTTCTGGCGCTGTCGCTTGGTCAAATAAAAAAGTGACATTCCGTTCAAAAATCCACGGATATCAAAAACAGCTAAAATATAAACAAGTAAAATGAGGATAATGACGTGTTTTATATATCTTGTCTGCGGAATCAATGGCGCATGATAATAGCTCCATTGCAACCACTCAGTCAAATATTTGATCATATGTACCTACTTAACAAATGGTTTTATTGGTCTAGCTGATAAAATATACTCTTGATGTGTGTCATACGGTTCGCCTTCATGATAATAGCCTATACCGTTGCCAAAATATAGTATGCACCCTCCAATTTCTTGTCTTGCCATACTAATCGCATCGCATATATCCACTTCTTTTGGGAAATCATCAGTTTGACAGTACGAATCTAATGAAAGATAATAGGTTCTACGTGTTCCGCCTAACAAAAAAATCTGTTTCATTAACACATCTATACTCCAATGCGGAATTTTATAGATCTTTCTTTCATCCAAATACTCTCTCTTATTGATTTTAGACATGCCACCCAATCTTTTTTTGGGTGAGCTTAATTCCCAACGGAGTCTTTCCTTACTTCTCTTCTGAACAAAATTTTGAACAATTTCTCTTTCAATTTCCACATTCATATAAATCACCCAGCTTCATATAACAGCTTAATCGCAGTATTATTGTTTCGGCGAAAATTTACCGATAAGCTCTTGTTTTGCTTATATTTTTCTCTATTCTACAATCAGATCATATTTTGTGGAATAATCATCATTCCGCCCATTCAAGTGCAGGATGTATTTAATTAATATCGTCCGATATATATACTCGCATTCTATAATCAATAGACCTGCGGCAACGTCTGTTCCTAGCATAATAAATTTAACAATAAGGATAATTCCGCCAAGAATTGTTTTAATCACTTTTTACCCTCTTTTTCTTGTTGAGAAAACGGCTTCGCTCTTTCGCCGTCAATTTCAATCCAGTAATTTTTGTCAATGGACGCTAAAATAGTTTCGTATTGATAATAACTTTATGTATCTAAATTTTACCAGCTAACAAAGAGGATGGCAAGCAAATTATGCCTTAAATTTCCAAATGGAACAAAAAGAATGCCGCGGAAAACAAAATTCTATATTTTTTGATAATTTTCGAATTTTTGATACTATCTTCGAAATTCTTTGGATATTTTCTACAATTTCTTTAATTTTTCTCTTGATTTTTTCCCCAAATATTCTATAATAACAGGTAAAGAAAGCAGAGCGGATCAGTCGGAATGTCTGGCTCTCTGCTTATATGTGAAGGAGGTCGTGTTTATGTTAAGCTTCATTCTTTGTCTGGCTCTCCTGATTGTCGGCTATCTTACATATGGTAAAATTGTCGACAATACCTTCGGTCCGGATGACCGTGAAACTCCTGCTGTGCGCATCAACGACGGCATTGACTACGTTGTTATGCCGCAGTGGAAACTCTTTTTGGTTCAGCTGCTGAATATTGCAGGCCTTGGCCCGATTTTCGGCGCGATGCAGGGTGCTCTGTGGGGCCCTGTTGTATTCCTTTGGATCACGTTCGGCACGATTTTTGCCGGCGGTGTTCACGATTACTTCTCAGGTATGATCAGTGAGCGAAACGACGGCAGTTCCGTCGCTGAAGTGACTGGTAAGTATTTGGGTTCCGGTATGCAGAACGTTATGCGCGTATTCTCCGTTGTTCTGCTGGTTATGGTCGGCACGGTATTTGCCGTAGGTCCTGCCGGTCTGATTGTTACGCTGTGTAAAAACGGCGGTCTGTCCGGTGTCGTTACCACAACATTGTTCTGGCTGATTATCATTCTGGTTTACTACTTTATTGCAACGTTTATCTCGATTGATAAGATCATTGGCAAGATTTATCCGATCTTTGGTCTTTGCTTGATTATTATGGCAATCGGCGTAATCTTTGGTATCTTTACCAATCCGGATTATACCATTCCTGAAATTTGGAGCCATATGTACAACATGCATCCGGCCGGCACCCCGATTTGGAGCTTCATGTTCATCACGGTTGCCTGCGGTGCAATTTCCGGCTTCCATTCCACGCAGTCCCCGCTGATGGCTCGCTGCATGAAGAGTGAGAAACAGGGTCACTTTGTATTCTATGGCGCCATGGTCGCTGAAGGCATCATCGCATTGATTTGGGCCGCAGCCGGCTGTGCTCTGTACAAGGTCACCGGCGGCGTAAGCACCGGCCTTGCAGCTGCATTGGCAGAAGGTCAGTCCGCAGCAATCTATGATGTATGCTCCAAGACAATGGGCGGTGTTGGCATTGCCCTCGCAATGGTCGGCGTTGTTGTATGCCCGATTACTTCCGGCGATACCGCATTCCGTTCCGCTCGTCTGACGCTGTCTGATTGGTTCCATGTTGATCAGGGTTCTTATGCAAATCGTTTGAAGCTGTGTATTCCGGTTTTGGGCGTTGGCGCAATCCTTGGTATTGGCAACGCAATCGGCGCAATTGATTACACGGTTATCTGGCGTTACTTCAGCTGGACGAACCAGACATTGGCTATGATCGTACTGTGGGCAGCTTCGATGTATCTGTTCACCGAAAAGAAGAATTTCTGGATCACAGCAGTGCCTGCTACATTCATGAGTGCTGTTTCCTGCACCTACTTCATTCTCGCACCGGAGTGCCTCGGCGGCTTGATTAACTCCAAGACAGCTGACGGCGTGACCATCTACAACACAGCTGTTGCTTACCCAATCGGTATCATCTTCGCAGCTGTACTGCTGATTATCTTCCTGCGTGCAACAAAGAAGCACTCTGCGAAAGCATCTCAAGCATAACCGCATGATCTGCGTTTTTCAGCCAGCTGCTGCATAGTCAGCGGCTGGCTGTTTTCTCTTATTCCACATACAAGCGAGGTTGTTATTATGATCTTCAAACCTTCTCCACTGAGCAGAATTACCGTGGATGATCAGGAACTGGTGCCGGACAAAAAGTCCTGCCGGAAAATTGGTCCGTGCGGTGTCGGCAAAAAGGCACTGTATCTCAATAGTTTTTTCATTGATCGAAAATACTATCTTCCCTTTCAGGCAATCCAGCGCGTATTTAAACGCGTTGCCATGAGTCAGGGCGGCTTTTCCGGAAAGGGCATGTTTGCCAGCATGGCATATCTTGTTGTTGAATTTGACCACGGCAAACAAAAGCAGTGTAATTTCAAACACGAGAGCGAAGTGGATGATTTGTTGGCCTTACTTGCACGGGAACAGCCGCAAATCAAGAGAGTCAGTGCGCAGGCAGAACAGCGGCTGGCTGCGCGCGAAGCACAGCTTGCTGAAGAAGAACGCTCGCGTCCGACGTTATCCGCTGCCGCTCAACAGGAAGTTGACGAATTACAGCGCGCCATTGACTATCTGGAACAAAAACCGGAGCTGAGCGATCGGCTGAGCAAATCCGCAAAACGGAAGCGCGCCTATCAGTGTACCAGCCCAAGTTATCGCTGGGCAGCGATGGCAATTACCATTTTGGGACTCGCTGCGCTGGCATACGGCATTTTTTCCTTCCTACATCACGGCACGTTTGCCATTTACTTTACACTGTTTGGTTTGGCTGCTATTTTTACTTTTGCAGGCTTCAGTGTACTCCCCACTGCAAAAAACAACAAAAAGTCCGTCTTGCAGTACGATGAGCAGGCGCAGCAGCACATGGAAGCATATTTGAGCAAGTATCCCGCCTTCCCTGTTCCGGTTCGATATGCGCACCCGATTGTATTGAAGCGGATGCAGCGCGTTATCATCCAAGGCCGCGCACAGACAGCGCAACAAGCGTTGGAAATCGTCAAAGCCGACCTCAAAGCACTCAACGCCGATGTGCAGGTATCACAGGAGGAGCATGACGAAGTGGTTGCCATTAAGCCGATGTTTCTGAACGCCGCGTATGAATAACGAAAAATCCAGCTTTTACAGAACGTGTCTGTAAAAGCTGGATTTGTTTTATTTTAAGAGGTCTTTTCTTTGTTTTGCTTTTTGTTTTAAGCTCTTTGGTGCTGTCATTAAACTAATGCATGCATCATCATAAACCGAGCGCAATTGCTGCCGCATATCGTCATTTGCGTTGATAAAATCTTCTGTTTTATCAGCTTTGTTTTGGTGAGGGCAATTCATCGTACATTGCCTCAAACAGCTTTGCAAGAAACGCTTTGCTGTCGACTTCATCCACCAGAAGCATTTCTTTTGCTCCCTCATACGGAAGATCGCAAATTGCCGCAGGCATAAGTTTCAAAGCGGATCTTGTTTTCTTTACAAGCAATCTGTCATCATAGATTCCGCCGACGATTTTACCGCGATAATAGAGGATAAATTCCCCCATCATCGACCGGTAAGAAACCGCGTTCAAGTCAGATAATTGTTCTAAAATGAAACGAAGATACTCTTTAATAGCTGTCCCGGCAGCTTCTGCTTTTCTTTTGCCGGAAAAGTGGCTTCAAACTGTTCAAACCCCTCCGGGTTTCTCTCACAGACAAAATATCCGTCGGGGTCTTTGTAAGTGCCGGAAACGCCGTCCAAAAATCCGGGTTTCAGTTCTTTGATGAGAAAATAGTCTGCCTCTGGGTCGTCGGCATAGCGCACGCCCTTGATTTTGGCCGGAACAAAGCCAGACTTGCCGTAAAAGTCAATATTGCCGGTAATGGCAAGCGCTCCTGCACCCATTTCCTTGGCTTTTTCCATGGAATAGTCGAGCAACTGCTTTCCATAGCCTTGCCGCTTATATGCCGGTGCGATGCCCATGGGGGCCGAAGGTCATGATCGGTAAGGTTCGCCCGTCGTCACATTTGATCTCCGACCGCACATAGATAACCTGCCCGATCAGCTCACCGTTCAGCTCCATCACGAAGTCCAGCTCCGGCACAAATGCCGGGTCATCCCGATAACAGTGCAGTACATAGTGCTCCATACAGCCGGGCCGGTAAACATTCCAGAATGACTCGCGGGTCAGGTTTTCGACGGCTCTGTAATCGTCTTTCGTTTCCAGACGAATGATACGATTCTTTTCTGACATAACTTTTCTCCTTCTCTCTTATCAGAGAATGACCCGAGCGATCTCCATCGTCGCGATTTTCAGCACTACGCCACTCGACATCACATAGAACCATATCTCGCGCATCTTTTGCGTTCCTGCAATCGGCGTAGCAATGGCGGCAACAATAAACAGTGCACCGACACAGCCAACAATGGTAGGCACGCTGACGAGCGGGAACAGCCCCGGTGCGCAGCTGCCGTCAATGGCGTGTTGAATGGTCTTGTCCAGCCCGTCCCGCGCCGCTGCAAAGCAGCACACTACAAGTCCGAACACCAGCAGAACCGTGCTCCTGCGCCCCCCAATATTGAATGCTCGTGCGGTTAAGAACCGACCAGCCGATAAAACCCAGCAGGGCAAGGAGCATCAAAGTTGTCGCCGTAGTTATCGCATTTCCAAAATAGAGTTTCATTTTTCCTGCACCTCTCAATACTGAATGATGATCGTTCTGCACGCATCACAGCAGCAGGCTTTCACGCTGGTGCGGCCGCCAACCTTCAATCCGGTGAGTTTTACAAAGCCATCCACGTTTTTTGCATTTTCCAATGCACTCGGCACTTCGCTTGCAAAGCTGAACGCGCCATCCTTGCTGCTGAACAGGTAGCCTTTTCTCATTTCTTTCCCGCATTTCGGACACATCATCATTATTTCCTCCTAATCTTTCATGTTGTTCTTTTCCTGTTTCTGTAATCAGATTCAACCTTGGCAATAAAGCGATCAATATGTGTCGCCAGCAAAGAAGAAACAGATTCTTTTTCCTCTGCACCATCGTAGACACTGTATAAAAGATACATTGGCCCATAGAATTCCAATGCCAGCTGCATAGCGTCCTCATCAGAATCTGCCAGCTTGCGGAAGATGGCCGCCATGTACTCCAGAGGACCACCCGCCAGATAGTCATGGTGGAGTTGTGCAAGCTTTGGATCCCGGTATTGCTCCAGTGTCAGCATTTTACGGAAATTGGAAGAAAACGGCTCCTTTGTCCAATGGTCAAACTGGGCAAGGCTGTATGTGCGAATTTTTTGAATTGGTGTATGCAGATATGCTTCCGCAAAGCCGTCCGGTTCCGTTTCCGGCATTTCATACGCCTCGGCACGCTCATAGTCCATCTTGTTCATCCGCTCCACGATCTTATCTAATATTTCTTGTTTGCCGGCATAGTGCTTATATAAGGCGGCTTTCGTAAATCCCAACCGCCCTGCAATATCATTCATAGACGTCCCCAGATAGCCGTTCTGCGCAAACAGCTCCAGCGCTATTCTCAAAATTCGTTCCTTTGTACCCTCTGCCATAATTATCTCCTTTATCAAAGTAACCACTTGGTAACTACATTATAGTTACCAAGTGGTTACTTGTCAAGAGCTAATGTAAAAAATGTACTTGCGAGTCTTTATTCTCTCCCAGAATATTTATTAACTGTCATTTTGCATCTTCGTTTTCGGGAGGCATTCATTTTGTTTTTCTTCGTGTCCTGTCAAAATATTTCTGCGGGCATAAAAATTCCTCGGCATTCTCAACCGAGGAATTTTTTGTGCTTTTTACTTATCCTGATGCTCAGACAGAATCTTAACTGCCTGCTCATCCTGCGAATCACAGCATACCTCTGTGACATCTTCCAGCAGAACAACAGAATCACCGTCTGGACTGCCATCATCGGTTAACTGATGGATAAAAACCGCATTATCGTCTAGTGCAGTGACGATACCTGTTACATCATAATTATCGCTTTCGCGCAGTTCGATAGATACAACCTTTTGTGTTTCCTGTGCAAATCGAAAGATGGAAGGAATGATTTCTTCCTCATCTTGCACTTTGATCGTTGGATGCTGCTGTCCTCGTAAAGAGTAGAGCTTTTGCGCTCTTTTTGCGTGTGTCGATTCTATCTCACAGCGATATAATGCATCACGCTTTAATACCATGAATCCATCATAATTGCCATAGCAATCGATTTCGCTTAACAGCAAAAACTCATCGGAACATGCAAGAATATAACCGGTCATAAAACGCTCTGTATCTTCTGAACGGTAAATACTAACCAGCTTTCTTTTCTTCTTTGCTTTTTCTATCAGTTCATCCAACATGACAACCCCTCTTTCGTAATCCCTTGTGAATTTGTACAAGTTTAGTATAGCCTTTAAAAAGAAAGTTGTCAATCGTAAATATTAGTTTATCTCCGCCCCAATCGTTCCTTGAAGTCAGAATATCCGAAATCGGTCAACTGTTCACACGTGCCGTCTGCCTTTCGCAGATAAATGTTGGGAAGCGGCATTCCATTGAACGTATTGTTTTTGCAGGTCGTATAAATTGCCATGTCTCCGAATGCCAGCAAATCCCCTGTTTTCAATGGGTGCCGGAAGCTATATTCGCCAACAACATCTCCCGAAAGGCAGGTCGGGCCGCCGAGGCGAACGGTGTAAGGCAATTCTTCCGGTTCGCCTGCGCCTAACAGCGGCGGG
>ENA-OPDA01002353-OPDA01002353.1-human-gut-metagenome-genome-assembly--contig:-NODE-2353-length-11022-cov-1.507431_pt1 | contig 11022 bp, 8 predicted proteins | sample MGYA00241253_ERZ501486 | MGnify/ENA primary metagenome ERZ501486 (study PRJEB25962, sample SAMEA2042510) | human gut metagenome | biome: human gut; feature: human-associated habitat; material: faeces... | reverse complement strand
TTGCAAGATGCCCTGCTAGAATTGAAAATGGAGGGTTATTTGACCGATGCCGTCAAGCAAACCCGTTGGATGCACTTTCTGATGAATGAAGCGGTTTTCTACGCTGGCATGATTTGCATGACGCTTTCACTGCGGTATCTCCCACCGCAAGAACCTGTAGAAGACACAGAAGCGGAAAAAGCCGGTGAAGGCGTGGAGCGCCGTGTCCTGGCATTCTGCGACGAATTAATGTGTGTGGAAAATACCTTCGAAAAGGGCGGAATCGGAGCAATGCATCATCATCCTCATACCCAGATCACATACGTGGCCAGCGGACGTTTCCGCTTTACCATCGGCGATGAGGTAAAAGAAGTCGGCCCTGGCGACACCCTGTGCAAACAGAATGATATTGTACATGGATGCGAGTGCCTGGAAGCAGGCGTACTGGTGGATTTCTTTACACCGATGCGGAAGGATTTTTTGAAGGACTAAAAGAGATTGGCTGTAAGATGGGTAAAAAAGCAAGAGAGCTGGATGAAAACAGGCTTTCTTGCTTTTTTAATTTTCTTAATTTGCTGTTAACAAGTAAACGATTGATGAAAAGTTGGTTCTGGGATCGCCCGGCCTAATTCTCTGGCAGTGTCGATCCATTCTGCGATCACTTTTTTTACGTTATCAACCGCTTCATCCGGTGTTGCCCCGTCTGACATACACCCAGGAAGATCCGGAACGGAAACAAGATAGCATTGATCGTCTTCTGACCATGAAACAATCATAGAGTATGCTGGCATAAAAGATACCTCCTTATATGTGATATTTTTTAAATAGCATTCGTAATTGTCTGATTTGATAAGGTTTCGTCTTATTACCGAGTGGTTGGAGATTGATGATTTCAGGAATATCAGCTCTTGAGAAGCTGAAATGATCGCCCTTGATACGAAGTTGAAAAGCAAGATGTTTTAAAAGCGTACATACATCAGAGAAGCGGATATTATGATCATGAAAACCATCCATGATATGAAGATATGTTGTATGATTCATTTTACTCCCTTCAAAATAAGATGTAAATAATGAAAAACAAGAAATAAACACAGAACAAAAGTTCGATTCCTCTATACATTTCCACTTAGATTTGCTACAATAGAACATAATAACTTTTAGAAATAACGATCATAATTCCACTAGATACAAAGTAATGCAAATGGAGGGAACACATACATGGACCATTTTGAATTAGTATCAGAATATCAACCCACTGGAGATCAGCCCCAGGCGATCGCTGATCTGGTGAAGGGGTTTCAGGAAGGCAATCAGTTTGAAACCCTGCTTGGCGTTACCGGCTCCGGCAAGACGTTTACGATGGCGAATGTGATTGCGGCACTGAATAAACCGACGCTTGTGATCGCACACAATAAGACGCTGGCTGGACAGCTATACGGGGAATTTAAAGAATTTTTTCCGGAAAACGCGGTAGAATATTTTGTATCGTATTATGATTATTATCAGCCGGAAGCGTATGTCCCGTCCACGGACACTTATATTGCGAAGGATTCCGCGATCAACGATGAAATCGATAAGCTGAGGTTGTCCGCTACGGCGTCCCTTTCGGAACGGCGGGATGTTGTTGTGGTCGCCAGCGTTTCCTGTATTTTCGGTCTGGGTTCCCCGGATGAGTTTTCGGGGATGAGTGTGTCCCTGCGCCCGGGAATGCAGAAGGATCGGGACGATGTGCTGCGGGCGCTCGTGACGATCCAGTATGACCGCAATGATATGGACTTAAACCGCGGTTGCTTTCGTGTGCGCGGAGATGTGATTGAGATCAATCCGGCGCAGGGAAGCGAATTTCTGATCCGGGTAGAATTTTTCGGAGATGAAATCGATCGGATTACGGAGGTTGATCCGTTAAATGGGCAGGTGCAGAACACGCTGGAGCATGTCATTATTTTCCCGGCGTCCCATTATGTTGTGCCGCAGGAGCAGATTAATAAGGCCTGCGATGAAATCGAAAAGGAGCTGGAGGGCAGAATCCGCTTTTTCAAAGGAGAAGATAAGCTCCTGGAGGCGCAGCGTATTTCAGAACGGACGAATTTTGATATCGAAATGCTGCGGGAAACCGGATTTTGTTCGGGTATTGAGAACTATTCCAGGCATTTAAACGGAATGCCGGAAGGCGCGCCACCGTTTACGCTGCTGGACTTCTTTAAAGATGACTATCTGATTATTATCGATGAGTCGCATATGACAATCCCGCAGATTCGCGGTATGTATGCGGGTGACCGCTCCCGGAAGCAGACACTTGTGGATTATGGCTTCCGTCTGCCGTCTGCGCTGGATAACCGACCGCTGAATTTTGAAGAATTTGAACAGCGGATCGATCAGATGATGTTCGTTTCTGCGACGCCGGGACCTTATGAAGAAGAGCATGAGCTGCTTCGGACGGAGCAGATTATCCGTCCGACCGGACTGCTTGATCCGAAAATCGATGTTCGCCCGGTAGAGGGACAGATCGACGATTTGATTGCGGAGGTTCGGAAAGAGACCGCACATCACAATAAAGTTCTGATTACGACGTTGACGAAGCGCATGGCGGAAGATTTGACGGATTATATGCGGGAAGTGGGAATTCGTGTACGTTATCTGCACTCCGATGTGGATACGCTGGAGCGTTCCGAGATTATCCGGGATATGCGTCTGGATGTATTCGATGTGCTGGTGGGCATTAACCTGCTGAGAGAGGGTTTGGATATTCCGGAGATTACGCTGGTAGCGATTCTCGATGCGGATAAGGAAGGATTTCTGCGTTCGGAGACGTCACTGATTCAGACAGTCGGACGTGCAGCGCGTAACGCGGAGGGACACGTTATCATGTATGCGGATACGATCACCGATTCCATGAGGAGGGCGATCGACGAGACGGAGCGCCGACGTGCGCTGCAGCAGGCTTATAACGAAGCACACGGAATTACACCGCAGACAATTAAGAAAGCCGTCCGCGATCTGATCAGCATCACGAAGGAGATCAAGCCTGCAGAGACTGCTTTCGAAAAAGATCCGGAATCCATGAGTCGTCCAGAGCTGGAAAAGCTGATTGCGGACGTGCAGAAGAAGATGAAGAAGGCGGCAGCAGAGCTGAATTTCGAAGCGGCGGCAGAGCTGCGCGACCAGATGGTAGATCTGAAAAAGCTGCTGGCGGATATGGACTGAGAGCCTGAATAAGAATGCGTTTGAATGTTATTTCTATAGAGTGAGGAAGAAATGGAAGAAGCAAAGAAAATACTTTCAAAGAAGAACTGTATCAGAATCCGGGGTGCGAACGAGCACAATCTGAAAAATGTGGATGTGGAACTGCCGCGCAACAGTCTGACGGTGATTACCGGGTTGAGCGGGAGTGGGAAGTCTTCATTGGCTTTCGATACGATATTCGCCGAAGGGCAGCGTCGCTACATAGAAACATTTTCGGCATACGCGCGTAACTTTTTGGGTAACTTGGAGCGTCCGGATGTAGATAAGATTACAGGGTTGAGTCCTGTGATTTCCATCGAACAGAAGACGACCAATAAAAATCCCCGTTCTACGGTAGGGACCACTACCGAAATCTATGATTTCCTGCGTTTGCTGTATGCCCGTGCCGGAGAGGCTTATTCTTATTTGTCGGGCAAGAAGATGGTACGTTATACCGAAGAGCAGGTGATCGATTTGATTATCAGGGATTACGAGGGGAGGCGCATCTATCTGTTGGCTCCCGTGGTACGTACCCGTAAGGGACATTACAAAGAACTGTTCGAGACGATACGCCGCAAGGGGTATTTATATGTGTGCGTGGACGGCGAGATTCGCGAGATAGTCCATGGGATGAAACTCGACCGTTATAAGAACCACAGCATAGAAATCGTTGTGGATAAGCTTTGCGTACAGCAGAAGGATGACAAACGGTTGCACGCCAGTGTGGCCACGGCCATGCAACAGGGGGAAGGTCAACTTATGGTTTACGATGCCGAAACAGAGACCGTACGTCATTACAGTAAACGTTTGATGTGCCCCGAAACCGGTTTGTCCTACCGTGACCCGGCTCCTCATAACTTTTCTTTCAACTCTCCGCAGGGGGCTTGTCCGCGGTGCAAAGGATTGGGATATGTCAGCCTGATAGACATGGATAAAGTGATTCCGGATCGTAACCTTTCGGTGTACGAGGGGGCTATCCTACCTTTGGGGAAGTATAAAAACAGCATGATATTCTGGCAGATAGATGCTTTGTTGGAAAAATACGACGCTGATGTGAAGACACCGGTCAAGGATTTGCCGGAGGAAGCGTTGAACGAAATATTGAACGGCAGCATGGACCGCGTGCGCATCAAGTCTCAGTTGGTGCACACCTCATCGGATTATTATGTGACCTACGAGGGATTGATGAAATACATCCAGATGATGCAAGAGAACGAAACTTCGGCTTCGGCACAGAAGTGGGCGGAACAGTTCTCCAAGACGGTGACTTGTCCGGAATGTGGAGGACGCCGTTTGAATAAGGAAGCTTTGCATTTCCGTATGGCAGACAAGAACATTGCGGAGTTGTCGGCGATGGATATCGGTGAATTGTATGATTGGATGTTGCACGTGGAGGAACGGCTGACCGACCGGCAGAGAAAGATAGCCCCGGAAATTTTGAAAGAAATCCGTTCGCGCCTGAAGTTCCTTATGGATGTGGGCTTGGATTATCTGTCCTTGAACCGTTCGTCGGTGTCATTATCGGGCGGTGAGAGCCAGCGTATCCGTTTGGCCACGCAGATTGGTTCTCAACTGGTCAATGTCTTGTATATTTTGGACGAACCCAGTATCGGTCTGCACCAACGGGACAACCGTCGGTTGATAAGCTCCCTGAAGGCTTTGCGTGACACGGGAAACACAGTGGTTGTGGTGGAACATGACGAAGAAATGATGGAGAGTGCCGACTATATCATTGATATGGGGCCGAAAGCCGGCAGGTTGGGAGGCGAGGTGGTCTTCCAGGGCACGCCGGAAGAGATGTTGAAGCAAGATACGTTGACTTCACGTTATCTGAACCGTACTTGTTCCATTCAAATCCCCGGGCAGCGCAGGAAGGGCAACGGACACTCTTTGTGGTTGAGGGGCGCACGGGGAAACAATCTGAAGGGTGTGGATGTTGAATTCCCTTTGGGGCAGTTGATTTGCATTACGGGGGTGTCCGGAAGCGGAAAGTCCACGTTGATTAACGATACTTTGCAGCCCGTCCTTTCGCAACATTTCTACCGTTCCTTGCGCGATCCTTTGCCTTACGACAAGGTTGAAGGCTTGGAATTTGTAGACAAGGTGGTCAGTGTTGACCAGTCGCCCATCGGGCGTTTGCCGCGTTCCAATCCGGCTACCTATACCGGTGTGTTCAATGATATCCGTGCGCTTTTTGTCAGTCTTCCCGAGGCGAAGATACGAGGTTATAAGCCGGGACGTTTTTCTTTTAATGTGAAGGGCGGACGTTGCGAGGCATGTGGTGGAAACGGATATAAGACCATCGAGATGAATTTCCTTCCGGATGTGTATGTCCCGTGCGAGGTATGCCACGGAAAGCGTTACAACCGTGAGACGCTGGAAGTTCGTTTTAAAGGCAAATCCATAGCCGACGTTTTGGATATGACGATTAACCGTGCAGTGGAGTTCTTCGAGAATCAGCCGGTGATTCTGAATAAAATCAAAGTTTTGCAGGATGTGGGCTTAGGATACATCAAACTGGGGCAGCCCTCTACCACGTTGTCGGGTGGCGAAAGCCAACGCATCAAGTTGGCCACGGAGCTGTCCAAGCGCGACACGGGGCAAACCATATATATATTGGACGAGCCGACCACCGGATTGCATTTTGAAGACATACGCGTGTTGCTCGGAGTATTGAACCGTTTGGTGGACAAAGGCAACACCGTGATGGTTATCGAACACAACCTGGATGTCATCAAGTCGGCAGACTTCCTCATCGATATGGGACCGGACGGCGGACGTGGCGGCGGCGAGCTTTTGTTCGAGGGTACGCCCGAGGAACTGGTGCGTTATGGGAAAGGTTATACAGCCGCGTATTTAAAGGAGGTGCTTTATGGCAAGGCAAAAGATTAACAAGACCAATGTGGCACGCTTGTTGGACAAGGCCAAGGTCGCATACGAATTGATTCCATACGAGGTGGACGAATCGGATTTGAGTGCCGTGCACGTGGCCGCCCAGTTGGGCGAAGATGTGGAACGTGTGTTCAAGACTATCGTGCTGTATGGTGACAAGACCGGTTATTTTGTTTGCGTAGTACCCGGAGAACATGAGATAGACCTGAAGAAAGCGGCCCGTGTGAGCGGCAATAAGAAATGCGAATTGCTGCCGATGAAGGAACTTTTGCCTACGACCGGTTATATCCGTGGCGGATGTTCCCCGATAGGGATGAAGAAACATTTTCCCACTTACGTGCACGAGACGGCGGCACAGTACGATTATGTTTATGTCAGTGCGGGGCAGCGCGGTTTGCAGGTCAAGTTGTCGCCCCGGAATTTGTTGGATGAGGCAAGGGCGGAATATGCCGATTTGATTGCGTTGTGATTGTAGTCAGCGGATGCGCACAGATAGGGTGCTGGCTCCGTATCCGCACCAATAGCCTTTTCCACCTTGTACATTGGATTCCAAGTCGTTAGTGTAGGGGAAGAACATATTGGAAGACAGGTTGTTCAGGTTGGAGTAACTTTTCCAGAATTCGTAAGAGGCCTGGTCCATACGGCAGAGTTTTACTTGTACCAAGTCGTCCTTTTTGAAATAGGCGGATGCGTTCTTGTCGGCTTCCGTATAGACGGAGGTCCCGCAGTACACGTCGGCCGCCACGTGCATGGGGATGACTTCATTCGAGAATACCCCCATGAAAGATAAGAGAAAAGCTTTGTCTTTTCCGTGTCTTTTGCTGAACAGTCCATAGTAGTTCCTTTCGTCGGGATTGTCTTCAAAAAAAGCTTTTATATAGAATAAGGTGTCGCTTTCGCTGCGGACGACATGCAGGGAGTCCAGTTCGACGGGTTGGGGGATGGTCGTGACGGCTGTGGCTTTTTTCCCCCGATACTCGGCAGTCAGCGTGTAAGTTTTTCCGGCCTGTCCGGTCATTTTGAATGTCGTGTATTTATAGGGCGGAAAGAAGTCATTGTCATATCCTCCGGTCAGAATCACACTATCGGTCCCGTCAGAGATGGTTACTTTCCCCCAACGTACGATATAGTTTTCGATATTCTGCATACCGGCGTCTATGGCATGGGTTTCGCCCAATAAGACCACGGGGTAGCCGCCGTCCTCAATCCATCCCTCTACGACTAATTGCGTTTGGAGTTCTGCGTCTTCTTCCTCCATGCAGGCCGTAAGTGTGGCACATGCCAGAAGTATCAGTCCGAGTGTGTATATGCAATATGGTTTCATGGCTCAGAATTTTAAAGTATAACCGATGGAAGGCAGCATGCGGCAAAGGGAATACACATGTTTGTAGCCGAAGTTCTCTTCCTGAAAGCCCAAATAACTGAAAAGGACATTACGCCGGGCATATAAATTATAAATGGAGAGGTTCAGGCTTTGCTCCCTGTGCCCACGGGGAGTGAAACGGTAGGTCAGGGCGATGTCCATGCGGTGGGTGGCAGGAAGGTTGGAGCCGTTGTACTTTCCGTATTCGCTCACCAAATTGTTATTGATGACGTACACGCTTTTGGCTTTGGTGTAGGGCGTGCCACTGGCGTATACGAAATCTCCTCCCAAGCTCCAATGCCGGTTGAACCGGTAGTTGGCTACTACGGACAAGTCGTGGCGTCGGTCGAAAGTCGAATTGAACCATTCTGTCGGACTAAGTTCGGGGAAACGGCGTCGGCTGCTTCCTATGGCATAACTGACCCAACCGGAGAGTTTGCCTCTGTTCTTTTTCAGCATGAGATTCAGACCGTAGTTATAGCCTTTCCCATGTATCATATTGTTTTCTATGTGGTAGACCTGCGTGAAGAAATCCAATATGGAACCTGAATATTCGTGCTGATGGCTCAGCTTTTTATAGTAAACTTCCGCACTGATTTCCATCATTCCTTTTTGTGGCCGGAAATAATAACCCAAGGCAATGGAATGAGCTTGTTGGGGGCGTACGGAAGGAGACGAAGAGGTCCAATAGTCTACGGGCAACCCACCGTTGGAGACGGACATTTGATGAAGGTATTGGTGGTACAGACCGTAATGTACGGACAAAGTATGGGAGGGCGAGGGATGGTAGTGCAGGGTGATGCGCGGGTCTGGCGAAATGAAGCTGCGGCCATGGCTGTGGTAGGATGACAATCTCAATCCTCCGAGTACCGACCAGGAGGGGTGGAGGGAAATGTCGGCCTGAAGGTAGGCATTGGCTTCGTGGGCGTCTTCACGGAATTTGGGTGTTTCGTTTTCGATGAACGAACCGGAGACTTCGAACTGCATGGGACGGAAATGGTAATAGTTGTATTCCACACCGCCGTTCCATTGCAGATTGCCCCGTGTCCATTCCAAACGGGCGGCGTAACCGGCTTGCGTGATTCCGGAAGACAGGTTGAGGGATACGGAACTGATACCCATATCCAATGTGTTGCGGTAGCGGCTGAAAGTGGCGTTCTGTTGGAGGATAAACCGGGAGGAATGGTGTTGCCAGTGCAATGCGGCAGCCGTGTTTTGCCAATTCAGCTTGTTTTCGTCTGCAAAGTCTTCCTGCAACAGATTCATACGGTCTTGTCCGTGATACAGGCTAAGGCGGATTTTGTCGTGCGCTCCGGCTTGTTGCACAAAAGTCAGGTTATAGTCTTGCAGGCCATAGCGGAGTTGCATCTCGTCTATTTCCAACAGGTTGCCGTAGAGCAGGTTCAAATAGCTTCCCCGTCCGGATAAGTAGAGCGTGGAATGCTCGCCGGTCGGGAGCGTCAACGTACCTTCGCTTTCCATAAAACTGACAGTGGCATCAAGATGGACTTTACGGGCTATGGAATCGGTAGGGTAGAAAGAAATTTCTCCGCCCAAACGGTTGGAGAAAGCGGCATCGTGACGGTTCTTGACCAATGCCATGCCGCGGAAGTGAGAGGCGTTGAATACGGAAAACAGGCCTAACAGGTGGGAGGCGTTGAATATCGGTGCCCCGTCCATGTTTAATACGCTTTGGGAAGCTGCACATCCCTGTATGTGGATGCCGGAGGTATAGTCGTTGTTGGTGGCTACCCCCGGAAGAAGTTGCAGGCTGCGTAAGGGGTCTGCACTGCCCAATACATGAGGCATGTCTGCCAGCGACTCCATATTCCAGTACAAACGTCCGTTCCGGTCGTCCGATAAAGTGCGTGGACTGTAAGCCTTCACTTCCACTTCTTCCATTCGTTCGCTTTGCAGGCTGTCTGCGAGCGAGGCACGTAGATTTTGGTGGAACCCAACGAGCAGGAACAAAATGCTAATGGTTTTGTACATGCGAGTATGCCGGACACACGTGAAAGCAGGCCGACAACGGATTCCCACGAAGTGGAAACGCGAGTCAGCCTGCCATGGTTAAATTAAAAAAGTATGTTATAAATTCTCGAAGCGCCCGAACAATTCTTCATACGCAGCAATCAGAGATTGGAAACGTGCAACCGTGAAATACTCTCCGAACGTGTAGGTCGTGCCATTTTCGAAGTTCAATACCGGTTCGGCCGACCATTCACCGGAATAATAATAGCTTCCGGGATATGAATAATCGTAATGGACGGTTTGCCATGTCAGAGGTACGGAATAGGTACTGTTCTTGAAGAACATCGCAGCTTGTACGTATTGGTTGGCGGCATCGACAGCCCTTTGTGCCTTTACGCGGGCAGCCTCTTTCAAGCTTTCCAATGAGCCTACCGTGTCACCTTGGTAGTAATAATAATACCCATCGTAGTCGAAGGCGTCTACCAGTCCGTTGTTGTTGTCGGCAGTGATGTTCAAGCTTATGTCGTCCATGATGTTGCAACCCAAGATTCCGTTTTTCAAGTTGGCGTTTCCGTCGAAATATCCGGATTCGATCAAATCGATGTCAGCCAAATTACGCCCGTTCACGCTGCACGACATGGTAATCAGGCGTTCGTTTCCGCTGTAAAGTTCCGATTTCACGGCCGCCTCGCTGTTATTGTCGAGCAAAGAATGGGTGACTTTATAACCGGCATTGGTGGCCTCGAACGTTGCATTTGCGGAATATTGTTTGCCGGCATAGTCGCAGGCTTCCGTGTTGACGGTAAGCTGGATCATAAGCTCTCCATTGAGTTTTATGGTTCCGGTTATAGTAGCCGGAATCTTAATGGTTTCAGAATATACATATCCGGTAGAATCCTTACGTGCGAACTCGAACTCTTGGCCGCTACCTTTCAGTTCAGCCACACAGTCCTTGCCTTCGTATTTGAACATATAGATGGCCGAATTGTTCATCGAAGCGTCCGAAATCTGATCCCATTCTTCCGTGGTCTCGTTCCATTGCCATTTGCCATGGAGCTGGCTGATTTCGTACACGTCGCCGATAGCTCGCTTGGAGGCTAATGCGGCAATATCGCCTTGTGCGCTAAGGCGCATGGTGCGCATGAGGCTTCTCCAACCGTAATCCGGATGGTTCGGGTAGTCGGGTAGTATGACCTCGTCGTCCTCGTTGAAGAACGTGTTCTCGCAATATTCCAACAGCGAGATGGTCGGTTTGAGGCGTTCCACGTCAATCTTTGCCGCCAATGCCTTGCCCACACGGTCTATCTCTTCTTGTGCCTGCTCTACGGTCGTGACGGGGACGTTACCGTTTCCATTTCCACCGCCCGAACCTTCATTTCCGTTGTTGTCATCATCGCTGCACGCCGTTGTCATACACAATGCCGCACCTAAAAATAAAGAATAGAATAGTCTTTTTCTCATTGCTTAGTTGGTTTAAGTGGGAAGTTAACGGTATTTTTCTTGCATGCATACGGGAATGCTTCCCTTCATTTCCTTGAGCATGAATGTACTATTTCGTCTGCACAATACTTCGGTAAATTTTTACCGAAAAATTA
>ENA-OPDA01002351-OPDA01002351.1-human-gut-metagenome-genome-assembly--contig:-NODE-2351-length-11030-cov-2.529385_pt1 | contig 11030 bp, 13 predicted proteins | sample MGYA00241253_ERZ501486 | MGnify/ENA primary metagenome ERZ501486 (study PRJEB25962, sample SAMEA2042510) | human gut metagenome | biome: human gut; feature: human-associated habitat; material: faeces... | reverse complement strand
CACCTTGCGGCGGGCTATGCTTTTAATGAAAATGTGCAATAGATTTATTTTTCAGGTACAATTTCTAACCAGTAACCGTCTGGGTCTTCGATGAAGTAGATACCCATGGACTTATTTTCGAAACAGACGCAGTTCATTTCTTTATGGTGTGCGAGGGCGGCATCCATGTCGTCTACGGTGAAGGCGAGGTGGATTTCGTTGTCGCCGAGGTCGTATGGGCGGTCCATGTCGCGAAGCCAGGTGAGCTCGAGCTGATGAACGGAGCTTCCATCACCGAGGTAGACGAGCTTAAAACTTCCGTCAGCAGCATCTTTTTCGCGGACTACGGTGAGTCCGAGTGCATCTTTGTAGAATTGAATTGATTTTTCAAGGTCACGTACATTTAAGTTGTTATGGTTGAATTTGAAATTCATAGTGGAATCCTTCTTTCTTATTTAGTATTCTAGATTTATTGATTATGAAGTCAGTTTAGCATAAATAATAAGGATTACGCAAGGAATGGTTATTAGGAGTGATAACGAAAATATCAGTATATTATGATACCCTAGTAGAATATTACAAAAATGTTAAATTGTATTGCAAAAAATAGAAAAATGGTATATAATCGACCACAGGGTTAGGAAAATAATTAGTAAAAAATATAGGATGGGTGATTATGAGAAAATTTAAACAAGCATTTTTGGCATCTGTTCTTGCAAGTTCAATGGTAGTTACGCCAGTATTTGCAGATGATGTCAGCAATCTGCAGAATAGTAAAAATGCAGCACAGAGTGAAGTGAATTCTCTTCAGTCAGAATTGCAGACACTAATTGAAAAAATGAGTAAGCTGGAAGATGATCTGGTGTCAACAGGTCAGCAGATCACACAGGCACAGGATGATCTTACTGTTGCTAAAGAAAAAGAACATCAGCAGTACGAAGATATGAAGAAGCGTATCAAGTATATGTATGAAGAAGGCAACTCGACTGCGATTGAGACTCTGATCAGTGCTGAGAATTTCTCAGACTTACTTAACAAAGCAGAGTATGTTCAGAACGTACATAGTTATGACAGAAAGCAGCTTCAGGAATATATTGATACCAAGCAGCAGATTGCAGATCTGAAAGCACAGCTTGAAGAAGATCAGGCGAATCTGGAGTCTATGCAGTCTGATTATGAGGCAGAGCAGACGACGCTGAGTAATACGCTGGAATCTAAGAAAGAAGAAGTCGCAGATCTGGATCAACAGCTTCAGGCAGCTGTAGCAGCAGCTGAAGCAAAGAGGCAGGCAGAAGAAGCTGCAAAGGCAGCAAAAGCAGCTGAGTCAACAAAGTCAAATTCGACCGTTGCATCGACAAGCAACAGTGGTTCACAGACTGTAGGTAATACAACAAATAACAATAATAACAACACAACCGTTACACCGAGTGCACCAAGTGCACCAAGTACACCAAGTACACCAAGTACCCCGACAGTGACTCCGGATACAAGTAATAATAACAGCAGTAGTGATAACGGTGGAAGTACATATGGCAACGGAAGCGCTATTTTAAGTGCAGCAGCAGCATACCTTGGAGTTCCTTATGTATGGGGCGGTACTTCGGGAAGTGGTGTTGATTGTTCAGGTCTTGTATACCTGGCACATCAGGCATGTGGTATTCCAATTACACGTAACTCATACAGTCAGGGAAGTGGCGGACAGGCAGTGTCAGACCCACAGCCGGGTGATGTTGTATGTTACGGAGGACATGTGGGAATCTACGCAGGAGGCGGACAGATGATTCATGCACCGCAGCCGGGTGAGGTCGTATGTTATACAAGTGTTAATTATGCATACCACTGGTATAGAAGATACTGGTAAGTAGGCTGTAAGTAAAAGTTAAATCGGTAAGTAAAAAAATTTTTTTCGCGGAAATCGGCAAAAATGTACATAATTCCGTGGAAAGTTAAATTGGAAAAATTCAAAAAATCGACGAAAACGTACATAATTCCATGAGAAGTTAAATGTTGATTTTTGATGAAAAATTGAAAAACGTACAAAATAAAAGAGATTTTCATTTGGCATATGTCATTTGAAAATCTCTTTTTTTGAAACTATTTCATTTACATTAGAAAAATTTCTTTTTTCTGCGATGTCCTTTGCAATAAGGGCAGGATTCACGATGTCTCTTCTGATAGAAAACTTTATCAGCTGGACTTAACGGATATTTGTGTTCAGAACTTCTTTTACAATTCCACCAAACCTTCTGTGAATATGTATCTAATATTTCATCGGGATTTACAAGGCAATAGTTTGCAATAAAATCCCAATCTTCCATTAAATCAGGATGAAGCGCGGCAAAGGATGTTTTTCCAGGAAGTGCTTTACGACCGGAACAATAAGGACAATCCGCTTCACCATTTATAACATCGATGATTCGAGCAGGATAATTACCGTGACAAGTAGGGCAACAATTTATTGGCATCACTAGAGCTGAAAGATAAGGTGAATTGGGACTATTTTATTTTGTTGGTTGCAAAAACAGGAATGAGATTTTCTGAACTAATTAAGCAATTGCCAGAGGATAAGCCAATTTTTGTTGATGGGGCAGTATACAATTCAACAGTAAACAATATACTTGCAAGACACTGTAAAGAATGCAATATACCAGTAATATCAATTCATGGTTTGCGGCATACGCATGCGTCTTTACTGCTGTTTACAGGCGTATCTATTGCTAGTGTAGCAAGAAGATTGGGACATTCGAGTATGACAACAACACAGAAAACATATTTACATATTATTCAGGAATTGGAAAATAAAGATATTGATTTAGTTATGCGTTCATTATCAAGTTTAAGTTAACGAATTACACGGCTTGCGTTGATTAAGAGTGATAAGAAAATGACCTGATTTATTTATACAAAAATTGGTATAGATAAGTTGGGTCATTTATTGTGCAGTATATTTGATTATGGTAATATAAAGATATGAATTTTCCAAAAGAAAAGAGAATGAAAATGAATTTAAAAGAGAAATACTGGAAGAAATTGTACGGACAGATAACAAACAAAGATTTACTTTTAATGAAGATAAAACAAAGATACGGGCAAACCAGGGGCATTCGATTCTTGTCGATGTAGAATTACCAGTAGCAATACCGCCTGAAACGCTCTGGCATAGAACTGGAGAAAAATATGTTGCATCCATTGATCAACAAGGATTGATTCCAAAGGGTAGGTTATATGTGCATTTATCATCAGACGCAGCTACAGCTACGAAAGTCGGATCACGTCACGGAAAACCAGTGCTTTATATCGTAAAAGCAAAAGAAATGCATGACGATGGATATAAATTCTATTTATCAAAAAATGGAGTGTGGTTAACGAAAGAAGTACCCGTAAAATATTTGATCAAAGAGGAGCAGTAAGGATGATTTATATAACCGGTGACTGTCACGCTGATTTTACCAGGTTCAATACTAAAATTTTCCCGGAACAATATGAAATGACAAAAGATGATTATATCATTATCTGCGGTGATTTTGGCGGAGTATGGAATCGCTTTGAAGAAAATAAACATGAGAAGCATTGGATGGACTGGCTGGAAGATCGTCCTTTTACAACTCTTTTTTGTGAGGGGAACCATGAGAATTTTGACAGGCTTTACAGCTATTCTATAGAAAAATGGAATGGTGGAAATGTACATAAGATTAGACCTTCGGTGATCCATCTTATGCGAGGACAGGTTTTTCAACTTTGCGGAAAGAAATTCTTTGTATTTGGCGGAGCAAAAAGTCATGATACAGAAGGTGGAATACTTGATCCAGAAGCACCGGATTTCAAGAAGAAAAAGAAAGAACTGGATAAGGAATGGCTGCCGTATCGTGTGAATCACATTTCCTGGTGGAAAGAAGAAATGGCTTCAAATGAGGAAATGGAAGAAGGATTAAGAAATTTATCTCAGTATAACAATGAGGTAGATTTTATTATCAGTCATTGTTGTGCTACAAGTACCCAGAAACAATTTGTAGATAAGACTTTTTCAGCAGATTCCATGACGGATTATCTGGAGTTAGTGAAGCAGCGGGTAAATTTTAAGAAGTGGTTCTTTGGTCATTATCATGATAATAAGAATATTGGACCGAGAGAAATACTGATATATGAACAGATTATTCGGATACTGTGAGAAATTATAATTTGTGTATGACGAAAGGAGATTTTCGGTTTATGTGTAAATTGATGGAAGAATATGAGAAACGTACACTGAACCGGTTCATGAAAAAACTTACTGTTCCGGGCGAAAAATGTAATCTGAAGATGCGGATGAATCTGCGCTATGCATGTTTCAAATTTCTAGGTATGTAAAAAGAATCACTTATCAGAAAAATAAAAACAACAGGAGGAACCTAAAAATGGAAGTAATACGCGCAAAAAGTGCCGGATTCTGCTTTGGTGTAAAACGCGCTGTCGATACAGTATATGAGCAGGTTGAAAAACAGATGGGAAAACAGATCTATACTTATGGTCCGATCATCCATAATGAAGAGGTTGTAAAGGACATGGAAGCACATGGCGTAAAAGTCCTGCGCGGTGAGGAAGAACTGAAAGGTCTGGAAGAAGGACTGGTGATTATCCGCTCTCATGGTGTTCCAAAGAGAATCTGTGACCTAATGGATGAAAAAGGCATCGAATATGTAGATGCAACCTGTCCGTTTGTGAAAAGAATCCATAAGATTGTTGCCGAAGAAAGTAAAAAAGGCAGCCGGATCATTATCATTGGTAATCCGGATCACCCTGAGGTTGAAGGAATCCGGGGCTGGGCAGGAGAAAATGTAACCGTTATAAAAAATGCAGAAGAAGCAGAAAAATTTGAAAATACTACATCTGAAAGAATTTGTATTGTGTCTCAGACGACATTTAATTACAATAAATTCAAAGATTTAGTTGAAATTATTTCAGAAAAGGGTTATGATATAAGTGTTTTAAATACGATTTGTAATGCAACCAGAGAGCGTCAGACAGAAGCAAGGAGCATTGCAAAAGAGGTGGATGCTATGATTGTAATCGGAGACAAACATAGTTCCAATACCCAGAAACTGTATGAAATATGCAGCAGGGAATGTCACAATACGTACTATATACAGACACTTGACGATTTTGATATGAATCAATTAAGGTCCGTGGAAACAGTAGGTATTACAGCAGGGGCATCCACGCCCAACAATATAATTGAGGAGGTTCAAAATAATGTCAGAATTAACTTTTGAACAAATGTTAGACGAGTCATTTAAAACAATTCATAATGGAGAGGTCGTAGATGGTACTGTAATTGATGTTAAGCCAGATGAAATCATCTTAAATATAGGATACAAAGCAGACGGTATCATCACCAGAAGTGAATATACCAATGATAACAGTGTAGATCTTACAACTGTTGTTTCTGTTGGTGATCCGATGACTGTTAAAGTACTGAAAGTCAATGATGGAGAAGGACAGGTTCTTCTTACATACAAGAGACTTGTTGCAGAAAAAGGTAACGAAAGATTAAAAGAAGCATTCGAGAACAAAGAAGTCCTGAAAGCACCGGTTACTCAGATTCTTGGCGGTGGATTAAGCGTTGTTGTAGATGAAGCAAGAGTATTCATCCCGGCAAGTCTTGTATCAGATACTTACGAAAAAGACCTTTCTAAGTACAAAGATCAGGAAATCGAATTTGTTATCAGCGAATTCAATCCAAGAAGAAACCGTATCATCGGTGACAGAAGACAGCTTCTTGTTGCTGAAAGAGCAGAGAAGCAGAAAGAACTCTTCGCTAAACTTAAAGTCGGTGATGTGATCGAAGGAACAGTTAAGAACGTAACATCTTTCGGTGCATTCATCGATCTTGGCGGAGCAGACGGACTCCTTCACATCTCTGAGATGTCATGGGGCAGAGTCAATGATCCAAGCAGCGTTGTTAAGGTTGGCGACGTTGTTAAGACATTCATCAAGGATATCAACGGTGAGAAGATTGCCCTCAGCATGAAGTTCGAGGATGAGAATCCTTGGGTAAAGGCTGCTGACAAGTATGCAATCGGCAATGTTGTAACAGGTAAGGTTGTACGTTTTGCAAGCTTTGGTGCATTCGTAGAGCTTGAGCCAGGTGTAGATGGACTCCTTCATGTTTCCCAGATTTCTAAGGAGCGTGTAGAGAAGCCAGAGGATGTTCTGAAGGTAGGTCAGGAGATCACAGCAAAGGTTGTAGATTTCAAGGCTGCTGAGAAGAAGATCAGCCTGAGCATTCGTGCCTTAGATGATGCACAGGAGGCTTCTGAAGAGGAGTAGGCATGGCATATCAATATGAAGAGTTTAAGCGGGATGTGTATAAACTGACCGATATCAACTTAGACCTTTATAAAGAACGCCAGATGAAAAGAAGAATAGAATCTCTGATCGCCCGCAAAGGGTTTGACGGATTTGAAAGTTTTTACAAAGGTATGAAGCAGGACGAAGGTCTACTTCGTACCTTTGTTAGTTATCTGACGATTAATGTGTCTCAGTTTTATCGGAATCCACAGCAGTGGATGAATTTTGATCAGGAGATCATTCCGTATCTGCGAAAAAAATATGGAGATACTTTAACGATCTGGAGTGCGGCATGTTCCACGGGTGACGAGCCATATACGATCGCCATGATTCTGTCAGAGTATATTCCGTTGTCGAAGATCCGTATCATTGCGACCGATCTGGATGAGGATGTACTTGCCTTTGCAAAAGAGGGCGTCTATCCGGCGAAGAGCCTGTCCGATCTGCCGAAGAAATACTTAGACAAGCATTTCAAGAAGGTGGATGACAGTCATTATGCAATCAGCCCGGAAATCAAGAAATGCGTGGAATTCAAGAAGCACAATCTGCTCAAGGACCGGTATTTCCAGCATATCCATATGATCGTCTGCCGGAATGTCGTCATTTATTTTACGGACGAGGCGAAAGATCAGGTATATGAGAATTTCCACGGTGCCCTTGTGGATGATGGAATCCTGTTTATTGGCAGCACGGAACAGATCTTGCATGCAAAAGAACTGGGATTTGAGTCGTTGCGTACATTTTTTTATAAAAAAATGAAAATATAACTTGCGCGAACAATTATCCTATGATATAGTTATGTGGTTGTGAAAAAAGGGATGGTCCTCTGGTGCAGATGCGCATTAAGAACGTCTAAATTATTTAGGAGGTCACACAAATGGCATTAAGTGCAAATGAAATCATCAAGAACATTGAGACAGCACAGTTGAAGCAGGATGTTACAGACTTTAACGTAGGTGATACTATTAAGGTATACGCTAAGATTAAAGAGGGTAACAGAGAAAGAGTTCAGGCATTTGAAGGTACTGTACTGAAGAGACAGGGCGGAAGCAACCGTGAGACATTCACAGTTCGTAAGAATTCAAATGGCGTTGGCGTTGAGAAGACTTGGCCACTGCATAGCCCAACGATCGAGAAGATCGAGGTTATTCGTAGAGGTAAAGTAAGACGTGCAAAACTTAACTACTTACGTGATCGTGTTGGTAAGAAGGCTAAGGTTAAGGAACTTGTAAAGTAATACTTGCAGAGACAATGGAAACTTGCCCCCAGATTCATTTCAATCTGGGGGTTTCCTATTATGAAGAGAAGTATCTTTCTGGAGGATTGCATTGAGACGTAGAGGACAAAAAAGTTATTACGATAAGCATAATCTATCGAGATATGTATCAAAACGAAATTCCAAGATCAAACGGTTTTTCCGTTCATTTTGGCGTTGGATACTGCTTGTGTTTGTTGCCGTGATTGTCGGATATGCGATTGTGACGTTTGGATTTCAGACGGTGACGGTAGTGGGACCGTCGATGAATCCGACGCTGGCAGATTCACAGGTTGTGCTGGTCAATAAAATCGTATATAAAGTATCTGATGTGAAGCGGTATGATGTGATTGCGTATTCGCGCGTGGATGGCGATGGATATTATGACATCAAGCGTGTCGTTGGTCTACCGGGCGAGACGATCCGTATCTCAAATGGCGATATCTATATCAATGGAGAACGACGCAGCGATGTCCCATTTACAATGACGATTCAGATTAGCGGTGTGGCGGAGGATGAGATCACACTGGGGGACAGTGAGTATTTCGTGATGGGCGACAATGTGAATAACAGTGAGGACAGCCGTTATACGAATGTTGGAAATATAGCAAAGACAGAGATAAAGGGAAAGGTCGTATCAATCCTTCTCCCGCGCAGCGATAAAGGAAAGGTAAAATAAGTGATGAATATTCAATGGTATCCGGGACATATGACGAAAGCTAAGCGTATGATGCAGGAAGATATAAAGCTGATTGATATTGTGATCGAGCTGCTGGATGCAAGAGCACCATTATCCAGCAAGAATCCGGATATTGATAATCTTGCTGCGAACAAGTCACGCATGGTGATTCTAAATAAAGCAGATATGGCAGATGCGAGAAAGACCGCGAAATGGGAAGAGTATTTTAAAGCGAAGGGATTCTTCGTGCTCAGTATGGACTCCCGGAAGAATTCTGGTATGAAGCCGGTATCTGATACGATTCGGGAAGCGTGTAAGGAGAAGATTGCGCGTGACCGGAAGCGTGGTATTATCAACCGCCCAATCCGTGCAATGATCGTTGGAATTCCGAATGTCGGCAAGTCTACATTTATCAATTCCTATGCGAAGAAATCGTGCACGAAGGTCGGAAATAAGCCGGGTGTTACGAAAGGAAAGCAGTGGATTCGCATTGGCAAGGATGTGGAGCTTCTTGATACACCTGGTATTCTGTGGCCAAAATTTGATGATCAGGAGATTGGCCTGCGGTTGGCGTATATCGGTTCCATCAACGATGAAATCTTGACGAAAAGCGAGCTTGCCTTAAAATTCATAGATTTTTTAAAAATAAATTATTGTAATGCTCTGACAGACAGGTATAATATAGATATTGATATACAGAATTCTGAGAATTTTGAGATATTGAAGCAGATTGCGGTTGCAAGATTATGTTTGTTAAAAGGAAATGAACCGGATCTTGACAAGGCTGCGGCGATTTTATTCGATGATTTTCGAAGCGGCAGACTGGGACGTATGACGTTGGAGGAGATACCGGAATAGGGAGTTTATAGATGATGAAGAAGAAAAAGAATGCGGATGTCGTAGAGACGGAAGCTGCAGAAGCGGTGACAGAGGAAACAAAAACATCCAAGGACAAAAAGCCGGAGACAGAAACGGCAGAGGATATCGAGAAAAAGGCGGAAGAGGAAGCTGCGGAGATTGAAGCATATGACGCAGAAGGAAATCCGATCTTAAAAAAGAAAAAGAAGAGAAAAAGCAAGAAGAAAAAGACACAGAAACCGGAAGAAGTTAATATCGTGAAGGAGCTTCTGAGTCTGATCATTTATATCGGAATCGTTGTTCTGATCTGTTATTTTATCCTGAACTTTGTAGGTTGTCGTTCCAAGGTCGATGGTTCTTCGATGAATCCGACACTGGAGGATAAAGATAATCTGTGGGTAGATAAACTGTCGTATACATTTGGGGATCCGAAGCGGTTTGATGTCGTGATCTTTAACTATGATGAGAACACGACTTATGTCAAGCGTATCATCGGTCTGCCGGGTGAGACAGTCCGTATCGATCAGAACGGAAATATCTATATTAACGGCAAGCTGCTCAAGGAGAATTACGGCAAAGAGACAATGTTGAACAATGGACGAGCTGGTTCGGATGTTTATCTTGGTTCGGACGAGTACTTTGTGCTTGGAGATAACCGGAACAACAGTATCGATAGCCGATGGTCGGATGTCGGAAATGTCAGCCGGGAGGATATCGTCGGGAAGGTTGTCCTGCGAATCTATCCATTTAAGAGCTTTGGACTGATTAAATAACAATATAGGACTGTGTATATACACAGTCCTTATTTTGCATTTAACAAAGGAGTAGGAAACGATGAAGATACAGGAGATCAAGGCGGCGTATCAGGCACTCGATCCAGATGATGAGCCGATGCTGCAGCAGTTTATACATACCTATGGCACCGATGCGCGAAGCGGGGTGCAGACACTTGTGGAGCAGACGAAAAAGAAGCTGGTGCAGTTAGAGGCAGAATATGTCCGTTCCGAGAAAATGCTTGCGTTTGAACGTAAGTATCATGCGATGGGAAGCCGATATATATGTGGGATAGATGAAGTCGGCAGAGGACCACTTGCGGGTCCGGTTGTGGCATGTGCGGTGATACTGCCGGAGGATGAGATGCTTCTGCATCTGAATGATTCCAAGCAGGTGCCAAGAAAGAAACGGGAGATCTTATACGATATTATCCGGGAGAAAGCAGTTGCATATGGTATTGGTGTTGTCTCAGAGAAACGGATTGACGAGATCAACATCTTACAGGCAACTTACGAGGCTATGCGCATGGCAATCGCGAATCTGAAGGTACAGCCGGATCTTTTATTAAATGATGCGGTGCGTATCCCGGAGGTCGATATCAAGCAGGTGCCGATCATCAAGGGAGATGCCAAGAGTGTTTCGATTGCGGCGGCAAGTATTGTTGCGAAGGTGACAAGGGACCGCCTGATGGAAGAGTACGACAAGGTGCTTCCGGGCTACGGTTTTGCATCGAACAAGGGCTATGGTTCGGCAGAGCATATCGCTGCTTTAAAAGAAATCGGCCCGTCACCGATCCACCGGCAGTCGTTTATCGGCCATTTCGTGTAAAGGCGCCGCATCAAAAAAAGGAGAGGGTATCGCATTTGAACCAGCGGGAAGTAGGAGCGAGACAGGAGAGCCGTGCGGCAGAATATCTGGAAAGCCTGGGATATCACATCCTGGTGCGGAATTTCCGGTGCCGCTTCGGTGAGATCGACCTGATCGCAAAACAGGACGACACATACATTTTTATCGAAGTAAAATACCGCACCGGCCGGACAGCCGGAGACCCGACAAGCGCCGTGGATGGAAAGAAACAGAAGAAAATTTCAAAAACAGCAGATTACTACCGCATGCTCCACCAGATCCCGATGGATGTGCCCTGCCGCTTCGACGTCG
>ENA-OPDA01002350-OPDA01002350.1-human-gut-metagenome-genome-assembly--contig:-NODE-2350-length-11030-cov-10.533576_pt1 | contig 11030 bp, 10 predicted proteins | sample MGYA00241253_ERZ501486 | MGnify/ENA primary metagenome ERZ501486 (study PRJEB25962, sample SAMEA2042510) | human gut metagenome | biome: human gut; feature: human-associated habitat; material: faeces... | reverse complement strand
ATGATGCAAAGATAAGATTTTTTTCTTTCTTTCCCCACTATTTATCGGGTGAGCCATTATATTTTACATAACTAAATCATTAAAATCATCGTTCTTTGCGGACAATAAGCCGCAAAATATGCGGTTAATTGTCCGCAAAACTGTATATTTGCAAAAAACAATTCTGCCTATGTATATATATGAACATAAAGAATGGCCCCACTTTTCGTGGAACAAAGAACGTGTTGGCGAGGAACTAAACAAAGTTCACAAGGCTGTGGGCTATCTGATGGGGCGTCTTAGCCTAATAGGCTTTAACGACAAGATGTCTGCCGTGGTGGAATCAATCTCCCATGACATCATTGCATCATCAGAAATTGAAGGAGTAGAATTGAACAGCGAGCAGGTGCGCTCATCGGTAGCCCGCAAACTTGGAGTACAAATACAGAATTCTACAGAATCTTCCCGCTATATAGACGGAGTAGTTGAAATGGCACTTGATGTGACCGTTAATTTCAACAAGCCTTTAACCAACGAAAGACTCTTCGGCTGGCATAACTGCCTGTTCCCGACAGGCTGGAGCGGCCCTACAAAAATAGACGTGGCAAAATATCGAAGCGGAGAAATGAAAGTTATATCAGGAATGTTCGGCCGTGAAAAGGTGCATTATATTGCACCTGCTCCTGAAAAAATAAGCGATGAGATGAATTTGTTTCTTGAATGGTTCAATTCAGATACCCATAACGGCTATGTAAAATCGGCAATAGCCCATTTATGGTTTGTATGCATCCATCCCTTCGATGACGGAAACGGACGAATCGGGCGAGCCATTGCTGATATGGCACTTTCACAAGCAGAAGACTCAAAAATGCGTTTTTTCAGCATATCGCATCAAATCAACAAAGACAAAAAACAATATTATGACATACTGGAGGAAACACAAAAAGGAAATTGTGACATTACAGAATGGATTGTCTGGTATCTTGACTGCCTGCTCCGTTCTGTCGAGCAATCTGATGAAACGTTGTCGAAAGTCCTAAATAAGGCAATATTCTGGCAAAACCATGCCGAAACCATTCTGTCTGAAAGACAACGTGAAGTTCTTAATATGTATTTAGACGGTTACCCTGGTAAACTGACAACCAAGAACTGGGCAAAGCGTGTAAAGGTATCGCCTGATACGGCAGCGCGCGATATTAAAGATTTGATAGAGAAAGGCATTCTGATTCCACAGCATGGCCGTGTTCGCGACGTATTTTATGGAATACGGTGCAGCGACTCTATACTTGTCATCCCTATGCCTGAAGATTTATAATCAAAATATGACCTTGGCCGAAATTTTAATTTGTGTCGTATTTTGATTATAAATCAAGTTCTTAGAAAGAATATTTTATTTTTTTGTAAGTTTATCTATTTTCTGTAGCAATCTATTTGATAGAACAGGCTTAATTATTTCATTCTCTATATAATCTCCCATTTTCCCATTAGACATATCTTTCAAACTATCAATGTCAGACCAATTCCACCAATTGCCTTGGCCATTTTCTCCTCTAAGATATGCCCAACCAAAAGGAAAATCAGAAGTTTGTTCTTGCTCATTCCAAAACGAATCTATTTCAGCTAATTGTTTTTTATTTATTCTCGGTTTTCCATATTCCAATTGACTTATGCCGTAAAAAACTCCATTGGAAGCATTATGTTTATCTGCACCTATATAAATTCCCCATTTATCAGACAATTTAGGATTATAGAACCAAATATAACACTCCTTTTCCAAAAAACAAATTCCCTCATCATATCCAAACATAAGATTATTACGTCCTGCTATTTCCTCAAGGCTTAACACAAAATTCTTTCGAATTTGTGTCATAATATTCCACTGATTTGATATTATATCCAGTGTCGCCTCAATATTTTCTTTAGAGGTTGTTACTTTTACAATCTCATTCAAACTATCTGTATCCATAATATTTAAAAGCATTTTTAGATTTGTAATATACTGTCTAATCGTTTCTCTAACAATTGGGAAACAAGCTGATAACTCCACACATCGATCAAGCCACCCCAAAATATCCTTTCGATAAGATATACATTCGTATGCAATATCTTTATTTCCTGTAGATTTCTTGTGCGGCAAACATCCATCTAAAGTCAAATAAAACAAATACGCATTTAACTTTTCATCTTTAGCATAATTGTAATATCTCAATAATTGATTTTGTTGATCACAAGCATATATTTTATTTTCAATTATTATAGCATTCCCTTGTTCATCACTTATAAAAATATCAATTCTTCCACCTTTGGTACACTCTTCAGACTTATAACCGATATTAAACTCAGACTTAACACTAGCACTTTTATAATCAAAATCTATGTTATTCAAGAATTTTTCAATAAAAGCACGCAGGAATAGTTCTTTTAATCCATGCGAACCATTAGGTGATAATAATTCAGCTAAAAAAGGAGTATGCAATTTCGTTTCATCTTGCCTTAATTTTAGAATCTCAAATATGTTGAAATTTTCACCCCGCTTCTCCTTTTCCAAAAATATTGTATTAGCACGATAAGTTACTAATTTTGTCCTATTTAACAATGATATAATTTTATCCATAATTGAATACAGTAAGTACGCAAAAAAATAATGTATATATCCGTTAGCGGAATTAATTTACGTTGATAAACATGAGTAAAAAGTTGCACATATATTTGAACTTTACTAACTTAATGATACCTAGTCCATTAAGTTTCGCTCATCAGATGTATAACCTATATACAAAATTCGTAAAAATACTTGAAATATGCAAGCAACACACTAAAAATATTATACATAGCAATATACATCGTTGTGGTCCAGTCCCTAAGTTTTCAGATTGGGGAGTGACAGCCTTGTCTTTGACTGCTGAAACGGAGAGCATAGACAGCGATAAATGGCTGTTTGAACACAAACGACAAGAGTACAAATCCAAAATTCCAAATCTCATATTCAAGAGATATTTCAATGACTGCAAGAGGAAAACCTCAGGCTTGCGTGAAGAAATACGCAAGAATATCGTTATGAAAATAATAGAAACCTTATTTTCGCAACATACAGACCAATTTATGGGCGTCAGAAATTATGCATAAAATAACAAATGGTATGTTTGTCAGAATCATCAGCAAAATTAGTGCACTTACCGTCCTGCAATATGTAAACTTTATCAACAACAAGTCCCTCGACAGAATTAAATATGCACTAAATTAATTCCGCCAACGAGTTATATATAATACATTCCAAGAATCATTTCTTTGGTAAATAATCATAACAAAATATTTTCTCAATCTAGAAAATTAAATTATAACGAAAGTTAAAACAGCAACCTTTACGCAATAGATATATTAACTTATATTTACTTTTACCTCATAAAACCAAGCTAAAATAATCGTTTTTTGATGCAAAAACGGTTACTTCTGATGCGAAAAGCGATGGGTAACGCATCGTAAATGGGCCACTTTTGAGTGGTAAACGGCAGAGTAATATTTTTTAACTATTGCTATTTGGATTGCATTTTTACGTAATCATCTGTAGGACAACGACTTAACAGAAATGGGCAAAATATGGCGATTTTCAAGGTAAAAAAGTGGATTGAGGACGTACATCGCCATTCTGAGAGCGTCAAACGGACGGAAAATGTCATAAATGTTTACAAACTCTGTTTGATTTATTTATCAAAAACACCAAACGCAGAACATGACAGGAGATGTATTTTTCGACGTTACCAAGCCACAATATTTCATTAAGCTAATGACGGTTTTATCTATTTCTATTCATGCCGCCGGCCGTCTTATGTCTCACGTTGTTTGTTCCATATATCACATATTATCTACCAAACTTCTGTTTGCTTTCATTTTTGAGTTAATTTTAATTAAAGTATTTCATTTTGCAACCATACATAACGATTCTTTTACTATATTTATAATCTAAACATTTCATCAGGCCAACTTTCGTAAGGTTAAAGGGGAATCAGCCTTGCGGGCGTTCAGGCTTTATTGTCAAGTGAGCCCCAACATTATTATTATGAGGAAGATATCTACGTTTTTACTTTTCCTTATGCTGTCGGTTGTTTCTGCACATGCAGACGCAATCTATACAACAGCATTTGAGACAGTTGACGAGTTCAACGCATGGACCGTGGTTGATGCCAACAGCGACGGCGCCACATGGCTCTTCAACGAAGAAGGCACCCCGTCGAAAGTGGCTTATAAGTACGACTACTTCAACAACGGCGACGACTGGCTGATTTCGCCTGCCATAACGCCAAGCGAGACCGGCACGCTGATAGTGAAATACACATTCAGCGGAAGCATGTATGGCGAGAGCATGGAGGTGTACTCGGGCAAGGGCGGCACCGTGGAAGACATGACCAGCAAGGAGGCTACATACGACAATATAAAGAAAGACGAGCAGTCGGGCTATTTTCTCGTTGACGCCAAGGCCGGCGAGCCGTTCCACATAGCGTTCCGCGCCACATCTAAGGCTTACAAGGACTATCTTTATCTCTGTTCGGTTACGGTTGAGCCTATTGCCAACCCGACAGACATAAAAGTTGCGGAGATACTGAGCCCTGTCACGGGCTACGGCCTCGGACAGGAGACAGTAAAGGTGGCGATAAAGAACAGCGGACGCACTAACCTGAGCGGATTTGACGTAGCGTTTGCCGTTGACGGCAAAGAGATTGCCAACGAGACTGTGAGCGAGCCGCTCGCAGCCGGCGAGACACTTGAATATACGTTCAAGACCAAAGCCGACCTCTCTGCCCCGCTGACCACATACGAAATAAAGGCATGGGCCACTCATCCCGACGACTTCGACCACACGAACGACACATGCTACACCTCGGTAAGGCACAAAGCACCGATGAATGCTCCTTACACAATGGGCTTCGAGGCTTCGGAGAACACACAGGACTTCACCTTCTACAACCTCAACAACGACGAGGGCACATGGGACGTAAGCATCGAATCAGGTTTCTTCAACATGGCGCACACCGGCAACGGCTGTCTGGCTTACGGCTATGACTCAAACAACAGCGGCGACGACTGGGCCATGCTCGACCCGATAAACGTTGAACCGGGCTATTATGTGCTGAAGTTCTGGTATTCAAACCTCGACTCTTATCCCGAGAAGATGGCCGTATACTGGGGCAACGAGGCCAAGCCTGAAGCCATGACCAACAAGATTGTGGAGTTCAACCCCATTCTGAACAACAAATACGATGAGTCTGTCAACGTTGTTCATTTCGACAAGGCGCAGACCATCTATTTAGGCTTCTATGCGTTCAGCGACAAGAACCAGAACCTCATTCTCGTTGACGACGTTTCGTTCGAGAAGGTTGAAAGTAACCTCAACGACCTTGCCGTTTCCGACCTGCAGAGTCCTTACGACTTTGTGCGCGAGAGCAACCTCAAGGACGTGATATTCAACCTGGCCAACAGCGGCGTAGCCGACCTTGACGCCAAAGTAACAGTTAGCATCGACGACGTGGCCGTTAAAGACAGCACCATCGCCATGAAGGCTCAGAGCGCCACAACCGTTACATTCAGCGGCCTGCTGGCATACCTGAGCGACGGCAGCCACAAGCTGAAGGTGGAAGTTGCAAACGACAACGACGAGAACGCCGACAACAACGTGCTGACAAAAGACTTCACCGCGGTAAGCAAGCCAGTGAAATTCTGGGACTTTGAGGACGGCAAACTTCCATCTGACTTCACATTCCGCGCCGAGGACAACGGCACCGTAGACCCGTCAGCCGGCGACGAGTTTAACGCAGACGGATGGGGCCTGTTCAACATCGTAGCGCATAACGTGTTCGGCGAATATATGCTGGCAGGAACATCATGGCTCGAAGGCACCGACCAGGCCGACCGCTGGCTCATAATGCCGAAGGTAAGCATCAAAGGCAAAGACAGCTATCTCGTGTGGGACGCAAACTCTTTCAATCAGCAGTTCCTTGAAGACTATCAGATAATGGTGTCTGCCACCGAAGACAACAGCGCAGCATACACAGAAGTGCTCAACGTTGAGGGCGAGACAGCAGAACCGAAGACACGCGGAATAAGTCTGGCCGACTATGACGGCAAGGACATCTATATAGCAATACGCCTCAGAACCAAAGGCGGCGACTGTCTGCTGCTCGACAACATAGGCATATACACCGGCTCTACAGGAACAGGCGTAACAGCCGTTACCGGCGAGGGCGAAGGCATCATGATATCGGGCAACGAACTGCGGGCCGCCGAAGGCACAAAGAGCATAGCTATCAGCGACACGGCAGGCCGCACCACACTGACTGCCGAAGGCAACGTTGTCAGCCTGTCATCGCTTCCGGCAGGAATATACATTGCCACTGTAAAATCTGCCGACGGCAACGTCAGGGGATATAAGTTTGTGAAGAAGTAAAGACGCCGCATCATGGCAGACAATATTACGGCCGGGGGAATTTTTCTCCGGCCGTTCTTATTTTTATAAACACAAGCCGGCATCGGCAGACGAGCATGGGAAAGACCTATCACAACAGGCTTTCAACATAGGCACGACGGAGCTATGATAACATCAAGCCCAAATCGACCGATTGAAGTTAAAACTATGCAATCCGCAAGCTTCTGCCGGCATCGGCAGCCCGGCTTCAATCCAGCTTTTCAAAACAAATTTAAAAAAAAGTTCTTTTTTAATGTCACGTTTTTCCGCGTCATACGTTACCTTTATGAAACAATGATGAAACCGGAAGAATTTAACCGCATAATAATACCCATGCGTGACGAGCTGAAAGGGCTGGCACGCAAGCTTACGGGAGACGACTACAGCGCTGAGGACCTGGTGCAGGAGGTGATGCTCAAGCTCTGGAGCATGCGGGCTACGCTCGACCGGTATGAAAACAAAAGGGCACTGGCCATGACCATGCTGCGCAACAAATACAGCGACCAGTGGCGCCACGACCGGCTAGAAGACGGAAAGGCCTCAGCAACAGGCCTGACAGCCGACGACTGGCACAGGGCTGAAGCCAAAGACGAGGCCGACCTGATAAGACTTATCGTTGAACATCTGCCCGAGCTGCAAAGACAGATTTTCAAGATGAAGGAGATTGAGGGCTACGAAAGCTCTGAAATAATGAAAATCACGGGATGCACGGCCGAAAGCCTCCGGCAAAACCTGTCGAGGGCACGCCGCAAGATACGTGAGGACTTTATAAAACTTACGGCCATAAGGGCCAAGAGAAAAGATTTACTGACGCTTTGAACGATATTTATAGTGTGATGAAAAAGGAAGAATATATTAAGCAGCTGCTCGACAAATATCTCGACGGTGAGACCTCATCGGCTGAGGAAAGGGCTCTGCGCGGATATTTTACCAACAGGGACAACAACATTCCGGAGGAATGGATGCCATACAAGGCTTTGTTTGCCTACATTGCCGAAGAACGGGCCGACGCCGTCGAGACTGCCCCAACAGCCGACAGCAGCCTCAACAAAGCAAGGAAGACCGGCCGCCACGGATGGATATACACGGCCATTACGGCAGCGGCAGGCCAGCCATACTTATTGCGGTGGTGATGATCGCACTGCCGCGCCAGAGCGACAACTATGCCGTAATAGACGGAAAGGTGTACACCAACAAGAAGGTGGTTGAGGAGGAAGCCCTGAAGGCTCTCGAAATGGTATCATCTGACGAGGAAGACAACTTTGGCGCGCTCGAACTGATGCGCCAATGACACTCTCTTACGGCTGAACGCCTCATGCAGGCACATGAAAGACGATAATATAAACAACAATGTAAAAAACATTAACCCGAGATATGAAACAGCAATATTATAACCCGCAACTGCCGGCAACGCATGCTGACGCCATAGATGTTGTATGCGCGATAATGATAACGGCCATGACACGCCTTGCCGCGGCATGCAGACTGCCGGTCAACACATACTTCGGCAACAGCGAGGCCACACGACGCAACGCCAAAGGCACAAGCCGCGCACGGAGCGGCACTATGTGGCACGGGCTATGCCGCATCTTGCTCATAGCCGCACTGGCCCTTACGGCCGCAACGCCAGCCATGGCGCAGGAGGGGCTTAACGTCAACAAGGTGTTTCAGCGGTTCGGACATGCCAAGGGCTGCAAGATGGTGGAGATGCACAACGCCAAGCTGAAGGGATATGAGCTGAAGGTGTACAAGAGCCTTACCTACAAGAACATCGGAGCAAGCATAGAGCCTTATCTGAAGGCCGACAGAAAGAACGCCAAGAAGATACGCGAGGTGGTCGAGAACGGCCAGATAGTGAGCGGATACTACATAATGCCGCCAAAGAGCAAGGGCATCAACCGATACATACTGTTCAGTAAGGTGAAGCCCAACCGGGGAACGGTGATATACATAGAGGGCGAACTGTCGCCCGACGACATAATGAAACTGTGTTACGCATAATCAAAGAAACAAACAATAAATATGACAAATATGAAAAAGACACTACTTCTGGCGGCGCTGCTGCCCCTGACGGGCATGGCCGCCGAAACCGGCGACACTACATTCGTGGTGAACAACAAGAAGATTGTTGTAAACGATTCAGCAGGAAGCACAAAAATATCTGTCTACGGCAGCGACGGCAAGAAGTTTAACCGCACATACGAGACTAACTTTGTTGACGGACAGGAGATTGAGCGCGTATATGTAACGTCGCCCTTCATTCCGCAAAGCCTCAACCGCAAGAAGAGCAAGCCCAGAAGCCACTATCCGCTGTTCTTCATGGGCTTCAGCCAGCTTGCCGGAAGCGTGATGGGCACGGGAGGCAACGCCGGCATGCACACACGCGACTCAAAGTCGTGGGAATATGGCTTCACGCTGACCAGTCTGGCCTTCAGAATAACCAATCCGCTGGCGCTTACATCGGCGTTTCAGATAGGTCAGGTGCATCATCACTTTCAGGACAACTACGTGCTGTCTACAACCAACGGCATAACCTCCATGAGGCAGATAGAGGGCGAGACGCTCAAGAAGAGCTACATAAGCTACACCTTCATCCGCATTCCGGTGATGTTAGAGTGGCAGAAGCGCACCGGCGGCGCTGATATGTTCGCGGCAATAGGTCCGTCTGTCGAACTGCGCTGGAACGACCACTCGCGCTACTTCATCGGAAAGAACAAGACCACCGAAACGGGCGACATAAACATGAATCCCGTGGGCCTCAACCTCGACATACGCGCCGGCTACGGATGTCTGATGATCTATGCACGCACGGCTCTCACGCCGCTACTCAAGACAAGCGTTGCACCCAAATGCTATCCCGTGTCGTTCGGACTGGGCATACGTATATAACACAAACAATAACCCTAAAACACATTAATGATGAAACTGCTATTCTTATTTACGGCACTCATACTTTCTGCCACAGCATACGCCGAGGAGGCCAACGACACTACGTTCAACGTGAAAGACAAGAAAATAGTTGTAGACGTGCAGGACAGCAAAACAATAGTGAAAGTTTACGACAACAACGGTTTTCAGCTTCTGAAAACACGTGAAATGGAGTACGTTAACGGTCAGGAAGTGGAGCAGGTTTATGTAGGTTCACCGCTAATTCCTACTGAAAACCTGCAGAACCTGAAATTCCGCTCATATCTGCCGACTATATGGTATGGTTACAACTATATGGGCAACAAAATAGGTTCTACAAAAAATGAGGGCATATACAGCCGCAGAAGCAAATCGTTCGAAATAGGAATAACGCCGTGGTCGTTTGCCCTGCCATTTGACAAGAGCAATACATTAGGACTGGTTGGAGGCGTTCAGCTAACATGGGTACACATGTGTTTCGACAAGAACTATGCAGCAGGCATGCAGGGCGACAGGCTCGACTTTACCAAACTTGACATGAAGGCATCAGGCAACAACATGAATTACGGAACACTGCGCATACCTTTGATGCTCTCTTTACAACATGACTATCGTTCATATTGCATGAATCTCGGAATATCCGCAGAGGTGCGCACTAATGGTGCTTACCGCTTCTCTCCTGCAGCAGGCAGTGCCGCACCGAATGTCCCTGACGCCATAAGACTTAACCGCTTCGGACTTAACCTTGAATATTCTTTTTGTTTCATGGGTATATATATGGGAGCGTCAATGTCCTTAACTCCGTTGTATAAGACAATAACAAACAATAAGACTTATTATACTTCCATTCATATGGGCATTAATCTGCCGGAAACGATACGTTATTTTAAAAGCGACAAGAAGAAATGACAAACATCAGATATGACGTAACAATATAAAGACATTAAAGGGTTTTTCCGAAATACTACGAATCTAATTAAATAGGCTTATTACAATACAATGCTTCATGTTCCGGCAGACATTAAAAATCTGCCGGAATTTTATTTTGTCGCTATATATTCATACTGACTATCGGCACTTAACATCAATCATTAAGCATACGGCAACGCAAAAACAAATAACATACAATGGCGCATAAAGTCGACCGGCAATAGCGATAACACGGGCTATAGTCAACGAAAAACAGGTGTTGGCCTGCATGAAGTCAACCCAAAGCAGGAATATAAAGCGTAATTATTTTTCTTAAAAAATCATCACTCGTCACATCAGCACATAACCTTCTGATTTACAAAGCATTAGAGTGTGACGAGTTGAGATTCCAACTCGTCACGCAAGCCCTGCTGTCTCCGGCGGTGACGAGTTACAGGATCAACTCGTCACACCATAACATTCTGACAAACAGCACATTAAGCCATGATGTGACGAGTGACGAGTTTTTAACAAAAACTTTTTTGCTTATGCTCTTTGCCACCATGTTACATGGCGCAAAAAGTAGCCTTTCATACTGCGAAACATGCCTTTTCATAATGCAAAAGGACACCTTTGAGCATGTAAAAAGCTACCTTTTGCAATACAGTTGATGGCGTTTTGCGTAAAGCGGAATCTGTATTTACGGAAATTATGTAATAAAAAAAAATGAATGTCCGCATGTTCCCAAATTAGCAAAGTTTAAACCGCCAAGATGTCC
>ENA-OPDA01002346-OPDA01002346.1-human-gut-metagenome-genome-assembly--contig:-NODE-2346-length-11048-cov-3.050123_pt1 | contig 11048 bp, 9 predicted proteins | sample MGYA00241253_ERZ501486 | MGnify/ENA primary metagenome ERZ501486 (study PRJEB25962, sample SAMEA2042510) | human gut metagenome | biome: human gut; feature: human-associated habitat; material: faeces... | reverse complement strand
CGTTTTATCCACGTGGGAACAGCCTGCCAGAAATGCGACAGACATAAGGATAAAAAGGAGAAAAGGCATCAGACCTTTTGCGATCTTCATAGGTATCTTTCCTTTCAAAAATAGTCCTTTATATTTTATCAGATAAGCATGGAAAAGTCAAAAAATGGTAATTTTATGCTGTTTTGGAAGACATTTATGAAAATATTGTGAAAACCGGGATGATTTTGTACAGCTCTTTCATTTTCAGGTGTAATCTGATATGATATATAAGTTAAAAAGTGATTTTTACAAAGTAAACACATGAATAGTGTACCATTAAGTCAGTAATGTCTGGACTGATAGGAGGAAACACAGATTTATGAAAAAACGTATTTTAATCCTTCTCGGGATATTGATAATTGGTGGCGGCGCTGCTGCAGGAGTATGTTGGAAAATGGGCGTATTTGGTCAGCAGGAGACAAGTGGAGATTCTGTATATGTAACCAAAATAAGCGACCTTACCGGACAGACATCAGGAGTTTCCAACCGCTTTGCAGGAGTAGTTGAGCCTCAGGAGACTGTTTCTGTAGAACTGGAGAGTGGACGGACAGTAAAAGAAGTCCAGGTTAAGACCGGTGATCAGGTCAAGAAAGGGCAGCTTTTGTTTGGAACTGTGGAAACCTGGCTGATCTGGAAACTGACAAAGGGCAGAGTCCATGTTACAGATTATTCCAATGCATCCAGAACCATGCTTTTTAATATCAATACTTTACAGTGGGATCAGGAAATTTTGAATGAACTTGACATTCCAAAGTCCATGCTTCCCAAACCAATGCCATCCAGCTGTATTTATGGAAAAGCAGATCCGGCAGTCCTTGGCGGTGCTATCCCTATTGCAGGTGCAGCAGGTGATCAGCAGGCTGCTTTGTTTGGCCAGACCTGCTTTAATGCCGGAGAAGCAAAAAATACTTATGGCACAGGATGTTTTCTTCTGATGAATACAGGAGAGAAACCTGTCTTTTCAAAGAACGGACTGGTTACTACGATTGCGTGGGGATTGGACGGAAAGGTAACCTATGCACTGGAAGGATCAATTTTTGTTGCAGGTGCAGCTATCCAGTGGCTGCGAGATGAATTAAAGGTAATTGATTCCTCTGAAGATTCCGAGTATATGGCAAATAAAGTATCAGATACACATGGATGTTATGTTGTGCCGGCCTTTACAGGACTGGGAGCTCCCCACTGGGATCAGTATGCGAGAGGTACGATCGTAGGAATTACCCGCGGTGTGAACAAATATCATATTATCCGCGCAACGCTGGAATCTATTGCCTATCAGGTAAATGACGTACTAAATGCCATGAAAGCAGATTCAGGCATTAATCTGGCAGCATTAAAAGTTGATGGCGGAGCCAGTGCCAACAATTTCCTGATGCAGACACAGGCAGATATTATCAATGCACCGGTCAACCGTCCATGCTGTGTTGAGACAACTGCAATGGGGGCTGCTTATCTGGCAGGTCTGGCAGTAGGCTACTGGAGCAGTAAAGAAGAAGTGCGCCACAATTGGTCCATTGACCAGAAATTCTACCCGTCTATCACCGAAGAAACAAGAGAGCAAAAGATTAAAGGATGGAATAAAGCTGTGAAATATTCTTACGGATGGGCGAAGGATGAATAAAGCCATTTCAGGATATGAAGTGGAATTCATATTTGCTTACATTTTATCAGCAAAGCTAAATAAAATTCAGTGTATTGACAATCTTACAGAGATAGTGGTACGGTAATACAGTAATTTCGGCAAAGGCCGATGATTTTGGAGTTTTACAAATTACATAACGAATATTGAGGTGCGAAAAAATGCAGGAAATGAAACCAATCAAAGAAGGTAAAGTACGTGAGATTTATGACAACGGTGACAGCCTGATCATGGTTGCGACAGACCGCATCAGCTGCTTTGATGTTATCCTGAACAATCAGGTAACCAAGAAGGGAACTGTACTGACTCAGATGTCCAAGTTCTGGTTTGACATGACAGAAGACATTCTGCCGAACCACATGATTTCTGTAGATGTAAAAGATATGCCTGAATTTTTCCAGCAGGAGAAATTTGACGGAAACAGCATGATGTGCCGTAAGCTTGAAATGCTACCTATCGAGTGTATTGTGCGTGGATATATTACAGGAAGCGGATGGGAAAGCTACAAAAAGACAGGTAAAGTCTGCGGTATTGAATTACCGGAAGGCCTGAAGGAATCTGACAAGCTTCCTGAGCCAATTTATACTCCGTCCACAAAGGCTGAGATTGGTGATCATGACGAAAATATCTCCTATGAGCAGAGTATCGCTCATCTTGAGAAATATTTCCCGGGCAGAGGAGAGGAATTAGCTGCAAAACTTCGTGATAATACAATTGCACTTTATAAGAAATGTGCGGAATACGCATTAAGCAAGGGAATCATCATCGCAGATACCAAATTTGAATTTGGTCTGGATAAAGATGGAAATATGGTGATCGGTGATGAGATGCTCACACCGGACAGCTCCCGTTTCTGGCCTGCTGAAGGATATGAACCGGGACATGGCCAGCCATCCTTTGACAAACAGTTTGCACGTGACTGGCTGAAAGCAAATCCGGACAATGACTGGACACTTCCGCAGGATATTGTAGATAAGACAATCGGAAAATATCTTCAGGGTTATGAAATGCTTACAGGTAAGAAATTATAATAATTCAGAGATATAGCAGATACTGCTGTTCGAAACATTGATAAAAGTTCGGACAGCAGTATTTTTTGCTAAAATGCCACAAAAATGTGGAAATCAGATAAATTTTTTGTTACACTAAAGTGAAGAAGGTAATGGAAGAGACAGGATTGTAGTCATGGAGTGTAGTTATATTTTTGTTTCTGAGATTATGAAAATGTGTAAGGAGAAAAAGGTTTATGAAAACACTGAAAAAGTTGCTTTTTATCATAATGGCAGTTGCTGTTTTAGCTATGCCGGTATTTGGTGTACAGGCTGCGGAAAGTGATATTCCTGTTACAGAGCAGCCCGGGGTATCCCCGACGCCATCTCCGGTTCCCATAAGAGAACTGGTTACAAAGGGAAACAAGATTTACTATTATTATAAGGGAAAAATGGTTAAGAACAAATGGAAGAGATATAATGGCTATAAGTATTATTTTGGCGCAAATGGAAATGCTGTGCGGGGAGGACAGCGTATCAACAATGTAGTTTATGTTTTTGATGAGAAAGGACGTTTATTTGAGAATAAACAGAATAAAATTGTAAAATCCGGATCCAATATTTATCATATAAGGACAGAACACGGCCGTGCCAGCATTGGATATTTTATCTATAAGAATAATCTGTATTATGCGGATCCAAAAGGAAGGCTGTATCAGAAGAAATCCAGACAGAACGGCCAGCTTTATTTTACCAATTCCGGTGCTGCAAGAAAAGATTATAATGCTCTGCTGAAAATGCGTGTGATGCAGATTGTATCGTCAATCACAAATTCAGGTATGAGTCAGAGCCAGAAGCTTTATGCATGTTGGAAATATGTTGTTTACGGAGGATTTTACTATGGTGGTCCGGATCCTAACATTTACCAGAGTGGCTGGGCGCGCAGTGAGGCATTGAGGATGTTTCGTACAGGATATGGCAACTGTTATGGATTTTCCTGTATTTTTGCTGCTCTTGCAAGAGAAATAGGATATACACCGTATATGATCTGTGGCCGGGTACCGGGAAGCAGAGATGGAGCGGCAGATGGCTTCACCCGTCATTGCTGGGTAGAAATCAATGGTCTTTATTATGATCCGGAAGCACAGTATGCCGGTTGGATGACAGGGGTTTATGGTTATGATTATTACCCGATCAGTCACCAGATCCAGAGAGTTGTTAACTTTTGTAAATTCTAATGTGCAGATAAGTTGACTAATTATATGAGAGGTGTTTCTATGGAAAGCAGAATTGCAGTGATCAGTATTATAGTAGAGAATTCAGATTCTGTAGAATGTCTGAACAGGATTCTTCATGAATATGGCATTTATATCATCGGCAGAATGGGGATTCCTTACAGGCAGAGAGGGATAAGCATTATCAGTGTGGCAATAGATGCACCTCTGGATATAATCAATGCACTGACCGGAAAAATTGGCCGGCTGGCAGGGGTTTCAGCAAAAACAGTCTATTCGAAAGCTTAGAGGAAATGAAAATATATGGCATCAGCAGAGTTGCAGATACCTGAACACATTCAGGAGACACAGAATATTACCAGAGAAGAACTGGAAATGATTTTACATACACAGAATCCACTGGTAACGGAAGAACTACGAAGAAGAGCACAACAGACCGCAAAAGCAATTTATGGAAATAAAATTTATGTCCGTGGTCTGATCGAATTTACAAATTACTGCAAGAACAATTGTTATTATTGTGGTATACGCTGTTCAAATACGGATGCAGACAGATACCGGCTTTCTTTGGAACAGATTTTGTCCTGCTGTGAAACAGGATGGAATCTTGGTTTTCGGACTTTTGTTCTGCAGGGCGGAGAAGATCCGCATTTCACAGATGAACATATTTGTCAGATTGTCCGCACGATTAAAGAAATATACCCTGACTGTGCAGTGACTCTTTCTATTGGAGAAAAGAGTGAAGAAAGCTATCAGGCATATTTTAATGCAGGCGCTGACAGATATCTCTTGCGTCATGAGACAGCAGATGAAGATCATTACAAAAAACTTCACCCGGAACAGATGTCCCTGGTTTTCAGAAAAAATTGTCTGAAAAACCTGAAGAAAATAGGATATCAAACCGGATGTGGATTCATGGTAGGATCTCCGGGACAAACTGTAGATACACTTTACCGCGATCTTTTATTTATTAAGGAATTAAAGCCTGAAATGATAGGAATTGGACCGTTTATTCCTCACAAAGACACCCCGTTTGCTAAAGAATTACCCGGAACTCTGGAGCAGACTCTGCGATTATTGTCAATTATCCGCCTGATCCACCCACACGCACTTCTTCCGGCAACAACAGCCCTTGGAACCATAGATCCCAAGGGCAGAGAGAAGGGAATTTTGGCAGGGGCCAATGTAGTAATGCCCAATTTATCACCGGTCAATGTCCGGGATAAGTATACCCTTTATGATAATAAGATCTGTACAGGTGATGAAGCTGCTGAATGCAAAGCCTGTATGGCAGCACGTATGAAGAGCATTGGTTATGAAGTAGTGACAGACAGAGGCGATTATAAAGCATGACTGCAGTTCACTCCTGAATAACTTAAGCATCCGCGATAAGCGGAACATAAAACTGAATATAGAAAAAACTAATCGGAAAGCGGCAGATAAGGAAGCCCCTGACCGAAAAGAAAGGAAACAAATCTATGTATAATCCAAAATCATTAAAAGCAGAGGAATTTATTTCCGACGAAGAGATCAGAGAAACCCTTGCATATGCAGATGCAAACAAAGAAAATGTGGCGCTGATCGACCAGATCCTTGCGAAGGCAAAAGAATGTAAAGGACTTACCCACAGAGAAGCCTCTGTCCTTCTTGCCTGTCCCATTCCTGAGAAGATTCAGAAGATGTATGATCTGGCAGCGGAGATCAAGAAAGAATTCTACGGAAACAGAATCGTTCTGTTTGCCCCTCTGTATCTTTCCAACTATTGCGTAAACGGCTGTGTGTACTGTCCGTATCATAAGAAAAATCAGCATATTGCCCGCAAAAAACTTACTCAGGAAGAAATTGTAAAAGAAGTAACTGCCCTTCAGGATATGGGACATAAACGTCTTGCTATTGAAGCCGGAGAGGATCCGATCAATAATCCCATTGAGTACATTCTGGAATGCATCCAGACAATCTACAGCATTAAACATAAGAACGGTGCCATCCGACGTGTCAATGTAAATATTGCGGCCACAACTGTGGAAAATTACAGGAAATTAAAAGATGCAGGAATCGGTACCTACATTCTTTTTCAGGAGACTTATCATAAAGAAAGTTACGAAACACTTCATCCAACAGGTCCGAAACATAACTATGCCTATCATACAGAAGCAATGGACCGCGCAATGGAAGGTGGCATTGATGATGTAGGACTGGGTGTATTATTTGGTCTTGAACTTTACAGATATGAGTTTGCCGGGCTTCTGATGCATGCGGAACATCTTGAGGCAGTTCATGGAGTAGGTCCTCATACTATCAGTGTGCCTCGTATCAAACATGCGGATGATATTGATCCTTCTGCTTTTGATAACAGTATCAGTGATGAAATTTTTGCCAAAATCTGTGCACTGATCCGGATTGCTGTGCCATATACGGGAATGATCATTTCCACAAGAGAAAGTAAAGCAGTTCGTGAAAAAGTACTTCCTCTGGGAGTTTCTCAGATCAGCGGTGCCTCCAGGACAAGTGTTGGCGGGTATGACGTTCCTGAAACAGAAGATGAAGTGACATCTGCACAATTTGACGTCAGTGACCAGAGATCTCTGGATGAAATCGTTAACTGGCTGATGGGTATGGGAGATATCCCAAGCTTCTGTACTGCCTGTTACAGAGCAGGAAGAACAGGTGACCGTTTTATGTCTTTGTGCAAAAGTAAACAGATTTCCAACTGCTGCCATCCCAATGCGCTGATGACATTGATGGAATATCTCCAGGATTATGCAAGCCCTGAGACGAAAAAAGTCGGACTGGAGCTGATTCAAAAAGAACTGGAAAATATCCCGGGCGAAAAGATAAGGAAACTCACAGAGGAACACCTTGCAGATATTGTAAACGGACAGAGAGATTTCCGATTCTGACATTCTCTGCACTTTTAACGATCAATAACAACACCTGAAAGAAGGGATTAATATGGCAGTGACATTGAACGAAACACCTTCCGGAAACCGTCTGCATATCGGAATCTTTGGCAAAACCAACAGTGGAAAATCCTCATTTATCAATACTTTTTCCGGACAGAAAGTATCGATTGTTGCGGATGTTGCCGGAACTACCACAGATCCTGTATATAAACCAATGGAAATCTATCCTCTTGGTCCCTGTATCATCATCGATACGGCAGGATTTGATGATGAAGGAGAACTGGGTGCATTACGAATAGAAAAAACCAGTCTGGCTGCACAGAAAACTGAACTGGCGATCATCCTTTTCTGCGAGGATGAAATGGTACAGGAATTAAAATGGTATAACTATTTTAAGAAACGGCAGACACCGGTAATTCCGGTGCTTGGTAAAGCTGATCTATATACACAGGAACAAAAAGAATATCTGATTCAGATGATTCAGAAAAATACAGGAGAAACGGTCTGTCCTGTCAGTTCTGAAACGGGAGAGGGAATCCGGAAATTAAAAGAGCTTCTGGCAGAAAAAATCCCGGAAGGCTACGGTAACAGAATGATCACCGGGAATCTGGTTTCCAAAGATGATCTGGTACTCCTTGTAATGCCACAGGATATCCAGGCACCAAAGGGACGGCTGATCCTGCCCCAGGTACAGACTCTACGAGAACTGCTGGATAAAAGATGTCTCATAATGAGTGTAACTACTGACCGGTATCCGGCTGCATTGCAGACTCTTTCCAGACCACCGAAGCTGATCATCACAGATTCTCAGGTGTTCCCATACATCTATGAGAACAAACCAAAAGAGAGCATGCTTACTTCCTTTTCTGTACTGTTTGCGGCATACAAGGGAGATCTTTCTTACTACATAGAGGGAGCAAAAGCAATTGACAGTCTGAAAGAAACTTCTCATGTACTGATTGCCGAATGCTGCACACATGCACCTCTGAAAGAGGATATTGGCAGAGTGAAAATTCCCCGGATGCTGAAAAAACGATTTGGAGAAAACCTGCAGGTAGATCTGGTAAGCGGAACCGATTTTCCGGATGACCTTACCGGATATGATCTGATCATCCAGTGCGGAGCATGTATGTTTAACCGGAAATATGTGATGTACCGCATCGACAGGGCAAAGAAGCAACAGGTACCTGTGACCAATTACGGGATAACCATCGCACATCTTACCGGAATACTGGATCATGTGGCATTGCCGGAATGATGATTCCAATCCCGAAAAATAACAGATATTAACAAATACATAAAGACTGCTGTACAGTTAGATTACTGTATGGCAGTTTTATTGTTATATTACAGGAAATTAATCCTGCTAATCCTGCAAGCAGGATTCTTTTTTATAAATAATTGCTTCACAATTTGGATGAATTTCGCAAAATTTTCATGAAGATATTGACAAGCAGCCTATGTTAGTTTATACTAACTTACAGTTAGAGAAAGTTAACCATACCCAAAGTATTATCAATGCCCGATTATCAGGCAAGGGATAAATACTTTCCAATCCCCATATTAATATATCTAAAAGAACAAAAGGAGGATAATACATGAGTATTGTAATCGTAGGCGGACATGACAGAATGGTAGGACAGTATAAAAAAATCTGCAAATCTTATAAATGCAAATGTAAAGTATTTACACAGATGGAAGCCGACTTCGGAAAAAAGATAGGATGTCCGGATCTTCTGGTACTTTTTACAAATACCGTATCCCACAAGATGGTAAAATGCGCACTGGACGAGGTTGGCGCTTCTACAGATATTGTGCGCTGCCATACCAGCAGTGGAAATGCACTTAACGGTATTCTTGAAGCACGTTGCTGATAAATACTTTTCTTGTATATATTGCATAATATAGTGATAAATTAATGAAAAAAATTATTAATGTTTTAAACTGAAAAACTTTATCATTAAAAATTTCAATAAAGTTATTGACATCTAACCAAAATTAGAATACACTAACCACATGATAAAGATAATGTTTATCACTTATTAAATGCAAAGGAAGGGATGAAGAAATGCCGTTATCAATGGTAAATGCAGGTGAACCTTTTACAATCAAAAGGATCGGAGGCAAAGAAGAAGTGAAGAGACATCTTGAGGAGCTCGGCTTCGTAGTAGGAGGAGTTGTCACGGTTGTTTCTGAGATTAACGGAAGCCTGATCGTTAATGTTAAAGAATCCAGGGTTGCCATTGGAAAAGATATGGCAAGCAAAATTATGGTCTGAACCATAATTTCTTCCTGAAAGAAAAATAAAATTCCAGAGCGTATAGATTGTGGAAATGATTTTTCAGACACGCTCCGGGGAAAGAAGGGAAAGAAACTTGAAGACATTAAAAGAAGTTCATGTTGGAGAGACCGTTAAAGTCCAGAAACTTACCGGTGAAGGTCCGGTCAAGAGAAGAATCATGGATATGGGAATTACTAAAGGCGTGGAAATTTATGTAAGAAAAGTTGCACCTCTGGGAGATCCTGTAGAAGTAACTGTAAGAGGATATGAATTATCCTTACGTAAAGCAGATGCCGAAATGATTGTAGTGGAATAATTTTTTTGACATCATGTTAGGTCTTTCTAACAATTAGCCTTGTCTAATAGTTAACGAAAGTTAAGTATTAGTGATGACTAATAACTGTTGAGAATGATAAATGATATCAGCAGTAGAAAGATTGGATAAAGCGATCAAAATAAAAGTGATCAAGAAATCAGAGGAGAGAGATTATGTCAGTAAAAATTGCACTCGCAGGTAATCCGAACTGCGGTAAAACGACATTATTCAATGCACTGACCGGCTCAAATCAGTTTGTAGGTAACTGGCCAGGTGTAACTGTCGAGAAAAAAGAGGGTAAGCTGAAGGGACACAAGGATGTGGTCCTCACTGACTTACCTGGTATTTATTCTTTATCACCATATACACTTGAAGAGGTAGTTGCAAGAAATTACATTCTTCAGGAAAAACCGGATGCGATCATCAATATCGTTGATGGTACCAATATTGAACGTAACCTGTATCTTACAACACAGATTCTGGAACTTGGGATTCCGGTCATCATGGCAGTCAACATGATGGATATCGTTGAGAAAAACGGTGATACAATACATATTGATAAACTGAAAAAGAAACTCGGCTGTGAAGTTGTTACTATTTCTGCTCTGAAGGGAACTGGAATCACAGAAGCTGCAAACAAGGCAGTTTCCATTGCCCAGAGCCACCGGAAAGTAACACCTGTCCATGAATTCTGCGATAAAGCAGAAGAGATCATCGGAGCAGTTGAGAATAAACTGACCGGTGTGGTACCGGAAGAACAGAAGAGATTCTTCGCAATCAAGCTTCTTGAAAGAGATGACAAGATCATTGAGCAGATGAATACATCCGTAAATGTATCTGCCGAGATCAAAGAAATGGAAAATGAGTTTGACGACGATACAGAAAGTATTATCACAAATGAGAGATATGTTTATATTTCTTCTATCATTGGTCAGTGTGTGACTAAGGCAAGAAAAGATAAGCTTTCCACATCTGATAAGATCGACCGTATTGTTACCAACAGATGGCTGGCACTGCCGATCTTTGCAGTTGTAATGTTTATCGTATATTATGTATCTGTAACTACAGTTGGTGCTTTCGTAACTGACTGGACAAACGATGTTCTGTTTGGTGAGATCATTCCTCCGGCAGTTGAATCAGGGCTGAATGCGATTGGCTGTGCAGCATGGTTACAGGGACTGATCCTTGACGGTATTGTAGCCGGTGTGGGAGCTGTTCTCGGTTTCGTACCTCAGATGCTTGTACTGTTTGCATTCCTTGCATTCCTTGAGTCCTGTGGTTACATGGCTCGTGTAGCATTCATCATGGACAGAATTTTCCGTAAATTCGGTCTTTCAGGTAAATCCTTCATTCCAATGCTTATCGGCAGTGGATGCGGTGTTCCAGGTGTTATGGCTTCCCGTACGATCGAGAATGACCGTGACAGAAAGATGACAATCATGACAACTACATTCGTTCCCTGCGGAGCTAAACTTCCGATCATTGCCATGATCGCAGGTGCATTCTTCGGAAACAGCGGATGGGTTGCAACAAGTTGTTACTTTGTCGGTATTGCAGCAATTATCTGCTCCGGTATCATCTTAAAGAAAACAAAAATGTTTGCCGGTGATCCGGCTCCGTTCGTTATGGAGCTTCCTGCATACCACTGGCCAACA
>ENA-OPDA01002342-OPDA01002342.1-human-gut-metagenome-genome-assembly--contig:-NODE-2342-length-11056-cov-4.574493_pt1 | contig 11056 bp, 8 predicted proteins | sample MGYA00241253_ERZ501486 | MGnify/ENA primary metagenome ERZ501486 (study PRJEB25962, sample SAMEA2042510) | human gut metagenome | biome: human gut; feature: human-associated habitat; material: faeces... | reverse complement strand
CTTTTCTCATATATGCTGTCGTCCGTACGTTAAGAATGTGTGTTAAACAACAATTTTCTTTTTCTTCCTGATAATCACTATTCCTGCCAAAACAATGATAATGGCAGCAGCACCAATTACATAATATATTTTCACATCTGTCTTTTTATGTATAACTGCAAAATCTGCCTGATAAGGTATCTCTGCTGTTATATAGCTTCCATTTTTATTGGTATCTGCTTTTACCCACGCATTGTTATCTTTGTCCCTATACCACACCTCGTTACTTCCTGAAGTATCTGTTATATAGAAATGACCTATAACTGTATTTACCGCTTTGTTATGTGAGCCCTGTAGCTGCCACGAATAAGCATACTCTACATTTCCATGTAACCCACTGATATCACATTGTCCCATAACCATCTCATCATCCCCATAGAATCTGCCTTCCACAAGGAACAACGATTTATTATTACTGCTCTTTATATTTCCAGCTATACTTTCTACCCAATAATGATATTCAACCTCTATCACTTTGTTATGTGTTATTGGTGTCTGTATAGCATCCGATGGCCACTGTGCATAACAGCCATCCTTGGCCGGAATGTAAGGAAAATCTTTCTCTCTAAGACTTGAATTATATGGTATTTTTTTACTTCCAAGTACTTTAGAGTCTGCTTTAAATGTAATAACTACCTGATTAAAACCTTCTGGAATAGCTTCTAATGACATAATATACTCATATGTTACCTGTTCTGCTTTCCCCCTATAGCTTATATTATCTATTCCACCATATTTATCATTGACAAACAGGTTATCCGCTAATTCTCCACCCGAATTATTAATCCCAAGAACGCTTCCCTTTGCTTCACCATCGCAGGTTATATCCGGTATAGTAATACAATTCTTAACTGTATATCCAAGTCCACTTATGCCTCCAGCATAATTAGCAGCTTCAACATTACACAGACTATAACTATCTGATATGCTGCTTTCACTCTTTCCTGCGATACCTCCTGCATAATCGCCGGTTTCTGACTTTACATCCCCATAACCCTCGCATCCATACACGAGGCCAAGCTCCTGAAGTCCCGTTATACCACCAGCACAATTTTTCTTAACGGTTATATCAGCATAATTAATGCAATTCATAACAACAACATTTACAGTTGTGCGAAGTTTTACATTCGTTGCAGAACTAAGATCAAGGTCATACTCTGGATTCACGTCATATTCTATATTCATAGTTCCTGCAACTCCACCAGCATTTATATCGCCGTTAATATCACCACGATTAACACATTCGAATACTACACCATTAGCTGACTTAGCATTATCTGCTGCTGATATATCTTCTATATGGTCTTCTTTATCTATCAAAGTATTAATAATATCACTTGTGATGTCTCCTATGCTATTTATCTGAGCAGATATTCCATCAATACTGTCCGCTATTATATTCATCTGATTCTGTATGGAGTCAGCTATTCCATTAATATCTGACTGTGCATCTTCTTTGCTAAGCTGATCTGATACTTTTTTTATAAAATCCTCTATACTGTCTGTAGTATCTGTCATGGAATTTACAAGATTAGTCATATTAGCTCTTATTATTTTCCATTGTTCATTAATATCATCTTTCTGCTTATCTGACAGGATTATATCATCACCCTGGATTTCTGATATTTTATCCAACGCAGCATTGATATTATCAATATACTTATCTGCATCCGGACTACTCTTTTCAATAGTATCCGATACCTCTTTTATAGATTCTGCAAAAATCTCTGAATTCTCTTTATATTTCTCAGTAAGACTTTCTACATATCCAGCTACCTCAGCAGATGTATCTCCTATCGATGATGACAAACCACTCATAATATTACCAATAGAATCAACTGATTCACTAAGCTGGTTTACACGGTCATTTAGATACTCCGATTCAATATAGGGCTGGGCTTGTCCAACAATTCCGCCTACATCTTTTCTTCCATATACACTTCCCTCATTAGTACAATTATATACCTTACCTTTCTGATTTCCCACTATGCCACCGGCATTGTAACCCGTATGGCTATATCCCACTGCACCATAATTAGTACTATCTGATATTACTCCGGTAGAATAACCAGCTATTCCTCCCATGTCATTACGATCCACAACATGCTGTGTAATATTAAGAGTTCCTACATCTACGCCACCTATGTCAAAGGAAGAATTAAGCTCATTGGTATTAACCTTACTTCTGGATATACATCCACTTATTATTCCCTGATTATTTCCTGCTATTCCTCCTGTCTGATTAGTCGCACTAATATCAGCATCACTATTACAGTTAATCAGCCTGGCTCCAGCTTTATTGACACCTGCTATTCCTCCGGCTGCTGTTCCACCACTCAGCTTACCAACATATGCACAGTTACTTATCGTTCCATAATTGACACCTGCTATTCCTCCTATATTCTTCTGTGAACCGCTAGCTGTTATTGTTCCTGACACGCTGAGATTATACACATATGCATCTTCACCTAAATATCTGAAAAAACCATAATCAGAGCCTATATATTCCTTATTCAGGTTTCTTATAGTATGATTCCTACCATCAAAGGTTCCATTAAAATATGCTATTCCTTCAAATCCATCTTTTGTAATACTTATATCTGATGTAAGCTTAACCTTCCTGCCAAAACTATAACTATCATTTCTGCAGCTATTAGCAAAGCTTATTAATTCGTCTTCATTAGATATTTCTATTATATCTGTGTCTGCAGCCTCAGCCGTAAAAGACTGTGACATAAAGCCTCCTATTGTGCTTATGACAAGCAGCAGCGCAAGGCTTAGGGATATTATTTTAGCTTTACATTTTCTGTTATACATTACTGCTCATCTCCTTTATCAATATCATCTGCCCCATCCTTGCACAAATGTTCATTATCATCACCTATAACTTCATCTGCTGCTTTGATGTCTTCTATCTGTCCCTGTCTTCCTGGCAGTACGGAATCCACCAAAACATTCATATGACCATCAAATACTCCTTGAATATCAGCATCTATCTCTCCCTGTACATACCCCTTAACATGTCCTGATACTTTAACTTTTCCAGCAATTTCCCTTGATGGTCTTGAAATATTCATCGCAAGTGCTGTCTTTTCTATTATTATATCTCCCATAAGAAGAATCTGTGGCAATACAAATAATACCAGAATAATAGATATCAGAGTTCCCCTTCCTAAAGCAACACCTATTGATGCAACTGTTGCATCTGATGCTATCTCTCCTATAAGAAAGCCTGCACAGGTAAGAATAGAACCTGATGTAAATATTGTAGGAAATGACTGGTTAAGCGTCTCTATCATTGCCTCTTTTAGCTCATACTCTTTCTTTAACTGCAGATATCTGTTAGATATAACTATCGCATAATCAATAGTTGCACCCATCTGAATAGCTGAAACAATTAAATACGCAATAAAGAATACTGTCTGTCCGGTCAATGACGGTACTGCAAAGTTAACCCATATACTTCCCTGTATAGTAAGTACAAGCAATACTGGAAGTCCTGCTGACTGGAATGTAAAGAACAGTATTATCATAACAAAAAGTGCTGTCAGAACACTTATTACTATATTATCCGAAGCAAATGATGATTCAAGGTCGTGATTACTTGTTGAATTACCTACAAGTACTACATCATCCTCATAATATTTTGCTGCAATCTGCCTTATTTCTTCAAGTGCTGCATATGTTTCATCCCCCTCAACAGGCAGATCTATGTTAAGTACAAAACGTGAATAATCTGTTCCCTGTAACTGTAGCTGTGCATCGTGGAGTGTATCATATAATGTATTAAGCTTATCATCCAGAGAACTGTCAAGTGTCACATACCCCTGCTGATACTGGTCATACAGAAACAAAAACATATCTATAATTGGCACATCATATTCATCTATTCCTGTAAATACCGGTCCGTATTGCTTCTGATTATACGCATATGCCATATATAATACATCTACAACCTCAGTATCTATGTCTGTAAGCTCTGCAAACTGGCGCGGACTAAGCTTATCCGTAAGTACATAATCATCATTGATTGACACATTAGAAAGTCCAAGAACCGAAGTAACATAATCAAGCTTTTCTATCTGCTGTAACACCGCTTTTTCTGAATCATAGTTTCCCTTAGGAACCATAACGACAAGCTGGTTACTTGCACCAAATGTATCCTCTATACGCTCCTCTGCTATCTTTGATTCGCTCTTTTTAGCACTTACTATTGAACTTGTGTCATATATATACTGACAACGATTTGATAATATTGCTGCAATTATAAGAATTATTACAAATAGTGGCGGTATTATATATTTTGTTTTATTAGCAAATTTACCAACAATAGTTATCCTTGGTACATAACACTTATGATGTGTCTTATCTATTCCCTTAGCAAATATAAGAAGTACTCCAGGCATTAAGAAGAATACTGAAATAAGACTTAATATAATTGCCTTAACAAGAATAATACCCATATCATAGCCTAGTCTGAACTGCATAAACATCATCGCAACCATACCTGATATAGTTGTAAGTGATGACGAGCTTATCTCAGGTATCGCTTTGGATAGTGCTACCTTTACTGCCTCTTCTGCATCAAGTGTTTCGTGCTCCTCCATGAATCTGTCACACAGAATAATTGCATAATCAATAGCTAAGGCAAGCTGCAACACAACTGCTATTGAATTCGTTATAGACGATATTGTACCAAACCAGTAGTTGGTTCCCATATTAAGAATAGCTGCAACTCCAAATGTTATGAGAAGTACAGGTATCTGAAGGTATGCCTTTGTCGAAAGCATAAGCACCACTACTATAATAATGACAGCGAGCACTAATATTATGTTCATATCCTTTGCCAATGCTTCAGAACTGCTCTCCTCTGCCCCAACCTCAGTTGAAACATATGTATCATACTCTGACAACAAGTTCTTTATACCTTGCAGAGCCTGTTTACTAATTTCATCATCCTCTGTCCCATCGAAGGTAATACTAAACATTGCATCAGTTCCTTTATAGTGGTCTTTGGAATCATCAAAGCTGACTTCCTTTACCCCATTAACCTGCTCTATGTCTTCTACAAGCGAAGCCGCTTCCTGATAAGTCACATTAGTAAGCATAACCTTGGCACTACCATATGTCATAAACTGCTCATCCATAATTGATAATCCCTGTCTGGTCTCACTATCTGCCGGCAGATAAGATGTTATATCCTGATTTACCTGAACCTTATTTATACATAAAACACTATAAATAATAGCCAGAACAAAGAGTATTTCTATTGCCTTGCGTTTGTTAACTATAAACGTCGCAACAGTCAGCCAGAAATTCCCCTTTTTCTTTTCTTCTTTCTCTTTCATGCTAATCCTCATTTCTGTGCAGGTCTTTATGCACATATATTGTTTATCGACATTATGTTGATTATTTCTGTTAAATCATTATAATTATAGTAACCGATTTGCTCAATAAACATTTTTCATCAAAATGTCTATTAATAGACATTTTGTTTAATAATGTTTATTAATTAAGAAATATTTAATATACTTATAAAGGAATAACTATTATGATTAATAATAATAAAAAGGACCGCCGTATAGAAAAAACTGAGTATGTTCTTGTTAACAGCCTTGCTGCACTTATGCATTCAAAGAATATAAAAGATATTTCAGTCAAAGAGCTATGCGAATATGCTAATGTTAACAGAGGCACCTTCTATCTGCATTACAACGATATTTATGATATGCTTGACACTATCGAAAATACATTGATAATCCATCTGGAAAACATTTTTCTTAAATATGATAATATCAATGCCGAAAACTTCCCATATCCGGTTTTTCATGATATATTCCAGCTGATTGACAGCAGCTCTGACCTTATCCTTGCACTAATCGGACCGAATGGTGATATATCATTTATTATGAAGATACGTGAACTATTTCATCATAAATGTATTGAAAACTGGTTATCTTCACATACTCCGAAACTTCTTGCAAACTATGATTATTTCAGTAATTTTCTAGTATACGGCTGTGTCGGACTTATTGAAAACTGGATTGTAACCGGCAAAAAAGAAACTCCTGAGGAGATATCTGCTCTGGTCACAAAGCTTGTCTCAACAGGAGTCACTTCACTTTTATAGTATTCATCAGCTGATTGCCATACAATCATTATTGTGGATAATTAAGTCTCTCAGGAACCGGATTATCAAGCACCTCTTCCTTGAACTTCTTCATATATAACTTGGCAAGTGTAAGGTTATTATCAAGATAGTTACCACAATCTCTTGGTGAATAACCTGGAATCTCGCCTTCATAAGAAAGTACATATTCTGCACCTTCTCTAAGCACCTCAAGTATATCCTCTGACTTAAGGTCACCTGCAAATATTACATAAAATCCTGTACGACATCCCATAGGTCCAAAATATATAGTTTTATCTGCCCATTCTTTATTATTTCTTAAAAATGTAGCCATAAGGTGTTCTATTGAATGTATGCCTGCTGTATCCATAGGTGCTTCTACATTCGGTCTTGTAAATCTTAAATCAAACGTTGTAAGCACAACATCTCCCTGATAATCTTTTCTTGATACATATACACCTGCTAAAAGATCGAGATGATTAACTGTAAAACTTGCTATTTTATTCATAATTGTTTTAATACTTCCTTTCCATTATATACACCATTCTTCTGTTTTCGCTTGTCACTCTTATAATAAGACATTTTATTCCCATTATAAATTTTGTCAATGTAGAATAGCCATATTCTCTTACCTTAAAGTCCGGATAGTTGATGTGTATCTTCTGTCCAAGTGCTCCAAGCTCAACTCCGTTATCACTTGACTTAACATAATTAACAGCATATTCTGTAACCTTTTCCTTCATATTCTTATCTTCTTTAAGCCGTACAAGAACTGTGTTGTTAAACTTCTTAAGCTCAAGGCTGTTCATCTCTTCAAGAAATGTAGACAATGAACTGTAACCGTAGTTTCTCACATCAAAATCAGAATATTTCTTCTGAAGTCTGCTTCCTATCTCTCCAAGCCCGGTCTGCTTACCCTTATTATCATTTTCCTGAATTATCTCTATAATAGCATTTTCTATCTTTGATTGCTTTATAATATTATTACTTGCTTTTTTCTTAACATGCTTACTATCCGGCTCATCTTCATGCGCCTGTTCTCTTAAAAGTTCAAGATCTGTAAACACTGAACATGCTGCCCTGAACGAACGTGGTGTTTTATTCTCTCCCATACCTATAACATCCATTCCTGACTCTCTTAGGCGGCTTGCAAGTCTTGTAAAATCACCATCCGAAGAAACTATACAAAAGCCATCTACATTATTCGTATAAAGAATATCCATGGCATCTATTATAAGTGTAGAATCTGTTGCATTTTTTCCAACTGTATTGCGGAACTGCTGGATAGGTGTTATGGAATTCTCCATCAGTTCCTTCTTCCATTTGTTAGCCTGCGTACTTGTCCAGTCTCCATATATTCTCTTATATGTTATAACGCCATATTTAGTCATCTCATCCAATATATCTGATATATACTTTGAAGAAATATTATCTGAATCTATAAGCACTGCATATCTTTTATCTTCCAATTATTTTCACCTCTTTCTTCTTTTTCCTCTTTTCTATTTTTCTCTTTATTTTTTGAAAAAATCAGACATTACACTTACATCTGATGTCTTACTACTTTATATTCATCATTGCTCTGGTAGTACGGACATTCTCTGTATTCTGATGTTAACAATCTGGCATAGTCATCCTCATCCATATCTACATCGCATACATATTCTTCCATTTCCTCATCATATACCATATTATTACAATAATCACAGTTATAACGTGCTACTGCCATATTTATCTTCCTCTCCTGTCATTGTATTTAACAGCTTATTTTAATTTATTCTATTCATCGCCTGCGGCCTGCTTATTATTCTCATAAGTATCTAGAAAGCTGTGTTTTTCTCCGTGCTGCTTATATGCAATAACGGTATCCAGATTAACATTTTCAACACTTCTGAATATATTTTTCTCTATATATGGACTTACCTTCGTTAAATCCCTGATAAGCTGTTTTATCTCAGCCCTCTTAGAGCCCTTTCCAGTTCCACCACATGAGGCGCAGCCTTCTGTAAAACGGCATGCACATTGTATAAACTGAAGCTTATTATAGTCCTTCCAGTGAATAATATCTGCCTCCCTTATAAGATACATAGGTCTTATAAGCTCCATTCCCTCAAAGTTCGTGCTATGAAGCTTTGGCATCATAGTCTGTATCTGTGCTCCATATAACATTCCCATAAGAATAGTTTCTATAACATCGTCATAGTGATGACCGAGTGCGATTTTGTTACAGCCGAGCTGCTTTGCCTTTTTGTAGAGATAACCTCTCCTCATTCTTGCGCAAAGGTAGCAGGGATATTTGTCAACATTGTAAACAGAGTTAAAAATATCTGTTTCAAAAACAGTTATCGGAATGTTCAGCCTACGGGCGTTGCTCTCGATTACATCACGATTTTCAACGCTGTAGCCCGGGTCCATTACAAGAAAAACAAGCTCAAACGGAAATTTATTGTGTCTTTTCAACTCCTGAAAAAGCTTTGCCATCAGCATTGAATCCTTACCGCCCGAAATGCAGACGGCAATTTTATCGTTCGGCTCAACGAGCTTGTATTCAATGATCGCCGCAGTAAATCTGCTCCAAATCGTCTTGCTGAACTTTTTGCGGATGCTCTTTTCAACATCGGTTGCATAGTCCTCATTCTCGAATTGACTTCTCAACCAACTGTAATAACCGCCCTCAAGATTCACGGCATTGAATCCGTCATCACGCAGATTTTCTGCAAGCTCGTCACTTATCTGACCGCTTTTGCAACAGAGGACAACAAGCTTGTCTTTTGGCAAAAGTGAATTATCCTCTTTGATTTTTGCAAGCGGAATATTCTTTGCACCGTCAATGTGACCGTATTCAAACGAAATTTCATCTCGGATATCGACAAGAGTATATTCCTCGTCAAGCTTCCTCACCTGTTCTATTGTAATCTGATTGTTTTCCGATTTAAACATTCATAACCCTTCAATCTCTGTTTTTGCTGTTTTTTATTGCAACAATTGTTATATCGTCAAATTGCTCCGCATTTTCGGTAAAGTCCGTCAAAGCGTCATAAACTCCGTCACACACACCTTTTGCAGTCTGTTCGGCATTTTGACAGGCAGACACAAGTCTTTCGTTGCCGAAAAATTCATTATCCGCATTTGTTGCCTCATTCACACCGTCGGTGTAAAGGCAAATTATATCGCCGTTTCCAAATTCAGCGCTGTTCACAACATATCTTGCATCATCAAACACACCGAGCATTATACAGGGCTTACATTCTAAAAATTCAGCCTTGCCGTTGCTCACCGCAACAGGCTTGTTATGACCTGCATTTATGTACAAAAAGCTGTCGCTGTTTTTGTCAAAAATCACGGCGAATGCAGTTACAAACATTCCCTCGGGATTTGACGAACAGAGTTCCTTGTTGATTTCTTCAAATGCCCTGTCGGGTTCTGCATTTTCGGTCATTTTTTCGTGGATAAGAGTTTTTGCAAAAGCCATAAACATTGCCGCCGCAACACCCTTGCCCGACACATCGCCGACTACGGCACATATTCTGCCGTCAGGCAATGCAAAGCAATCGTAAAAATCGCCGCCTACCTGTCTTGCAGACTCCATTCTTGCCGAAACATCAAAACAATCGGCAAAGACAACATTCTTTTCTCTCGCAATTATTCCGTACTGAATCCGCCTTGCAACCTCAAGCTCGGTTTCATTTTTAGCCTTTTCGCTTGCAAGGGCGGAATTTTTTTCAACATAAGTTTCTACATCGTGAGCCATATCGTTGAAATAATCAGCCAAAAGCTGAATTTCATCGTCAGAGCCGAGTTTTATCGGCACAAACGTTTTCTTTGTATTTGTGCCGTCAGCTTTGTCGGAAAAGTATCCTCGAATTTTTTCAAAAATCAAAAGTATCGGATTATACATCTTTTTTCTGACAAACCGCATTACAAGCAAGAATACAATTGCCAGCACAACAAACAACGCAAGAACTCGCATTGCAGTATAGAAAATGATTTCTGTATAAATCTGCGTCAGCGAATAGTCCGCACCGATTAATGCAACAGGCTTGCCGTCCTTGCCTTGAATCGCTGAAAATGCCGTGTAAAAACTACCGAAGCTGTCGTTCTGATATTCGTAAGCCGTGACAAGGTTAGGATTTTCCCACGCCTCCTTTTCAGCGTCCCACAAGCTGTGGTCAACCTCTGCACCTGCACTTCTTACATTTAAAACATTCTCGTTTTCGCTGTCATCATCGGCAACAGTCATAACATATGTAACCTTGTTTTCGTCAAAATTCGGAATGTAAATGTACATATATTCAAGGTGGTTCGTCTGACAAATCCACCTCAAGGTCTTAACGGCTTTCCGATATTCTTCGGAATCGGGATTATCAAGCAATGCGTTTATATCGCAGCGTTCAAAAGTTTCTGTTGCAACCTTTGACGCACTTTCGGTCAGCTGTCGTGTAAACCGCCTTGTGCGCTGAATGTTTTCAATGCAATTGAGCGTACCCGAAACAATCACCGCCAAAATAAACAGCACAAGTATGTGAAAGAAAAGCCTTTTGAAAATCGACTTTTTGACTTTTATTTTGCCGATTGGTTTTTCGGATTTTTTCATTAACAGTCACCGCTTTCTTTCCACACACTTTTTCATCTTGTATTTTAACACGAATGTGCAATAAATGTCCACATTTTTATTCGTACGGTATGTCACCGTTCCCCGTTCGTGTCGTAGAGGCGGATAATATTCTCCCGTCTGAAATATAGTCGCAATGCGTTGTACATAAATGTACTGCCTTTTTGCTCATTATTTCAGACAGCGCTTTGCTCCCTTTATCCGCAACAGGCGGCGGTCGCAAGACTACCCCCTACAAGTATACATTTACTTTCATATAAAGCAAAAATTGCATC
>ENA-OPDA01002336-OPDA01002336.1-human-gut-metagenome-genome-assembly--contig:-NODE-2336-length-11082-cov-2.609141_pt1 | contig 11082 bp, 7 predicted proteins | sample MGYA00241253_ERZ501486 | MGnify/ENA primary metagenome ERZ501486 (study PRJEB25962, sample SAMEA2042510) | human gut metagenome | biome: human gut; feature: human-associated habitat; material: faeces... | reverse complement strand
GCCGCACCGGCTGGCGCGCCCCGCGCCCCATCCCCGCGGATGACGACTTTTTTGAAAACGTCTGGCGCAGCTACCGCGAAACCGGCAACATATACTAAAGCAAGCGCAGCTTCGTGAAAAGCTGCGCTTGCTGAACTTATGCGGCGCAGAGGATGTGTTATTGATATTTCAGTCTTTGCGTTTTCGGATTGAAATAATAACACAAAATCGTAAGTTTTGCAAGTCTTTTGACAAAATAGCCGCACTTGTAACAAAAATCGACTATGTGCCTTGTTTCTTTTGTGCTTCTTACCCATGGCAGCTCAGGGTGATGGAAAGAATTGCAGGAGTCCAAGGCACACCTAAATTAAATCGGGAGGATCGATTATGAATGGATTTGATTTTAGCGCCTTAACTTTCGAGCCAGCACAGCTTGGCAAATATGGCAGCCTGCGGCTGCGCTATCTGAAAGAAAACAAGCCTGCACTGTATCAGGCTTTGCTGCAAGGGAATTTTCTCAATGCCCACCTAAACGAGATTGACCGGCAGGCTCATGAAATGGTGGAACAAACTGTGCAACAGCTTATTCGTAACGAACGGTTTGACGAATCGTTAAAACTTTCAAACCCTATTCTATGGGTGCAAAAGATGAATTCATTCAAGAATATTGCCGAAGAAACGGTTACACATGATCTAATCTATTGCTAATTTGAGAATTGTCGGATGCCCTTGCTACGGTGAGGGCATCCGATTTTTCTATCGTTAGCAGTCTTTCCCCATTAGTCGCAAATGTCCCGGAAAGTACGAGCAAGCACGGCATTTGGTACACCAAACGCCCACTTGTTGGGGAAAGCCCCAATCCCCCGCTATAAACGGAAGATGTTATCATCGCCGGACACACAATGAATTTTATATTTGTTTTTGAACACTAACATTTGTTTGATTTTTTCAACATGCCATGATACAATAAATCATAGTGTAAATACAGTAGATTAGAATGATAGTGAGGTCACGGCTATGACTGTCAGCTATAAAAAGCTTTGGAAGTTACTCATTGATCGAGACCTAAAGAAAAAGGATCTCGAAGCGATGGCCAAAGTAAGTCACTATACAATGAACAAACTCACTCATGGCGATAATATTACCACTGATGTACTTGGACGAATTTGTAAGGCATTAGAATGCTCATTAGATGATATTATGGAGTTTGTAGACACATAGGTTTGTATCAACTGTACTAAACTTTCGTAGAGCGCATATACGAAGAAAAAGCGCTCCCATCCTAGGAAGGAGCTATATTCATGGATAGCATGAAATCTTTATATTCTAAACCGCTCCCGTCTTCTCGCTCTGGAGCCTTTTATAACACATTTCCTTATCCGACTAAAATATCTCCGGAGGCCATTGCTGTCTATATCGCCTGTACTACCAAACCAGGTGATGTCGTGTTAGACACCTTTGCTGGTAGTGGAAGCACCGGAATTGCAGCTCTTTTGTGCGAACACCCAACCCAAAACATGCAGGAAATTGCCAAAAATTTAAACGTAACTCCCGTGTGGGGTGCTCGAAACGCTGTGCTATACGAAATTGGGACATATGCTGAATTTGCGATTAAAACAATTCTAAGCAGAATAACCAGCGATGAGTTCACTGAAGCTGTTGATGGATTTCTAAAAATAGCTCAGAAGTCCCTTGGCAACTTATATGATGTAACAGACTCCACTGGCTCAATCGGCACAATTCGATATATCATTTGGTCTGAAGTTCTGATATGTCCTAACTGTCACACCGAAATTTCCTATTTCGAGCATGGCACTTCACGCAATCCAGTACAATTTAAAGATAAAATTGTTTGCCCTCACTGTCAAAAAGTTTTTCCCATAGATGAGATACCTTTTGCAACTGAAGAGTATTATGATAAATTACTCCAGAGACAAGTATCTAGAAAGAAACGTATCCCTGCATGGATTTATGGTACTACAAAAGGCCGTAACTGGGATCGTCAGGCCACAGAAGCAGACATAGCACATATTGCAGAAATCGAAAACAACTCTCCCATTGACGATGCCCCTCAAGAGATTCATTGGGGTGATCTCCACCGTGCTGGCTACCACTATGGTATTACGCATCTGCACCATTTTTATACCGCCAGAAACTACATTGTAATGTCAAAGTTATGGAAGCTAGCCGAAACATATCCAAAGAATATTGCCAACCCCTTAAAATTGTTACTCCTGAGCTACAACGCCTCCCATTGCACACTAATGACTCGTGTGGTTGCAAAAAAAAGCGCCAAAGATTTTGTATTAACCAGTGCTCAAAGCGGTGTACTGTATATCAGTAAATTGCCGGTAGAGAAGAACATCCTCCTTGGCCTTAAAAGGAAAATTAAGCCTTTCATCGAAACCTATGCTATGCTGCAAAATTGCACCGGGCATGTTACGATACATCACTGTTCTAGTGCAAAAATAAAAGAAAATACCAATAGTATTGATTTTGTGTTTACCGATCCACCATTCGGAGATTTTATTCCCTACTCGGAGGTAAACCAGATCAATGAGCTTTGGCTTGGCAACACAACTCGACGCGAAGATGAGATTATAATCAGTGTTTCTCAGAAAAAAGATGTTTTAGCTTATCAGAAGCTCTTGACACAGGTCTTTAGCGAAATTAATCGTGTACTAAGACCTAATTGCTATGCTTCCATTGTCTTCCACGCCGCGAAAGCAAAAGTGTGGGACGCTTTTAACGATGCGGTTACTAGCGCAGGTCTACAAATTGTGCTCACCAACATTTTGAATAAAACTCAATCAAGTTTTAAACAAGTGGTCTCCGATGGATCAGTTCAAGGCGATCCGCTTTTCCTATTTAAAAAAGGTATAGCAAAGAAGTATGCTTCACAGTTAACAGATGAAGATGTATTGTGCTCTCTCCTTGTCGATCATATAACCGACAAAGATTTTAATAAGCGCACATGCTTTTCACGGTATGTAAATCGTTGTATGATGTTGGGTGTAAATATCAAAATGGATGCCAAGCAGGTTTATAAGTTTTACGACTCTCAGAAACGGACCAAATAGTATGAAAAAAGTAGGCAACCAATTTTCTCATGAAAAACGATTTGGGCAATACTTCTCTGGGGACAAAGTAGCGACGCTGTTATCTCTACTGCTACCACAGGGACTGCAGTATAGTTCTATTATTGATCCAATGGCCGGTAGTGGTGACTTGCTCAATGCCGTGATTTCTAAAGCCACTCCAAATGCTCGTGTACTTGGCATAGAAATTGATGAGCCTATTGCTACAATGTGCCAAAAAAGATTACCTCAAGCGACCATCATCTGTGAAGATGCCTTTCAAAGTAAAGCTGTTATTACAGAAAAAGGGTGGGATTTGGTTATTACAAATCCTCCGTATGTACGCTATCAGCTTCAGAATGACGATAATAGCGTGATGCCAACCAGAAATGCCATTAGAAACAATCTCTTCACGTTACTGAAACAGCTTTCTAATCTTGATGCCGAAGAGGAACAATTGCTGCTTCAAATAACTCAGAATTACTCAGGGTTATCTGATATGGCAGTACCATCATGGATCCTATGCGCCTCGCTCGTCAAAGCTGGCGGAATTTTAGCTATGGTAGTGCCCGAGACCTGGCTAAACCGCGAATACGCAAAGCCCATTCAGTATCTTTTACTTAAGAGCTTCGATGTACTAACCATAGCAAGGGACGTGAATGCTTGTTGGTTCGATAACGCTTTGGTACGGACATGTCTTATTGTTGCTAAAAAGAAGAAGATTGTTCCCTTGGCTAAGATATCAGACGATAAAACGTTATTTATCGATTTAGGAGCAGGGCTCGTAGGAGAGCACTCCTTAGTTGATAATTTAACATGGAATGGTCTATCAGGAGAAAAAGCTCTTATAGACTTGTTGACCAGCAAGGTAAATGCCGCAGATAATGACTTTGCACTAGAAAGCAGAAGCACTATGTCGTTATTTCCTCAGATGCTGACCTCTCAACGTATACCGAAGTGGATGTTATCGGGAGATTTTCAGTCACAAAATAAAATTTCCCAACTTCCACGGGAATTAGACAGCATATTGAATAGTGTCCCTGAGCAAACGTACATGATACTCAGTGATTTAGGAATACATTGTGGGCAGGGACTACGCTCTGGCGCAAACGAATTCTTTTATCTCGAGATTACGGGTGAGGTTAATGATAAATATTCGCTGCTCACAAGCAAATGGTTTGGGAGTGGGAAAACGATTGAGGTTCCCCAAAAGTTTATCATTCGCTGTGTGCAGAATCGCCGCCAAGTAGCTGGGCTTGTAGCAAACCCGCAAGCATTAGAAACAGGCGTGCTATATTTGCAGGATCATATACGTCCTCAAGATTTTAACGTCTGTACACATAACGCAGCCGAACGATATAAAGTATTACCAAACGAACTGACCGACTATATTTCTACAGCGGAGAAGTATAAAAATCCAAGAGGACTACCTTTCAGAAAGTACAGCGCGGTAAAGCCAAATGAGAAAAAGATTGATTCCCAATATGAGCGGTTCTGGTATATGCTACCGCAATTTGCCCCAAGGCATCTTCCCAATCTTTGCATCACCCGTGTCAGTTCAACTGCCGCAGATTGTGTTTATATCCCTCAATCAGAGGAAAATCCTATCGCAGTAGATGCGAACTTTGTCACTCTTTGGGGTAGCTCAGAAGAAACCATTAAAATTTGTTTGGCACTTTTGAACTCGACATGGAGCAAGTGTTATCTGGAGCTACTTTGCACGGTAATGGGTGGTGGCGCACTTAAAATCGAAGCAAGTCATGTGCGCCAGTTGCTATTTCCTAAATTAAATCACCGCCAACTTCAGCAGCTATCAAAATACGGTATAACGATAGCGAAAAGGCAAACGATTACTCCAGAGCTACGCAATGCTATTGATGCAACTATTTTGGAATCGTTTACTGATGAAGAAAGACTATTAATGCAGATCAGAGCACTGCTCCGAAAAAAGCTTAATGAAAGGGGTGCCAAATATGAACTATAACGAACTCAAGGATTTTGCTCATCACGCTCAAGCAATGATTTCTTCTGGTGCGGTCGAAGATAGGCTGCGCCATTATCTGTCCTCGAAACTTCCTAGTATTTTCCCAGATTCTCCGTGGTGGATTCAGGCTCACATGGAAGGAACGGAGGCCCATGTCCATTTCTCTACTGGGCACAGAAATCGTGAGGGATTTGTTGATGCGGTTGTCGGTAAAACTGCTATTGAATATGAGAAAAATCTCACTCAACAGGCTATCTTTGATGAGGGATATCATCAGGTTAAAGAATACTGTGCGGCACTACACAACATTGGTATCCCAGCGGAAGAAATCCTCGGAGTACTTTCTGACACTGTTCGCTGGTACGGATATTCGGTTACTATTGTTGGTGATGTAGAGGATGGTCACTTATATGGCCCTGATAATATTGAATTGACTCAAACGATAGCTGTTGATCTGTCACGGGAAACTGATGAAGAGTTTCGTAGATTTGAGGTGTTTGTCAGCCAGTTTCTTGACCGAGAGCAGTCCAGGCTGCTGAATGCCAGTACACTCGTCACAGATTTTGGTATGGATAGCAGCTTTTTTAGCCAAAACATTTCCGTATTTAGGGACACCATCATCAGAGCGATGAGTGAAAAGCCTGACTATGCAGCACTGATTCAGCAGGTCTGGCAAAACTTCATTGCTTATCTTGGGGTATCTGATTACGGCAGATTTTCTGTTGAGACGTACATCAACGAGTTTTATTTGGTTACAGTCGCTAAAATCATCTGCGTTAATGTCATGGCGGGAGAGCCAGTTATAAGCGATGCCAATGAAATCAAAAAGATTCTCAATGGCGAGTATTTTACAAGACAAAATATCTTTAACCTCGTGGATTACGATTACTTTGGCTGGCTCAATAATAGCCCTTATGTGGAGCAGGTTGTTGGTAGTGTTGTCGAATTGCAACACAGATTGGTCGCCTATGATTTCTCACGCGTGGGAGAAACCGATATTTTTGGCCGTTTGTTGGCACAACTTGCTAACAAAGAGCATCGCTTGATGCTGGGGCAGGAGTTTACACCGCACTGGGTTGCCCAAGACATTGTCGAATATAATATGGATTTACTGACCGGAAATTCTCCGCGCATTGTAGATATGTGCTGTGGGTCTGGCGTATTCCTCATCGAGTCAATAAAGGCAGTACGGCGGCAGTATGATATTGTCCCAGAACGATATTCTACGGAAAAAGATGATATCGTTTTCTCTTGCATTATGGGATTTGATATCGATCCGTTAGCGGTCATGCTGGCAAAGGTTAACTGGGTCATGGCCATGCGAGATCTTTTCTCGGTTCATCATGGAGATATTACAGTTCCAATTTACCACGCTGATTCGCTGTTCGTTGCTACGCCCATAACTCATCAAATGCCGGATGCCGATAATGACGCATATATCCTTCATTTTGCTCACCACGAAGTATCTCTGCCTGCTTTTCTACTGTCGCCGGAACGCCGAAAGGTGTTCGATGCCTTTATGGCGAAAGTCTACCGCTTAGCTATGGCAAGGGCATCTGAAATTGAGACTCCAATTGAACCTGCTGCCGTTAATAGATTGATTGATGCTGTAGAAACAGATAGCGAAATTACGCTTTCTGACGAAGAACATCAGGCCCTTTTACCTTCAGCGCGACAATTGGTTGAGGAACTGGAACGTTTGCAAAGAGAAGGCCGCAATGGTATATGGTACTTTATCATCTGCAATAGTTACCGCCCTGGGCTTACAGGGCAACAGTTTAACTGCATTGTTTCCAATCCGCCGTGGATGGCAATGAGCAAATTAGCGGACAATCCTTATAAGACTACGCTCCAAAGAATTGCTCGACAGTATGGAATCAAACCTGTTGGTGCCTCCCACCCGCACATGGAGCTTGCCACAATTTTCTTGTTAAGTGCTGTCAATCGTTACTTAGAAGACGGTGCTCGATGGACCTGTGTCATGCCCGGAAGCCTTTTGAGCGGCTTGAACCACGAACCTTTGCGAAGTGAAAAGTATCGCTCGTCCGATATAGCTTTGCCACTACAATTTGATGCGATATGGGAATTGCCCCAGAATACATTCAAGAACAAGGCCATTGTCCTTTCTGGAAAGAAAGACGATTCGCCATCACCTGACGCACTTGATGGGCGAGTTTATACGGATGTTGAAGTTTATGAAGAGGTGCACTATACTCTAAACCGCCAAGGTAATCGGAGCGCTTGGACAAATAAGGGGCGCGATGTGGAAGTAGCCGATATCCTAGGCGACGACGCATTAAAGTTCTCTCAGGGTTGTGACCTGTTTCCCCGAACCACCCTCTTCCATGAGTTTGTAGCGCGTCCAAATGGGAATTGGGACATTGCTCCGATTGAGCGGACAAGCAATTTGTGGTATCTCGTGAACGATCAGAAGAAAGCCAGTTGCAATGGCTTGGCCGCAGAGAATGTAGACAAAAGCTATATTTTTGATGCATTTATCTCCAAGCATCTTTCTCCATTTTATATGGCTACTCCGGCTATGGTGTTGTTGCCTGGAAAGAAAGTAAATGGTCAGTGGAAAGCAATTTCTGCTACCGACCGAGCATTGATGAATACCAGTACAGCCTATATATTCAATCAAATTGAGGAAGATGCGAATACCCCATCTTCTCTGACAACTTATTTGCACGACACCATCAATATTTATGGCAAACTAGACAAGCAGAACTTTTCCACGAAAAATTGGTTGGTGCTCTCAAGTGCGAGCGGTGCGAATCCTTGTGCAGCCTACATTTCGCTCGAAGTGCTGGATCGTTCTCGGCTGATTATTGACCAAACCTTATACTGGTATCTTGCAGATACTGAAGATGAAGCCACTTATATTGTCGGGTTGCTTAATAGCGATGCGCTGTCAGATGCTATTAAAGACTTCCAGCCAGAAGGCGGATTCGGAAAACGGCACATACACACGTTGCCATATAAAATTATTCCCAAATATGACAACGAAAATGCTGCTCATATTGAGGTAATCTCTAGGACGCGAGAGTTGATGAGAGAGTGGGCTGCGTTGTGCCGTGAGGGTGAATATGCGGACCTGCTTCAGCCTAACAGTAGCTCCCTCAACAGCAGAAGGCGGCGGCAACAATCAGCAATCCGAGGCCTTGAAACATACGAAGGATATGAAACCGCTTGCCACGCAGTTTTAGGGTAAAGCGAGGATGATACAATGGCTTCAATTATAACAAAAATTAGGCTTGTCAATTTTAGACGATTTAGCGATTACACCGTGACACCTAATGATAGAATAAATATTCTTGTGGGTGATAACGAGGTCGGCAAAAGTAGTATCCTCGAGGCGATTGATTTAGTTGCAAGCGGTAATGTGCGCAGAGTAGAATCGATTGGCCTGGATCGGTTAATCAACATTGAGGCCATAAAAAAATTCAACTCTGGGCGGAGAGCCTTTGAGAATCTCCCCATTCTCAGAATCGAGTTGTACTTATCGGGTGGCAACTTTGATTTTACAATGTGCGGTAAAAATAACACAGACAGAACAGAGTGTGACGGGATTCGTTTGGTGTGTGAACCGAATCCAGATTACCGAACGGAGATAACAGCCGTTTTGTCGGCAGAATCTGGTTATTTTCCGTACGACTACTACTCGATCCGCTTCTCCACTTTCGCTGATGAGGGCTATACTGGCTACAAGAAGAAAATCCGTAGTATTCTCATAGATAGTTCCTCTATGAACTCCGAGTATGCGACCACCGATTTTGTACGCCGAATGTACATGAGATACACCGAGCAAGATATAAAAGAACGGGCAAATCACAAAAATAGTTACCGCCAGATGCGGACCAACTTCCAAGCAGATAGCCTAAAAGCCCTGAATGAGCGGCTGCCAACTGACAAACACTATACGTTTGGTTTAAAAAGCGGATCTGCAACGGGACTCGAGTCTGATTTAATGATCTATGAGGATGGAATTGAAATTGATAGCAAAGGCACCGGCAAACAAATCTTCATAAAGACAGATTTTGCACTTGAACGCTCTGGTGAAAATGTTGACGTCATTCTTGTCGAAGAACCAGAAAACCACCTGAGTCCGGTTAACCTTCGCAAATTGATTCAGCGTGTATCTGATACGCAGAGCGGACAGCTTTTTATTACAACGCATAACAGCCTGATTAGTACCCGATTAGAGTTGAAAAACCTTTTAATCATGCATATCAACGGTACGGAAAAACCGATTATGCTGAAGGATCTGTGTGACGAAACGGCCAAGTATTTTATGAAAGCTCCTCCTGCTAGCATTATAGAATTTGCACTTGCGAAAAAGGCCATTCTGGTTGAAGGTCCATCCGAATATATGTTGATGGAGAAGTTTTACGAGACATACGCTGGGTACTCCCCAGAATCTGATGGCGTCCATATTATCGATGTACGAGGGTTGAGTTTCAAACGATATCTCGATATCGCAAAATTAACTGGCTGTAAGGTCGCCGTCATAACAGATAACGATACAGATTATCAGAAGCACTGTGTGGATAAGTATAGTGATTACACTTCCAATCCTAATATGAAAATTTTTTATGAGGCTGATGATGCAAAGCGAACTTTTGAAATTGTCCTCTATGGAGATAATCCAGCGCTATGCGATACGCTGTTTGACTCGCCCGCCTTGTGTTACATGCTGAGCAATAAAACAGAAGCTGCATATGCGCTACTATCTCAAGATGGTCCAATAGTAGTCCCCAACTATATAAAGAGAGGCATCAAATGGATAAGAGAGTAATCTTTGCTGTTGCTGGCTCAGGGAAAACGACTTATATTGTTGATTCCCTTTCACGGGACAAGCGTTCGCTCATAGTCACATATACAGTTGGAAATTACAACAACCTTTGTCGCAAAATTTCTGAGAAGTTCAATGGCGATTGGCCAGAAAATATTTGGGTCATGGGATATTTTACGTTCTTGTATAGATTTTGCTATAAGCCTTTTTTAGCAGATAGGCTTAAGACCAGGGGCATTTTTTACGAGAAAAATCCTAATAATCGGTTACGACAAAGTGATAAGGCCTATTATATTACATCGACAGGCTATATTTATAGTAACAGGTTGGCGTTGTTAATTGAACACACTGGATCGATGGAAGCACTGAAACGACGTTTAGAAAAGTATTTTGATGAGTTTATTGTTGATGAGGTACAGGACATTGCAGGGCGTGATTTTTCCTTCCTTGAGCAACTTATGACAACCAACATAAACATGCTTTTTGTTGGTGATTTCTACCAGCACACCTATGATACAAGTCGGGATGGTAATGTTAATAAAAATCTATTTGATAATTTTCCCAGCTATGAGGCACGTTTTATAAACCAAGGGTTTTCGTCTGACAGGACATCACTTGTAAAAAGTTAGCGCTGTAGTCCCAGCATTTGCCGTTTTATTACAGAGAATTTGGGCATTGAGATATATTCTAACCAGAACACAACAATGGGTAGCGAAGCGAGCAATATACTTTTCATCTCTGAACAAACCCAGATAAATAGTATTTTAGCGAATCCGAATATTGTAAAGCTACATTTCCAAAACAGCGCAAAGTATGGATCTGGCCATAGAAATTGGGGAGACACCAAAGGAGAAGATCATTATCAAGATGTCTGCGTAATGCTTAATAAGGCTACCGCAGCAAAATATGCTACCGGGAAATTGTGCGAATTAGCCCCATCGACTAGAAATAAGCTGTATGTAGCGATTACAAGAGCTCACAGAAATGTTTACCTTATCAATGGATAGGCTTAAAAACTAGTGACAATTGTAAGCATCAATATCGCTGGTCTTCTTAGCTATAGTATTCCAATGCGATTAAAGGATTTCTTGTTAATGGGGTCTTAGGGTACACCCTAACAAGGGCATTTTGCTGTCATGATATCAAAATGCCATGCTGCTCGTACTTTGCCACCCTATTGTGGCAAAGTACACAGCCATCTGAAAAAGCAACTTTCAACCAAGAAGGCAAGATGCCCTGTTCCTAAAGAT
>ENA-OPDA01002330-OPDA01002330.1-human-gut-metagenome-genome-assembly--contig:-NODE-2330-length-11130-cov-3.002348_pt1 | contig 11130 bp, 12 predicted proteins | sample MGYA00241253_ERZ501486 | MGnify/ENA primary metagenome ERZ501486 (study PRJEB25962, sample SAMEA2042510) | human gut metagenome | biome: human gut; feature: human-associated habitat; material: faeces... | reverse complement strand
GTGTTTTTAAACCGGGTCTTTTGAAAGTTCAAAGAAAATTCATTTTTCCAACGTTCCCCTCTACCTATAACAATCTAAAATGGGTGTTTGGCAACCTGATTTTCAAATTTTGTTTGGAAAACTTCTTACACCAATATGAATCTATAGGGCCGTTTTGGAATACAATTTTGGACAAAAAGAAAAACGGCAAAGTTCGCAATAGAACCTTACCGTTTTGGGGAATGCTGCACAGCAGCACCGTATTATTTCTTTTGGTTTATTATTTCATAACTGCGTTCAGCAATGTCTGATAGTCACTCACCACATCGTACACCACGTTTTCATCGTTCAGTGCCTTGAAATGTGCACGGGCACAATCAATTTTCGCCTGTTCTACCGGGGTGATGTGATTGAGCTTCATGGAATCCAGTGTGCCTTTGGTTTCAGCAACAAAATAGATGTGCTTGACTGTGCCCTCATAGAACGCAATCGCCCAGTCGGGATTGTATTTTCCAACAGGTGTGGAAATATAGAATCCATCTGGCAGCTTTACATAGACTGCCACATCACGGTTCGTATCGAGGTCGGCGGCAAAATCACGCTCATTGCTTGAATCGTAAATCAAATGGTCATACAGATGCCGCTGTACTTTCATGACGTTCGTACCGAGTTTTCCCTTCAAGGTCGGCTCAGTGAAAATGTCCGTATCGTAATGTTCATCCAGAATATTGTAGGTGATATGCTGGATGATGGCCGTTGCCTTTTCGTCATTGATGAGGGCAGCTGCTTTTAGGATGAACTCTTCCGGGTTATCCTTAAACTGATCGAATACTGCTTTTTCAATGCCAACCAGAATCTGTACAATCGCCTTGCGGGTCAGCTTGGTTTTCAGCCACCAGCTTGCCAATCAGGTCATACTTGACGCTCTGGCTGGCGTGAATTTTGGTCTGTGGGTTATATTTATGCCGATCCGCTTTTGCGAAAGCAGAGCCATCTAACAGAGAATCCTTGGATTTGATCTCCGTCATTTCACCGGATTCTACTTTGAAGTAAATCTTTGATACGTTCAGATTGCGGTTGAGCGAGCGAATGGACTTTTGCACCAGTTCATCTGTGTCAAAATCCACCACATAAACCGATTTCGGGCTGATTTTGTTCCAAAGGGCCTTGAACTCCGGCATAGCCAGCTTGTCCGGGTCAATTTTCAACTCCACATTGTTGGAACGTGCATTTTCAGGCAGCATGACCTTATCGCTGTAAACAGAATCCAACAAATCAATGACCGATGCTGCACAGTCTGCAACTTCTTCTGCCACCTGCACCGCATGGTTTGCATGGTCGGCATAGTACTTGTCCGTCAGCGCACCATGGCGGTCCACATAGCCATTCTGCACCAGATCAAAATAGATGGCAGCGGCGGTGTCTGCATCCACAATCTGTTCGTTGCCGTTTGCGTCCGTAAGAACTCTGCCAACAAACAGGGCAGCATCCACCTTTCTGGGACGGTTCGCAACTGCTTCGGCCAGTTCGCTTTGCAGGCCTTTGGCGAAGCTGTCATAACTTTCACTGGCGATGACAGTCAGGATGTTGATGTTATGCACATCGTTGCCCAGAACATTCGCATCCATACGTTCACCGTTCTGGTTGACACACAGACGCAGGCCGCGGCCAACCTCCTGCCGTTTGCGGACTTCACTGCTGCTCTGTTTCAAAGTACAGATCTGGAATACGTTCGGGTTATCCCATCCTTCCCGGAGGGCAGAGTGCGAGAAGATAAAGCGCACGGGGGAACGCTTGGGGTCCCGATCAAGAAGAAGCTCCTTGTTTTTCATAATCAGGTCATAAGCACTGATGTCATTGGAGGTTTTCTCCCGCTTGTCATCGCCTGCAACCTGATTGACAAAATGGCCTTTCTTATCCACCGAAAAATAACCCGCATGGGTATCGTGTGCAGAAATTGCTTTCAGGTAGCGGACGTAATCATCCTCGCCCAGCGAAAGCTGCATTTGGCCGACAATATCCTCGTACTCCTGCTCAAACATCTCTGCATAAATGCCGTTGTAAGGCTGGCCTGCGGCATCGTAGCACTTGTACTTGTCCACCTCGTCAATAAAGAACAGGCTCAGCACTTTAATGCCCTTGTGGAACAGCTGACGTTCCCGCTCAAGATGCGAAAGGATCGTTTCCCGAATCTGGATGCGGCGCAGCTGGTCCTCGTCCACCTTGCCGACCACATCTCCGGCAAACAATCGGACACCATTCAGAAATTCAATGTGGTTATCACGGCCATCAATCTCTTTCACCACATAGCCATCCTTATATTCGTCCAGATTGCCGGAGTGGTCATAGAGGTTGAATTTCAGCCCAACGGTGCGCGTTACTTTGCGCAGGCCGGATTTTCCCTTGCAGTCGAACTGGATCGTTGCCGTAGGGTCTGCCTTGGAAAGATTGATGTTCTCCAGATAGACGAATCCGTCCGTAGCGGTACTGCCGGATTCCGTAATGCCTTTGACCACGATTTTCTTGACCAGACGCTTATTATAGGCTTCCATTGCATCCAGCCGGTAGACCATGTTGTAGATGCTGTCTGCACGGTGGGTAGCCGAGTAGCGCAGGGTAATCATCGGGTTGAACTCTTTCATCCGCTCTTTGGTCTGCTTGCCCTCCACCGACTGCGGTTCATCAATAATCAGGATCGGGTTCGTCTTTGCAATAATGTCAATGGGCCGACGGGAACGGAACTTGTCCAGCTTCATATAAATACGGCGGGCATCTTTGCCTTTGGCATTGAACGCCTGCGAATTGATGATCATGACATTGATGGAACTATCCGAGGCAAAGCGGTCGATTTCCGTCAACTGTGCGGAGTTGTAGATAAAGAAGCGGATCTTCTTGCCGTACTCTTCTGCAAAGTGATCCTGTGTGACCTCAAACGATTTATACACGCCCTCACGGATAAATAAAGTCATTACCTGTATTGTAGGGTGGGTCAATATAGATCATTTTCACTTTATGCAAATAGCTTGTTCGTAGAAGCTTCAAAACTTCCAGATTGTCGCCCTCAATGTAGAGATTCTCGGTATCATCCCAGTTTTTGCTTTCTGCCGGGCAGGGGCGCAGGGTCTTGCGGATGGGCTTGTTGGCTTCTACAATGGATGCCTTTTTGCCCACCCATGTAAACTCGTATGCTTCATCTCCGTCTACAACGTCCGGCGAGAGCATCTGCTTCAGCAGTTCAAAGTTGATACCACGCTTGTAAACCTTGCGGTCGGGGGTGCTTTTCTCCTCGTCCAGCATTTCCGTGATGCAGTTAGGAAAAAGCGCGGCGATTTTATCAATGTTCTGGGCTGTCAGGTTGGGGGTTTGAAGGGGAAGTTTGTTTGACATTTTTATCCTCCACAATTTCTTGAATGGATTTTTTTGCAATTTCTCTTAAATCCGTTAAACTTAATCCATCATATAAGATCGAGCCAATCAGTCCTTCGCAAAACAACAAGTAATGTGTTCGCTCATCAATATATTGAACGTAAGCTTTTTGATATATTTCACTATGATTTTCTTGGGCATCTATACCGCCTGTGTATTCTGTAATCTGTTCGTTAGCGAGCCTAGTTAACTTTTTTATAAGCGGAATCACTTTGCTGTCGTCGACACCTACATTTCCAGAAAGATCAGCAATCAACAATTCTTGTAGGGAAATCAATTTCAACCGATGCTCACATAAGCGGGTTATCATGATTCCCTTGGAATCTGTACATGTGCAAATAGACGCAATGGTCCCCGTGTTACATAAATGCTCAAATTCTATAAATTCGGAACGTATTCGTTGAACGCGCTGTGTTTTGTCATCAATGATTCGTGTGACAATTGCATCATCGCTATTCTTGGCTGCTAACAGGTTTTGATATAATTGATTTCTGTCGCTTTCCTCTTTGATCTTCTGGTTTTGCCAAACAGCCAGCAAACCAAGGGCTACTGTACTGGCATAGGTTAAAATATCGCCTGCACCCCATTTTGCATGAAATATTTCACTGGAAGCCGGCTTGCTAAAAAGCCATTGGACAATAATTGCGAACAAAATGCTTATTACAACCCACAGATAAATCCACTTGTTTCTTTCCCAATGCCTTCGTATACGTTCTTTCACTGATTCTGTAAATCCTTTCGCATTTCATCAACGGGCTTTCCAAGGATTTTCGCTTCGAGATAATATGCTTTCCACTGCAAATCTTGGTACAGGTTTTCTTTTGACGCTTGTTGAATTGAAACACCAGAAGGAACATTTGCATGAAGCAGATTCCAAATCATTTTATTATCTGGATGCTTTGCGTTTATTTCATAAACCTTTTGGCGCGCAGTATCTTCATCGAATGGAATTGTTTGCAAAATTTTCTGAATATCGTCAATAGTTGACCGCATATCTGCTATCTCAATAGCGGTATAAACTGAAGAAAAATCGCTCATAAAACACCTCATTAAAATTGTGCTTATACGCCGCTTTGAAGCAATGGAACAACAATTTTATATACCGTTGTCGCCCACCCCGTAAGTTTTATTATGGCATCTACTGTATCAGTTGTGCTTGTGATTTTTTCGGAAACATTTTTGAACAGGCCATCTGCTTCTTCCTTGTTCTTAGCTTTTGCGATAGAGAGAATGTCAGTAAATATCTCGATGATTTGGTCCTGATTTTCATTAGAATGGTTTATCAAATCAACGATAGAAGATAAATTTGCCGTGTTTTCTTCAATTGACTTGAGAACCTCTAAACTTCTCTTTTGATATTCTTCTGTTTTTGCAAAATATTCTTGAAGTGGAACAGGTTCAATTTCAGGCATGGAAGGCGTTTGAAAATGTGTAAGAGAATCAGGAAGCGTTCTCTGTGAAAGCATCTTTTGCAGGGCTTCCTGCATATCGCTATTTTGCAAAAATGTATAATCAGCCATTACAGGTATCCTCCAGATTCTTTTTTAGTTGTTTCAGTTCTGCGTTCATCTCTACCTGACGATTGAACTGTTTTTCTTTCCGAATTTTATTCTCCAATGCCGCAATCTGCTTTTGCAGTTTTTCACGTTCCGCAGAGCGTTGGATGTTCTCCGCAATGCTGTATGCGGCGTTCCAGTTCTCACCCTGCAATCGGGCAATCTGACGCACCAGTCCATCATAGACTGCATCCAGACTCAGGCCGCTTATCGTAAAGGACAATTCTGTTTCTGGCATCCAGTCTGTATGCAGATAGCGGCTTACCTTGGCACTGCTGTTCGCAGATGTATCTTTACAGCCGATCCAAGCCTGCACCTTATTCTCATAAGAAAGAACAAACAGAATGTGATAGGGGATTTCACTGTCGATTTGGCGCAGAACGGCTTCATCCAGTTTTGGCCCGGTCAGACACAGCTCGAAAATCTCGATCTCTGTCACCCGCTCTCCGGCAGTGAGATTCAAGGTGGACACCGCCAGCTTGTTGCGCCAGTAGATACAGCGCAGCTGGTCTGCAAACAATCGCTTGACTGCCGCTGGAACGGCAGCGTTTTCATAGAACTTTTGTTTCGGAATCCGTTTGTTAAACTCCGTGGAGGATGGAAAGCCCAGCATTGATCTCACCTCTTATTGTACCACAAGGAAGCAAATCAGTTCAAAGTCATTCAGCCCGGAAATCGAAGAAAGCAGGGCCGTCGTACCGCCCATCTTGAACAGACTGTCAATGTCGCTCTCTTCCTTTGCATCCAGAATGGAATTGATGGCCTCGCTCAGCAATTCAGAATAGGCAGACATATTCTTTCCGTCGCACCCAGTCGGCACATTCTTTCGCCAGTGCTTTTTGGGTGAGTTCATTCCGCAAGCGAACCTCAAATTCTGTGCCGTAAAGGCTCTTTTCACGGGTCAATTTCGGAATATAGAACTCTCGCCGTTCTTTTGGCGTGTTTTCCTGCACAAAGGTCGGCGAAGTAAAAATAAAGCGAAGTTCCGCGATTTCTTCCAACTGTTTCTTTAATTCCTGATACGCATAAATGGAAAAACAGGCCGCAGCAATGGACACGCGGCTCCCTTTCTGCATAGTATCCTGTAAATCTTCCCGAACAGTATGGTTGATATTATCCAGAATTTTCATAGAAGAGTCCCCGCAATCGACTGACTAAAGCGAAAATTAACTTTCAACGACAAGATACAATAATTCATTTTAATGATACTCTAATCAGGTTGGAAAATCAATCGCTGCTCAGGCAGAAAAAGCTCAGCAGGCACGAAACGGATAAAAAGTTTTGAATTTGGCCTTCAAATAAGGTATAATGAATTTACAAACGCTAAAGATTAAGAAGCGAGCAGGTGATACCATGCCTTTCCCCCTCGACCATTACATTGAAGCCTCCCATGTGGATTACAAGGAACGTCTTGAAGAGAAAAAGCCGCGCAGCTGGCTGAAATCCGTGTCGGCATTTGCCAATACCGAGGGCGGGCACCTGATTTTTGGCGTAAAGAATGAGCCGCGCGAGGTCGTAGGATTGGAAAATCCGCAGGCTGTGGTAAGCAGATTGACGGAACTTATCAAAGTCCGCATTGACCCTACACCACGCTATCGAGTGCGGGAGGTCAAAATAGAGGGCAAGTCCTGCGTTGATTTGGAAGTACAGGACGGCCCGGCGTATCCATATTATTATGCCTTTGACGGTTCCCATACGGCCTATGTGCGGCATGGCGACCAGTCCGAAGAAGCCACTTCACGGGAACTGAACGAATTGATTTTGCAGGGCATGAACCAGACCTTTGATGCCCTGCCCAGTTCTTATCGAGTGGGTGATGTCAGTTTTACACTGCTGGCCGCGACGTTTAAAAATCTGAAAAAAGAGGATTTCGACCTCGAAAAAGACTTGCCATCCGCAGGATTGGTAACAGATGATGGCCAGATTACGAATGGCGGCCTGTTACTCTGCGATCAGGGCGTTCTGAAACAATCCCGTATTTTCTGCACCCGCTGGAAAGGCAACTATAAGGGCAGCATTGAAGAAGATGCTCTGGATGACAAGGAATTTCAGGGTGCAAGCCTGATTACGCTGCTGCAAAATGCGGAAGATTTTGTTCGCAACAACAGCAAAAACCCGTGGAGCATCCGTGGTATGACCCGCGAAGAACGCAGTGATTACCCGTATAAGGCCGTTCGTGAGGTGCTGGTCAATGCGCTGATCCATCGGAATTATCAGATTCTTGGTTCGGAGATTCATGTGGAAGTGTTCGATGATCGACTGGAGATCACTTCGCCGGGCGGCATGATGAATGGCCGCAGGGTGCAGGATATGGATATCCGGCACATTCCGTCTATGCGGCGCAATCAGGTGATCTCGGATGTGTTCTCACGGCTTGGCTTTATGGAGCGCCGTGGCAGCGGCATTGACCGCATCCTGAACTCTTATGTGGAAGTAGCCCAGAAGCCGACCTTCTACTCGGATTCGGATTTCTTTATCGTCACACTGCCGAATAGAAGTGTAGCGACTCCGGCACAGGTCAGTATGGAAAGTGTGGAGACTCAACCTACAGAAGTATCGACTTCTTCAAAAAAAGTGGCAACCTCGACCCTAGAAGTGGCAACCCCGCAAGAAAAAGTGGCAACCTCGACCCTAAAAGTGGCAACTTCCCAAGAAAAAGTGGCAACCTCAGAAAAAGAGGATATGGACAGCGAGGTAGCCAATTTCAAAATTCAGCTGGATGAGACTAGCTTTGGAAGCAGAACAAAAGAGAAAACTTTGGGGCTTTTCAAAAGATACAGATACGAATATTCTTTTCATTCCATCAATGTGGCTCAATTCTTCGATGTAAAGATTTCTCGTGCCAATGCCATCATCCGGGATCTCCGTCGTCTTGGCATTGTCGAATCTCCGCAATATGGAGTGTATCAGTTTATAAGAAAGTAGAAAGTAAAATCGCTTTGCAAACCGAAATATTGGTAGAACTAATATTTTATTGGAACGAGTTAATATAATTTGAATTATCATAATCGAAATTATATTAACCGCCTACGCAGAACTGCCCACTCCCCTGAGGACTCCTCAGACGAGTGGGCATTCTTCTTTCCGTGTATCAAATTTACCTTTGTGGTCACTCAAATCGCCACCAAGTCATGGATCAAAAATCATCATTTTTCATTTTCTGGGGCTCTGCACACTTTTGCACACCGGCGGGAAGTTCAAATTTTGTCAACCTGCCCAAAATACGCCCTGAAAAGTTTACTTGACGCGATTTTCAAATCAATATATAATTGGGTTAGAAACCAATTATAGAAAAGGATGATTTCCAATGGCGCGCAGATACGACAGCAAAGAAGCAAAACGGCGGATACTGACCGCCTGTGTCCGGCTTTTTCTGGAAAAAGGCTACACGAACACCAAGGTGGCAGAAATTTTAAAGGAAGCAGATGTTTCTGCCGGGTCGTTCCAGAATATTTTCCGCACCAAGGACGGTGTGCTGACCGAGCTGATCGGCATGATGTTCAGCAGGCAGTTCGGCGCGGTAAGGCCGCTGGCGGCAAACGCCCCCTCGCCGGTGTACCTCTACGCGGTGGAAACGGCTTTGCAGCTGGCGATGACCGAGCTGAGCGAGAATCTGCGGGATATCTATGTGGAAGCGTACACCTTCCCCGCCACGGCGGAGATCATCCACCGCAGCACCACGGCCGAGCTGCAGGCGGCGTTCAGCGCGTATCTGCCCGGGTGCGCCGAGTGTGATTTCTACGAGATGGAGCTGGGCACGGCTGGCATGATGCGCGGCTACATGGCACGGCGGTGCGACCCCTACTTTACGATGGAGCGCAAAATACGGCGGTTCCTGAGCATGAGCCTGAGTGCGCTGCAGGTCCCCGCGCAGGAGCGCGAGCAGGTCATCGCTTTTGTGGCGGAGATCGATATGCTTGCCCAGGCGCGGAAGGTGGTAGATGCCGTGCTTGCATCGCTGTCCGTGCAGTTTGATCTGAAAGGATAACAAGGTTTGATGACAAGGAGGGAGTAACATGAAAAAATGGCTGATCTGGTGTTTGACGGTGCTGGCAATGGTGTGCCTGATACCGGGGATCGCGTTAAACGCTAAAGCGGAAAGCTTGTACTGTCGCTACTGTGATAAGTTTACAGACTGTGAGATCCTTGGATACGAAAAATTTGATTCGAGCTTTCATACGCTCCATATAAAATGCAAGAGCTGCAGCAAGGAGAACGACGTTATTGATTCAAAGTATTCGAAGCATACCGACGACGGCAAAACCCCCACCTGTACCACAGGCAAAACCTGTGCCTTATGCGGCGCGGAATACGGCGTTCTCGGTCACGACTGGGGCGCGTGGACGCCTAACTACGCCAGCAACGGCACGCACACCCGCAGATGCAAGCGCTGCAACGCAGAAGAGACTGGAAGCTGCAGCGGCGGCTACGCGACCTGCGACACTCTGGGAATGTGCAATACTTGCGGAGGGAGTTACTACGGCGGTCACGCATGGGGCGAGTGGTCATCCGCCGGCAACGGCACGCACACCCGCAGCTGCACGAACTACTGCCGCGAAGTTGATACTGCAAAGTGTACCGGTGGCAAAGCAACCTGCACCACCAAAGCGGTCTGTAAGGTGTGTGGTGGGGAATACGGCGAAAAAGACTCAAATAACCATGATCTGGTGCAGCACGCAGCAAAAGCCCCCACCTGTACGGAAATCGGCTGGGACGCTTACGACCGCTGCATCCGCTGCGGCTATACCACCCGCAAAGAGCTGCCCGCACAGCATGATTTGAAGCAGCACGCAGCAAAAGCCCCCCACCTGCACGGAAAAGGGCTGGAACGCTTACGAAACCTGCTCCCGTTGTGACTATACCACCTATACAGAGCTGACCGCACTGAACCATGATTTGGTGCAGCATGACGCGCAAGCCGCCACCTGCACGGAAAAGGGCTGGGACGCCTACGAAACCTGCTCCCGCTGTGATTATACCACCTATACAGAGCTGCCCGCACTGAATCATGATCTGGTGCAGCACGAAGCAAAAGCCCCCACCTGTACGGAAAAGGGCTGGAACGCCTACGAAACCTGTTCCCGCTTGGGCTGCAACTATACCACTTATCAAGAAATCCCCGCACTGAAACATGACTTGGTGCATCATGACGCGCAAGCCGCCACCTGTACGGAAATCGGCTGGGATGCTTACGATACCTGTTCCCGCTGCGACCATACCACCTATGCGGAACTGCCCGCACTGAACCATGATTTGGTGCATCACGATGCAAAAGCCCCTACCTGCACGGAAATCGGCTGGAACGCTTACGACACCTGTTCCCGTTGCAACTATACCACCTATGCGGAGCTGCCCGCACTGAACCATGATTATCAGGCTGTTACCGTAGAGCCTACCTGTGAAACAGACGGCTATACTGTTTTTACCTGCTCCCGCTGCAAAGACAGCTACACCGCAGACCCGACCGATAAGCTGGGACACCAGTTCGGTGCATGGTCCCCGAACGGAACCGGCGCTCAGAGCGCCGATTGTCTGCGGCAGGGCTGCGCGCACACCGGCAGCACTGATTGCCGGAAGTTTACTTTCCGCACTGCGGAAGGCGAAACGCTGACCTTCTGCCCCGTGTGCGGGCAGGCAGAAAACGCCGCGCAGCTGGAAAAGATCGACGCCGCAACGGCGTGGACTATCAGCGGCAGTCTTTCTGCGGAGGATGTGACCGCACGGACGAACGGGGAATACCTGAGTGTGGCATTTGAGACTGCCGGCAGCCTGACGCAGCCCACCGGTCGGGTGAGGCTCGCGCTGCCCGCCGGATTGCTGGAAGGCAAAACGCTTGTGCGCATTGCCCCGGACGGCACGCAGACGGAGCTGCCTTTTGAAGCAAAGAACGGCAAACTCATCTTTACGCTGGATTTTGCAAACAGCGAGCTTCCCGTAATGCTCTTCCGCCTGCTCCCCCAGACCGCCGCCCTCTGAGCGCTTTTACAGCGCACAAACGATAGACCGCAAAATGCCCGCCCACCTGTGGGAAACCACGGTGGGCGGGCATTCTTTTATGTTATGGTTATGTGCGTTTTGCCCTCAGCCGCACACGCTGCCATCCGGGGCAAAGAACTGCACGTGCTTTTGCCACTGGGTAGGGCTGATGGTGCGGCGGTAGCAGTCGGTC
>ENA-OPDA01002314-OPDA01002314.1-human-gut-metagenome-genome-assembly--contig:-NODE-2314-length-11169-cov-3.310959_pt1 | contig 11169 bp, 15 predicted proteins | sample MGYA00241253_ERZ501486 | MGnify/ENA primary metagenome ERZ501486 (study PRJEB25962, sample SAMEA2042510) | human gut metagenome | biome: human gut; feature: human-associated habitat; material: faeces... | reverse complement strand
CAAAACTATTATTTAGTTGTTTTAATATTTTGGCTTTTTCCATACATTTTGGACAATATTTTGAATCATCAACAATTATATCACCACAACCAATACATGTTTTTATTCCATCCTGCATCTGTTCTAATCTCGAATCTTTAATGAATTCTTTTATTATTTTTACTGGGATATCGGTAGCTTCGTGAATAACATACATATTAGTTGGTTTATTATTTCTTAAATATTCTTTTATTTTTTTAAAAAGTTTTTGGTCACACTCTTTGCAAAGTCTGGCACCTCTAGTATAGCTAATTATTTTATTACAATATAGACAAGTACAAAATTCCATAATATCACCTTACATAAATTATATCATGAATCATTAAAAAAACAAGACTTATGCAGCCTTATTTTCTTCTGTAACTTTGTCTCTTCTTTCCTTGATTCGTGGTTTACTAACTAAAGTTCTTAAGTAATTTAATTTAGCTCTACGTACTTTACCAACTTTAGCAACTTCGATTCTATCGATGATTGGTGAATGAACTGGGAAAGTTCTTTCTACACCAACTTGGTAAGAAATTTTTCTAACTGTGAAAGTTTCAGCAATTCCTTTACCTTGTCTTGCGATACAAACCCCTTCAAATAATTGGATACGGTATTTATTACCTTCTTTAATTTTTACATAAACTTTTAAAGTGTCTCCAGCTTTGAAAACAGGGATATCAGATTTTAATTGTTTTTTAGTAATTTGATCTACTAATGTTAAATTCATCTCTATTTCTCCTTTTCATTTATAGTCTTGTATGTTCATTCGATTAACCAGCGGAACATATGCAGTCATACTGACCTAGCCTATTATAGCATCTTTTAAAAAGATATCAACTCTTTTTTTTTATTTCACTAAACATTTCTAATGCTTCTTTATCAAATTCATAATTTTCTAATAAATCAGGTCGTTTTAAGTATGTCTTTTTTAACGATTGATATTTACGCCATTTACGAATATTTTCATGATGACCAGAGACCAATACGTCAGGCACTCTATTCCCATCATATTCTATTGGTCTTGTATATTGTGGGTATTCTAATAATCCATCTGCAAATGAATCATCTTCATGGCTTTCTTGACGAATAGCTCCTTCAAGTAATCTTATTACCGCATCACAAGTAACCATACTTCCTAGTTCACCACCAGTTAGTACATAATCACCAATAGACAATTCTAAATCAACATAATCACGAATTCTTTCATCAAATCCTTCATAATGCCCACAAATAATAATAAGATGCTTTTCTAATGAAAGCTTTTGTGCTACTTGATGCTTTAAAGTAATCCCTTGAGGAGACATTAAAATAACAAGTGAATCATCCGTTGTTAATGTTTTTAAGCAATCAATGATTGGTTGACACATCAACACCATTCCCTGTCCTCCTCCATAAGGATAATCATCTACATGTTTATGCTTATCTTTGGAATAATCCCGGATATTTACCGCACTCAGATGAATATATCCATTCTTCAATGCTCTTCCGGTTACACTTGTATGAAGCCCTGCCTCAATCATATCCGGAAACAGGGTTAGTACGTGGAAATTCATTAATCCACCAGACCTTTCAGCATATGAACTAAAATAATCTTCTCTTCCATATCTACATCTAAGATACAGTCCTTAATCGCAGGAAGAAGTACATGTCCTCCATCTGGAGTCTTCACTTCATATACATCGTTCGCACCGGTTTCTATCACATCAATAAGTTCACCAATTGTCACGCCGCTCTCATCAACGATTGTAAGTCCCAGTAAATCTGCAACATAATATTCATCTTCTTCTAAAGGAACTGCATTCTCTCTCGTAACCTTAAGAGGGCATCTCTTATATTTTTCTACATCATTAATATCATCAAGCCCCTCAAACTTTACAAATACAAACTGTTTGAAAAACTTGCAGTACTGTACCTTTTTCTCAATCAGTTCCTTTCCTGTATCAATGAGAACTGTATCTAAGTCAAGAAATCTTTCTTTATCATCTGTCGTAGGAAAAACTTTGACTTCACCCTTCAGTCCATGTGTTCCTGTAATGATACCAACCTGAAATAAATCTTCCATACCTTTGTTATCTCCATTCTGCCGTCACATTTTTCGTTATATAGAAAAAAATGTTACCTGCTCAAACGTTTACAGGTAACATTTCAAATGCCTATTACTGTGCGATATCAACTATCACTTTTTTATCATCACGGGAAGCTGCTGCCTTGACAACAGTGCGGATTGCCTTAGCAATACGTCCCTGCTTGCCGATTACTTTGCCCATATCATCTGGTGCAACATGTAATTCTAAGATAATGGAGTTCTCTGTCTCCTTCTCTGTGACAACAATTTCATCCGGATGATCAACAAGAGAAACTGCTATAACTTTTACTAACTCTTTCATTATATTAGCCTCCAGTTATTATTTCTCAATACCGGCATTCTTTAATAATCTTGCAACTGTATCTGTAGGCTGAGCTCCTTTAGAAAGCCAGTCTTTTGCTGCTTCTTCATCGATTTTAACTACGCATGGTTCCTGGTTAGGATCGTATAAACCGATTTCATCGATGTTTCTACCATCTCTTGGAGATCTTGCATCTGCAACTACAATTCTATAGATAGGATTTCTCTTTTTACCCATTCTTTTTAATCTCATTTTTACTGCCATGTGATTCACCTCTTTCATAATATTTGTATATAAATTAATTCATCTATATTGGAACCGGTACCCCGGATACCATCGTTCATCAAAGCTTTTTAAAACGGAAGCTTCATTCCGCCAAGATTGAATCCGCCTTTTCTGCGGCCGCCCTTGCCCATCATTCCATTCATCTGCTTCATCATCTTACGCGACTGTTCAAACTGCTTACAAAGCTTATTCACATCCTGAAGCTTTACACCTGCTCCATTCGCAATTCGCTTCTTTCTGGAAGGATTCAAAATATTAGGGTTTGCTCTCTCTTCCGGTGTCATGGAATAAATAATCGCCTCAATGCTGTCCATCGCACTATCATCGATATCCACATTTTTAAGCTGACTTCCTACACCTGGAATCATGGAAAGCAGGTCTGTAAGACCGCCCATCTTCTTAATCTGCTGCATCTGGGAAAGGAAATCGTCAAAGCCAAACTCCGCCTTGCGAAGCTTCTGTTCTAACTTTCTTGCTTCTTCCTCATCCACTGCATTCTCCGCCTTCTCGATAAGAGTAAATACATCTCCCATTCCAAGAATTCGGCTTGTCATACGGTCTGGGTAAAACTGCTGTAAATCTTCAAGTTTCTCACCCATACCTACATATAATATCGGCTTACCTGTTACTGCGCGGATAGAAAGTGCCGCACCACCTCTGGTATCACCGTCAAGCTTGGTTAAGATGACGCCGTCGATGCCAACCTTTTCTTCGAAAGTTTTGGCTACATTGACCGCATCCTGTCCAGTCATAGCATCTACAACTAAAACTGTCTGCGTTACATCGACATTCGCCTTTATATTCTGCAGCTCTTCCATCATAGATTCATCTACATGAAGACGTCCTGCAGTATCCAAAATAACAATATTGTTGTCATTCTCTTTGGCATGTTCAATAGAAGCTTTAGCAATATCTACAGGATTCTGCTTATCTCCCATAGTGAACACAGGAACTCCCTGTTTCGCACCATTCACTTCCAACTGCTTGATTGCTGCCGGACGATATACGTCACAGGCAACTAATAAAGGTTTCTTACCCTTTTTCTTGAGCTGTCCGGCAATCTTGGCACAGGTTGTTGTCTTACCAGCACCCTGAAGACCTGCCATCAGGAAAACAGTAATCTCATTCCCCTGCTTAATCACCAGCTCTGTCATCTCGGAACCCATCAGGGATTCCATCTCTTCTTTTACAATCTTTATTACCATCTGACCTGGATTTAAACCAGTCAGAACATCCTGTCCTATCGCTCTGTCCGTTACTGTCTTGACAAAGGACTTAACTACACGGAAGTTAACATCCGCTTCCAGCAGGGCTCTCTTTACCTCTTTCATCGCTTCCTTTACGTCAGCTTCTGTCAGACGGCCCTTGCTTCTCAAATTCTTAAAGACATTCTGTAATTTATCAGTAAGGCTCTCAAATGCCATAACAAAATCTCCCTGTTCTTAATACTCTTCCAGTATGTTGCTGGACAGTTCTGCAATCTGTGCAATCTTCTCTCGGACAATGGACTTATCATCACATTCCGCAATCTCTTCTGCACAGGTATGAATGGAAGCTACTGTCTTCTTTACTTTCTGAAAATGTTCTACAAGATGAAGGCGATTCTCGTAATCGGTAAGAATCTTCTCACATCTTTTAATCAAATCATATGCTCCCTGTCGGCTGATGCCTCGAAGAACTGCAATCTCTGTTGGAGACAAATCATTCTGAATATACTCTCCATATACCTCTTTCTGGTGCTGCGTGAGCAGTTCACCATAAAAATCAAAAAGTAATGACTTCTCTACTATTCTATCCAATAGTCTCTCACCTCATGTCGTGTAAAGTAGTTTTGCTTTACAGTTGGCTATTATATACGACACAAATATTTTTGTCAAGTACTTTTCCTTGCTTTTTTGTGAATTTCTGATTTCCTGCAAACCAATGGACAAAGCACTGACGAAACTCGAATCTCAATATGCCCTATTTGAGACTTTAGTCACGGCGCGTTGAATGCCCGCTTAAAATGCTCGCGGCCAACTTTTACTCCAGCAGTCACTGTCAGAAGCATCGAAAGCCAATACCTCCTATTTGTGGTCTCGAAGCAAGTGTTGGGTGCGAGTGCTTTAAGTGAGCATCCAACATGCCGCGACTAAAGTCACAAATAGGAAGTATTGGCTTTCAATGGTTCGTCAGCTTTGCCTGCGCGGCAAATTAGAAATTCTCAGCCTTAATCTGGAAGTAAGCCTGTGGATGATCACATACAGGACATACATCCGGAGCTTTCTTTCCGATGCAGATATGGCCACAGTTAGCACACTGCCAAATGGTATCTCCATCTCTTGAGAATACGATTTCTTTCTTTACGTTATCAAGAAGTTTTAAATATCTTGCTTCATGCTCTTTTTCGATTGCCCCTACGCCTTCAAACTTCTCTGCAATGTCATCAAATCCTTCTTCTCTTGCTTCTTTTGCAAAAGTTGCGTACATATCTGTCCACTCATAGTTCTCACCGTCTGCTGCTGCCTGAAGGTTCTCAATCGTAGAACGGATAGCTCCTCCTTCAAGAAGTTTGAACCACATCTTTGCATGTTCTTTTTCGTTGTTGGCTGTCTCTTCAAAAATGCTTGCAATCTGAACATAGCCTTCTTTTTTTGCCTTACTTGCAAAGTATGTGTATTTATTCCTTGCCTGAGATTCTCCTGCAAAAGCTGTCATTAAGTTCTGTTCTGTTTTTGTTCCTTTTAATTCTGGCATAATTAACCCCTTTCTTCTATACAATAGTATCCATGTATAAGTAATTACCCTTTGTTACCATTTTGTAATAATAGTAATTGTTATTGTTTATATGATAACTTATTAATAAATAATTGTCAAGAAGATTTTTAAAAATATCATTCATTTTTTTATTTTTCATCTTTATCCTTTACAATACGGTAAATAAACATATAGGCATAAATTAATAACGGCAGTCCTAACATCACAAAAAGAGATGCCATAAAATATGGACTCCCCGTAACCGCACAATATAATGTAACAAAAACCATTGCTATTAGAAAAATCACCAGCAGTAACGCCAGTATTCGTTTTATCTTTTTCATTTTTCTTCTCGTTCTTCTTTCTTTTTTACTTTTTTCTTTCTCTTCTATTCTTCCCGTTCTCTTAAATGTTTCAGATGCGCTTTTATTTTCTTTTCGTATCCATTCTCTGTTGGAACATAAAATCTTTCTTCTTTCAGTTCATCTGGAAGATACTGCTGTTTTACATAATGTTCCGGGTAGTCATGAGCATATTTATACCCAATACCATGTCCTAATTTTTTGGCTCCTCCATAATGAGCATCTCTTAAATACGGCGGAACCTGACCTGTATTCTGACTTCTTACCATCTCTAAAGCTTTATCTACGGCCATAATACACGCATTGCTTTTCGGTGCACTGGCAACATAAGCTGCTGCCTGTGATAATAAAATTCTTGCTTCTGGCATTCCGATTCGTTCTACGCCCTGCGAAGCTGCCACCGCAACAACTAAGGCCTGCGGGTCTGCATTCCCTACGTCTTCAGAAGCACATATCATAATTCTCCTTGCGATAAACTTCGGGTCTTCTCCTGCATCAAGCATCCTGGCAAGATAAAAAACTGCTGCATCCGGATCTGTCCCACGCATACTTTTAATAAAAGCAGAGATATTATCATAATGATTATCCCCATCTCTGTCATAATTAACCGACTTTCGCTGAATACACTCTTCTGCTACAGACAAATCAATAACTAGTTGTCCTTTATCATCCGGCTCTGTGGTGAGCACACCAAGTTCTACAGCATTTAAGGCTCTTCTGGCATCTCCGCTGGCCATCTCGGCAATAAACCTTGCCGCTTCTTCGGTAATCACAGCTCCATATGCACCCATACCTCTTTCATTATCTTCTACCGCCGTCTTTACCAGGCGATAAATATCGCTCTCTGCCAGCGGCTCCAGATGAAAAATCTGAGACCTCGAAAGAAGCGCACTATTTACTTCAAAATACGGATTTTCCGTTGTCGCACCAATCAAAATCACTGTACCATCTTCCACAAATGGTAAAAGATAATCCTGCTGTGCCTTATTAAACCGATGTATCTCATCAATAAATAATATGGTTTTCTTTCCATACATCCCAAAGGCATCTTTTGCCTGTGACACCGCCTGTTCCATATCTTTCTTTCCAGAGGTAGTTGCGTTCATCTGCACGAAATTAGCACTCGTTGTATTTGCAATAACTTTCGCCAGTGTGGTCTTTCCCGTTCCAGGAGGACCATAAAAAATCAACGAACTTATCTTATCCGCCTTAATCGCTCGGTACAATAGCTTATCCTTTCCTATAATATGCTGCTGCCCTACAACCTCATCAAGATTCTTCGGACGCATTCTCACGGCAAGCGGAGATTCCTCCTTTTTCCTTTGCATACTCATATACTCAAATAAATCCATCTTTTGCCTCATTCCATTTCTTTCTCTTATAAAAATGTATTATATCATCGCTACATACATGGCGTAAATAATTGCCTGATAATTATTGTACTATTTTACAAAAGCACTTTGTTATACTTTAAATATCTCTAGGAATATCCCTTACATTCAATTTCCGTATAATCGCGTAACCGTCTTCTAAATCCACTTCACTGTAACATCCCTGATCAAACACAAAATTCCAGTAACCTTCTGGTGGGAGTTTCAACATTGCTGCCAGCAAATGACCCAATGTTCCTTTATGTGCGGTAATCAGCATCTTTTCCGACTTATTCTCTTCCCCAGATGGAATATCTTTAAGAAAAGCTTCTACTCTTCTTCTTACATCAAGAAAGCTTTCCCCTTCTGGAATCCGATATGTAGAAAATTCTTTATTCCATTGTTCTAATTCCTGCGGATATTTTCCTTTAAGTTGCTTATAAGTAAGACCTTCAAAAATACCAAAATCCTGTTCCATCAGACGGCTGTCCCCGAAAATTTGCTGTTTTCTTTCTTCTATTATAATCTGTGCCGTATTATAGGCACGCACCAGGGGGCTTGCTACCACATAATCAAAAGAAACCTCTTTAAAAATATGCTGTAGATATTTTGCCTGCTCTATTCCCCTTACAGAAAGAACCGCATCTGTCTTTCCATAATAGCAGCCTTTTTCATTCAGCGCTGTCTCTCCATGCCTGACTAAATAAAGTTTCATTTTGCTTCCTCAATTCTATATTTCTATCTATTCACAACGTATATTATGCCTGTCACATCGTGCGTATATAAATGTAATGGCTTTTTAACACTTCTATTCATAACATATGTTCCACTATCTGCAAAAACTGTTTTTCATCAACATACCTATACACTATAACCCACAGCATCAACATGTTATCAATATATGCACATTTATTAATGCATACTATTATTATACGAAAAAAGCCGCTGCAAATCAATTCCTGCAGCGGCCGTGTCTTCTGTATCTTATCCCTGTAACTTCACTACATTCGAAGCCTGCGGGCCTTTCTCTCCCTGAACAATGTCAAACTCTACTTCATTCCCTTCTTCTAACGACTTAAAGCCCGGCATATTCAGTCCTGTATAATGTACAAAGATATCTTTGCCACTCTCATCCTGTATAAAGCCATACCCCTTCTGATTGTTAAACCACTTCACTGTTCCCTTAAACATCGGAATACCTCCATAATTAAAAATTCCTGCTTTCTTTCTCTCAGGACATCTCCATTTTAGCACAGCACTATATGCAAGTCAATATATTTTCTGATAATTATATATTTTAGACATTATTTTCTGATTTTTTATCCTATTTTGCAATTTTCGACTACATTTCACTTACGACCCCCTATTTTATAATTTCCGATTACGACTATCCCCATAACTTTCTTCACTTTTATAGCTTTGCATTGCTATCATCTTCACAATCAGCTCCACAATGCCTATATTCATACAAGAGCCGACTCATTCGCTTTATTTTACGATCAAACAGCCCCAGACGATACAGACTCAAGATAATCACACCTGCCAGCAGCGCGAGAATCATCCCCTTCATCCCATTCAACTTATAGCCAGTATAAATCAACACTAACGTTGCCATAGAATCAAGTCCCATGCTATCCGCTATCATCTTTGGCTGTAAAAACTGACGTGCTACCAGACAAACCACATAAAGGATAATAAGAAACATTGCCTGGCGATAATCCCTCTGTACAAAGCAGAACAACGTCCACGGAATCAATATCGTACCTGTTCCAAGAATAGGTAGCAAATCAACAAACGAAATTACTAAAGCAAGCAGTAATGCATACGGATTACCCATCAGGAAAAATCCTGCCAGCAAAATCACAAACACAATGCACATAATCTTAAACTGAGCAAGGAGAAATCCACCCAATGCTGCAATTACTTTATCTTTAATATCGCGAACTGTAGGCTTCAAGTCTTCTGGAACAATTCTCCAGAATCCTTCCGTAAGCCGCTCTCTATCTGCAATGAAAAAGTATGCAGAAATAATCATAACAACAGTTCCAATAAAACCATTCGTCAAATCCGCTGCAGCAGACCCCATCATCTCAACTCCCTTTGGAGCAAACTTATTAATAATTCCACCCATCTGGCTTAAAAAATCTGTAAAGAATCCCTGTATCTGCTTTCCAAAATCAGAAGAAATCGGCGAAACAATATTGGTAAGGCTATCTCCAAAAGACTTAATCGTTCTCTGCACATAAACATAGTATTCTGGCGCTCCTGAAAATAATCCCATCAGCTCCCGTCCAAGCTTTGTCACTGCCAGATAACCGATTCCCGCCAGTGCCAGCAAAACAAGTACAATGATTACCGCTGAAGACCATTTTTTGTTCAGCTTAATATGTTTCTCTAAAAAATTACACAGCGGTGTTGCCAGTAATGCCAGTATCCAGCTCGCTACAAAAGGCCAGAAAAATCCCATTAACTTTGGAATTCCTATAATCAACAGCACAGCTATGCCAAAAAATATAACTGTTTCCATAATTATATTAAATAATATCTTCCACTTTTTCATTCCAGACACCCGCTCTCTAGTAAAATATATAAATATAAGTATAGCACAGCCTTATGTATTTTCAATGAATTATACCTTTAAACAATTTCACGTTCTTTTCCCCTCGGAACAATCACACTTTGGGAGTATCTTTCATTTTTCCTCCACCGGAGCAGTTATACTTTTTAGACCATCTTTCATTTTTTCTTCACTAGAGCGTGTTCGAAAAATACTTTCAGACTATCTTTCGTTCCTTTCCTACCGGAACAATCTGATTTTTTCTTCTATTATAGTAATATACCGAATCCGATAAAATATCCCCCAGCGCAACAACAGTATTATTTGCATCTGACACCATTGTAAAAAGCGCAGACGGATCATCAATCTTATTCGACGGCACTAAGATTACCTCATGTATACTGCTTGGCAGAATATAAAAATCCGTTTTCTTTTCGAGGGCGAAAGACTCTAAAACATTATCATATAAAAGAACAGATGCCCCATTCACTTCCTGTTCATTCGTCATAATATACATCGGAATCGCAGACTCACCCAGCGAAATAGGAATCCCCGCCTGTGCTATCATTTCATCCATATCAATCATATGTACAGGAAATAGCCTTGGTGTATTCTCTCTTGCCGCCAGTAAGAGTTCATTCATTGAAATACCCCAGACCTGAAGTTCCTGATTCGTAACCAAAGCCGTGGAAATCCCGATATCATCGCTATGCGCCACCCACCGAAAAGTCAGTGCCAGATCATATAAGCGCAAATGAGGGCAATCCTCTAATATCTCCTTATTCTTCTCATAATTCACCAGACGGTATACAATTCTGTCTCTCACATACTCAAACTTCTCCAAATTAAAATGATAATCCTCCACCCTGGATATCTTCCACTCATATTCTTCCCGGATTCTTGTGATAATCTCCTCTAATGCTTCTCCCTTTAAATAATAAGAATAATATTCATCCAGATAAATCGTCGGAGAAATCTGTTCTTCCTCCCGCCTGATATACAGCCCACACAACTCAATTCCATTATTCTTCCTCACCACAGCCATCTCTATATCTGCATCTTCTCTCCATCCCTTCAAAACATTCTCCTTTATGTATGACTGAAATGCCTCAAATGTCATATTCTTTTCTCCTTTTCCATAATATTCTTTAATTTATTTATTATGTAAATAATTGTAGCACATGTTGTAATATTTTTCCAGTCTTTTTTTGTTTTATTTTTACAAAATAAGTATTTTTTTCTTTTCTCATTAGATATCTTCTCTATATCTCTGCCCGAAAATACTCAATCACATTTCATTCACTCCAAATCCCCATATGCCCAATATCTAAAGATTTTTTTCTTTACCAAACAAAATAAAACAAATTTACATACTCAAACTACCAACTTCTACACTAGAGCGTGTTTGAAAAATAAAAGTTGCACAAAACATATATTCCCACGCCCTT
>ENA-OPDA01002310-OPDA01002310.1-human-gut-metagenome-genome-assembly--contig:-NODE-2310-length-11178-cov-1.923582_pt1 | contig 11178 bp, 13 predicted proteins | sample MGYA00241253_ERZ501486 | MGnify/ENA primary metagenome ERZ501486 (study PRJEB25962, sample SAMEA2042510) | human gut metagenome | biome: human gut; feature: human-associated habitat; material: faeces... | reverse complement strand
GGAAAGGTGAAGTGCAGTCTGCAAATTATAAAAAGCAGTTGATGCGATTAAATAAGATATATGCTAAGATATCTCATCAGCGAAACGATGCATTGCAGAAATTATCTACTGAGATAGCCAATCGGTATGATATTGTCTGCGTGGAAACGCTGGATTTAACAGGTATTGCAAATCGTAAGAGACATCTTGGCAAAGCAACGCTTGACAATGGATGGGGAAATTTTCTGTTTATGTTAGAATATAAACAGAAATATCGAGGTCATCTGCTGGTAAAGATAAACAAATGGTTTCCATCATCCCAGCTTTGTCATTGTTGTCATGCAAAGAATCCACTTGTAAAGAATCTTAGTATTCGAACATGGACATGTCCAAATTGTTCTGTTGTACATGACAGAGATGTCAATGCAGCTATCAATATCTTAGATGAAGGATTACGTCTTGTAAATGCTGGATTCATAGCATAATTATTTTGATATACATATCAAAATATGTACGGCAGGGCTTGCCGGAATTTAAGCCTTTGGAGAAAGTATAAGACGAATATTGATACCTTGTTATTGATATTTGCATTTTTCAATGAAGAAGGAAGCTCTGATATTCAATATCGGAGTAGGTCACCCAATCAACTTTGTAGCCTTCGGCTTCAAATTGAGTTTGAGCAGCTTCGAGACATCCATCGGTGTCCCAATCATCAGCTTCTTTTTTGTAATTGTCAATAGCGGCTTTGACTCTATCAATGGTTTCGACCTTTATGTCGTCCTTGCCAGACACTTTTGCAATTGTTGTGATGTCTGTGCCGCATCCGTCAGTGTCTTTTTCTGTAAATCTAATAAACTGTTCTGTCATGTTATTGTACCTTCCTTTTGCTTAAAATGTAATATGTGTTCACGAGTATATTAACATAGTTTGTTAATGAACTACAGTTGACAGGGAATTATTATAAAATATATTCTCCTGTCTTTAATGATTGTGGTATTAACTGTACATAGTCTGGATGACTTACAAATTTCACATATTTCAATATGTGTTTCTCTGCATTGTCAAGTTCCTTTTCGCTCATTTTGTTGGCGTCTTTTAACCCAAGTTTGAATGCTTTTGAGACATTATTTACAGCATCCTCTATGGGATAGTATTTTTTGCTCATAATATTTTTCCTTCATTCTTCTAAAATTACCATACAATTAAAGGTTTGTTTGCCTTTTCACACAAATTGCAGCGATTTCCCATAATACCAACGCTGTTCTGCTCATCAGCAGTTATGATTGCTGTCATAAGATGGTTATTAATGAATTTCTTGAATTCATCAATATTCATGCCCTTAAATTCTTCAGATTTGAAACAGTAGCCTACATTTCCGAAGAAATCGTATGCTTTTCCAGTTTCACTCTCTCCATATCCCGGATTTATTCCATCGCCACCTACATATAAATCAGTAGATAATCTATAATCATTTTCATCTTCTTCTCGCACAATTAGGTCAAAGCATAATTCACCACTTCTTACGTTCGCTATGAAATCGAAATTTCCTTTTGCTTCTTTGCCCTTTTTAACAGCTTTTAGCCATCTTCCTATTTCTTTGTCGTCTCTCTTGTTATTCCATGTCCATTCCATGATTATTCCTCCAGTCTTTAGATTAAATTATTATTTTCGTTCGTCTTGACATTCATAAGAGAATTTTGTTTTTCAGCCATTGAAAGCATTTCCTCTTTCGATGCTGATTTGTACAAACTTTTAAGTTTTGTATAGAAAACATCGATGTCCCAGTCCAGTTGTTTTTCAAACCTGACTACATCGTGAAACATTTCCATCTTTTCTTTTAATTCTTTTGTAGTTCTGATGGAATCTTCTGTATATGGTATTTCTATATAAGCGTATGGGTTTTTCGTATTATTTGGTACACCTTTGTATTTCAGTTCAAATAGCAGTTTGTAACCGCCCTGAAATCTGAAATAGATTTCTTCACAATTACGTGGATTGTCTGAGCTGATGATAATATCGTTATATGAGATGCTATTATGGTTTTCGATGGTTAGTTGCCATATCATGCGACGTATTTCTGCCGGAAAATATGTTTTCAGTTTGTCATAAATACTCTGCATTATTTTTGTCTCGTACTCAATAAATGCATGTCTTTTCTGTAGAAAAGATTTGTTAGCTGTGTTACTTAGCACTTGTAAATTATAGAATAAATTCATGTGATAGTCCTTTCTGTTTATTTTATGTATGTGAGATTATAAGTTGTGAATGCGCCCGTATGTGTATTATTTGTATGATGTAAAGATGTATGTTATAATAAAATCAAGAAACTAGATATTATTTTGAATTTGAGATGGGAAGTGTAAGTATTTTATTATATTTGTGTGGGTTTGTTGTTATAAATATTTTGTTTTTGGTGCTATTATTAATCTTTTACAGGTTGGGTTATAAATTTTATAGAAGTTTGTTTGCGCGGAAGCGAATACAGTGTGCGATTGTAATGTCATCGACCGGAGATGTAATTCCTGATTTTAAAGATGACGAATCAGAACCTCAGTGGCAGTATCTTGTATATGAATACGAAGTAAACGGTGTCAAGCATCTGCAGTATTCCAGATGTAAATTTTTAAATGCAGACAAGTATGTAAATTGTCGCACGGTCGTGTATCATGATAAGCGTGCGAAGTATGATTATCTTTACATAGATGTGTTGCGTATACATAAAGTGGCACAAAGATTATTGCGTTATTTTAGTGCTATGTGCGTTTATATTGACGGACTGTATGTTGTTATAATGTTGTTGCATTTGGTATAATATTTGTTAAAATAAGCATGAATAAGAATTGTGAGGTGATTGATATGAGTTTAGGTGGTACTGTAGTAAAGACAGCAGGGAAGGCTGCTGTAGCAGGTACAAAGACGTTAGCGAAAGGTACTGGAAAAGCTGTAAAAGGTACAGCAAATGCATTTGGCAATGGTATTTCTAAGTTAGTAGAAAATAGTAAGGCAAATAAGACGAAGAATGATGCACGTGTGAAGAAGGCTGAGAGTATGCTGTCCCGTGTTGTGAAAGAAGTCGATACAACAGAGAAATCAAATGGCATGAGCTATTGAGAATAAAAAGCCCTCCCCAAGTGTGATTGGAGAGGACTTTTGTTTTATATGGCGTATGCTTTACGCAATTCAACGATATCAGCTTCTGTGAAGTCAAGATTGGCATCATAGGCTTTTAATTCGTTGTCGTTGCATTTTTCTGAAAGAAGAATGCCGAAAAGCACTTTGTTTGAACTGCGGAGTAATTTGTTTATCTTTTCATCCAGTTCATTATCATTACGAACCATGGCACGTATGGACAAATCACCAAGCATCTGAGACATGCAAATGGCTTTTATGGCAAGACGGTTTTCGTCATCAGACATCTGTTCGGAACCGAGTACACGCATAGGCTTTGCCTGTTTTACGGTTGATACAACATTTTCTGTTTCTACGGATTCTACGATGTAATAGCTATAACATTCGATGTTGTCTTCATCACCAGAAACAACATAATCGTTTCCGCAATAGAAATCCCAATCGTTGCCGTCCGGTGATATGCATAAGAATTTTACGGATTTTGTATTGTATTCGAATAATTTGTCCAGACGACCATTCTGTGTAAAATTGTCGTAGCCGTTGTCGAAGACCCATATCTCATCAGCTATAAGTAGCTGGAAAAATTCCATTTTTTTCACATCATCTGGATTTACGGGACTATTTTTAGGACCGTAGAAATTCAGATTTTCATGCAATACGTTTGGAAATAATTTGTCAAACTTATCGCTGATAGGATATTTTTCCACCATGGATTTCATAAATTTATCGACGGATTTTGCCTGTTCTTTAGACAAATTATCCGCATAGATTGCTACGTTTTTGACTTCGTTTCCTAATCTGGCTAATACGTCTTTCTTTTCTACAAATGCTTTCATTTTTCTACCTCATTTTCTGTTTATTGTTTACTTGTGTGTTGTGTGCGTTTCATATGACCATAATGACCACTCCTTTCTTGCATATCATTTTAACTTTCTAAGGTGTTTTTCCATACAATTTTCCGGGAATGTGTGAAAATAAATTTGTATGGATTGTCGTTCATTCCCCCTATTATTTAAAAGAGAAAAGTGAACTGTTTTGACGAAACATTTTATAGAAATTTATTTCGTGTTTCTTATCCCTTCACTATCCCTTGGACATGAAATTGCAAAATTGGCGGGGATTTTTTGAAAAAAATTCAAATATTTTAAAAAAAAAAGACGCACCGCTGTTCGTGCATAGCGATACGTCAACGAGGACAATCAGGCATCTAATAATACTTGATTGTGATGAAACATCATGATGGCGCCCGACGGCGTGTATTGTGTTTATGTAGGTGCGTTGCCATAGGGTGGAAAAATGACGAAAGATGTGGTATAGTAAACATATATGAGAGTAAACAGAAAGTGAGGTTGTTGAATATGCCAATTCCAAAATATGATTTACCAAGATATAAATTGACAGAAAATGATAGGATGGATAATGTGACGCGTCAATTATATAAACTAGGTTATAACGTTGAGGATGCAAAAACTGCAATTTGGGTTATCGAAAAATTTCACATAGACAAATCACAATTTGATTTTCCTTATGGTTCATTTGAAGAAGCAAAGAAACATATTTTAGCAGGTGAATTTGATTACAGTGAAGAATCATTTAGCTCAAGTGAAGAAGAAATAGAAGCCTTGCATAAAGAAGTAGAAGAAGGCAAGTTATGGGTAACATATTAGGTTTAAAAAGAGGTAATGCTGTTCGAAATATTAATGATTTAGGATATCAATTATTTAAAACATCTGGTTTGAAATTTATAAAAAATAAACGGATGTCTATTTGGCGTGCAGGAACATATCGTGATGATAATGGATATGCAACTAAGGTTGAAATTGGTACAAATGAAATGGAAAATATAAGAGATGATAAATTTCGTTTGATAAAAGATAATATAAATGTTCCTGATGAAATGTTTGTTCAGGTGGTGTTAAATATGTATCATGAAAAATCACATTGTCATCAGAAAAATGAATTATTTAGACAATTTCATTTTAATTCACAAGAAGAATATAATCAATTAGTGCAAGAAATTGCATGTAATGCAAGTCATGAATATTATAATGGTTGTAGTAATTATAGGTTTAACGCAAGTGAAATTCGTGCTGAAAGAGATGGAATTGTCGGTGCATATAAATATTTATGTGACAAGTTTCCTAATATTGACAAGAAAGAACATGAACATATCGTTTTAAATATTGTAAATAATAAGATGATGAATTTATCTTATTTTGTTAAACAGTCAAAACCATTTACATCATTACATGAAGTGGAAGATGCTTTTGATGATGCTTATGATAATTCGTTTACGAAAAAACGTAAGTTTATAATGGAGCGGGAACCGAAAGACCCTGTTAAGATATTCATGAATGACCATGAAGATGCAAAGGAAATGTATTGTACAGAGTCCATAGCCACAGAGCAGGATAAATACATTGCTGCAATTGCTTTGAAATTGCATCCTGAATGGTTGGAGTCATATCCGGCGTTGCAAGATATGGATTTGTCTTATGAGAATGTGATAGCAAAGCCATACAGAGAAAGGGAAGAACTTAAGAACCATGCTCTTCACGTAAAGGAAGAAAAGATAAATGAAATTTTAGATTTCACAGTTAAGCCTGTAAAAGTTTCTGTGCAAAAACGTTGTGATGAAACGGAGTTAAGTAATTTATCTCGATTAGAACGACTGGAAAGACTGGAAAAGAAGGTTAGTCATCTGATGCCAGATGAGACGTCTACAAATGGTGTTGATGATGAATACGAAAATTATTGAAAGAAAAAGACCACTCGTAAGGGCGGTCTTTTAGTGTTTTTCATGCAATAACATATTATATATTTGTTGAATCGTGAGTTTTGCACTGTGGTATCGTATACACTCGTTTATATCTAACGATGTGTCGTTTGATAATTTATCAAGTTGTTGTATGACATCCTGAATCGTAATGGATTCGATATGTTCACGACCTAATAAATAATCAGCATTAACGTGCAATTCGTTTGCAATTTTGATTATCGTGTTTACGTTTGGTGAGCGCTGTCCATTGCAGTATCGTCCAATCGATACTTCTGTTAAGCCTGTTCGGTTCGCTAGTTCTCTTTGCGTTATATTCTGTTTTTGGAGTTCTTGGTTTAAAATTTCATTGAATGTCAATGATAGGTCTCCTTTCTGTTAGATTTGTTATGACATTTTGTTAATTCGTTCATTCCATTTCGTGGCGTATTCGCCGATATAACCTGTTGTTTCGTTGGCATCGCCTGCTCCAATTACGAATGGCTGATTGATGTCATCTAAAATACAGGATTTTTCCTGATGAATGTCATAATCTTCGTGCATGTAATACTGTTCTGCGACTTGGCGTTTATGTTTATTGACATATACATGTCTGTAAAATACCATTTTACGTCCACAGAACGGACATGGCTTAAGTTTATCGCCTAAATTTAGTATTTGTGTTTCTGACATGGTTTCTTGTTTCCTTTCATAGTGTTGATAAAATTGCCAATGTTGCATAGCAACACTGGCATTTGTATTTATAGGATTCTGTCAATATCAACGATATTGTCTGGTACAACGTCTGTATAATAATCATTGATATTTTTTCTATCAAGATAGTTTTCATACATATTGCATGTGAAATATAAGACAGGATTGTCTTTGTTTGGACTGACAAGGTTATCGACTTTCCAATTATGCTGTTTGAATGCTTGAATAGCAGTCATGTCAAATCCGGCTTTGTCCATTTCTTCGATAATAGCATCAGTGCAGTTTAACGCGTGCTGTTCGCGTCTAATGTCACTACATGAAAAACAGAGTGAATTGTACGTATTATTGCAGTTGAATTTGAACATTTCTTCAGCAAAGTTCTCAATATTATCTTTTGTAATCAGTATAGTTTTCATCATCATAATCCTCCGTGTTGTAAATATATTATTCTTATACAAAAGCACCCGTTAATAATCCGTGCCCGGATTATTTTTTTTTTGTATAGAATAATACTAACCGAATGTAAATGATGGGCAGTTTACAAGTATAACATAATCCGCCACCTTGTATGTAATTGTAAAGAATTAAAATGTCGTTTGAAAGTGCAACCCTTATAATTAACAAAACCAGACAGACTATAAATATTTTTATAAATATATCATTATTTTTTGTGCATATTCTGTGTGAAAAATGTGCCATGAATTTTACACATATATCATGCGTGATTTTTATGCATATATCAGTATTATTTTGGTGTATAATTTGTGGCAAAATTTACACAAAAATTGTCCTATAAATATACCATAAATTACCCTTATAAGTCCCAGCATTTGTCTCATGATTTGCTCGTATTAACTATGTGATGTCGTTATTATACGACATAATGTAAAAGCCAAAATGATTTTCTTATAAATCATTTTTGCAATGCTTGACAATTTCAAAACAGGTAATATAGTTCAACAAAATGATATAAACATATCATTTTGTTGTGTAAATCGTCAGCAAAAGTTGTCACCATTTCTGGTGACAAAGTGGTGACACTTTGTTGGAAAAATGGTGACAAATCATGAAATTGAGACAAAAACAGAGTCTGTCACCAGAAAATGGTGACACGTGCAAAGCTTGATAAATTAAGGGTTTGGCGTAATTCATCCTACAGTTTGTCGTCATGGTGTCACCATTGTCACCAGTGTCACCACTTTTTGGTGACACTTCTGAAAATAATTTTCAAAAAATTATGCAATATAGCGAAAATTGTGACGAATTACACGCAGTTATTAGAACAAATTCACAAGGGCATTTTTAGGGTAAAAAACGCCACATATTTGCCCAAACCACTTTTGGAGCATTTTGTGGTATAAAAATGCCCAATATTTGACCTAAAAATGTGTTCAAAACGGGCGAAAATTTGTCACGAAAAACTGCGAAAAAAGAACAGACGTTCGACGATTTTGGCTGATTTTTCAAAAATCTCGAAAAAAAATGGTGACAGCGGTGACAAAATGGTGACAGCTGTGACAGGCATTTTTAACAGGGATAAAATACCTGAAAACTCAGTGTTTACGCGGGTTTGCGGTACTTTGATGAATATTGTTGAAAACAATACATGAAATAGGGGTGTCACCAATGTCACCAAAATGACTTAAAAATGGTGACAGCTGGAAGCCAGTATTTACAAGGGTTTGAGGGTATTTGTCACCAATGTCACCACTTTTTATATATAAAACTCTTAGATATTATATAATATATACGTTAATCTTTACCCGTAAATATTCATGTAAAATGAATAATATATATTATTCAATACTAAAAAGAATCTTAAAAAGGTTTTTGGCGAAAAATGGTGACAGTGGTGACAGAACATTAGTTCGAATATTTTTAATTGTTTTAATTTTGAGGTGTATCATCACTCTTCTTCTTATTGTAAATTTTTAGGGGTAATCTGATGTTTGTTTTTGATAGATATTTTGGGTTTATTATCTGTGTTAAATTGTCTGACAATTTCCATGAAGTAATATGTTCTTTTGTTTTCCGTTCTCTATTCTCTCACGTAAAAAAGAACATCGCCGTTTATGGCAATGTCCTTTTAATATGCATATTGTTATCGGGTTCACGAAAGTCTTTCTTTCACTCTCACACCCGTCACACCAATGTATTCTTTGTAAGTTTTGTATATTGTGTCATTTATGTTTTAAAGTTTTAGTTATGTTTGATTTAAGGTTGATTTATGCTTATTAATGTGGTATAATCTATGTAGAATGATATATTGTTATTAGAAAGGCGATTTTTATGAATAAATTATTAGAGCTTACATTCGAGTCAAGAGGTTATACGAATGAGTTTTTAGATGATATTATGACGTGCAATCATAAAATTCCCCGTGATATCCCACTTTTGTGTACAAAGTTAAAGGAATTTCATTTGAGTCAGAAACGTATTGTATTGTTGACTGATTTTGATTTAGATGGTATTTGTTCCGGTGTTATTGGCTATGGTGGTCTTACAGAGTTAGGTTTTAATGTTGCATTATATTTACCAAATGTTTCGAATGGTTATGGATTTAAACGAGAAACGATTGATGAAATTAAAATGAATTATCCTGATGTAGCTTGTATCTTAACAGGTGATGTTGGTATTAGTTGTCATGATGCAATTCGTTATGCAAAGCAATTAGGTATTACTATGTTGATTACCGACCATCATAAGGGTGAGGGTTCACCGGATGCAGATGTTGTGGTTGACCCTTGTAGGTCTGTTGATACAGAATCATACGCTCAGATTTGTGGTGCAAATGTTATGTATCAGACTTTGCGTTATTATGCTGAACATTTTGTAGAGTATAATCGTGGTTTTTACATGGAGCAAATTGACCGTTTACGTGTATTTGCTGGTCTTGGTACAATTTCTGATAGTATGCCGTTGTATTATGAGAATCGACCAATGGTTCGAGATGCAGTTGCGATTTCACGTGCGTTGTATGATGATGGTCATTCACGTATGATGAATTATATTCAAGGTTCCAATACGTATCGCTGTATTTTTGCAGGTTTACAGGAATTTTTTTTGATGTTTGCAGATGCAGGCAAGATTCGATTGACAGAAGATATTGATGAGACATTCTTTGGTTATTATGTTGCTCCGATGTTTAACTCTGTAAAACGTATGAATGGCGATATCAGTGAAGCATATTATGTCTTTTTTGGAGCAAATGAAAGGGCAAAGACTGCTCTTGCTTATTTGTTTGATTTGAATGAACAGCGTAAACAGTTGGTTGCTGAAAAATTGAATGATATTTTGTGTGAAAAGTATTTACAGCCGTGGAAGCCGTATGCATATGTTACGGATGCACCAGCAGGTATTTGTGGTTTGTTGGCACAGCAGATGATGCAGATGACAGGATTACCTACATTGGTTGTACGTTCCGAAGATAATGGATATGCAGGTTCTGGTCGTAGTCCGGTTTGGTTTCCATTTTTGGAATGTGGTCTTCGTGAAACATATTGTCATTGGTGGGCTGCTGGACATAATCCTGCGTTTGGATTTGGTTGTCCGTCAGATGATGTTATGGATGAAGCTGTTGATTATATTAAGTCTCAGGTTGTAAAATTGAAACCTGCAGATGATGATTTAAAGGTTGTACCTGATTTTGTCATTTCTGAGTTTAGTGACGGTGATGTTAGTTTGGATTTACGCATGATTTCGTATTATCTGTCAGAGCGTGAATTGTGCAGACCATTTGGTACTGGTTTTCCTGCTCCGTATTCTGAATTTCGTTTTGCGTCAAAAAATGTCATTTGGTCGGTTATTGGTAAGGATAAGTCACATTTGAAGTTGGTTTTTTCAAATGATGTTGTTGTTTTGCTGTTCAATCAGGCGTACAAAATTGGTGCATTGATTGATAAAAAGACAGGTGCAATTGATACATCTGCATTGCCAGAGCGTATTATCGTGCGTGGTGATTGGGGTATGAATCATTTTAATGATATTAGTACGTTACAGTTTCACGGTGAGTGGATAAATATCGATGATGAATTCGTAGTTGATATGGATGATGATACAGATGAAATTGAAAGTGAGGTTTTTGATGATGTTTGTTAAGTCAAAAAAAAGTATACGGTCTTATATTTTGGTGTTACTTGTGCCGATTGTGTTGGAATTTATATATGCTTTGTTTTGCATTGGTTTACAGAAGATTCCAAATGTATCGACTATGGTTTCGATGTTAATCGGTGATGCTGTATTTTCTGTTTTGTTTGGATTGTTGTATGGTCGTTGTTTTATCTGGAATTTGCCAAAGACTAGCAAATTAGATACACAACAGAATGCATGGTCCGGTATATTATCATGGAAATCAGATTACAAGTTAAAACAGAGTGCATGGTTTATAATATTCATTTTGTTTTTGGTGAATTATGTTTTTGGTCAGGCTGTTACGGCGTATGTTGGTATTAAATTGCCGTCCGATTATGTGAATACATATCGTGATTTGAAATCCTATGAGTTATATTTGTACCTTTTTGTTGCCGTAACATTCGGACCAGTTGTGGAAGAATTTTTATTTCGTGGGTTTTTTTACAAGTATTTGCGTAAACAGTATTCTG
>ENA-OPDA01002303-OPDA01002303.1-human-gut-metagenome-genome-assembly--contig:-NODE-2303-length-11192-cov-1.947023_pt1 | contig 11192 bp, 10 predicted proteins | sample MGYA00241253_ERZ501486 | MGnify/ENA primary metagenome ERZ501486 (study PRJEB25962, sample SAMEA2042510) | human gut metagenome | biome: human gut; feature: human-associated habitat; material: faeces... | reverse complement strand
ATAAGCTCTTTTGCGTTTTCGGAAGAGGAGAGATATTCGCCTATAACTCTGCCCGAAATATCGTGAGGGGGAGTCATATTTCCGAGCTCTGTTGTGCCGTTTGACCAGACAAGGCAGTGGCGGTAGCTGACTCCGGGGTAAAAACGGAATCTGTCGTTCCCGAATTTTTCCTGTACCGATTTGATTATCTCGTGAGCTTCCTCGGTAGAAATATCACCGGCGCAGTAGTCCACCATGGTCTTGTCCTCGTAATTCGGCTCGTCGGAGAGAGTTACGAGATTTGTCCTCAGCGTAACGTCCGTGTCAAGAAGCTCAACGCCCATGCTTGCCGCCTCAAGAGGAGAACGTCCGGTGTAGCACTTCTTTGGGTCAAAGCCGAGAACGCTCATATTGGCAACGTCGCTGCCGGGCTTTAAGCCCTCTGCAACGGTTCTTACAAGGCCTATCTCGCCGTGCTTTGCGAGAAAGTCAAGATTCGGTTTTTTTGCAACTGCCATCGGTGTTTTGCCGCCGAGAGCGGGAACGGGGTAATCTGCCATTCCGTCATAGAGAACTACAACGTATTTCATTAGTTTTCACCTTTCATATTATCTGAATTATCAGAGTCCGGGTTGCCGGGCTTAAATGTATCCTCGGGATTTATGCCGACAGCCTTGTAGGGGTCGCTGTCGACGGGGGCGGAATATGAGTTGCCGGCCGCGTAAGAGCTTTGAGAATCGCCGTTTCCACCCTGTTCGCCGCCCGTAACGGGAGCTATACCGAACGCCTCGGGAGCTACAATGCCGTTTTCAATCGAATATCTCTTGAGGTTCTCATAGTACATGGCAGCCGTCGTCTCAACATATGGAGTGACATATATTGAGAGTATTCCGCCGGTGAGCCCCACCAAAATATACCAGCCTATAAAGCTGAGATACATCGAAAAGAGATCGCCCTTGAAGCCGTTTGTCATTCTTTTGCTTATCTCGATGGCTTCCTTGCCCTTAAGGCGCGGATTGTCGTGGATAACATATTTTGCCTGTGAGTAAGCGAGAGCCTTTATTATGCCGGGAACCACAAACAGAAGCGACCAAAGGACGGTAAATGCATTTACGAGCACACCCGTTACGAGATATGAGCCGTAGTTGTCTATACCCTCCTTATATAGGCTTTTCCATTCGGGGTTAAAGCCGCGTATGTGATTAAGGTAGTAGCCTGATGCGGCTATGGTAAACGGTATAAGCAAAAGAGTAATTATACTGCTTGAATAACCGACTGTTGTCGAAGGGTCGTCGTGGTTTGTGACTGTGGCAATATTTACGTAAATCGAAAATCCGCCGCTAATCAGATATATAGCAATCGTTGCGAGCGTCATTTTCCACCAACGCGCATTTTGACCGATAAAGCTTTTTGCCTCGGCCTTTATTGCCGGGCGATTAAGAATTTGCTGCATAAAAGAAACCTCCGTGAATTTCAAATCAATAAAATAATATCATTATAGTAGGGCAAATACAACACTTTTTCGCATTTTGACTTTGTTACCAGCCGCTTATTCCGCCTCTTTGCAGTGCACCCACGATTTTTTCTCGGAGTGCCGGGTATTGCCTTTCGAGAGACGCGAGCAGCTCTTTTGTGCTTTGCCGCTCCGTTACCCCGTCAGCCGGGCATTTGCTTTTGACTATCGGCAGGTCAAGGCTTGCCGCCGCACGCTTTACGTCTTTTTCGTAAGCGAATATCAAAGGGCGTATCAAATACAGCTCTTTTCTCGAAAGAAACGAGACAGGAGAAAAGCATTTAATTGTGCCGCCGTTCAAAAGATTCATCATAAAGGTTTCGGCGGCGTCGTCAAGGTGGTGACCGAGGGCGATTTTGTTGCAGCCGTATTCCTTAGCTGTATCGTGAAGAATGCCGCGACGCATCTTGGCACAGAGGCTGCAAGGATTTTTTTCTTTTCTGATATTGAATATAACGTCCCAAAGGTCGGTTTTTTTTACGATGTATTTTACGTCGAGGCTGTCGCACAGCTTTTGTATTTCCGAATAGTCGCCGTCTTTGCCGCCGAAGCGGTAGTCGAGCGTAATTGCAATAACCTCAAAGTGCTTAGGATAAAACGAGCGAAGCCGCGCGAGAGCATATAAAAGGGCAAGCGAATCCTTGCCGCCCGAAACGCCCACGGCGATTTTATCTCCGTTGTCTATCATGTCATAACGGTCAACGGCCGCTCTGACAAGGCTCAAAAGTTTTTTCATAAACAGTACCCCGAATTTTAAATGCCTACGAAAACGAAAAAGCGCTCTCCGGTAACCCGGAAAGCGTCGTAATTTTTCGTCCGTATAAAGTTTGCTTTATGCCTCAGACAGCTCTTGTGACCTTGCCTGAACGAAGGCAACGAGTGCAAGCATAAACTCTTTTAGGAGAGCCGTTTACGATAGCCTTAACTTTTTTTACGTTTGGCTTCCAGGTTCTGTTAGAACGTCTGTGTGAGTGAGAAACTTTAATGCCGAAAGCTACGTCTTTACCGCAGAATTCACATTTTGCCATAACGAAGAGCACCTCCTTTAATGATTAGCAAACAGTATTCTAACAGAATACGGAGTAAAATGCAAGCATTTTTTTAAAATTAACTATTTTTATAAAAACTCTTGCTTTTTTTGCATCGATATTATATAATGACGTCAAACGAACATTTGTACGATTGAGAGGTAATTTTAGATGTCCGATAAAAGTAAAGCGCTTGATACAGCCATACTTCAGCTTGAGAAAAAATACGGCTCCGGCACCATTATGCGTCTCGGAGATAATAATGCGCTCAATGTCGAAGCTATTTCGACAGGCTCGATAACTCTTGATTGTGCTACTGGAATAGGCGGCTTCCCGCGCGGCAGGATAATTGAGGTTTACGGCCCCGAGTCATCGGGTAAAACCACACTTGCGCTGCACGTTGTGGCAGAGGCGCAAAAGCTCGGCGGCGAGGCTGCATTTGTTGATGCGGAGCATGCTCTTGACCCGGTATATGCAAAAAATCTCGGCGTAGATGTTGATTCCCTTTTGGTATCACAGCCCGACAACGGCGAGCAGGCACTCGAGATAGTCGAGGCACTGGCGCGTTCGGGCGCGCTTGACGTAATAATAGTTGACTCCGTAGCGGCTCTCGTTCCGCGCGCTGAAATAGACGGCGATATGGGCGACAGCCACGTCGGTCTTCAGGCCAGACTTATGTCGCAGGCTCTGCGCAAGCTTGCCGGTGTTATTTCAAAATCAAATACAATAATTATATTTATAAATCAGCTCCGTGAAAAGGTCGGTGTGGTCTACGGAAATCCGGAGGTTACAACCGGCGGTCGGGCACTTAAATTCTATGCTTCCATTCGTGTTGACGTAAGGCGCATCGAGCAGCTCAAGGGCTCGGGCGGTGAATTTATCGGATCGAGAACAAGGGCTAAAATAGTTAAAAACAAGGTGGCTCCGCCTTTTAAGACAGCTGAATTTGACATTATGTACGGTGAGGGCATCTCAAAGGTCGGCGAGATAGTTGACCTCGGAGTTAACTACGGCATCATCAAAAAGAGCGGCGCGTGGTTCTCTTACGGCGAGACAAGGCTCGGGCAGGGCAGAGACAATGTTAAAAATCTCTTTAAAAACGACAAGGCGCTCTCTGACGAAATCGAGAAGCAGATTCGCGAAAAGATGGCGGAGGAGCACGGTGCGGGAGACGAGAAAAAAGAAACCGCTAAAAGCGCCGACGATGACGCGCCCATAGCTTATCGCCCCGTAAAGACCACCAAGACCGCGGCAAGAGCCAAAATCGACGTGGCGGTGGATGACGACGAATGAAACTGAGCTTTAAGGACGGCAGGCAGGGTAAAATACATATATATGTTGACGACGTATATACCCTTACCGTCGATGATACGTTTTGGTTTTCCGAAAAATGGCATAAAGTAAATGAAATTAACGACGAGGAGCTTGCGGACTTAACTTTGTCCGTGAACTCCCGTCGCGCTTTTTTAAAGGGTGCCGAGCTTCTGTCGCGTCGGGCGCACGGCAAGGCGGAGCTTACGAGAAAGCTTACGCAGAAGTACCCGAGAGAGTGCGCCGAGCAGGCGGCGGATAAGCTCGAAAAGCTCGGACTTATAAATGACGGCGAATTTGCCGATATGCTGGCGCAGGAGCTTTATACGCACCGCAAATACGGCGTCAGCCGTGTCAAACAGGAGCTTTTGAGGCGCGGAATTGACCGTGCTTTAGCCGAAGAAGCGGCTGAAAGACTTGACAAAGACGATTTAAATCGTATTATATTATTGTTGCAAACGAAGTACAGAAATAATCTCGGAGACGAAAAGGGCATAATTCGCACAAAAAATTCCCTTCTGCGCCTCGGCTATTCGTATTCCGATATACGTGCGGCGTTTGAGAGCATAGAAAACGAATCGTTTTGATTACAGCGTGAAAGGCTATGTGTGAGTTTTATGAGTAAAAAAGTCGGTATGATATCTCTCGGCTGTCCCAAGAACCAGGTTGACGGTGAAATTATGCTGTCTAAGCTTGCGGACAACGGCTTTGAGATAACAAATGACGTAGACGGAGCCGACGTGGTCATAGTTAATACCTGCGGCTTTATTGAGGATGCAAAAAAAGAGGCCATTGAAAACATACTTGATATGGTCGAATTGAAAAAAGAAGGCGTAATACGTAAAATAGTTGTCACGGGCTGCCTTGCGGAAAGATACAGGGACGAAGTATTGTCGGAAATTCCCGAGGTTGACGCCGTTGTCGGCATAGGCTCGAATTCTGACATATGCGAGGTATGCGAAAAGGTATGCGGCGGCGAAGAGGATATTAAAACCTTCGGCGAAAAAACCTGCCTGCCGCTTGACGGTAAGCGTATGCTCACCACACCGTCATATTACGCATATATAAAGATAGGCGAGGGGTGCTCAAACAACTGCACCTATTGTGCAATACCGTCAATTCGCGGAAAATACAGAAGCCGCACGCCGGAGAGCATTTTGGAAGAGGCTAAAGCGCTTGTAGACGGCGGAGTAAAAGAACTTATAGTTGTTGCGCAGGACACAACGCGTTACGGAGAGGACCTTTTCGGTAAATGCGCGCTGCCGGCTCTTTTGACATCGCTGTCAAAAATCGAGGGTCTAGAGTGGATAAGAGTTTTATATCTCTATCCCGAAAGGCTCAGCGACGAGATAATAGATACATTTGCGAATAACGATAAAATCGTAAATTATATGGATATCCCGATTCAGCATTGCAATTCGGATATTTTAAGGCGTATGAACCGCCGCGGCTCAAAAGAGGAGCTTACGGCTCTCATAACGAAAATAAGAGAGAAAATACCCGATGTGGTGCTTCGTACTACCCTGATAACAGGCTTCCCGGGCGAAACGGAGGAGCAGTTCTCCGAGCTTTCGGAATTTGTCAAGGAAATGAAGTTTGACAGGCTCGGCTGCTTTGCCTACTCTCAGGAGGAGGGAACTCCGGCGGCGGAATTCCCCGACCAGGTGGATGAGGAGATCAGAAAAAAACGCGGCGAAATCATAATGGAGCAGCAGTACAATATATTTGAAAAGCTGAATCACGACAACATCGGCAAAACAATGCGCTGTGTTGTTGAGGGCTATGACGGCTATACCGACAGCTATTACGGCAGAACTTGGCGTGACGCTCCGGATATAGACGGCTCTGTAAGCTTTACCTGCGGTTATGAACTCAATGAGGGCGACTTTGTGGATGTGGAGATATTCGACGTAAATGAATATGATCTGATCGGAGAAGTCATATGAAGATGAATTTGCCCAATAAACTGACCGTTGCCAGAATAATAATAACGCCGTTTTTCCTTGCGGCATTGCTTTGGGAAGCACTTCCGCACCGTTTTCTTATCGCAACGGCGATTTACGCCGTCGGAGCGATAACTGACGCCGTGGACGGCCATCTTGCGAGAAAAAACGGTCAGGTGACGAATTTCGGAAAGCTGCTTGACCCGATAGCGGATAAGATTCTCACAACCTCCGCTCTGCTCGCGTTTATGACTATGGGGCTTTGCAATATTTGGATTGTTATGATAGTGCTTGCAAGAGAATTTGCCGTGGCTTCGGTCAGAATGATAGCGGCCGCAGACGGAGTTGTAATTCCCGCCAACAAATGGGGAAAGGCCAAAACTGTCAGTCAAATGACCTTTACGATTATAATAATGCTTCTTTGCGAGGCGGACTATATAGCCGTAACGTCGTTTTCAAAAGAGCTTTTTGCGGCGGCAAATACTTGGTTCACATTGCCGCATATTTCAAATTTGCTGCTGTGGATAACCGCCGCTCTGACAGTAGTTTCGGGTGCTATTTACTTAAAGGACAGTAAAAATGTTATCGATTATTCAAAATAATTGGTGCAAAACACAAAAAATGTGATACAATATATTAAGATGTAAAAATGCATTGATCGGAAAGAGTAGCGATCTTACGCGATTTTCAGAGAGAGGGCACCTGTGCTGAAATGCCCTTAAGGCTGCGTGTCGTGAAGTGCGTCCGTGAGCAGGCGAAGGGAAAAAGAGTATCTTCGCACGTTTTCCGCGTTAAGGATAATGAGTTATAAAACGAAGTGGAACCGCGTACTCACGCCTTCGCAGGATGATTTTTTTCTGCGGAGGCTTTATTTTTTTGCGGGAGGTGTTTAAATGTTTGACCGCTTAAAGGAAGATATACAGTCGGTTAAGGACCGCGACCCGGCGGCAACCTCGACCATACAAATATTGCTTTTATACCCGGGGCTTAAGGCCATCAGAATGCATAGAAGAGCTTACTGGTGTTGGAACCACAATATGAAATTTCTCGGCAGATATATTTCTCAGCGAGCCGCCAAAAAGACAGGGATAGAGATTCATCCTGCGGCTAAAATCGGCAGACGCTTTTTTATTGACCACGGCACGGGAGTTGTAATAGGAGAAACCACGGAGATAGGCGATGATGTAACGCTCTATCAGGGAGTAACGCTCGGCGGTACCGGCAAGGATACCGGCAAGCGCCACCCCACCTTGGGCAACAACGTCCTGATCGGTGCGGGCACCAAGGTGCTGGGCCCGGTCTACATCGGCGACAACGCCCGCATCGGCGCGGGCAGCGTGGTGCTCAAGAACCTGCCCGCCAACTGCACCGCCGTCGGCGTCCCTGCCGAAGTGGTGCGCATCAACAACAAGGCCATCAACCCCGCCGACGATCTCGACCAGCAGGATCTGCCGGACATCATGGCCCAGCGTCTCATCGACCTCGACCGCCGCATCGGTCAGCTGGAAAAGGCCGCACAGGGCGATATTCCCCCCACGGCCCAGCAGGTGGCCGCACGGCAGCGCAAGCATTAAAAAACGGAAGCTTTCCCTCGGGAGAGCTTCCGTTTTTCTTTTATCATATCAACTCTTTGACCTTCTCCACCGCTGCTGCTACCAGCTGGCCGATGGGCTGGTCCGGCACCCCCACCACGATGTTATCACAGTGGTTGATGGGGATGAGCACCCGCGCTGCACTGCTCTGGCAGACCGCCGCCGCCATGGCCGGGGTGATCTCACCCAGCAGCGAATCGGCGATGACGATGCCGATGGGGCCGACGATGATGTCCGCCCGGCGGCAGTTGACCACCACGGCATTTTCGCCGGTGGCGGCGCGGTGTGCGCCCGCCTTGAGCATAGCCGAAGCCGCGATGCTGTTGGTTCCTACGGCGGTCAGCTCGATGTCCGGGCATCCGGCGGCAAGCGCCGCCGTCAGCTGACGGCCAAGACCGCCGCCCTGCCCGTCAATGACTAAGACGCGCACCCGGCTCAAAAGTCGATCTCCTCCAGCCGCAGCAGAGCGATGATATAAATTTTCAGGGCTTCCAGCAGCTTGTCGATGGGAGCGGCCTCGTTAGCGCCGTGCATCGGGCCGCCGAACTCGGGCAGCACCATATCGCTGTGCTCCGGGCCAAAGCTGACGGCATAGGGGAAGTGGCGGGCATAGGTGCCGCCGCCCATGGTGAAGGGGGTGGCGTTCTCGCCGGTGACTTCGTTGTAGGTGTCGATGCAGGCCTTGATGGCGGGGGTGTCAGCCTCGATGTAGAAAGGCTTTGCGCTGCCCACATCCGTCAGCTCTGCGCCGGTGCCGATGGCGGCACGGATCTGCTTTGCGATGGTGTCACCGTCGGTGCAGGTGGGGTAACGGCTGTCCATGGTCTGGACCATCCGGCCATCCACCATGGACATCTTGCCGCCGATGATGGTCAGCGGGCCGAAGGGGCCGTCGGCGCAGTCGATGCCGAGGCCCACGCCTGCGGTGGAGTCGTGCAGCTTCTTGACGGCTTCCAGATAGGCGCGCTCGGCGTCGTTGCAGAGGCCATTGTCCAGCAGGTAGTTCACCACCAGACCGATGGCGTTGACAGTGCCTTCCGGCATGGCAGCGTGGCCGGACTTGCCCCAGCCGCGGATGCGGACACCGTCGCCTTCCGGCTCGAGGGTGATGTTGGGGGCGTTGCGCAGCTTGGTGATGTCGGTGGCCACGAGAGCGCTGGCGCGGTCAGGCACAGCGTTGGTGGCGACGCCGCCCACGAAGTCCTTGATGACGCCGTTGCAGACGGGGCTGACCAGCTTGCCGTCGAAGTGGCCCTTCTCGCCATTGCAGACCGGGAACTCTGCGTCCGGGGTAAAGCAGAACACAGGGGCCGGGTAGTTGGCGAGGTAGTAGTCCACATCGTGCATGTGAGTCTCCTCGTTGTCGCCGACGAGGGCGCGGATGGGATAGCGCAGGGAGACGCCCTCCTCTTTGAGGAACTTCAGGGCGTACAGGGTGGCGACCATGGGGCCTTTGTCGTCAGCGACACCGCGGCCGATCATCCACCCGTCGCGGATCTCCATCTTGAAGGGGTCTTCCGTCCAGCCGTTGCCCTCCGGCACCACGTCCACATGGCAGATAGTAGCCAGATACTTCTCGGCATCGGCACCGGCCAGCTCGGCGTAGCCGATATGGTTCTCGCAGTTGCGGGTCGCAAGGCCCATGCCTGCGGCCAGCTCCAGCGTCTTGTCCAGCGCGGCACGGGGGCCTGCGCCGTAGGGTGCGCCCTCTTCCGGGGCACCCTCCACGCTGTTGATGGACACCAGCGTGGCAATGTCTTTCAGGATCTGCTCTTTGTTCGCCGCAACAAATGCGTCGATTTTCTGGTTCAAAGCCTCTTGCATCTTTGATTCGTCCTTTCTTCGTCTTTACTCAAGACACACTGTTGTTATTCTAGCACACTTTGCGATGGAAAACCAGCCTTACACCGCAAACAGACCGCTCAGCGCTCCCAAAAGACCTGCGCTTGCCAGACCCATGATGATCCCGGCCAGCAGCACGCCGCCCATGCAGGCGATGAGCACATCTTTGAACTTCATGTCGAGGATGGACGCAGCCAGCGTACCGGTCCATGCGCCGGTACCCGGCAGCGGGATGCCTACAAAGAGCAGCAGCGCCGCCACGAGGCCGCGCCCGGCCTTGGCTTCCAGCGCACGACCTCCTTTTTCGCCCTTGACGATGCAGAAACGGCAAAAGGGGCCGATGATAGGCTTGTGGTAGCCCCAGATGAGGACCTTCCGGGCAAACAGATAGATGAACGGCACCGGCAGCATATTGCCCACCACACAGACCAGATAGGTCGGCAGGATGGGCAGCCCCATCCCGATGCCCACCGGGATGGCGCCGCGCAGCTCGATGAGGGGCAGCATTGAGATAAAGAATACGATGAGATAGCTTTTGAGCATAGAGCCCTCCTTATAAGTCGATGTCCAGCTCTACCGGGCAGTGGTCGGAGCCAAACACTTCGTTGTGTATCTCGGCGGCTTTTATCTTGTCCGCAATGCAGTTCGAGACGATGAAATAGTCGATGCGCCAGCCCGCGTTCTTCTCCCGGGCGTGGAAACGGTAGCTCCACCAGCTGTATTTCACCTCGTCCGGGTGGATGGCGCGGAAGCTGTCGGTGAAGCCCGCCGCCAGCAGCTCGGTCATCTTGGCCCGCTCCTGGTCAGTAAAACCGGCGCTCATCCGGTTTGTCCTGGCGTTTTTGATGTCGATCTCCTCGTGGGCCACGTTCAGATCGCCGCAGAGGATGACCGGCTTTTTGGCATCCAGCTCCAGCAGGTAGGCGCGGAAGGCATCCTCCCATGTCATCCGGTAGTCCAACCGCTTCAGGCCGTCCTGGCTGTTGGGGGTGTAGCAGTTGACGAGGTAAAACTCCGGGTATTCCAGCGTCAGCACACGGCCCTCGTGGTCGTGCTCTTCAATGCCGATGCCGGTGGTCACGCTCAGCGGCACGGTCTTGCACCAGCAGGCTGTGCCGGAGTAGCCCTTCTTCTCGGCGGAGTAGGTGTACTCGGTGTAGCCCTCCGGGGCAAAATCCGCCTGACCGGGCTGCATTTTCGTCTCCTGCACCGAGAAGATGTCGGCGTCCAGCGCCGCAAAGCTTGCGGCAAAATCATGGGTCAGACAGGCCCGCAGACCGTTGACATTCCAACTGATGAGTTTCATCTCGTCGCTCCTTTTTGATGTTATGCTTGATATTTCGTCTTCCATGCACCGCTGTGGAAGCGGGCAGTAAAGCAGATGACACGGCAGGTCCAGTCCACCACCATGGCGATCCAGACGCCCACAGCGCCCCAACCCATCCGCACACAGATCAGGTAGCTGAAACCCAGCCGCCAGACGGCCATGCTCAGGATCGAAACGACCATCGTGAATTTCACGTCGTTGGCTGCGCGCAGGGCATTGGGCAGCACGAAGGAGGCGGGCCACAAAAAGAGGCCGCAGCCGGAGTGGATCTGTACCAGCAGAATGGCCAGCTCCATGGTCGCGCCGGAAAGCGCATAGATGCCCACCAGCGGCTTCACCAGCAGGAAGATCGCGCCGTTGGAAAGGCCCATGGTAAGGTAGGCCCAGAGCAGCAGCTTGCGGGTGTAGTAGACGGCCTGTTCGTTGTCCCCCGCGCCGACGCAGCGGCCCACCACCGTGATCATGGCCAGACTGATGGCCTTGCCGGGGATGACGCCCATGCCGTCGAGGTTGTTGGCCACGGCGTTGGCCGCGATCTGCACCGTGCCAAAGGTGGAGATCATGCTGACGACGAGGATGCGGCCCGCCTCAAACAGGCTGTTCTCGAAGGCGGACGGGATGCCGATGCCCAGAATGCGCCGGGTCAGGCCGCCGTCC
>ENA-OPDA01002298-OPDA01002298.1-human-gut-metagenome-genome-assembly--contig:-NODE-2298-length-11208-cov-3.083565_pt1 | contig 11208 bp, 8 predicted proteins | sample MGYA00241253_ERZ501486 | MGnify/ENA primary metagenome ERZ501486 (study PRJEB25962, sample SAMEA2042510) | human gut metagenome | biome: human gut; feature: human-associated habitat; material: faeces... | reverse complement strand
GTATTGTAAATATATAAAAAACTGAGCAAAGTATCAGGTGTACCAAAAGTATTTCCTGATATTTGTCTGAAACTATAACAGCGTATCAGGGAGGAGGAGATTTTTATGAGTATGAAAGAACGATTTGTAAGAAAAAGCAGAAGCTATCTGGCATTTTTTCTTCTGGCGGCATTTGCAGCACTTTTATTTTTCCCAAGGGTAGCATCGGCTGCTGCCAAGCCAACTGCCAAACAGCTTAAAGTAACCTACAGAGGATTCGAATATGACAATGATACAGCAAAGTTATATCTGAAGCTGAGTCTGAAAAATACTTCGAGTTACACGATTACAAAAGTGAAGATGGGATATGAGATACCTATTATGGAGGATGGAACCATAACCCAGACCTTCAGTGTAACGATCAATCCCGGAAAGACAGTGAATAAGACGGTTTATATTGGAAAAATGACTCAGCAGCCATATAAAGCGCCGAAGGTAAAATGCTTATCGTTCTGGTATAAGTCAGCGACACCTAAGCTAAACCAGCTCAAAGTCAGCTACAAGGGATATGAGTACAATCCGAACACAGGAGAGCTGTATATAACTGCCCGTATGCAGAACACTTCCAGTTATACGATTACAAAGGTAACGATGTATTTTGAGATACCACTGGATGAAACTGCAACACCGACTAAAACCTACAATGTAAATATTCCGGCCGGGAAGACAAAAAATTACAGGTTCAAAATTGGAATGATGACAGATGCTCCGGATGGAAAGGTACTGGTGAAATGTAAGAAATTCTGGTATAAGAAATAACAAATGAAATTGTGATATCAGACAGGCAGCCATTGTGAGATACTCTAAACAGTACCGCAATGGCTGCTGTTTTGTTATGCTTAGGAAATTACGTCGGAATTGTTATAATTAGGTATATTTTAGCATAAATAATTCCTGTCTGAAATAAAAATTGCTGTTATTATTTCTGGCTTAGTCGGGCTCGAAGTGGCAGTAACTCCTGCTTTACGTTACAAATGTTTCATGTTATCATTATCTAAAATCAGGGAAGCTGTTTTTCGGGGAATTTTTTAACCGAATGCGGATTGCGAATATCCGTTTGACTTGCAAAATCTGGTAATGAAGGAGGATGAAAAATATGCGGAACAGAAAGAAACTGCCAATTGGAATAGATAGTTTTGAAAAAATAATCCGGCATAATTTTTACTATGTGGATAAAACAGAAATGATAACAGAACTTCTTCATAACTGGGGAGAAGTGAATCTGTTTACACGTCCTCGCCGTTTTGGAAAATCTCTGAATATGAATATGCTGCAGTCATTTCTGGAAATCGGATGTGATAAATCGCTGTTTAATGGACTGAAGGTATCCCGTGAAAAAGAACTGTGTGAAGAATATATGGGAAAGTTTCCGGTAATTTCGCTTACATTGAAGAATGTGGAGGGATTAAATTTTGAGTCAGCCCGGAAATCGCTGAAGAATACTCTGGGAATGGAGGCGTGGAGACTTAGTGCTCTGGCAGAGAGCAGCCGCCTTACAGAGGAAGAAAAAAACTCTTATAAAGCATTGACTGTCGTTGATGATCATGGCGATTTCAAAATGTCTGATGCCACAATGGAGAAGGCGCTGCTTATATTAACTGTATTACTGGAGAAACATTATGGAAAAAAAGCGGTTCTTTTGATTGATGAGTATGATGTGCCATTAGATAAAGCGTTCCAGTATGGATATTATGACGAGATGGTATCTTTGATCAGAAACATGTTTGGAAATGTTTTGAAGACAAATTCGAGCCTGTTTTTTGCAGTACTTACGGGATGCCTGAGAATTGCGAAGGAAAGCATTTTTACAGGATTAAACAATTTTAATGTTTTTTCGATTACGAGTGTACAGTTTGATGAGTTCTTTGGATTTACAGATGATGAGGTCGCAGAAATGCTGAAATATTTTGGGCTTTCTGACTACCATGAAACAATCAGGGAATGGTATGATGGTTATCAGTTTGGAAAGAAAGCAGTGTATTGTCCCTGGGACGTGATCAGTTATTGCAGAAATTTATGTGCAGATCCTGATGCGATACCAGAAGATTTCTGGTCTAATACCAGCAGCAACAGCATTGTGAGTCGTTTTATAGATAAAGCGAATAAACAGACGAGAGATGAAATCGAAAACCTGATTTCGGGAGAAACGGTTATAAAAGAAATAAAACAGGAACTGACATATAATGAACTGGATAAATCCATTGAGAATCTTTGGAGTATACTTTTTACAACAGGGTATTTAACACAACGTGAAAGAATAGACAGCAGAAAGTTACGTCTGGCAATTCCTAACAGAGAAATTAAAGAATTGTTTGAACTTCAGATCAGGGAATGGTTTCAGGAAAAGTCATCTGAGGATGTAAAGAAGCTTGATAAATTATGCATGGCTTTTCCAGATGGAGATGCAGAAACGATAGAAGATTTGTTTAACGACTATTTATGGAATACAATCAGTATTCGGGATACGGCAGTTAAGGGAAGAAAAGAAAATTTTTATCATGGAGTTTTGCTGGGGCTGCTAAGTCATATGGAGAACTGGGCTGTCTGGTCGAATATAGAATCTGGTGAAGGTTATTGTGATATTTTACTGGAAGTTCCGGAGAATCGTGTCGGAGTGGTGATCGAGATGAAATATGCTCAGGAAGACAGAATGGAGGCAGCTTGTACAGAAGCTCTGAAACAGATTGAACAACGTCAGTATGCTGCAAGGTTAAAGAGTGACGGGATGAAGAATATTGTAAATTATGGCATTGCCTGTTATCGGAAACATTGTAAAGTTAAGATTGGGAAAGAAAATTCTTAATCTAAGAAGATATCTTAATAAGAAAACAGCTCTGCTGTTCTGAAATTACAGCTCCTCTCAGTGATTATTATTTGTGATACTGAGGGGAGCTTTTTATATCATAGAAGATTATTCTGCAATGTTTCTGTGATGTAACAGTCTTTTGGACAGGATTCTTTCTTACGTATTCCTTGTTGGAATAATCCATGTGAAAAGAAGAATTGCGAAGGAAATAGGAAACGAACGGGTATAATTTGTGCAAATTGTTGGAAAATTTTTTAAACATACTTTAATATGAACGGAAAAGTCAGGAAAGGAAGAAAAATGAGAAAGAGACTTATCATCGGTATGAGTGGGGCTTCCGGAGCGCCCCTTACAATAGAATTGCTGAAACAACTGCAGCAGTATAAAGAAATAATAGAGACACATCTGATCGTGACAAAAGGTGCGGAAATGACGCTGGAACAGGAGACAGATTATACATTGGAACAGCTATATGCTCATGCGGACGAGGTACATGATAACTATAACATCGGTGCAGGTCCGGCGAGTGGAAGCTACCGTACGATGGGAATGATCGTGATTCCATGCAGTATGAAAACTCTGGCGGGAATCGTAAGCGGGTACAGTGATAATCTCGTTTTACGGGCAGCAGATATAACCTTGAAAGAACGCCGGAAGAAGATATCATTACCAGAAAATGGGCTGAGCAGATATGGGAACTTGTCAAACAACCGGTGTCTGTGTTGGCAGGAGTATATTATGATAATCTGGAAAAGGAACAGTTGATGGAAGTAATCCGGATATTAGATCAACTGCTCGAAAACTTAGAACAAGAACTGCGATTGCGGAATACAAAATGTAGTCAAAACGTATAAGAGAAACATAGAAATACAATGGTGCTATAATTTTTCAGATAACGAAATCAGGAGTTTATGTCGGACTGGAAAAAGCCTGTGAAAAAGCAATGAACCAGATTCGGGAGCTGCGTTATGATGAACGGCTTCGTAATGAGGACAGAAATGATATTCTGGCATATGGAATTGCTTTTTGTAAGAAGAAATGCAAGGTAGTTGTCGAAAATTTATAAGGAATGAGGTAATCTTAAAAAGATGATATCTGAAAAGGGAAAGGGATAGGTGATAGATTCTTGCGCATCAGTTCTTTGCAGGCTGATGCGCATATTTTGTCTGCTTTGCTACAACCCTAACGCAACTCAGCAATCCTGCTGACTGCCACATAGATCTCCTGGATTTTATACCAGGTTGGATAGTCTACGATTCCTGTCTGGTCCAGACCGAAAATGCTCTGGAAAATCCTGACGGAATTTTGGGTCTCAGGTCCGTAAATTCCATCTGCGGTAACAACAGGGACAGCAGGATAAGCTTCTGCGATTGTGTTTAACTGTTCCTGGATCTGCCTTACCTTATTTCCAGATGTACCGATATCCAGATCATATCCTGGCCAGGAGGCGGGGATGCCAGAGATTGCTTCCGCCACATTGATATACATATCATTTCCGTAAAAAGTTCGTAGGATTTCAATGGCAGAGTATCCCTGATCGCCCAGTGCCTTGCTTCCCCATTGTGTCATCCAGCCTCTGTTTCGGCATTGTACCTGTTTGCCGTCACAGTACTGGGTAAGGATTGGCTGACGTACATTTGGTCTGGAAAGATAATTCTCAAACAGTTCATCTACAATGCGGTCAATGCTGGCAAAGATATTCCTGCCATAGATCCATTTGTGATCATAGGCAGTGGAGGAAGTGATCGTAAAGTCATAACCTTTGTTCCGGTACCATTCCGTATAAACCCTGTTCAGAGTAAAAGACATGATAGCCAGAATATTTGCCCGGATGGTGTCGTCGGGCCAGGTGGCATAGATTTCGCTGCTGGCTACATTTTTGATGTAATCTTTGTAGCGTACATAATAATTGCCTGCAGCGGAATCGTTGACAGGCCCATCGTGTACCACTATATATTCAGGGACAACGACCTTGCTTAATACGATTTCGCCGTTTTCGTTTATTGGTTTTATCTCGGCTTCTTCGATTTTGGGAGGATATTCATAGAACAACGTATGCGGAGGAATTACAATTCTCTGGAAAGTTTCGCCGGATTCCATGACATTCAGCGTTGTTGGCTGTCTGGATAAAGTATCTGCTAATACCTGGCTTCCTGCGATTTCTTTTGGTTCAAATCCTTCTGCTTCAATCTGAATGGTATATTCTGAGTAGGGCTGTTGTTCAACCGGTTCCATACTGTATTCCAGAGGTGGAGTCTTAAGTTCAATGACAGGAGTGCGTCCGGAGGAATCTGTTGTCACTTCTTCAATGGTACTGTCGGGTGCTCCTGTGTAGGAGATTCTGACGCGTGCGTTTTCTATGGGACGATTGTTCAGCCGGTCTGATACGGTAACCTGATATTGTCCTGTATCTATATTTTCCTGCTGCATCTGCATATGATAAAAAGCCATACAAGCTCCTGTAGATAATGCTTTCCTGATAAATTATGCAGGGGACCGGAAAATGGTTACCTGAGAAAAGAATTATTGTAGAAAAAAGAATAAAAAAATAAGGCACCATGACTTCTCACAGTTCCTCATTCTTTAAATGCGGAAGATGGGACTTGAACCCACACGAGCGCAATGCTCACAAGATCCTTAGTCTTGCTCGTCTGCCAGTTCCGACACTTCCGCATATCGCATTTCTTTGGGATTCTTTTGCTCTCCCTCGCGACAAGTGATACTATATCAAATGTAAAAGCTAATGTCAACACCTTTTTGAAAAAAATATAAAAAAATTTCAATTTTTTTTTGAAAAAAAGAGGAATTTGAAATTTTATGTAGAATATAATTAATAAGAGGTATTTTGTCAGCTTGTGGAGGTATCGCTTATGAATATCAGAGAAAGCATGGAACAGCGTGAACAAAAGATGCTCAGTCCTTATGCTGCTTTGAGTCTTTGTTCCAGAGGCAGAGAGCGGCAGGAGGAAGAATGCGATGTACGGACTGTCTATCAGAGAGACAGGGACAGGATCCTTCATAGTAAAGCTTTTCGCAGGATGAAGGATAAGACACAGGTTTTTGTGGCACCCCAGGGTGACCATTACAGGACCAGACTGACACATACTCTTGAGGTATCACAGATTGCCAGAACAATAGCGAAGGCACTGAGACTGAATGAAGATCTTGTAGAAGCGATCGCACTTGGACATGACCTGGGACATACTCCCTTTGGACATGCAGGTGAGAGGGCTCTTGATGCAGTGAATCCGGATGGCTTTGCCCACTATAAACAGAGCGTCAGGGTTGCACAGGTACTGGAGAAGAACGGCGAAGGGTTGAATCTCACATGGGAGGTCCGGGATGGTATCCTGAATCACAGAACCAGTGGGAATCCGTCTACTCTCGAAGGAAAGGTAGTAAGACTTTCGGACAAGATCGCCTATATTCATCATGATATGGATGATGCACAGCGGGCGGGGATTATTTCTGAGGATGATATTCCGGTCACGCTTCGGATGCTGCTCGGTTATACAACCAGAGAGCGGCTCAATACATTTGTTCATGATGTGATAGAGAACAGTCTTGAGCAGGATACCATAAAGATGTCAGCAGAGATCTACGAGGCAATGATGGATCTGCGGGCTCTCATGTTTCAGAATGTATATGAGAATCCGGCAGCCCATAAGGAAGAGGAAAAGGTAGTGAAGATGCTGACGGAGTTATATGAATATTATGTCGAACACCCGGAAGCAATGTCAAAAGAATACAGGGAGCTGATCGTGCGTGGAGAGAAGAAGGAACAGGCAGTATGTGACTATCTCTCAGGAATGACAGACCAGTATTCTATAAGGAAATTCCGGGAGATTTACATACCAAAAGCATGGGAAGTCTATTAATCATCAAGAAGGAGGACGAAGCATGCGTTATTCAGACGATATCATTGAAGAAGTCAGGATGAAGAATGATATTGTAGATGTTGTATCCCAGTATGTGAAGCTGAACAAAAGAGGAAGTACCTATTTCGGGCTGTGTCCGTTCCATAATGAGAAAACGCCCTCTTTTTCGGTAACACCGGCGAAGCAGATGTATTACTGCTTCGGATGCGGAGCAGGCGGGAATGTATTTAATTTTGTGATGGAATATGAGAATTATACCTTTGGGGAGGCACTGAAGCATCTGGCAGACAGGGCAGGGGTGCAGCTTCCGAAGATTGAATATTCCGGAGAAGCAAAGAAGAAAGCAGAACGTCGGGCTGCCCTTCTGGAGATCAATAAGCTTGCAGCAGGATATTTCTATTATCAGCTGCGTCGTGAGAGTGGCAGACAGGCACATGAATATCTGACAGGCAGAGGACTCAGTGAGGAGACGATCAGGAAGTTTGGCCTGGGATATTCGGATAAGTACAGTGACGATTTGTACAAATATCTGAAGTCAAAGAATTACAGTGACGAACTGCTGCGGGATTCCGGCCTGTTCAATGTGGATGAACGCAGGGGAATGTATGATAAGTTCTGGAACAGGGTTATTTTCCCGATCATGGATGTGAATAACCGCGTGATCGGATTTGGAGGCAGAGTGATGGGTGACGGAAAGCCGAAGTACCTGAACTCGCCGGAGACTACGATCTTTGATAAAAGCCGGAATCTGTACGGGCTGAATGTTGCAAGAACCACGAGAAAAAATTATCTGATCCTGTGTGAAGGATATATGGATGTGATATCCATGCATCAGGCAGGGTTTACCAATGCGGTGGCATCGCTGGGAACGGCACTTACTTCCGGACATGCAAGTCTGCTGAAGCGTTACACTCAGGAGGTATTGCTTCTGTATGACAGTGATGATGCAGGCGTGAGGGCTGCCCTTCGTGCCATTCCGATCCTGAGGGAAGCAGGTGTTTCTTCGAGGGTGGTAAATCTTAAGCCGCATAAAGATCCGGATGAATTTATCAAGGCACTTGGAGCAGAAGAGTTTGAGAAACGTCTGGAGCAGGCTATGGACAGCTTTATGTTCCGCGTACATATGGCAGAGCGGGAATTTCCAATGGAGGAACCCCAGGGACAGAACCGTTTCTTTGAGCGGTGTGCGCAGATGCTTCTGGAGCTTTCCGATGAACTGGAGAGAAATCTTTATATAGAAGCAATCGTAAAGGATTACAGAAGCAGTGGGATCAGTGTGGAGAATCTGAAAAAGAGAGTCGGAGCTCTTGCAATGAAGGGAACTCCGGCAGAGCAGAGGATTCAGCCTAAACCTGTGGGAGCAGGTCAGCAAAAGAAGAAGGAGAGTGCAGCAGAGAAAGCACAGAAGCTGATGCTTACCTGGCTGGTAACTTATCCGGGCATATTTGACACAGTGGAAAAATATATCCAGCCTTCAGATTTCGTGGTTCCTCTGTACAGGCAGGTGGCAGAGATGCTTTACCAGCAGCACAGGGATGGCGATGTGAATCCTGCAAGGCTGATGAATGCTTTCATTGACAGTGAAGAGCAGAGAGAGGTTTCATCCCTTTTTAATGCAACGATCCATCTGGAGACTCCGGAGGAACAGAACCGGGCTTTCTCGGATGCTGTGATCAGGATTAAGGATGAGAGTCTGAAAGAGAGAAACAGAACCTGGGATCCCACAGATATACAGGGACTGCAGGAACTTGTAAAAGCAAAGAAAGAACTGGAAGAGCTTGGAAGAAAGCGGCAGCAGCTGCATATTTCTTTTGAATAAGGATAAAATATAAACACTATATGGAGGTATAGAGCACATATGGAAATGAATATGGGTAAATTCAGTGAAAAACTGGTAGAACTTCTGGAGCTTGCCAAGAAGAAAAAGAATGTACTGGAATACCAGGAAATCAATGACTTCTTTAAGGATCAGCCACTGGGAGTTGAACAGATGGAGAAAGTATTTGACTTTCTGGAAGCCAGTGGAGTGGATGTGCTTAGGATTACAGACAGTAATGCAGATGATATGATCCTGGATGATGACGATGCAGACATTGATAAGCTGGATGAAGAAGAGATTGAGCTTGACAAGATCGATCTTTCTGTTCCTGAAGGTGTAAGCATCGAGGATCCGGTACGTATGTATCTGAAGGAAATTGGTAAGGTTCCGCTTCTTTCAGCAGAAGAGGAAATCGAACTTGCAAAGAGAATGGAGAATGGGGATGAGGCTGCCAAGAAACGTCTGGCAGAAGCAAACCTTCGTCTTGTTGTCAGCATTGCAAAGAGATATGTGGGACGTGGAATGCTTTTCCTTGACCTGATCCAGGAGGGAAATCTTGGCCTGATCAAGGCAGTAGAGAAATTTGATTACCGTAAAGGTTACAAATTCAGTACCTATGCGACATGGTGGATCCGTCAGGCGATCACCAGAGGTATCGCAGATACCGGAAGAACGATCCGTGTGCCGGTACATATGGTAGAGACCATCAACAAGACACTTCGTATGACCAGAACGCTGCTTCAGGAGCTTGGCCGTGAACCGACCCCGGAAGAAGTTGCAGAGAGATTGAATGTCTCTGTGTCACGTGTAAGAGAAGTTCTCAAAATCTCCAGAGATCCGGTATCACTGGATACTCCGATCGGAGAAGAGGATGACAGTCATCTGGGAGACTTTATTGAGGATGATTCCGCACTTTCACCGGCAGATTCCGCAGCATTTTCCATGCTCAGAGCAGAGCTTGCAACAGCACTGGAGTCTCTGACAGACAGAGAGCGTCAGGTTGTTAAACTGAGATTTGGTCTGGAAGACGGAAGAGCAAGAACACTCGAAGAAGTCGGAAAAGAGTTCAACGTAACACGTGAGCGTATCCGTCAGATCGAAGCCAAGGCTTTGCGGAAACTGCGTCACCCGTCCAGAAGTAAGCGATTAAAAGATTTTCTGATCTGAGAGCTGAAGTCCGGCAAACCGCAGACAGGAAATAAAAGAGGGCACAGGATTTTACTCCTGTGCCTTTTTCAGTTAACCATCAATACGTTTTTTGAAAGCAGGCAGCTGCTCACGGCGAAGCGGCAGGGCAGTACTGGTCGGATTTAACAAAAAACCTTTTGCATCTTTCACTAGGAACTTCTCCAGATCATCAAATTTCACGACAACCGGACGAAGTCTTTTCTTCGGATCAAACCTCTGAAGCTCGTATCCGTCTGTGAAGATAGCCTGATACATCTCGCCGTTCTGATTGTTGACATACGGAACACGGATGTTATTTTTTTTCTTTGGCTGTTCTTCTTCTGTTTCTGATTCTTTGGCTTCTTCGATGTTTCCGTCTTCCGTGTTGCCGTCAGGATTTTCTGCTTTACTGTCAGCATCTTTTTCGCTTTCGTCTACAATAATACCGCTTAAGAAACGGCCGCGTACCAGATTGGCAACCAGTTCTTCATCCATTGCCCGCAGATCAGCTTTTTCTTTTTCTTCCTCGCTGACCGGACGACGCATCTCCTGCAGGAAATACAGGGAAGTGAGCATCAGCTCCGGATTGATGACAGGACGCTGTTTTTCCGGAAGTTCGTCCGGATTATGTCTTCTGTGAACGATCGCTTCAAGAGCGAGAGAGGTTTCCGTATCATTGTCATGCAGTACCACGCCGTTGACACCGAGAGCGTAGAGTGTACCATAGAAATGAAGGAACTGCTCTGCTGCTACTCTTACGGATACCACCGGGATTTTTTCCTGCTCATTTTTTGCAACAACATAAGCATGTGCTGCCTCAGCGTCTGAGAAGATATGTATCTGGTCATCGAAAGATTCTTCGTTACAGGTTACATAAGGATGCTTGGTGGACTGGGAGAAAATAACGAACATCTCTGGAAGTCCCTGAAGCTTTTTGATGATAAAGCTGTTATCTATTGCCATTTGTGTACACCTCATATTCTTTCTGTTATAGTGATTTTGGGATGTGAAAGATGCCGGTATTTATGCAACTTTCACAATTATTGAGACCCTACTGACAGTCATTGTACCATATTTCCCAATAAAAGAAAATATAAAAATTTATGATATTTCGTTGAAAAACATAAAGAAATCCGCCATTGACTTTCGAAAAAGAAAAGAATATGATGAAAGCTAATGAAATAAGGAAGGAATTGTAAAAATGAAAAAAGGAAATCTGAGAAGTTCCGCATTGCTTTTACTGACGGCATGCATCTGGGGCGTGGCGTTTGTTGCCCAGAGCGTGGGGATGGAGTATGTCGGACCGTTTACGTTCAACTTTGTGAGAAGTATTCTGGGAGGGCTGGTTCTGATCCCGTGTATTTTCTTCCTGAACCGGGGGAAAAAAACAGAAGCAGAAAAAATCAGTGCAGAAGAGAAAAGAGCACAGCGAAAAACACTGCTGACCGGCGGGATCTGCTGTGGTATCGCACTGTGCCTGGCAACGAATTTCCAGCAGA
>ENA-OPDA01002297-OPDA01002297.1-human-gut-metagenome-genome-assembly--contig:-NODE-2297-length-11210-cov-1.978216_pt1 | contig 11210 bp, 8 predicted proteins | sample MGYA00241253_ERZ501486 | MGnify/ENA primary metagenome ERZ501486 (study PRJEB25962, sample SAMEA2042510) | human gut metagenome | biome: human gut; feature: human-associated habitat; material: faeces... | reverse complement strand
GGCCGCCAATCTTGGCGTCCGTCATATAATCTGCCAACTGGTTGGAGCGGCAAACGCCCCGATACCCATCCGGCTGCAAATCGCAAATGGCAAGTCCCTTCAACAAAAATCCCTTCTTTGTGTTAAATGTGCAAAACGGTCTTGACCACCGCCAGCATCTCCCGCATCCAGTAGGTGCCCAGCAGGTACACATCGGTGGCCGCCGGTGTGGAGCTGGCGGTCAGACCCGCCCGCTGACACAGCAGCATGCCCCGTCGGCAATGGAAATCAGAGGTCACCACCGTCACATGGCGGTTCAGTCCGTTTTGTTCTATAATTTTGGCCGAAAAAGCCACATTTTCCTCCGTAGAAGTGGAGCGATCCTCCAAATACAACCGATCGGCGGCGATCCCCCGGCGCACCAGTTCTCGGCGCATACACTCCGCCTCGCTGATCTTCTCATCCGGGCCTTGGCCGCCGCTGAGCACAGCCTTGCTGTCCGGGTTCTTCTCCAAATACTCGGTGGCTGCCTCGATCCGCTGGCGCAGCATACGAGAGGGGCGCTCCCCCTTCACCGAGCAGCCCAGCACCAGTACAGTCTCGTCCCGGTGGCCGGTTTGGATCAGCCCAGTGAGCATATAGCCGCTGGTGAGCACCGCCACGGCGCACACCAGTGCCACCGCTGCCTTGAGCACCACCGCGCCCGGGGCGTGATTGCCCGGCGCCAGCAAATGGGTCACCGGCTGCGCAAACATGCCGCACAGCAACAGCACCACGGCAAAAGCAATGCCCAGCACATTACCGGCATTGAGAATTCGATTGAGCACCCAAGGCGCCAAATACCACAGCAGCAGTACCGCGCCGACGGCGAAAAACGCAACCTGAATAAAAATCACCTGTTCGTTTTGTTTTTTGTCTTTCTTTTGTAAATGTAGCATAACACAGCGCTCCTTTCAGCCATTTCAGCCTAACAGAGCCGCCGCAGAAAGGCAAGGCACGGGCGGTGGAAACACTCCACGCACCGTGGAACCGGCGAAAAACATTGACAATTCGCCTCATTGCCGTATAATAACCATATTATAGTATAGCATTCAGGAGCCAAATATGGAAGAAAAAAATACAAATTGGCAAAAAAGTGTTTGCGCTGTGGTGCTGCGCGAGGGCAAGGTACTGCTGGCTCGCCACACGTACGGCGCCGGTAAGGGGCTGTTTATCACCCCCGGCGGGTATCTGAAAAACGGCGAAAGCCCGGAGCAGGCCGTGAAGGAGGTCGGCATGGTGGTGGAGGGCATCAACGCCCTGCCCGCCGCCATGGAGCTGGCCGAGAAGTACCATGTGGAAATGCCCATCGCCCAGACGGTGAACGCCATCGTCAAGGAGGGCATGAGCGCCAGCGACGCGCTGCGCACCCTGATGGACCGCAACCGCAAGAACGAGATGCCCCAGGGCTACGAGAACATATAAGAATTGATACCGGAAAGGCACAGCTGTTCTGAGAACGGCTGTGCTTTTTTGCGCTTTGCGTGCAGAGCCCATATTTTCAGAAACGACCCGGCAAATGCAGTAAGAATCATTCAAAATTTTTACAGAAATCAGACACAAAAGGGTAGAAGGTCGGCAAACTTTCTGCTATACTGAAAACGATAGGATTATTGGTCAGTGCAGCCGGAACAGGGCGGCGGGCGCTGGCACTGCAAGAAGGAGGAATGAGAGATGCCCTCTACCTACGCACACCGCCGCTTTGGCGCAAATGTGCTGGATCATCTGCCTGCGCCGCTGCGGGAAAAGCTGGAGGCGCACCGGGAGCTGTACGATATCGGCCTGCACGGGCCGGATCTGCTGTTCTATTACCATGCAGAAAAGTCCACCCCGGTCGCCGCGCTGGGCAATGCCATGCACGATGAGCCGGGCAGAACATTCTTTGACCGGGCGCGGCGGGTGGTGCACGAGGAAGCCGACCGCGAGGCTGCGCTGGCCTACGCGCTGGGCTTTGTGTGCCATTTTGCGCTGGACAGCACCTGCCACCCCTTTGTGGAGCAGTTTACCCGGGAGAGCGGTGTGACCCACTGCGAGATCGAGACGGAGTTCGACAATATGCTGCTGCGCCGGGACGGCTATGACCCGCTGACCTTCTTTACCGCCAGCCATATCCACCCCAGCGCGTCAAACGCCCGGGTCATTGCGCCGTTTTACAGGGATATCTCGGAGCAGACTGCGCTGGAAGCCCTGAAGGGGATGATCATGGTGCATAAGGTGCTGCAGGCTTCGAACCCGGTCAAGCGCTGGGTGGTGCTGACCGGCATGAAGGTGCTGGGCAAGTACGATGGGATGCACGGCCTTGTGGCAAACCCGCAGCCGAACCCGCAGTGCACCGAGAGCAACCGCAAGCTGGATGCGCTGTACGCCAAGGCTTTGCCGCTGGCAGAGCGGCTGATCTTAGAGTATGTGGCAAAGCTGGACACGGACGAGCCGCTGGATGCTGCCTACGACCACACCTTTGGGGAATTTTAAAAAACGCGCCGCCCGGCGGTGCAAGGGGAAAAGGGAAAACACGATGAAAACTGAAAAATTCAAGGTGACACCGCTGGAGCGGGCATGGATCTTATACGATGTGGGCAACTCGGCCTTTGTGCTGATGATCGCCACGCTGGTGCCCATCTTCTTCAATGCGCTGGCCGAAGCCGGCGGCGTGAGCAAGGTGGACTATCTGGCCTACTGGGGCTACGCAAGTTCCATCGTCACGGTGGTCACCGCCATTCTGGGCCCCATTCTGGGCACGCTGGCGGACACCAAGGGCTTTAAAAAGCCCATCTTCATGCTCTGCCTTTTTGTGGGCGTCATCGGCTGCTGTGCCATGGGTCTGGCGGGCACATGGCTGGCCTTTCTGGTCATTTTTATCATTGCCAAGATCGGCTACTCCGGCAGTCTGGTGTTCTACGACTCCATGCTGGGCGATGTGACCACCCCGGAGCGGATGGACATGGTGTCCTCCCGCGGGTACGCGTGGGGCTATATCGGCAGCTGCGTGCCCTTTGTGGTCTGTCTGGCGCTGGTGCTGGGCAGCAGCGCAGTGGGGCTCAGCCAGATGACTGCTTTGTCCATCGCGCTGGTCATTACCGCCGTGTGGTGGCTGGTGGTCACCCTGCCGCTGCTGAAAAAGTACCGCCAGATCAACTATGTGGAGGTGGAGCAGCACGCCATCCGCCAGAGCTTTGTGCGCATTGGGCAGACTTTGAAGCACCTGCCGCAGGACAAGCAGGTGTTCTGGTTCCTGCTGGCGTTCTTCTGCTACATCGACGGCGTGTACACCATTATCGACATGGCGACGGCCTACGGCACGGCGCTGGGTCTGGACACCACCGGCCTTTTGCTGGCACTTCTTGTGACCCAGATCGTGGCGTTCCCGTCGGCCCTCATCTTTGGGCGGTTGTCGAACAAGTACCCCTCGGCAAAGCTCATCCCGGTGTGCATCGCGGCCTATGCGGGCATCGCGGTGTTTGCGTTTTTCCTGACCCAGCAGTGGCAGTTCTGGGTGCTGGCCGTCATCGTGGGCATGTTCCAGGGCGGCGTGCAGGCGCTCAGCCGCTCCCACTTTGCAAAGATCACCCCGCCGGAAAAGTCGGGCGAATACTTTGGCCTCTTCGACATCTGCGGCAAGGGCGCGTCCTTCCTTGGCACCATGATCGTCAGCGTGGGAAGCCAGCTCACCGGCAGCGCCAATGTGGGTGTCGGCTCCCTCATCGTGCTGTTCATCGTGGGATTCGTGCTGTTCAGAGTGTCGTTCCGTCAGGGTGAGACAGTGTAAATCGTTTTGACCTCTGCTTTGTCTTCGGACAGGGCAGAGTTTTTTGTTTACCAGCGAGTTATGATTCACAAACCATTCATTGTGTTTTGGCGGGTGGGATGATACAATAGAATCAAAATCCAGAAAATACAAAGGAGCAAGACCATGAAACAATATCCCGGCTACACCCTCGTCAAGCGCGAGGACTGCCCCGAACAGCACGGAACGCTGACCGTGCTGACCCATGACGTCAGCGGGGCGGCTGTCCTGCTGGTGGAAAACGACGACGACAACAAGGCCTTCGGCATCGGCTTCGGCACCTTCCCCTCCGACGATACCGGCGTGTTCCACATCCTCGAGCACTCGGTGCTGGCGGGCAGCGAGAAATACCCGGTGAAGTCGCCGTTTTTGCAGCTGCTCAAGAGCAGCATGGCCTCCTTCCTGAATGCCATGACCTTCCCGGACAAGACGGTCTACCCCTTCGCAACGCCCAACGAGACGGACTTCAAGAACCTGATGGACGTCTACCTGAACGCGGTATTCTGCCCGCTGGCCATGGTGGACAAGGCCGTGTTCGAGCAGGAGGGCTGGCACCGCGACGCCGACGGCACCGTGAGCGGCGTGGTGTACAACGAGATGCAGGGCGCGCTGGCAGCCCCGGACGCTCAGCTGGAAGATGCGCTGGAGCGGGCCATGTTCCCCGACACGGCCTATGGCTTCGTCTCCGGCGGCGACCCGGCATCCATCCCGGCGCTGACCTATGAGAAGTATCAGCGGGTGTACCGCCGCCACTACAGCGCCGACAACTGCTGCGTGACCCTGTACGGCAAGATGGATATGGCCGAGAAGCTGGACTTCCTCGACAGAGAATACCTGAGCAAGATGCCCAAGGGCACCAGCCAGCCCAAGCTGACCTTGCAGAGTGAGCAGCCGGGCGTCTGCGTGAAGATCCCCTACTACACCGAAAAGCCGGAGGCCGACGAGGTGCAGTGCGCGCTGGCGTGGTACACCGGTGCCTTCGCCGACCGGGAGCGGCAGCTGGGCGTGGAGATTTTGCTGGACGCGCTGCTGGGCACCAACCAGTCCCCGCTGAAAGCGGCTCTGCTGGAAGAAAAGCTGGGCGCGGATATCGATGTGGGCTTCGATGACAGCACACTGCAGCCCGTTCTGGAGCTGGTGCTGCGGGGCGCGACCGAGGAAACGGCGGATCAGTTCGCCGCAGCGGTTCGCCGCGCGGTGGACGGCATCCTTGCCGAGGGCATCCCGGCAGAGCTGCTGCTGGCCAGCCTGAACGCGGCGGAGTTCGCTTCGCTGGAGCGGCCGGGCAGTCTGCCCGACGGCGTGCTGGACGCCATCCACGCCGTGACCGGCTGGCTCCACACCGGAGACCCGGCCCTGCTGCTCCACACGGACAGGCTCTTTGCCGCCCTGCGGGAGAAGCTGGACAGCGGCTGGTTCAACGAGCTGCTGCGGGAGCTGTTTGCCCCCGCGCCGGTGCAGGTCATCCAAGTGCCGACCCTGCCCAAGAAAGACGACGAGAAGGCCGCCCCCGCCCGCACCGACGGCAAGCTGGTGCTGGACCACCCGCTGACCGTGACCGACCTCGGCGAGGGCAGCCCCAGCGCCGAAGGCGTGGTGGGTACAGTGGCCGGGGCAGAGCTGCTGCACCACCCCTCCAAGGGCAGCCTGTACCTGAATCTCTACTACGACCTCGGCGGGCTGAGCGAGGAAGAAGTGCAGTATCTGGACATCCTGACCGATATGCTGGACGAGCTGGACACCCCGCGCCACACGGCCCGCGAGCTGAACACCCTGCGCAGCACGTGGCTGGGCGACAGCACGGCGTGCATCGCGTTCTGGACCGGGCGGCAGGAGGGAACCCCCTGCCACGCAAAGCTGGTGTTGAGCATGAGCTTGTTGGAGCGCAGCCTTGAAAAGGCCATCGAGCTGGGCGGGGAATTCCTGTACGAGACCAAGCTGACCGGCGAAAAGGCTGAGGCGGCGTTCGCCCGCGTGCTGAGCCAGCAGAAGCTGAACATGGAGCAGCAGTTCATCCAGATGGGCAACCAGTATGCGATGGTCCGCGCCATGAGCCACTATGCAGTGGAATATGCGCTGAGCGAGGCTTGCAGCGGCGTGACCGGGTATAAGTTCCTCTGCGGTCTGCTGGAACAGGCCGACTGGGCAGCGCTGGGAAAAAAGCTGGAAGCAGTGCGGGAAAAGGTGCTGCACCACGCGGCCCTGACCGTCAGCCTCCACGGCAGCGAAGCGGCAAAACAGAAGCTGGAAGCTCTGCTGCCCGGCAGTGTGTTCGCGGAAGAAGCCCGCGGCACGGCTAAACCCTACACGCAGGAGCTGACCGCCCCGGTGAACGAAGCCTTCCTCATTGACGGCGGCGTGAACTACGACATTCTGGCATGGCCGCAGGAGCGCAAGCCGGAGCGCCGGGTGCTGGCCCGCGTGATGAGCTACGAATACCTGTGGCACAACATCCGCGAGGTGGGCGGGGCCTACGGCACCGGGATGCTGACCCGCGCCGGGGCGGAGGCCTATTACACCTACCGCGACCCCCACATGGCCGAGAGCTACGAGACGTTTGCCAAGGGCCCGGCGGAGCTGGCCGCGCGCAGCTACACCGAAAAGGACCTGACCGATTCCATCGTGGGCACCGTTTCCGAGATGGACAAGCCCATGAAGCCCTGTGCCGAGGCGAAGGACCTCGACCGCCGGTACTTCTGCGGCATCACCGACGAGATGCTGGCGGCGGACCGCAGGGCGCTGTGCGGCGTGGACGAAGCGGCGCTGAAAGCGATGGCGGCAGACCTCGGCAAGGCCGCAGAGCACGGCACCCGCGTTGCTTTTGGCAGCAAGGAAGCTGTGGAAGCGGCAAAGAAACTGTTTGACCGCGTAGAGACGTTATAAATTCGGAAAAAAGAAAAGGCTGACATGGCCGCTCCGGGTGGAGCAGAGGCTGTGCCGGCCTTTTTTGCGCAAAAAATTGGATGCCACCCCTCAAAAAATTGGAGGTTCGATTCCCTGTCTGCGAAAAAAGAACGCGGGCAGGGAACTTTTTGTACGCTTGGATTATACAAACGGGATAACGAAAAGCAAAAACTACTCTGTGGGCCTACAAAAGGACACACTGCCGGGCAAGACAAAAACGTGGTATTCTTTTGCCAAGCCAAAACGAAAGGATGTGAAACAAACCGAATGGCGCAGAAAAAACGATCCGCAGAGGGCAAGTGCCTTGAAAACCTTTACCGCGCCGCCGATACCCTGAGCGCGATGCTGGCGTTGGAGGTCAAGGAGCTGAGCGCCCGCCAGAAAACGGCGCGGCGCGACGGCACCGAGACCAGCGGCATCGTGAAGGCGATGAAGGAGATCACGGCCATCCTGAAGGATGTGGCTGCTGTGACCAAGACCGTGAACGAGCAGGGGGCAGAGGCCGAGGGCGGAGAGTGCGGTGTGGTGCTGCTGCCGAAGGTGGAGGACGTATGAAGACTGGAACGAATGCAGCCATGGTCTGGCGGCCTCAGCCGCGGCAGATGGAGTTCATGCGCCGGCCGGAGCCGGAGGCCCTGTACGGCGGGGCCGCAGGCGGCGGAAAAAGCGACGCGCTGGTGATCGAGGCGCTGCGGCAGGTGGATATCCCTCACTACCGGGCGCTGATCCTGCGCAAGACCTACCCGCAGCTTTCCGACCTTGTGGATAAGAGCCAGATGTACTACCGCCGGGCTTTCCCGGAGGCGCAGTACAACGCCACGAGCCATGTCTGGGTCTTCCCCAGCGGGGCGAAAATTTATTTCGGCTCGATGCAGCACACCAAGGACCGGACGAATTATCAGGGCAAGGCCTTCGATTTCATCGGCTTCGACGAGCTGACCCACTTCGAGTGGGAAGAGTACAGCTACATGATGAGCCGCAACCGCCCCACCGGCCCCGGCACACGGGTGTATCTGCGGGCCACCACCAACCCCGGCGGCGTGGGCCACGGGTGGGTGAAGGCCCGGTTCATCACCCCGGCCCCGCCCGGCACCCCCATCGTGGAGGAATATCCCATCCGAATGCCGGACGGCAGCGAAAAGCGGCTGAAGCGGGCGCGGGTGTTCATCCCGTCCAGCATCTTCGACAACCCCGCTCTGCTGGAAAATGACCCGGACTACCTCACCAGCCTTGCGTCCCTGCCCGAAGCGGAAAAACAGGCCCTGCTCTACGGCAGCTGGGACAGCTTTTCCGGGCAGGTGTTCACCGAATGGCGCAACGACCCGGCGCATTATCAGGATCAGCGCTGGACTCATGTCATCGCGCCCTTTGCCATCCCCAAGCACTGGCCCATCTGGCGCGGGTACGACTTCGGTTTTTCCAAGCCCTTTTCGGTGGGGTGGTATGCGGTGGACGAGGAGGGGCGGCTGTACCGCATCAAGGAGCTGTACGGCTGCACCGGACGCCCCAACGAGGGTCTGCGCATCGACCCGGTGGAGCAGGCACGGCGCATCCGGGAGGCCGAGCAGAACGACCCGGTGCTGCGGGGGCGGGTCATCCAAGGCATTGCCGACCCTGCTATCTTCGACGAGAGCCGGGGCGAGAGCATCGCGGCCATGATGGAGCGGAGCCCGAACTTCCTGCACTGGATGCCCGGCGACCACACCCGCCTTGCGGGCAAGATGCAGTTCCACTACCGGCTGGCGTTCGACGGGGAGGGTAAGCCGATGTTTCAGGTCTTCAACACCTGCAAACACTTCATCCGGACCATCCCGAATCTGGTCTACGACGAGAGCAATGTGGAGGACATCGACACCCGGCAGGAGGACCACATCTACGACGAATGCCGGTATGTGCTGATGGAAAAACCCATCTCGCCGCCCCGCCGCACCGTGCGGCCCCCGCAGCCGGATGACCCGCTGGAGCTGCATCAGAGAGCGCGATTTTACCGGATCTAGCCCTCTCAGCGCGCAGTCCGCCAGCAATCACGAATAAAGGGTGGGCTGCCCTTCCATACAACCTCTCAGTCTCGCTGACGCTCGACAGCTCCCCTAGTAGGGGAGCCTCTGGCGAAACCGGAAACTTTGCGAGGACTGCCAAGGCCTCCCCTACTAGGTGGCATTGCGAAGCAATGACGGAGAGGTTGTATGGAGTAAGACTGTCCGATGAAGAATAGGAGGTAACATATGGACGAAATGGACGAAATCAAACTGCCCATCGGCCCGGAGGAGGTCGCGGAGGCAGCGGCCATCTTGCAGAAGTACAAGGCGGGCAAGGCTGCGCTGGACAAGCGGCTGGTGGACAACGAACTGTGGTTCCGGATGGGACACTGGAAGAACTACCAGAACCCCATGATGGAGGGCAAACCCCAGCCGTCCAGCGGCTGGTTGTTCAACTCCATCGCCAACAAGCATGCCGACGCGATGGACAACTACCCCAGTCCCAACGTCCTGCCCCGTGCCGAGGACGACGAGGCGGCGGCACAGGCGCTTTCCAGCGTGCTGCCCGTGGTGCTGGAACAGGCTGACTATGAGCGGGTGTACAGCGACACCTGGTGGCGCAAGCTCAAGCAGGGCACCGGCGTCAAGGGCATTTTCTGGGACCCGGAACAGCACGGCGGCGTGGGCGAGATCGCCATCCGCCCCATGAACCTGCTGATGCTCTACTGGGAGCCGGGCGTGGAGGATATTCAGGCATCGCCTCACTTTTTCTCCCTGAACATGGAGAACACAAAGCAGTTGGAAGCCCGCTGGCCCCAGCTCAAGGGTCACAGCGCCAGCGTGCTGGACGTGCCCCGCTTCATCCACGACGGCGGGCTGGACACCAGCGAAAAAAGCGTGGTGGTGGACTGGTACTACAAAAAGCCGGATGAGAATGGCCGGGTGCTGCTCCACTACTGCAAGTTCTGCAACGGCGTGGTGCTCTACGCCAGCGAGAACGACCCGGCGCTGGCCGGGCGGGGCTTCTACGACCACGGCAAGTATCCCTTCGTGTTCGACCCGCTCTTCATGGAGGAGGACAGCCCGGCGGGCTTCGGGTACATCGACGTGATGAAGGAGTGCCAGAACGCCATCGACCGGATGAATCACGCCATGGACGAGAATGTGCTGCTCTCCTCGAAACAGCGGTATGTACTGAGCGACACGGCGGGGGTGAACGAAGAGGAGCTGGCTGATTTTTCCCGCGATATCGTGCATGTGGTGGGGCGGCTGAACGACGACAGCTTCCGCCCCTTGCAGACGGCGGGCTTGCAGGGCAACAGCCTGAGCTACCGCGCCAGCCGGATCGAGGAGCTGAAAGAGATCTCCGGCAACCGGGATATGACCCAAGGCGGCACTGCGGGCGGTGTGACGGCGGCTTCGGCCATTGCGGCCCTGCAGGAGGCAGGGTCGAAGCTTAGCCGCGACATGCTGAAAAGTGCCTACCGGGCCTTTGCCAAGGAGTGCTACCTCATCCTTGATCTGATGCGGCAGTTCTACGACGAGGAGCGGGTGTTCCGCATCGTGGGCGGCACCGGCGAAAACGAGTTCGTGCCCTTTTCCGGCGCGGCGCTCCGCCCGCAGCCCGGCGGCGTGGTGGGCGGCGTGGAACTGGGCAGCCGCGAGCCGATCTTCGACATCGTGGTGAGCGCCGAGAAGAAATCCACCTTCAGCCGCCTCTCGCAGAACGAGACGGCCAAGGAGTGCTACCAACTGGGCTTCTTTGCCCCGGCGAACGCGGACGCGGCCTTGGCGGCGCTGGACATGATGGACTTTGAGGGCATCGAGAAGGTGCGCCAGCGGGTGCGGTTGAACGGGACTCTCGCGCAGCAATTGACCGCTCTGCAGGCACAGCTCACCCGGATGCAGCAGATGCAGACCCGGCGGGCCCCGCTGACCGGCCCGGCCGACAACTTGACGACAAAGGCGGTGGCGCACGCCATGGGCCTTGGAAAGGAACAGTAAATGATCAAAGTGCTCTACAACGAACTGGACGGGCCGGAGGGGGTGACGCTCCGGCTGGAAGCGGCGGGCCACGCGGGCTACGCCCCCGCCGGGCAGGACATCGTGTGTGCGGGGGCCAGCACCCTGATGCAGACCCTCTGCGCCCTGCTGGCGGGCGAGGAAGGCACCAGGAGCGGCGTGTGGGACGAGCCGGATGGCCCGCGTCTGGCCGTGACGGCGGCAGCACCCCAGAAACCGTGGGTGGAGGGGGCGTTCGAATTTGCAAAGGCGGGCTTTGCTCTGCTGGCAGAACGCTACCCGGACAATGTCCGCTTCGCCGATTTGAGCGGACGGGGAGAACAGTCGATGGTGGATCTGCAGCTCTTTGCCTCGGAGGGCGGCGATGCCGCCGCCCCCTCCGCTCCTGCCCTCAGCCATGCACAGGCTCAGCAGGCCATCGCCTCCGGGACTATGAAGGCGGATGAGGGCCGGGAAGCTTCGGATGTGCCGACACCGGCGGCAGTGCAGGAGCCGGAAGAGCG
>ENA-OPDA01002296-OPDA01002296.1-human-gut-metagenome-genome-assembly--contig:-NODE-2296-length-11212-cov-3.091871_pt1 | contig 11212 bp, 7 predicted proteins | sample MGYA00241253_ERZ501486 | MGnify/ENA primary metagenome ERZ501486 (study PRJEB25962, sample SAMEA2042510) | human gut metagenome | biome: human gut; feature: human-associated habitat; material: faeces... | reverse complement strand
GATAAATCGGATTACATCCGCTATATTCATCCTTTTTTTATACAGAAAGAGAGAAATATATTGCAATACTCATTATAAATACTCGTAGCGAAAATGTCGGTATCGTCTGTTCCCACTACATTAGGTGGAACAGGATATCCTTCTTTTTCCCAGCAATACCAATTATATAGATGAAATGCTTTATCTCGTCTTTTTCGAAAGCTTTGGCATAGGTGCATTCGTTTAGTATGATTTTAACTTTTTCATTTTGTGGATACAGGTTCCATGATATTCGATAGGGGTATAAGGTGTTTTTTTATGAAATCAAAAACTCTATTTTTAGGGCTTTTTCGATTCAAATAAATTAAAAAAAGCGAGAAAAGGAGTATTCCGGTATGCGGAAACCCTTTTCCTCGCCTAGAAAAAATTGTTTATCTTGGATAAAAGTCACTTCTCGTTAAAGAGAAGTGAACTTTTATTTTCGATTTTACTTACCAGTGTTCAAAGTTGTCTTGATGTCAACAGAACTGTTCAATGTGTAGCCCCAGATATCATCTACAGCAACTTTCAACTTGGCTGTATTTTCAGTAACGCCTTCTACCTCAATATAAGAATCTACAGCAGGAGCAGTGGCTGTTGCAGCTACTGGAACAGTCGGAGTCGCTACTGTTACTTCAAATACATTCTTGTTACCAGTAGAGAATGTTACGTTGGCAATATCACTACGATACCATTCAATAACACCTGCTGCTTTACCTTTAGCAAAGATATCATATTTCACATCGTTGTTATAAGTCTTAGCCCAGATGTTTTCTTTGTACAGTTTTGTTCTACCTGTTGCAGAAACTTCAACTACATTATTGGCAGCTACGGCCTCACCTTCAAGGATCGGAGACATTACACGGAATTGGTAGGTCTTGGCATATTTCCAAGAATCATCTCCTGTTACATCCAGATAAGCACCGGTAAACTTAACATTCAAATCTTTCTTATAACCTGCCACATCTCTGCTTCCGTTTCCATCCGTGTCTTCTTTCAAGCTGACATGAGCACGGTTGGTAGAAGAAGGTACAGGGTTAACGATAGAAGCAAAGTAACTTGCTTTCTTTCCTGTATCCTTGCCTTCCGCATCCAATACATTATTAGCATCGTCTATTGCAAAAGTAGGACTGGTAACCATCTTGGCGTCGGACAATTTCTTCTGCATATCAGTAAATGCTCTGTCAATGTAATAGTTGGACTGATAGTAAGATTTGCCTGTTACCTTAGTTGTGGCATCACCCCAGTACATGTATGCTTGAGCCAAATCCTTACCATCACGGAATACACCGCTTTCCTTAACCAAAATAGTATTCAATTCTGGCTTGGTCAGTTCGAACGGAACAACTACATAGTTCAACTCAATATTAGAAGTCTTGTCTACGAATGACAGTTTAGCGTAATAAGTCTTTCCAATCTTCAATGGTTTAACAGTCTTGTTTATATCTAACTGGAATTTCAAGTAATTCAATTTAGTAGCAATGTTAGCAGGTGTAACCTGATTGTCATTGTCCACATTCATTGTAACAGCCACCTGCTTGTTATTCATATTAGTAGTAGCGCCACCGTTTGTTCCCAAATCAGATATCACTGTACAAGCTTCATCGTCATAAATGTTTTGAAGTACATTTACATCTGTCTTAACAGAAGCATACCATGCGTTCAGGTCGCTGCTCAAAGACGCTTTCAACTTGTCAGCAGATACCAAGAATGAATAGTTGGTCTTATTAGGCTGTTTAGTTTGCTTGTCATAAGTCGCTTCACCCAAAGTTCTGTTGATTTCTACTCGGATAGTAGTCTTCTTGATATTGCTGTTACCACCGATATTGGGTAACGTATAAACTTCCAAATCGATAGTAGCATCTGTTACATTATCTGGGCTCTTAGTAGCTTTAAATGATCTACCGTCTTCACTGAATATAATTCCAAACAAAGCTTTATCTTCTTCAGAAGCAGAAAGATACATATCATATAGGTTACATTCTTTTGTAACTGACACGACAACTTCCTGACCCACTTTAGTCTGATAAGCAACCCCTGTAGTTTTATCGCCTCCAACAATTGTAACATAATTTCCATTCAAATTGATGTTAGTCAGAGGAGCTGTAGTCTGTTTATCTGGTATGACTTTTACATTAAACAATGATCTATAGTTAGCAGTAGCAGGTTTCAATGCCATAGCCTTGTTGGCTCCTGATGACAAGAATTGGTTGGCTAATTTGTTGGCATCACCACCATCCGCATAAGATCCAGGAACAACTGTTATATCATACAAACCATTTTCTGCCGCTCTTGTCAACATACCGTCATATTTTTTAGCAGCCAATGCAATAGAAGCTACATTATCCTTTGTATCAATCAAACTAAATGCAAGCTCAGAAGCATCTACAGAAGAAGGGGCAATGCGAGTGTACAATACATTGTTATTCCCTGACAAATCTGTAGAATAGGTAGTTATGTTATTGGATATATTACCTCTAGGCCCTTTCCATTCTGTAGTTGCCGCAGCATCCCAGTAAAGAAGAGTTATTTCATTAAGGTCTTTAATAGCTTGGTAATCGTTATCCAAGAACTCAATGCTAGAAATAGCAGAAGCCGCAGTAGGCAATTTGATAGTCTGCATCACACCATTTGCATCCGGCATGTACAATGTAAACACGCCACCGTCATTTACAGCATAAGCAGCACCGGTAGCTTTATAAGGAGATTTTTCTGCCTCACCTTTATCATTATAAAAATACCAGTAACCATCTTCTTCGTTAATGTAAGGTACTTTCACCTCTTTCAGGTCTTCGGAAGTAACAGCTAAGTAATCGGTTTTTTCACCGTCAATGTACCAATAACCGTCTTTCACTGCCACTTCGGTACCTTTTCCGTCTTCACCTTTGTCACCTTTCTCACCATCCTTACCATTTACAATGGTATAAGTTTTGCCATCTTTGAAAACTACGGTAAAACCACCTTCAGTAGGTGTCACGCTAGTAACCCAGTTACCGTTGGCTACTTCTGTTTGTAAAGCTGCAATTTGTGACTTCAGATCGTTCAACGTATTGTCGATACGATCAATGTCATCATCGTAGTCTTTACAAGACACAAATGTTCCTGTTGACGAAACCATTAAGGCTCCGAACAGGATTGCACTTAAAAACTTTTTGTTCATAATAGAAAAACTTTAAATTTATAAATTTAAAAAACTAAAATTGGTTATACATACCATTTATTATAAAAGGACTTAATTGTTTTCCTCCTGTTTCAGCGGATTCCTCTCGTGTGCCACATACTGCCGGGGCGTCATGCCCGTCACTTTTCCGAACGCCACATAGAAAGGGCTTTTCGAACCGAAGCCGCTGCGTACGGGAACTTCCTCTATGGGGCATCGTCCGCTGCGGAGCAGCTCTTTGGCGTATTCCACTCGGTAAGTGTTTACTAGTTCTTTCAGGTTGCAGCCGAAATAGCGGTTCACCACATTACTTAAATAAGTCTGGTTTGTCTCCAGCATCGCACTCAGTGTCTTCAGCGAAAGAGAGGAATCGAGGAATACTTGACGCACTTCCATCAGGTATAATATACCTTTATATATAAGAGCATCTATCCGGCGGACGTCCGTCCGCAACGCAAACTCCTTCTCCCATCGGCGAGAGGCGGCACGATAGAGCAAAGTCTTTTGGCGCACCGAAGTGTAGCGGGTCTTTTTACGTCGCAGAAACAGGTATTCCATTCAATTCTTTTTTCGTTTTTTTATTTGCTTATTTTGTCGATCTCTTAGTAAGAGATCGACAAAATAGATGTAATATGCATAAAATCAAATAATTAAATCAATGAGAAGTGAGCTGTTGAGAGAAAGATTAAATAAGAAAAAAGGCTTTTTTTTGCTTTAGATCGTATTTTTTTAATGAAAAGTGTATTAGTTATCAAAACTTTCCTTATTTTTGCACGAGAATTATATATCTCTTAGTAAGAGATATATAAAAACCTATCTTGTATTTTGTAGTCTAAACAGGTAAAAATCAATTATTTATCTCTTCGTTTTATTATATACTTGGGCGCAGAATGTAACTCATGTGTCAGAAATGAGTACCGCTTTGTACTTTATTATATGGCGTCTGATTTTTTCTATCGGCATCCAGAATTCATGGAGAAGTTGGAATAATGCTGGACGGAATGAAGATGAATGTGTCAAAACCAAAATGACAGCTTTGAAAAGTTGCAGATAGTAATTATAACGCGTAAAAGGGTCGTATCAAACTCTGTATTGAGTAATGATACGATCCTTTCTTTAGTCTTTTAGGATGCTCAAATTTCAGATTATAAGTTCATGTTTTCAAAAACAAAGTTTTGACACCGCGGAGTGAATTTCAGTTTCGGGAAACAGAACATTGAACGGTGGTGATGGAATGAGCATATATTACTTTCGGGAAACGCTTTACCTCTCTTTGATAATACTTACACAGCCGGCACCGATAATCAGGAACACTCCCGCCAATACCAGCATGTTTACTTCCGGAGCGACACTACCCGGACTGGTAAACATCTTCAGTACGATACCTCCTAAAGAAGCTGCGACAATCTGTGGAACACAAATAGTTCCATTGAATAATCCCAGATAGGTTCCCATATGTCCTCCTGTTAATGCATTGGTCAGAATGGTAAAGGGAAGGGCCAGCATGGCTGCCCATGCGCAACCTATCAGGATGAAGGATGCAAATAAAGCATATTGATTATGGATAAAGAAAATGGAGATGAATCCAATGCCTCCCAATACCAGACTGAGTACGTAGGCAAGTTTGCGGTTCTGAATCATCGGGATGATCGTTGCCCAAATAACGGAACCAATGGCTTGGACAGCAAATAAGATCCCGACCCAATCTCCCGCTGTCTGGTATTGTGCGGATTGTGTATCCAGTACCACTCTGGAAACACCGTTTGTCATGGTTGTTATGACCGGTGTGTCGAACACATTCAAAGCAACTGTTCCATTGGTGTAAGTCCACATGAACATGAAGGCTGCCCAGCAGAAAAATTGTACCAGTCCTACTGTCCAAAAGGCTTTGGGAGCCTTGACCAGCAATTTGAACATATTTGTCTTTTCTTTTTTGCTTTCATGGGTGATGCCATGATATGCTGCATATTCTTCGGGAGGAAATTCCTTTACTTTGGCCGAAGTATAGATCACGCATAGAATCAGTATCAATGCGCCGATGTAGAAAGAATAGATGACAGAGTCGGGAATAATACCTTTGGGAGCAATATTACTGATGCCGATGGCGGCAAAAATAAACGGGAAAAGATATCCTGCCAGACTGCCGGCATTACAGAGAAAACTCTGAATGGAGTAAGCCAGTCCTTTTTGTTTTTCATTCACCATATCGCCCACCATCATCTTGAAGGGCTGCATGGCCATATTGATAGAGGTATCAAGGAACATCAGTGATATCAGACCGAATACCATAGCTGCACTGACTGTCATTCCGAAACTACCTGCATTAGGGAGCAGGCACATGACGCAGACAGCAACCAGAGCTCCTGCAAACAGATAGGGGATACGCCGTCCGAAACGCGTCCAAGTGCGGTCACTCAGTGCGCCTATGATGGGTTGGACGATGATTCCTGCCAGCGGAGGTAATATCCAAAAATAGCTTAAACTGTGTGGGTCTGCTCCCAAAGTGGAAAAGATACGGCTGATATTCGCGCTTTGCAAAGCGTAGGCTATCTGCACGCCAAAGAATCCGAAACTAATATTCCATAGTTTCCAGAAACCTAAATCGGGAATTTTTTTCATGGTATGTGTGTTATTGATTATCGTTGGGGTAGGGAGTCACCACAGACAGCCCCAGGCTGTCTGTGGTGGATGGTTAGAATCTGCCGGTGGTATCAATCATCTCTACCAGCTTTTCATTGAACTTCTTGTTCTTTATCAGTTCTTCCAAAGTGAGATGCATACGATATCTCCAGTAATGTCTTGGATTGGCAGGTACGTTGATACGTTCCGCGTTCACATCGGGATAGCGGATTTCTTCGTCTATTGACAGCCAGTCCTGAAAGGACAGGATGCACAGCAATGACGGACATTCCAGATGGTGGCGTACTATTTCCTCGCAAACCCATCCCGGGGCTGAAACCGGAACTTCTCCCCAGTGTCCCATTACATGGTTGTAGTAGCGGCAGGTCTGTTCATAATCTTCTTCCCACCATCCCCGCAGAGTAGACATGTCATGAGTGGAAATAGTACAGACCGAGCGGTACGGATATTCCCACACGTGACCGAACTCGTGTTTGGGATTCTTGGGCATACGTTGGATTTCCAGGCTGAGTATTTGCAACTGGTCCATTACCCAAGGCACACAGTCGGGAACCATTCCTAAATCCTCTCCGCACACCAGCATAGAAGTGGCTTGTGTCAGGATAGGCAGCTTTTTCATCGCTTCCTGATACCAGAACTGGTTATGGCGTTGGTAATAATAATGATTATACAGACGGTTGAAAGCGTCTTTCTCCTTCCAGTCGAGGCGCCCGAAGATGAAATCATTCTGAACGGCAATTCTTGGATGATACATGGAGGGGTGCTTGCGGTCGGGAACAAATAATACATTGCTTATCAAGGCATATACTCCCTCGCGTATATGGATACTTTCTTCATCTTTCTTATCGGAGAAATAAGCCTCCACTTTGCGTTGGGTATCATATTCCGGGCGCATTTCATAAATGTCATCGTGAACATGCTGTACGAATGTTTCTTTTACAAAAGCAGCTTTGTCACCAAACATCTTGTTTAGCATCTCTTCGTTGATGAACGGTTTGGTCATGAAGTCCTTTTGGAACGGCAGCCCGTAACTTTGAATTTCGTCTACACTCATAGGCAATGCCGGTACAAACTGTCCCAGCAAACCATGTACCGAATGAGATGGGATTTCCCAGATACGGAAGAAACCAAGAATATGGTCTATGCGGTAAGCTGTGAAATACTCTGCCATTTTGCGGAAACGCTTCTGCCACCATTGGTAGTTGTCTTGTTCCATTACCTCCCAATTATAGGTGGGAAAGCCCCAGTTCTGTCCGTTCACGGAGAATGCGTCGGGTGGTGCGCCTGCCTGACCGTTCATGTTGAAATAATACGGCTCAATCCATGCCTCCACACTGTTGCGGCTGATGCCGATAGGGATATCACCTTTAAAGATAATACCTTTTTCGCGGGCATAGTTTCCTGCATCAAGTAATTGGATATGTAAATGGTACTGTGTGTAGTAGTAAAAGGCGATTTCTTCATAGCAAGAGCTGTCCGGTGCGCATAAGGCTGCTATTTCTTCTGCCTTGTACTCTGTATGCTCAGGCCATTGGCTGAAATCCGGAGTGCCATACAGATCTCTTAGATAGCTGAATGCAGCGTATGGCAGCAGCCAATGTTCATTTTCTTCAAAGAATTTTTTGAATTCGGCCGAAGCCAGCACTTTCCTTCCGGTTTGTTGGAACATCACTTTCAAATAGGAACGTTTGGCATTGTTCACCGCTTCATAATCTATTTGGGGAAGAGCGTTCAATTCTTGCCGGCGGGCTTCAAAAACAGCCAGCGCTTCTTTATCCTTCATCTTACCCAGCTGGTTCAGGTCAATATACATAGGGTGGAATGCATAAATGGAAATGCTGTTGTAGGGATAAGAATCCATCCAGGTATGGGTAATGGTCGTATCGTTGATAGGGAGGATTTGTACAGCTTGCTGGTGGGTCTTTGCCGCCCAGTCTATCAGTTTCTTCAAATCTCCGAAATCTCCTACTCCAAAACTTTTCTCACTGCGGAGAGAAAATACAGGGATAGCTGTTCCCGCCACCTTACGGGCCGATGAAGTGAAATGAACTTCAGTTTCCGGTGTCAGGTAAATTTCTCCTTTTTTTAATTCCGGATTATTAAGCATCCGGTTGTCGTGGTTCTCCCATTCCTCTACCTGCTTGCTGTCGGCGTTGCAGGCTACGAACTTATAACTTAGCGGAAATTCCAAAGTAGAAACATTCAGTGTGATGGTCCACTCGTTCGGTTGTATTTCTTCCATCAGGACCGTCTTTTGAATATCCCAATTGCCTAAAGCCGGGCAATCTCCGCTGATAGCCAGCACTTGACGCTTATGATGCAGACAAGGGCATAAGGCCCGGAAAGTAATGCTTCCATCGGCGCTTGCTGTGACTTTTATAGTTGTCTCAGACTGATAATCACCACTGAAGGCGGAACTGTATAAGTAAGATTCAGCCGGAAGGTCTTTCCAGAAATCATTTAATATGTAGTGGCAGTTTTTCTTTTTTCCGGGGCAAAACAAATGAGCCATGGTTCCGCTTTCACGGCGGATGCACTGTCCGTCACGATATACTCCATAGCGGTAGGAAACAGGCACGCATGCAGGGAGGTCCGGCATTTCAGCTTCACCTTCCCAATGTTCCCCGTTTGGAGTGCGAAGGATGATAGGTTCACTATTGTTTCCGTCCAGTATCACCCCCAGTTCTTCTCCCCAGGCTGTACGGTATTCAATTCGAAATGTGAGTTTCATGTTATTATTCGAGTTAAATGGTTTAATGTCCCAAAATTAAGACTTTCTGGCAGAATATCGTCTTTCATCCAATTAATTTATAAGAAAAATGAATGAGGTTATGTTTGTTACCGACGGTGAACTATTACAATTTCTGCCCATTTCATCGAAAAAAAGAGTCGGTATGAGTATCTGTTTCTTCGGGCATTTAAAGGAGGAAAAATATAAATGGGGTCAGGTTGGTTTTCATTGATAAAAAAGCCCCGATCCAGAGAAAAGCAGGATCGGGGCTACCTCAAATTGTAAGATGTGAGGATGGATTTTGATTAAAAAATAATGAATGAAAAATTACGCGTCTATATTCGCATATGTCGCGTTTTTCTCTATGAACTCGCGGCGTGGAGCTACATCGTCTCCCATCAGCATGGAGAAGATATAGTCTACGTTGGCGGCATTGTCAATTGTTACCTGTTTCAGAATACGCGTTTCAGGGTTCATTGTTGTTTCCCACAGTTGTTCGGGATTCATCTCACCCAAACCTTTGTATCGCTGTGTATGGATTCCGTTTTCTTGTCCGTCACCATATTTTTGAATGAATGCCTGGCGTGCTTCTTCGGTGTAACAGTATTCACTGATTTTTCCTTTGCTGCATTTATACAATGGCGGATTGGCAATGTACAAATGTCCGTTTTCTATAATTTCCGGCATATAGCGGTAGAACAATGTCATGATAAGGGTGTCGATGTGAGAACCATCGACATCGGCATCGGTCATGATCACCACTTTGTGATAACGCAGCTTGTCGATATTCGCTTTTTTGCTGTCATCATTTCCGTCCACACCGAAACGGACACCCAGGGCGGTGATGATATTATTGACCTCATCGCTTTCAAAAGCCTTGTGCCACATCGCTTTTTCCACATTCAGGATTTTACCCCTCAAAGGTAGAATTGCCTGGAAGGCACGGCTACGTCCTTGCTTGGCAGAACCACCTGCCGAGTCACCCTCGACCAGGAATAGTTCACATTCCTCCGGATTACGGCTCGAGCAGTCGGCCAGTTTGCCCGGCAGTCCGCCACCGCCCATCGGACTCTTTCTTTGAACAGATTCACGTGCCTTGCGTGCGGCGATACGCGCTGTTGCAGCCAGGATCACTTTGTCAACAATCTGTTTTGCTTCTTTCGGGTGTTCTTCCAGATAATATGTAAGCGCTTCGCCTACAGCTTGGTTCACGGCACCACTCACTTCGCTATTGCCCAGCTTGGTCTTGGTCTGCCCCTCAAAGCGTGGCTCCGGGTGCTTGATGGAAACAACCGCTGTCATTCCATTACGGATATCCGCTCCTGTGAAATTAGCATCTTTTTCCTTCAGGACACCGATCTCTCTGGCATAGCTGTTCATAATCGTCGTAAAGGTCGATTTGAAACCGGAAATATGGGTACCGCCCTCAGCGTTGTAGATATTATTACAGAAGCCGAGCACGTTTTCCTGGAATTCGTTGATATACTGGAACGCACATTCTACGGTAATGCCCTCAGATTCCCCTTTGAAATAAATCGGATCGTGGATTGCCTCTTTGTTCTTATTCAGATCGCGCACAAAACCAACAATGCCGTCCGGCTCGTGATACGTCAGGTGCTCCTCTTTTCCATCGCGCAGATCGGAAAAATAAATGGTAAGCGCCGGGTTCAGATATGCAGTCTCATGGAGACGGCTTTTGACCTCTGTTGCGGAAAAACGTGTTTTCTCAAAGATTTCCGGATCCGGCAGGAAGTTGATGCGGGTTCCGCTGTTCTTCGTTTTTCCGATCTTCGGCAGCAGCCCATCCTCATCGAGTTCCTGTACGGCAACACCTCGTTCGTAGCGGTCGTGGTAAACCCAGCCGCCGAGGCTGACCTGTACGTCAAGATAGGTGGAAAGCGCATTGACAACCGAAGAACCGACACCGTGCAGACCGCCGGAAACTTTGTAACCGCCGCCGCCGAACTTACCGCCAGCGTGGAGAATCGTATAAACAACGGTTGCCGCAGAGATGCCCTCTTTCGGATGAATCCCAACCGGAATGCCTCTGCCGTTGTCGGCAACCCGTACCACATCGTCTGGCAGCAATTCTACCACGATTTCTGTACAGTATCCGGCAAGGGCTTCGTCAATGGCATTGTCTACGATTTCGTAGACCAGATGATGCAACCCCTTCGCACCCGTTGAACCGATGTACATACCCGGACGCTTCCGGACTGCCTCCAGTCCCTCCAGCACCGTAATGCTGGAAGCGTCATAGGTTGTATTTTGTGCCATCTATCTGATCCTTTCTTTCCGATTCCAAACTGCCCAAATTTCTATCATAAGAAAATAGAATCCTGCTTCGCAGGATTCTCTGCCTGCGAACTGTAAAAGTCGAATTACTTTCGAGAGTATAACACATATGTTCGATTTTGGGAAGTCCCGCTGCGATTTTTGCGCCGCGTTTCCAAACAGCTGCTACATCGTTCCCATTGCCCGGGCCGCCAGCCACAATAAAAGCAGATGCAACGGATAAAATCCATAGAAGAACCATTTCAAAACCTGCCGTCCTTTTTTCGCCCGCTCCCCATTGTATCCATATAAAATGCACAGTCCCGCCAGCGCCGGACCTGTCATTGAGAGCAAAACGCGCACTGCGCCTTCCGGAACCCCCAAAACGC
>ENA-OPDA01002293-OPDA01002293.1-human-gut-metagenome-genome-assembly--contig:-NODE-2293-length-11230-cov-2.413781_pt1 | contig 11230 bp, 9 predicted proteins | sample MGYA00241253_ERZ501486 | MGnify/ENA primary metagenome ERZ501486 (study PRJEB25962, sample SAMEA2042510) | human gut metagenome | biome: human gut; feature: human-associated habitat; material: faeces... | reverse complement strand
TGCCGAGGAGATCCGTACCGTGTTTGCCGATCGCGCGATCGTGCTGCTGCGGGGTGTCACCGGTTCGGGCAAAACGGAAATTTATATGCACTTCGCCGCCGAGGTGCTGGCCCGGGGCGGACAGGTGTTGCTGCTCGTGCCGGAGATCGCTCTCACGGCCCAGTTGGTCGATCGGCTCCGGCAGGTTTTCGGCGAGCGGGTGATCGCCTATCATTCGAAACTCACCGACCGCAAGCGTACGGAGCTTTACCTCCGCTTGCGGGATTCTGCGGGCGGCGAGCTGGTGATCGGGGCCCGTTCGGCGATCTTCCTGCCGCTGCGCCGCCTGGAGCTGGTCGTGGTGGACGAGGAACACGATCCCAGTTACAAACAGACCGACCCGGCGCCCCGCTACCAGGCACGCGACTGCGCCGTGCTGATGACCCGACTGCTGGGGTGCCGTACGCTGCTGGGCAGCGCTACTCCGTCGCTGGAGAGTTATTTAAACGCTGCGACCGGAAAATACGGCAGCGTGGTACTGGCCGAGCGTTACGGACCGTCGCGGATGCCGCAGATCCTCGTGTCCGATACGATCCGTGCCGTGAAACGCGGCGAGCGGCATGCCCATTTCAACAAATTGCTGCTCGACCGTATGGAGGAGACCCTCGGCGGAGGCGGTCAGGCGATGCTTTTCCAGAACCGGCGGGGTTTCGCACCCTATGTCGAGTGCCGGGAGTGCGGCTGGACGGCCCGCTGTCCGGATTGTAATGTGACTCTCACGCTCCACAAGGGAAGCGGTCGTATGGTCTGTCACTATTGCGGTCATACGGAGCCTGTTCCGGCCAAGTGCCCCCATTGCCGGGTGACCGAACCCGTGCCGATGGGCTTCGGGACGGAAAAGGTCGAGGAGGAGATCGCCCGCGTTTTCCCCGAGGCGCGGGTCGCCCGGCTCGACCGCGACAGCGTTACCTCCGAGCGTGCTTTCCGGCAGATCGTCGAGGCCTTCGCCCGGGGCGACGACGATATTCTGGTGGGGACGCAGATGATTACCAAAGGATTCGATTTCGGCGGCGTGGAGCTGGTCGGTGTGCTCAACGCCGACAATCTGCTCAACAATCCCGATTTCCGTTCGGCGGAGCGTGCATTCCAACTGCTGATGCAGGTGGCGGGCCGCGCCGGTCGGCGCGAAAATCCCGGAACGGTCGTGATCCAGACCGCTGAGCCGGGACATCCCGTCTTGCAACAGGTGATTGCGGGCGATTACGAGGCGATGGCTCGTCAGCAGCTCGCCGAGCGGAAAGCGTTCTTCTATCCGCCCTATGCACGGCTCCTGAACCTGTTGTTGCGTCACCGCGATCCCGTGACGCTGCGCCGTGCGGCCAACGCCCTGGCCGCCGCCCTGCGCGAACGGTTCGGGCGGCGCGTGCTGGGACCCACGGCCCCGCCCGTCGATCGGGTACGGGGCGAGTATCTGGCGACCCTGCTGCTGAAGGTCGAGGCGGGGGCTTCGCTGGCCCGGGCTCGCGAGGCGGTGCGCGGGATTCTCGACCGGGTGGTCAAAAGTCCCGAATGCAAAGGCGTTACGATTCTCTGCGATGTCGATCCTCAATGATATAAAGGGGCTTTTTCTGCCGCCTGTCTGTCCCGTATGCGGCGGCGAGTTGCACGAGGGCGAGGGTGCTTTCTGTATGATGTGCCGTACGTTGGCACCCCAGACCGGATTCTGGCGCCGTGCGGACAATCCGCTGGCCGAGCGGCTGCGCAATGAGTTTCCCGTCGTGCAGGCCTCGGCTTTTCTCTGGTTCGTTGCGGGCAGTCCCTGGCAGCGGGCCATTCATGGTTTCAAGTATTACAACCGCTGGCGCACGGCCCGCGACCTGGGTGCCTGGTATGGCGGCAACCTTGCCGACAGCGGACTGTACGGAAGCGTGGACTGCATCGTTCCCGTGCCGCTTCATACCCGGCGGTTGCTGGCCCGGGGGTACAATCAGGCTGCCTATATCGCCGAGGGGATCGCTTCCCGGATGGGAGTGCCGGTGGAGGATCGGGCGGTCAGTCGCCTGCGCAACAACCCGAGCCAGACGACCCGTTCTTCGGCCGGGCGCTGGGAGAACGTACGCGACTTGTTTGCGGTCGCGCGGCCCGGAGCGTTGGCCGGACGGCACGTGCTGCTGGTCGATGACGTGGTGACTACCGGTTCGACGCTGCTTTCCTGCACCGAAGCTCTCCTTCGTGCGGTGCCCGACTGTCGGGTCAGCATTGCTGCACTGGCCGTTTCGCGCCGCCATTTCGGATTGGATCGGTAACTTCGATCGAGTAGTCTTTGCATTGACAATGAGGTGTTTCGGTTGGATTTTGCTCCGGCCAGGTCCGAACGGGTTTGGCTTGTCACTTACCTTTCGCTATCTTTGTAGAAGATAGGATGCGCCTCGGAAAACTGGGAACAAGTTCCTGTTTTCTCTCGGCTTTCGCTATCTTTGCAGCGCGAAATTTGTGTTTTATAATATTTTTCCGGCGGGGTGCAATGTATCTCGTCGGGCTTTTTTAACTGTCGATTGAGCTATGTTTCGTATCGTTTTGCTGTTGTTTGCCGGAATCGGAGCGGGCTATCTGCTGCGCAACTGGTCGTTTGTGGCCAGGCTGGAGCGGGGAGTATCGCTTACCGTGTGGGCCCTGCTCTTCGTTTTCGGTGTTACGATCGGTTCCAACCGCGAACTGATCGTCAATTTCGGACGTTTCGGCTGGCAGGCCGCCGTGATCGCCTGCCTCGGCGTCGCCGGGAGTTTCGCGGCGGTATTCGTCGTCCGGCGTTACTTTTTCCGGAAAGGAGGGAGCGATGAGAGATAGTCTGATCGTTTTCGTTTTTTTTGCAGTCGGCGTGGCGCTCGGTTATGCCGATGCCGTCCCGACGTGGCTGTTGGATCCCGATCTGCCGATGATTATTCTTTCGGTGATGGTGGTGCTGGTCGGCTTGGGACTCGGGGCCGGCGACAATCTGCACTATATGCTGCGCACGTTCAACTGGCGGATGCTCCTGTTGCCGCTTTGTACGATCGTCGGCACCCTGCTCTTTTCGGCGCTCGGCGTGCTGGTGCTCCGGGGATTCAGCCTGACGGACTGTCTGGCCGTAGGCAGCGGTTTCGGCTACTATTCGCTTTCGTCGGTGCTGATCGCCGACCTGAAGAGCGCGACGCTCGGCGTGCAGGGCGCCGCCGAGTTGGCGACGGTCGCTTTGCTGGCCAACGTCGTGCGCGAGATGATCGCCCTGTTCGGAATGCCGCTGTTCGCCCGCTGGGGCGGTCCGCTGGCCCCGATCTCGGTGGCGGGCGTGACTTCGATGGACGTGTGTCTGCCTTCGATCGCCCGTTATTCGGGCAGCGACCTGGTGCCGCTGGCCATCCTGCACGGCATCGTACTGGAGGTGTGCGTGCCGATTCTGGTCGGTGCCTTTTGCTGACCGAAGGGACCGTAAAAAAGAATCGACAGAAAGCCCCTTTTTATCGACATCTTTCCGGCCCGGGAGAATCCCCTGCCGGGGATCGTTCGATTGTAAACAGATTTTTCGACAAAACGGGGTCCGGGGCGTTTTGATATGTCGCCCCGTTTGTCTATTTTTGAAAGTTGAAATCCACGTAACGAATGGCTAAAGAATATACCCCCGCTTCGCGCAACCGCGAAGCGTTCGCTGCAATGACCGATACCCCCGGCAACGTGCCTCCGCAGGCCGTCGAACTGGAGGAGGCGGTGCTCGGCGCTCTGATGCTCGAGAAGGATTCGATCATCACCGTGCAGGAGTTCATCACGCCCGAGGCTTTCTATACCGAAGAGCATCGGACGATCTACCGCGCGATCGAGGAGCTCTCGACCGAACTCAAACCGATCGACCTCTATACGGTCACCGAGCGGCTGAAGGTCCGCAAGGAGTTGCAGAAGGTGGGCGGTGCGTCGTACCTGGCGCAGCTCACGCAGAAGGTGGGCTCGGCGGCCAACGTGGAGTTCCACGCCAAAATCATCGCCCAGAAGTACGTGCAGCGGGAGCTGATCCGCTCCGCGACCGAGATCCAGCGCCGTTCGTACGACGAATCGACTGACGTGACGGAGTTGATCGGCTATGCCGAGAGCGAAATCTTCAAGGTGGCCGAAGGTCACGTCAAGCGTTCGGTACAGTCGTCCAAGGATTTGCTGGCCAAGGCGCTGATGCAGATCGAGGAGGCATCCAAGAACACGTCGGCCTTCAACGGCGTGCCTTCGGGTTTCATGGCCATCGACCGCGTGACGCTCGGCTGGCAGTTGTCGGACCTCATCATCGTGGCGGCACGCCCTTCGATGGGTAAGACCGCCTTCGTGTTGTCGATGGCCCGCAACATGGCCGTCGATCACGAACGTCCGGTGGCGTTCTTCTCGCTCGAGATGTCTTCGGTGCAGTTGATGATGCGCCTTATCATCGCCGAAACGGGTATTCCGGGCAACGATATCAAGAGCGGCCGTCTTACGCCCGAGCAGTGGCGCCACCTGGAGTCGGCGACCAAGCCGCTGGGGGCGGCCCCCCTTTACATCGACGATACGCCGGCGTTGTCGGTCTTCGAATTCCGCTCGAAAGCCCGGCGTCTGAAGATACACAACGACATCCAGATCATCATCATCGACTATTTGCAGTTGATGACCGGCGGAACGCAGGATTCGAAGGGCAACCGCGAACAGGAGGTGGCTTTCATCTCCCGCACGTTGAAGGCCATCGCCAAGGAGTTGAACGTGCCGATCATCGCCCTCTCGCAGTTGAGCCGTGCTACGGAGCTGCGCGGCGGTTCGAAACGCCCCCAGCTTTCGGACCTGCGCGAATCGGGGGCCATCGAGCAGGACGCCGACATCGTGGCTTTCATCCATCGTCCCGAATATTACGGTATCAATCAGGACGAGAACGGTATGCCGACGGCGGGTATGGCCGAGATCATCATCGCCAAGCACCGTAACGGTGCGGTCACGGATGTCAATCTGCGTTTCCTGAAGGACCAGGCCCGCTTCGCCGATGTGGACGAAACGCTGATGCCGGAGGCGGGCAGTCGCCCTGCGCCGGGGCAGTACGAGGATGTATCGAGCGGTTCCAATTCCGGGCTGGGCGGCTTCGGCGGCGTGCCCGAGGAGTTCCTTACGCCCGGTGTGTCGGGGGCGCCCGTGAATCTGAACGAGGAGGAGCCGTTTTAGCGGAGCCGGCTCCGGTTTCCGCGTCCGGTTTTGCCGCATTCGCGGCGGGGGCGCCGCTCTGGAAGTGCGGGTCCGGAAATTCGGACCGGAGCTGGAGGAAGATCGCTTGATTGTATAGTGAAAGATCGATAATATGTTCGTCAGTACGTATGCAGGGGCTGTTGCCGGGATCGACGCCGTGAAGGTGACCGTCGAGGTCAATCTCACCGGGGGCGGTCTGGGACTCTATTTGGTCGGACTGCCGGACAACGCCGTCAAGGAGAGCGAGCAGCGTATCCGGGCGGCTTTCGAGAATACCGGTCGCAAGATGTCGGGCCGCAAGGTCGTGGTGAACCTCGCTCCGGCCGATCTGCGCAAGGAGGGGGCGGGTTTCGACCTGCCGATCGCCGTGGGGATTCTCGCCGCGATGTCCGAGGTGAGCGGGGAGTTGCTTCCGACGACGATGTTCGCGGGCGAGCTCTCGCTCGACGGAACGCTGCGGCCCGTACGGGGTGTGCTGCCCCTTGCGGTCAAGGCCCGGGACGAGGGGTTGCGGCGGCTCGTGGTGCCGGCCGAAAACGCCGCTGAAGCGGCGGTCGTGGAGGGGGTCGAAGTGTACGGTCTGCACTCCCTGGGCGAGGTGATCGCCCTGCTGAACGGGGAGCGGAGATTCGATGCGACGGTGCCGGTGGATGCCGAGGCAACTTTGGCGTCGCAGAGTGCCTATGCCGAGGATTTCGCCGACGTGAAAGGACAGACGGCCGTAAAGCGGGCGCTGGAGATCGCGGCGGCCGGAGGACATAACGTGTTGATGATCGGTGCGCCCGGTTCGGGTAAGACGATGCTGGCGCGGCGCATGCCGACGATTCTGCCTCCGCTCAGCGTCGAGGAGGCGTTGGAAACGACCAAGATACACTCCGTAGCTGGAAAATTAAACCGCAATTCCTCCCTAATCACTCAACGCCCTTTCCGTGACCCGCACCATACGATTTCGCAAGTAGCAATGGTAGGCGGGGGCAGTTTTCCCCAGCCGGGGGAAATAAGTCTGGCGCATAACGGAATTTTATTCCTAGATGAACTATTTAACCATTGTATATTGTTATATATCAACTATTTAATCAGACAGAACAACCATTCAATCCAGTAAAATTCAGTTTCCGCACTGATGCAAGCCCAACAAAGCCTCACAATCGGTCAGCCTCTCATCTCAATTCCTGCCGTCTCCTTTGAAGAAGAAAAGTAAATTCCGACCTAGAGCACCCTCTCAACTCCAATATTCACAATTTCAACCTAGTATTAGTTTACTCTCAATTACTATAGAGTTCTTTACAATACCAATTTCACAGATAGAGTTTCTATGAGAAGTAGCTGTTTCCAAATCAATAGCAACGAAATCTAAGTTCCCCATATATGTCTTATATTATGTGAGATAATATAGCAAGATTATGTTTGATTCTGATTATGTATGCTATACTTCTTTATAATTGGGTAGCTCTAATAAAGTGCGAAGAAGTTCATCTTTATTCCTATCCTCATCTTTAATATGTTCTTCTAATCCTTTAATATTGGATTCTACAAGTTCATTACATATATCCTTCTGCACTTCCTTTAGCATATCTAAGCTGATTAAAGTTCTCATCTCAAATATATTAACATCCTCTAGTGGACTACCTAGTGTTATGAATTTATCAAAAACGAATATGTAGTTATCGGGATATTTGTCATACCGTATCATTGCTCCTACACTGAAACGCGCTTCATTCTCGAAGAATTTCATTATAACATCTAGTTTATTGCCATGTTTACGTTTAAGAATCCTATCTCTATATCTATCAAAGAAATGTGGTATATATGCACCGTTCTTACCTATTTTAATAATGGTGCTAGGACAGGTCACTACATATATGCCTTCCGGTTGGCGGTAACATCTTGCAATTAATGGTATAAACTTATGCTTCCAGTATGCATTAAAGCTATATCTGATAATATATATATGACCTGTGTTGGTAGTAATTTTTATAGGTTTAAAAGTGAAATGGTCTATTCCTTTGGTCTGTATATACTTTAGGTATCTATCCTTCATTCCGAAGAAGTCTACTTCCCTTTCTCGGAGATATTCTTCATAATCTATCTTATATTCATCAAGGACTTTTGTGTACAGCATAACCTATTACTATTAACTAGAAAGGGTATCCAAATGGATACCCTAAAGTGTTTACTTAGTAGTATTAATTAGTAGAAGAATCTAAAATAGCTTGTAGTATGTCTGTTGGAATATCTTTAAGAAGCTTCTTCTGGTTCTCTAATTTGAGTTCCTTGCAGTTCTTAATCCATTCCTCGTACTTCTCGATTTGCCTGTCACACCAACAAACCATATCAGCCGGTGTTGCAGTATTACCAAACCAAGAGCCATACAAATCAAATAATTCTTCACGACTTAACACTACACAAGTTGCTTCATTCTGATTCTCCATAATGATAAATTAATTAGGGTAAATAAATTAACCTTTAAATCTACTCAAAGGCTTGCCGTTCCTTACGGTATTAGTCCATAAGTTGTTTACAAGTAAACGAACATAAAGCGCAATTAAGCCATTATGGTATCTCTAAATGAAACGCCACAAATGTACAAATATATTTTAAATAAGCAATCAAGTCTAATATAATTTATGCTATAAATTAATGTGTTATTGTAGATATATATCATAATGGTCTTGAATGATAGTATGGAACTAGGTATATATTCATAGTAGTTATAATACTTTATAATACTACAGTATCTTATAGTAATACAGCATACTAATAGACTGTAGTAATCTATATACATTCTATCAATGTCTTTATAACTAGAATTTGCCTGTTGTCATACTGTAAATATCCAATAAGGTGAACGCAAGTGGGACAAAACTGTTGAGAGTTTGACTTATTACACTCCGAACGGTTCTGTCTCATTTTTCGGAGATTCATGGCTGCAAGCACTCTCACGTGTGTTTATCCATGCGGACGAGGGCGGAGAGGTGAATACGCAACGCTAACATTCCCTACGGCTTGTCAATCTTGAAATGACCGCTCCGTTTATCTTCCAGACTTGCCACCATAAATCTAATTCGTTTCAAATGAGTGGGCTGACCTATCCGGCACTTGGAATTTGAGACTGTGACATATCAGAGACACAATAATTTACATCGGGCTTTGAGCTGCCGACTGATACGCCCAGAAGTGAAAAATAATTCAAGGCAAGACGTGCACTGTTCACCTGCACACCGTAAATCAGAGCAAGATTCGTTTTCAAGTTCCGAATCAGTTTCCAAGCTAGCAGGAGAGGGCATATTTTCACTTCACGAAGCTCCCAACACGAAGTTTTAAAATAGTTACCCAACTGTTATGTAGCCTTACCGAAGTGCAGTATCTTTGCACTACCAACATGAGATAAGGGTGGTATCACTGAAACTACTGAATTACCCACTTGAAACATATCTGAAATCTACTATTTGAATTTACGCCACTCACCGCACACAGATTCATTCTTTATGTACCCAATTTTATGAATTTATGGCAATGAATGTACAATTTGTTAGTTCAAGCTACTTCCTAAGAAACATTCCAGTAGCAATTTTAAACAAGAGAGAGATTATCAAACTCAAAATGCAGCGGTACAAGGACGTAAAGGTTTACCTCTACAGTTTTATACTACCAGACTACATGACAGATGAATATGTATCAGAGCAACTGGACGCACTTGCATCGCACTTGCTGTTCCCGCATCTCATACTATCCATTGCCAATACGACAATCTACAACCCAAGACTTGTCGCCAATAACGTGAATGGCATAGTGCATATCGTTTTATGCTTTGAGCATGATTGAATCAACAATTTTATGAATTTCCAATTATGAACACCAAACAAGAATTTAGTTTTGAAGAACTACGCAGACTTGCATTGGCTCACCAAGTAAAGGACAGCAAAACAGTGATTGGAATATGGGCTAAGCTCAATGGATATTCCAAGAGACGCAAGCAGAGAGATAACAAGGTTTACACCGTTTACATCAAGATGAATAATGATACATGAATAGTTTCTAATGAAGGGAGGACAGTATAAATGGTTCTCCCTTTTACCGTTAATAAGTGAGCATACTAGGCAGGGTATGTATTTGCAACTAATCATCTAATTAGTATCACTATCTACTAATGTGCTTGCTAATACAGCAAAGTTATGTGCTGAAGTATTGATATTACCAGATTATAAAGGTGTGCTTATTCCCCCTTTAGCGGTGTGCTTAATCCCCTTTTGGAGCGTGCTTATTCACCCCCTGTCTACACTCCTAGATACTACACTCCATACAGCCATACTGTAAAGTTCTGACGAACTTTCAGTAGGCGGGATAAGTAGAATATATAAATCAATAATATATGTGGCATTATAATAATAATTTATATGAGAAGCTAAGTGAACTAAGGAAAGTGAACAGACTAAGTTCCACTAAAATGAGATTCTTGTTAAAGACCAATCAGATTATCTTGATTAACCATATTGAGCGTTTGCCTTATGAAAGACACGAAACTTCCATTCAAGGAGTACACAGTAATGAGTAATAATCTGATTCAGAATCTAAACTGTTCAGATGTGTACAGGGCTTATACCTTGCTATTAACAGCAGATAAAGATTCTTTGGAAACCAATACCACATTAAAACAGCTTGCAGGGTTTGTAGGGGAAGAACTGGATAATTACAAGAAGAGTAAAGGTACATTATCCTTCAATGACAAATTAAGGGCTACAGGCGAGGTTGTTATACGTGATATAGATTCCAAACAGAAGGACAGACATTGGACTATGTACAGATTCAACCAAGTAGAGCCAGGCAATTATAGAAGAATTGGCAGAGAGTTCTACGATACTTACAATACTTTAGATTTGAAGCTAAGAGGATTCATATTAAAACTATTCAGTGTAACAGAGCCGCATAGCCATGTTATCAAATTATCACCCATAAGGAAATTGGAGAAGCGTATTCACATGGGACATAGCACTATTAGTCGGTATATAGAGCAGTTAAAGGATTTGGATTTATTGGATGAAATTGGTGACTGTCTGATTCTAAAGGTCAAAGGCTTAATAATAGACCAGCCTAAAGATAAGCAAGTAAAGAAACTAATTGCCATGTTCGACCACATGATAGACTTCAACGAAGGCAATAACAAACCATTATCCAGAGAATGTATGATTTATAAGAAGTATAAGGAGAATGGATTTAAAAATGTCAAGAATATCCACGCTTTTATGAAGTCAATACAAGCAGGTACAGTAGGTAGAAAGCGACCTGTTAAGGAAGATATACCTTATGAGATTATTCTGTAGTTAGTTTGTAAGCAATAAAGCTCCAGACCATTAAACGGGTTTGGGGCTTTTTATGTATATCCCCCACCCAAGAATATAGGTACTTAAAATCATACCCCCGCCCTTTAGATTTAGGTCGTGTTTCTATTTAGACTTTATACAGCTATAAGGTGAAATATTTGATTCGTCAGTGAGCGTATCAGATGTATATCATGCGCTAAGCTTCTATGAAACTACTAACACCCCCATACCAATCATTAGGAAAAATGAAAGGATAACATGAATTGCTATTCAGCCCACAAACCTTTTGAACTTCTGAAATGTGCGGACTTATCAACGATTTGTATATGTCTACATATAAAGATGCACAAAGGAAAGTGAATGAATAGTACTTCATGTCAAGCCCTCATTTTGTCCTTAAATACACTATTTACTAATCTATTATTATGCGTATGGAGAATTTAAAGATTTTATTGACGTTTGGAATAATTCTAATTGTGCCAGTAGTCTTAATGCCACAGTTCTTTATTGGATTATTAATACTGATTGTGGCTTGCTTAGCTTTCAGACAGAGGAATTTCTAATATTAACTTAATAAATTACAGATTATGGAATCAACATTACAGATTATGCCAGTACAAAGAACTAGTAGAAACTTTGGTGAATATGCAGAAGAAGCGGTAATAATTGAAGAGCCTGTTATTAAGCAGAAGCGACCTCTATTCATT
>ENA-OPDA01002288-OPDA01002288.1-human-gut-metagenome-genome-assembly--contig:-NODE-2288-length-11264-cov-4.578018_pt1 | contig 11264 bp, 11 predicted proteins | sample MGYA00241253_ERZ501486 | MGnify/ENA primary metagenome ERZ501486 (study PRJEB25962, sample SAMEA2042510) | human gut metagenome | biome: human gut; feature: human-associated habitat; material: faeces... | reverse complement strand
GCATGGCTCGGCGATGTGGGGCGATGTGTTCCGGTCAAACAAGTTCTACATGGACAAGCTCTACGGCTTGATGACGACCAAGCCGGATGAAGGTAATCGCTCAACCACAGCCGTCAAACAAAAATAAAGCCGGAGCCAAACTCGGCTCCAGCAAACTTCAAATTTTCTTTTTGCAAAAGTCAGGCAGCTTGTCCAACCACGGCAGCAGATCATTTAAGAACGCACGGTCATTCGGATTATGCTCCCGGCCATAAAGATGCTCTGCAATCTCGTCCAGTAAAAAGCGGAAATACTCATACGGCTTCAAATTGTTGGCCTTGGCCGTTTCTGCAACGCTGTAGAGAATCGCACTGGATTGTGCTCCTCTGGGCGTGTTGAGCATCATCCAGTTTTTGCGTCCGACTGTAAAGGGGCGGATCGCACGTTCACTTGCAGAGTTGTCAATAGGGATCTCTCCGTCGCACAAGAACATTCTCAGCTGCTTTTCTTGGTTCAGGCTGTAAGCCAATCCATCACAGGTTTTCTTGCTGCCAATCTGCAAAGGATATTTGTAAACATTTCATGTGAAACTCTATTTGACATTTTATAAAATCAATGCTATGATAAGCATAAAAACAGCGATGGTGAGCGATATTCTTTTGCTTTTAGAAGCGGACTCTAATTTTTGCCAGTGAATGCAGATGCTGCGTAAATCACAGGCGGAACAGGGCAGTCTGCCGGGTATTGTTCCCACAAGCGGTCATGCATATACACACCTGAACGAACCGGCGTGGGACTGCGCTGTTATATGGGTTCCGTACTATTTATGGAAATACCGAAGAAACCGCAGTGTTGTAGAGGATAATGCCCACGCAATGATGCGTTATCTTGAATATCTGACTACCCGTGTGCGGGAGGACGGTCTGATTTCATTCGGCTTAGGCGATTGGAGTCACGCCGGACGCGGCGCATGGCTTTATAAAGCGCCGCTGGAATTGACGGATACGCTTCTGTCAATGGATATGTGTATGAAGGCTGCCGAGTTTTTTGAAGCGGTGAACCGTCCGTTACAGGCGGAATTTGCAAGAAATTTCCGCGCCCGGTTATTTGCCAAGGCACGCCAAAGATTAGTGGATTTGAATACTATGACTGCATTGGGCAGCTGTCAGACTTCACAGGCTATGGCAATTTATTATGATTAGTTTGAATCCGGAGAAAAGCAGACCGCTTTTGAGCGACTTCTGAAGCTTATCGAACGGGACGGTACCGTGATGGATGTCGGAGTTTTGGGCGGTCATGTTCTGTTTCACGTTTTAGCGGAATTCGGTCGGGCTGATTTAGCTTTTAAGCTTATCACACAAAAGAAATTTCCTTCCTTCGGCTGGCTTATCGAACAAGGTGCAACAACCCTATGGGAGAATTTTATGCTGCCTGAAACAAAGTGGCTTGATTCCCGAAATCATCAGTTTTGGGGAGATGTGACTCATTGGTTTATAAGCTGTCTTACAGGTATTCAATATAACGGCGCCGATCAAATTCTGGATATTCGTCCGCGGTTTATTGAAGCGCTTGATTATGCAGCAGCTTTTCGGCAGTTGAACAGAATGTGCCTCATTGCGCAGATAAGCTTTTATATGTCGGCAAATCTATTTGAATTTTCATGTATGGAGATAAAACGATGCTTGATCATCTGTTTTTAAATGAAGGCGGCGGTCATTTGCTGCCCTTTTTATGGCTGCACGGAGAAGATCATACGGTTTTGGCGGAGGAAATCGAAAAAATATATGAAAGCGGCGCCCGTTCGCTTTGTATTGAGTCGCGCCCGCATCCGGACTTTGCAGGACCCGGCTGGTGGAAGGATGTGGACTTCATTTTAGAGGAATGCCGCCGCCGCGGCATGCGGATGTATGTATTGGATGACGCAGCTTTTCCTACCGGCTATGCAGCCGGAGCGGTTGCCGATGCGGATCAGGCATTACATAAACAGTATCTAATCTGCGGTACATTGCATATAGTCGGCCCGCTTCATCATCATTGGTGCTTCCGTTCGCTCGGATATGGCGAAACTCTCTCTTATGCTGTGGCAGTGGGAGACCACGGAAAAAGGATCGACTTGACAGAAAATATAGTCGGGAATCGCATTATGCTTGAATTGGACGATGACAGATATACCTTGTATTTTTTCGTCACCTCGCCGCATGCAAGGGGAGACAAGCTTGACAGCTACACGAATCTTTTAGTTAAGGAATCTGTCCGTATTCTGATAGACAGCGTCTATGAGCCGCATTATGCGCGGTATCAAAAGGGTTTCGGCGGTGTTTTTGCAGGTTTCTTTTCGGATGAATCCTCTTTTATGAGCGCCCCGCGGTACGACCAAATTTTAGGCACCGGAGGACCTCTGCCGTGGAGTGTCTTCTTTATGAAACAGTTTTCCGAAAAATTGGGGCGGAATGCGGTATTGCTGCTGCCGGATTTGTTTGCGGATATTGACGACAGTACAATGCCCGTGCGGTTTGCCTATATGGATTTGATTACGGAATTATATCATGAAAATATGAGCTGTCAGGTAGGGGACTGGTGCGCCGATCACGGAGTAGAATATATCGGTCATGTGATCGAAGATGATAACGCGCATGCCAGAATAGGTTATGGAGCCGGTCACTTTTTCAGAGCGATTGACGGACAAAGCATGAGCGGCATTGATGTGGTGCTTCATCAGTTAGACCCGGGACTTGATGACGGATTTCATAAATGGCCGTGCAGTGAAACCGCCGATGAAGCTTTTTATACATATTGTTTAGCGGAAATGGGCGTATCGGCCGCGGTAATCGACAGTAAAAAGCGCGGCAGAACAATGTGCGAGATATTCGGCGCTTACGGCTGGGGAGAAGGAAACCGCCTGATGAAATGGATGGCAGATTTTATGCTGGTGCGTGGTGTGAACTTTTTTGTTCCGCACGCTTTCAGTCCAAAGCCGGGAATAGATACGGACTGTCCTCCTCATTTTTATACGCATGGTGACAATCCGCAATTCGAGGGTTTTTGCCGTTTGTGCCGATATATGGAAAGGCTGGCGTCTCTGTTCGACGGCGGCAAGCGAAATGCCCCGATAGCTGTACTCTATCACGGAGAGGGTGAATGGGGCGGAAAATGTATGCTTACCGAACGTCCGATGGCGGTACTGAAAAAGCACGGAATCAATGCCGATATACTGCCTGTTGATATATTGCCGGCGGGCGAACTGAAAGACGGTACACTTCACATAGGTAAAGGAGCGTATAATACACTGGTTATTCCGTATATGGAAGCCGTTCCCGAAAAACTGATAGTGGCGATAAAGCGGTTGGCAAAGGAAGGATTTCCTGTTATTTTTGTTGATGCTCTACCGCAAAGGGAAAGCAGCGGATTACAATTTTCGATTTCAGAGCTGAACGGTGTCAATGTAGTTCCGTTATCGGAATTGGCTGACTTGCTTGACAAATTCCGCACTGTCCGCATAAGCGGATATGAGCCTTATCTGCGCATTTTACAGTATCATAAAAATGATGCCGATATATGGATGTTTTTTAACGAGCATCCTACACATCGGATGAAAACCCGTGTTGAAACAACATCCGACTGTCCGGCTCTGCAATATGATGCGATGGAGGATGTTTGGTATTCATCGGATATGGGTAACGGTAACGCAGAGCTTGTATTGGCGCCGCAGGAAGCAAAGGTTTTTGTGTTCCCGAAGCAGGCGGTAAATATAACATTACCGACACCGCCCGATATAAGTATGCGTGGCACTTGTTTGGAGCTTAATGATTTTAAAGTAAGTTATCAATCTGCCGGTGCTTCTGATTGGACAACAGAAGCGCCGCAGGATTTGATTGCATTTTCCGGCAAAATCCGATATTCTGTGAGCTTTTGTCTGCCGTCTTCGGTAAAGCATTGCGTGCTGAATATTGAAAATGCAGGCGAGACAGTTACTGGAGAGCTTAACGGAAACACATTGCCGATAAGGCTTGCATGGCCTTATAGCTGGAATATCGCAGCGCTTGTAAAGGACGGGGAAAATCAGCTTGTCTTAGAGGTTGCAATTACCCTGGTGGGACAGCGTCAGGACGCCTTTTCTACCTATATGGCTTTGCCGGTCCCCGGTCTTACAGGGGCGGTACAGATTTTCTATGAAACATAAAAAATCAAAATGAAAGGAATGTTTCGGTATGAAGCTTCAATATCTCGGCACTGCCGCCGCAGAGGGATTTCCATCGCTTTAAGATTAGTGCTACGAAGCCGCTTACAAATTTCGATTTGTATGCCTACATTAGTGCATCCAAATGTTGTTTTCCAAATCGCGCAGCCGACCTTTATAATCATTGATGAGAGCCTCAGCATTTTCGCCATCCGGGAAAGTTACCAGATAGCCGTCCCCTGCCTCGTGAAAGCCGATGATTCCGGCAAGCCCAGCCATCTCCGACACTTTCAGCAGGGTGTGGTAGTCATATTCGGCGGCGCTGATGTACAAGTCCATAGGAGAAACCCTCGCGTTTGTGCCGTGCCTCTGCTCCAACATGATACCGCAGAATGAATGATTGGAACCCCATATTCAAAAATTCAAGCGCCGGGGGGTCAGCTTCTCGGTCAGACAAGGACATATAAGCGCCACCGGGGCAAACAATCGCTGCTGGACGGGCTGTGCAGAACGAAGAGGTCATTTCTTCACTGAAGGTATGCAGATAGGCAGTCAAAGTTGCCCCGTCTTTTAGTGAAAAAGTTTTGACTTGCATGGAATCCCCCCTTAATAGGCTGTGATAAGCTCGACCAATGCACGGTAAAGGTCAGCGGGCAGTTCCAGTGCGGACAGCTTGCTGAGCAGCAAAAGTTTGTCGGGTGTATTCTTGACGAGATTGAAAATCTGATCTTTCCAGATAAATTGAATTTCAGCCTGATCCAAGAAAGCGAAAATTTCGCTTTGCACATCATTGCTAATGCAGACGGCATCGCTGCCAAGGCTCACCAGCAGATTTTCCGTCACGGGAATGTCCGAAACTGTAACCGTGAATACATGGCCGACAGGTTCATAGGCCGCAGTAAAAGGGATGGCTTTGCCATCGACACGCACAGTGACCTTATCACTTAAATCAGCACAGCCGTTAAATTCCAAAGTGTACTGGCGTACAGAGGACAAAAGTTCGGTCTGACCCTGTGCAGCATGAATGGTAAAGCTTTCACCGCAGAGCTGCATAGTTGTGCGCACACCGGGCTGTGTCTCGTAAGCAGTCGTTTCGTTGTCGTCCTCATACAGTGTGAACGTGCCATCCGCGCCCAAATATACGCAAACATGAAGCTGTTTCGGATTCTGTGAAATCGTGGCGGGGTCAATTTCATCGGTCAACGGCAAAATCGTACCAGCCTTGGCAAACACAGGAATCTTATCCAGCGGGCGATAGATATCCAATTCACGGTTTCCGCGATATACACGCTTTGTGAAGATGTCGTACCAAACGCCATCGGGCAGATAGAGTTTTTCTTTAGCAACATTCAATCCCGACAAGCGCGGGGAGGTTACCGGCAGAACCAGCAAATCGCTGCCAAAGTAATATTCATTGGGATGCTCATAGCTTTCGGCTCGATTCTGCTCAATATAGTACAGAGGCAGTACAAGGGGAATCCCCTCGGCATAGCAGCGGTGGTTCATGGTATAGAGGTACGGCAGCATTTTGTGGTGGAAACGCAGGGCATCGCCCACTACTTTCTCTGTTTCCTTTTTATAGCGCCAGGGCTCTTTGCCGCAGAATTCGCTATACACGCTATGCAGACGCATAATCGGAGAAAAAATACCGTACTGTGTCCAACGAGCCATCATTTCATCGTCTTTTATGCCCAGCATATGGCCGCCGATGTCGTGGCTCCACCAGCAATACCCGATATTGCTGGAAGTAGCTGTAAAATACGGCTGGAAACGCAGTGAATCCCATGTGACGATTGTATCGCCGGAAAAACCGACGGGATACCGATGACTGCCGGGGCCGCCATAACGGGAAAACGCCATGGGGCGCTTGCCGCCTTGGCCGTTATCCAAAAATCCGTAGTGGTTCAGCATCCATAGCGGGTCTAACCCAGCAATGCGGGTGTGCGTCCCCTGCTGCCAATCGACCCACCAGAAGTCAACCCCCTCATCCTCAAGAGGGCGAAGAACATCGGCGTAATAGTTTTGCAGGAATTTAGGGTCGGCAGGGTCAAATTCTACAGCATGGCCACTTTCGAGATCAACACCCATATCTTTGGCAATTTTGGTGTAGGCATCTTCATAGGCACGGATGCCGTCTGCGGGGTGGACATTCAAGGTAACTTTCATGCCGCGCCGATGCAGCTCGGAAAGAAAACGTTCCGGTTTCGGAAAAAGCTTCTTGTTCCATGTAAAGCCTGTCCAACCATTGCCATATTTGGGGTCAACGTCGACAATATGCCAGTCCATATCGATAACCGCCACAGAGAAGGGCAGGTTTTCGTTGTGAAAACGCTCCATCAAGCTGAGATAGGTTTCTTCGGTGTAAGGATAAAAGCGGCTCCACCAGTTACCCAGCGCATAGCGCGGCAGCATGGGAGCATGACCGGACAAATGATAAAAGTCTTGAATGGCTTCCAAATAATCCCGGCCATAGCCAAAGAAATAGAAATCTTCTCCGCCGCTGCGGGATTCCACCCAGCCATCATCCTGCAGGACAAGGCTTGTGCTGTCATCCAGCACCGCATAACCCTCCGTTGAGATCAAGCCGTGGCCCAGTTCAACATTATCACCATCCACCGCATCCAGCGTGCGTACGGTGCCTTTCAAGTCGTGGACAGTATCACCATAGTACCAGTTGCCGGTGTGAGCGTTCTCGTAGCCGACAAGCGCTACGGACAATCCATTGGGAGAAAACGGCTTTTCGTCATAGACAATGCGCAGACGATCAGTGCGCACAACGAGACCGTCTGCCGTGTGTTCTACGGTATAAGAAACTGCCGGAAAATCGCGGTTCATAACGATTTGCGTAGGGCGGTCCTCAAACTTGTTCTGGGCATTGTACTCAAAGCGGACAAGCTTATCTGTAAGCAGCGTGATACGGTAATGCGGACCGATAATGCAATTTTCTGCTAAGGCTTGCGGATGAGTGTGCGTAATATAGCAGGGTTTCATACAAGTTCTCCTTTATCGGATGTTTCACAAATTTCCCTGGCCTTTTTTGTATTTTGGCGAAATACGGTTGGAGATACGCCAACTGTACTTTTGAATAGACGTAGGAAATAGTTGTAATTGGGTAAACCGACTTGTTCTGCGATTTCGCGGGTTGAGGCAGAGGTTGTCAGCAGCAAATCCTTGGCACGTTCAATGCGCTTTTCATTGACGTACTCAGAAAAGCCAACGCCGATTTGGTTTTTGAACAGGCGGCTCAGGGCGCTGGTGGACATCGCAAAGGCTTCTGCAACTTGGAGTTGGCTCAAATCCGGGTCGGCATAGTGTTTTTCCAAATAATTGAGGATGTCCTCCTGCTGCTTTTTGCGACGTTCCTCTTTTTGCTCCAAAGACTTCAAATCTTTTTGGATCTGGTTCATATCGGCAAGTCCATCATTTTGCCGATAGCAGGAAATAAAGCTGGCACGAATTTCATCCAGATCGGTGACGACTTTTCCGGCTTTAATGGTATACTCGGCAGCGTATTGCTCGCGCAACCATTGCAAAGCCCACAGGCGCACCGCTTCGCTATTTTCCTCTTTCAAAAAAGCAACAGCAATACGGCGGGTATCGTCCTCCGTCTCGGTGATAAACATTTGCAACCCAAAGAATTTCTGTGCGGCTTTGGAAAGTTGCTTCATCTCTCCGGCAAGGAAAGTGCTGCCCTCAATCAGATATACACAATAGTAAGGCGTTTGCTCGGTGTTGATGCCCAGTTCGGCCAAATGATGCTTGGAATTGTGGCCGCCATCTACAAGGTGGTCAACAAGCAGACTTTCCATTTGGTCTGCCTGTTCACTGATTTTCGTGTTTTTCTCGCTGATGGAGTTGCGGATAATATCAAACTCGCTGCCGCCGGATTCCTCAGTGGGTTCCATTTCCTTGACAAGCAATCGCACCGGTTTGTAGGCAAGGAAGATGGCCAGCAGGTACAGGCGGGCAGGTCATCGGCTACGTCGGTCACACCGGACGCGTTACAGGCAACAATCTGTATCTGGAGGTGAGAATTGACGGCAATCGTGCAGACGCAATGCAAAACTTTGAGTAAAGCATGAGCTAAATTGTACTCATGATTACTTGTCAAACTCTGGAAACAATAATCGTATACATAAGAACTCCTTGCCGGTATATGCAGACATAAGCCAATCAATTATGCAGCCATACTGCGCAGCGGGAACTTTCATCCCAGGTTTTGCCGGTGCTAGCGTAATCAATCAAGCGAATCGTGCTGCCGTTGGCCATAGGCATGGCAAGGCACAGATGACTGTCCGGCACTTCGGTGCAGGATGCAGGCACGGCTGCGATAACACCGTCAGAATCCTGCGCAATGGCATAGTCGGCGGCAGGGTCAATGCCCAAACGCACATCAGCACCCAACAGGATCGGCCCACGACGGTAGGCAAGGAAGGAATCCTCATCGCAAGCCCCCTGCGGTGGGCGAACAGCAAAGGTGCGCATATCTGGCGTCAGAACCAGCGTGTCGCCGTCCTGCATGTGCGGGCAAAGCTGTGATAGCCGGTGTCGTTGACCTCCATTGCCTCACCGTTCACAGTCAGGCTGGTCAACGGCATTATGAGGCTGAACGGGGAGCGCATTGTGTTCAACGGTGTGAACCGCCATGAATGGAACGCAGCCAAAGGTCGTGCCATTGATGCCGACGATATGTACACTGCGATGGCGGTACTCAAGAAAAATAACATCAATGCGGTGCGTACCTGCCATTACCCGAACCAGAGTCTGTGGTATGACCTGTGCGACCAAAACGGAATTTATATGATGGATGAGACCAATTTGGAGAGTCACGGTAGCTGGCTGCGAAGGGATGGAATCAACCCGGAGTGGAATGTGCCGGGCAGTTTCCCGGAGTGGGAAGCCTGTGTGGTGGATCGCGCACGCAATATGCTGGAACGCGACAAAAACCACGCTACTGTTCTGATTTGGTCTTGCGGCAACGAAAGCTATGCCGGTACGGGGATTCTTGCCATAGCAAACTTCTTCCGCAAACGCGATCCGAGCCGATTGGTGCATTACGAAAGTTGCGTTTATAATCGGGCATTTTCCGACTGTACAGATATGGAAAGCAGGATGTATGCGAAGCCGTCTGAAATCCGGGAATATCTGCAAAGCAAACCGCAAAAGCCGTTTCTCCTCTGCGAGTATATGCACGATATGGGCAACTCGCTGGGTGGGCTGGAAAGCTACATGCGCCTACTCAACGACTTTGAGCAGTACCAGGGCGGTTTCATTTGGGATTACATGGATCAGGCGCTGTGGCATACCGATGCAGCTGGACGCCGCGCCCTGGGCTATGGCGGCGATTTTGGGGAGCGTGCCACAAATTACAATTTCAGCGGCAACGGTATCGTATATGCAGACGGAAAAGAAAAACCGGCTATGCAGGATGTCCGTTATTGGTTTGCAGATGAAGCGTCTCGCACTGCCCACGACGCCCGCAACGCAGAGGCGGCAGCACAGGCCGACAGAGAACTTGCAGCAGTGCGTGCAGCCCGCAGGAAAGCGCCGCTGACAGTGGTAGAGGGTGATGGCGAAGTCGGCGTAAAGGGCAAAAACTTTGAAGTGCTGTTCTCCTACGGAGAGGCCGGGCTGTCCAGCCTGAAAATTGACGGCTACGAATGGATGTGGCGTGCCCCGCGCCCGGCATTCTGGCGGGCCGGTACGGACAATGACCGTGGCTGTGGTTTCCCGCAGCGGGCAGCCGCGTGGATGACAGCAGACATCTTTGCACAGTGTATTGGTTGGAAACTGGCGGAAACATCGCAGGATCGTGTTGTGATGCGCTATACATTTGCTGTACCTATGGTGCCGGATGTGACCGCAGATGTTACCTACACCGTGGAGGCAGAGGGTACATTGCTTGTGCAGGCAGAATATCATGGCGCACCCAATGCCCCGGAACTACCCTGCTTCGGCATCAAATTCCAGACGACGGCTTCGGTGAGCAGAACTCAGTGGGTCGGCCTTTCCGGTGAGACATATCCTGACCGCTGCAAGGGCGGTGTGTTTGGCTGCTGGCAGGAAATCCCCCATGTAGAACCTGCGCTTGTGCCGCAGGATTGCGGTATTCATATGCAGACCCGGCAGGTGATGCTGCAGCGAGATAATGCTTTCGGCCGGATCAAGCAATCCCTCACGCTGGAGGCAGTCGATAAGCCGTTTGCATTCAGCGCGCTGCCCAATACAGCTCAGGAAATCGAAGCGGCGCAGCACATAGAGGAACTGCCCGTTACGGGCCGGACCAGTGTCACTGTGCTGGGTGCCGTGCGCGGCGTGGGCGGTATCGACAGTTGGGGGACGGACGTAGAAGAGCCGTATCGCATCAGCGGTGCGCAGGATCATAGTGTGGTATTCAGAATTGTACTTTGATAGAGAGATTTTGGAGGAATATTTTCCATGAAAGAGATTTTTGATGCAACTTTTGCGGCGTATGGCCGTGTGATAAACAATGTTGACACCGAGGAAATCTGCATCTATATGCAGAAATTCTCCGATATGGCGGGGGTTCAGTACATTGCATCGGATCCGGTAATGGAGCAGATGGCTGTTGCACGGTACATGACAAATGAACTGTATGGCGAGATGCCGCTGCAAATCGGTGCGTGCTTTGGCAGGAATCTGAAGATGAACGCGCTAGAGTATCACAATTGTTCTGAAGTAAACATCGCAGCTACTGATCTGATTCTGTTCCTTGGCAAGCGGCAGGACATTGAGCCGGGCAATCGTTATGATACGGATAAGGCGGAAATGTTCTTTGTGCCGCGGGGAACGGCGTACGAAATGTACGCAACGACTCTGCACTATGCACCGTGCAGCGTGAATGGAAATCAGTTCCGCGCAGTAATCGTTCTGCCGCGCGGAACGAACACAGCGTTGGCGGAAAAGCACGCCGACCCATTGCTGGTGGCCAAGAATAAATGGCTGATTGGCCACCCCGAATCTGGGCTGCCGGATAACATGGTGCTGGGGTTGTATGGGGAGAATCGTATAGTCTAAATTTACATAACAATTTTCTCCTACAATATATTTGTGGGTAGCCCCACGGCATCCAGCCGTGTTGCTATCC
>ENA-OPDA01002285-OPDA01002285.1-human-gut-metagenome-genome-assembly--contig:-NODE-2285-length-11291-cov-4.587932_pt1 | contig 11291 bp, 11 predicted proteins | sample MGYA00241253_ERZ501486 | MGnify/ENA primary metagenome ERZ501486 (study PRJEB25962, sample SAMEA2042510) | human gut metagenome | biome: human gut; feature: human-associated habitat; material: faeces... | reverse complement strand
TTTCTCTATCTCCCGTTCCATAACTCTTTTTACATCCCGTAATGATTCCATTTTGCTCCTTTCCGCTTCTGGACATCGTGTCCGAAAGCAATGAAAAAGTGTCTTCGACACTTCAACTCCCCCTGCCCCTCATTCATGAGTGGTGGGGTTGTTTTTTTGTTCTTTTTCTTTCATAATAGTCTTATGAGTAACGTACTTCAGGATATATTCAAAGATTATTATGAAGAAATGTTTTATACCTTACACCCTCGCAGATCTGTCATCGAAAATGTTGATCGTATGATAGGCTGTGGTGATCCTTCTTTTGGCGGTGCAATGTACGGATGCAGCACATGTGGTACTCTTAAATTTGTTCCTTTTCGTTGTCACAGTAGATTCTGTCCTACCTGCGGAACTAAGTACTCTATTGACCGTACTACTTCCATGTCTTTTAAGATAATCAATGTTCAACATCGACACTGTGTCTTTACCATTGATTCTGAACTCAGACACTTCTTTCTTGAAGATCGTGAACTTCTTGGTCTTCTTTTTGAAGCTGTTCAAAGTGTTATTCTTCGCATGTTTCATAAAGACAACAAAACGGAGAAATTTACTCCTGGTTTTATACTTGTTCTTCACACCTTCGGTAGAGATTTGAAATGGAATCCTCACATTCATTGTCTTCTTTCAGAAGGTGGCATTGGTAACTCTGGCCTTTGGCGTGCGAAAACTCACTTTAACTACGTTTATCTTCGCAATGCCTTTCGTACTGCTCTCTTAAATCTCATGGAGAAAAACTTGGTTCTCCTTTTAAAAAAGTCAAAGCGAAATGTTATCGTGAACATAAAGATGGTTTCTACGTCTATGCCAAGCCTAACAAATGTGACCCTAAGATCGTTACAAAATACATCGGCAGATACCTTGGCAGACCTGTTATTGCTTCTTCACGCATTGATGCCTACGATGGCGAAAATGTTACTTTTCATTACAACAGGCATGAAGATGATAAACTCATCATCGAGACCATTCCGGCTATGGAATTCATTGCTCGCCTGATCCAACACATCCCGGAAAAACATTTCAAACAAATCCGATACTATGGACTTTATGCAAGGCATCGCAAATCTGACAAAAAGATACGTCTGGCAATCGCAAAGGAAAAAAGAAGAATTTTTCTTTCCTTTAATCGTTGGAGAGATCTTACCCTTGCCTCTTTTGGCTATGATCCTCTTACATGCCCTTGTTGCGGTCAGACCATGCTTTTTCTTGATCTCTACCATAATCATCAGCATCTTTCTCTGAACGAAATGTATGAAAGAGCAATGGGGAAACTTTCCCTTCATTCCTCAGCTTGATTTCTATACAAAACACCTCCGACTATGATAGAATGATTCAAACGGAGGAAAACACTATGTCAAAACGTTCAGATGAAATCAGAGACAAGTACATAAAAAATCCACCTGAAGGCATGACTGCTGATGACATCCGCCACATGAGCGAGGATGATTTGCTTGATATGGATTACTTTTTAAACGAAGATGATGATTTTGGAGAAGATTTTCCTGGAGCTGAAGGCTTCTATATCTTCTAAAATTTATCATCTACTTGTCATGCCCGCCTCCGTGCGGGCTCTTTTCATATCAAGAGTTCTCCAAACGAGAACTTTCCTATAAAGTAAAAAAAGGGCAGCTACAAATTTTTCAATTCATAACTGCCCTGACGCTGTTTTATTTCAGTTCTATTTCTGCCATTTTGGCAAATACTGCTTTTTGCTCCAAAAGCTCTTTCTGCTTTTCCTCCGGCGTTTTGGGCTTGGGGAGGGCATAATGATTGCCCCAGTTTTCCGCATAGTCCTTCAGCGTGCCCAGCCGCTTGAGGGTCTTCTTGTCGGAACGATTTCCGATTTGGCAGAGCAGTTCGTAGGCATCCTTCTTGAAGTCCAGCAGATCATACACATCCACCAGCACTTCCTTGGCCTGCTTGTCTTCCGACAGCTCCAGTTTCTCCTTGAAGGTATAGAGAGCACGGACACTGTCCGGATCTCCTTCTGTCTCCCGAAACTGCTTTTGGAGTTCAATATATTGCTTCAGGTATTCGTTCATGGTCACAATCTCCCATCAATCCCACCAGAAATACCAGACGGTGGACTGCCACAGGACATCTGCCAAGGAGCCAATGCTTCCATCCTCATTCTGATCCAGATCTGGGCAGAAACCATATTGCTCCACAGCCACCTCCATAGCTCTTTCCTTGGAGATCGGAGTTGGAAGTTCAAACTCCAATTCATCGTGGCTCATGGCGGCAGGGATGGCACCATGTTGCTCGAACCAGTATTTCGCCGCTGCCATCAGCTCCGGCGTATCGGGGCAGTCGTTCCAGTTTCCGAAGGGCAGGTAGGCAAAGATCTCCCAGGGGTTCTTGACCGGAATTTTCGCCAGAATGAGAGGGTGGGTCATATCGGTGTCGGAATCCCAGTAGCAGGAGATACGGTTATTCTCATAGCCGCCTTCCATCTCGCCCAGGATTTCCTCATCCCAGTCCATATCGTCATCCTCGGCTTCTTCCTTGCGCTGGCCGGTCAATTCCTCCAAAACCGCCTTTCCGTCTTTGACAGAGGTGGAGAGCATCTTCTTCCGGTACTCCGTTACAGTTTTGAGGTCAAATTCGTAAATGTCTGCATCATTCTTCGGGTCGGCGTTCATCACCAGACACTCCAGCAGCGTTTCGTCATCCGCCTTGATGAGTACCGGCACAAAGCCTTCTTTGACACTTTCCCGTTTGGCATAGCTGTATGCCGACATGATGGGATCATCGTCCTTCATGGAGGGGAAATAGGTGCATTCACAGTCCAGATACTCCATCAACGCCTCGGTCAGTTCAGAGGGCTCCAGCGTGTCCTCGTCGAAGTCCTGTCCCTGCCAGTTGGTGAAGCGTTCCTCAATCACCTTTGCCATGGCCTGGTACCGCGGTACCAAGGTAAACGGAATCGTCCCCCTTGTGGATGTTACAAGCGGGGCACAGGTATTGCTGGCCGAAGCAGGCAAAAACAAGGACCGCTCCTGGACTCATGACCTGCCGACTGTAACCTACAATAACAGAGCATATTATCTGTTGAATAAGGCCGGAACTTACAAAGGGGTATGGCTGAGCGGTGATGGTGACAATGCCGGTACATATACCTATGCCGATGAAATCACAGTCGCCGGTGAGGCAAGCTCCTGGACAAACACGATCCGGCTGTACACCACGGCGGATCAGACGGAAAATACCAGCAATGACCATGCGCAGAGCTTTTACTACCTCACGCGGGTATATTCCAACACGGTGCCCCAATATTCGATAAATGGCATCGTATGGGCCGGTGACCACCAGACCCACCGCCTGACAACCTATTATAATCGTAGAGTGCTGAACTTTGATTTGACCAAGGAGATCGTGCCTGAAGCGACAACGAAGGCGACCGGCAAAAAGGCCTGTGCTGTCAGCAGCGGTGAAAAAGTCATTTACCGCATTACACTGCAGGCGCGGGATGGACTGACCGGGCAGATCAAGCTGCAGGGCAAGGATATAAAGGACCTGCTGCCTGCCAGTCTGACAGGTTTCCGATGGACAAAGGGTGAAAACATTGCCGTCAGCTATGACTTTGGGACAGGCGAAGGCGCCGGTATGATAACTGGCAGCCAGGATGATTGGAAGATTACGGTGCCGGATGCTCAAAAGCCAAACCAGCAGGCTATTACCTGGGGTGATGGTTTCAGTATCTCCTTTGGCAGCCAGCCGGTGTATATCTATGTAGAGCTTACCTACCCGCAAGGCGATGCCTGGGATGCCTATGTGGACGCCTACAGCAGCACTGGTGTGGTCAACACGTTCCAAGCCATGGGTATGGACGACAGTGTCAGCCACAACCTGAAAATGACGGGAAAAGGCGTCCTGCAAAAGGGCGTATACAATACGGCGGTTGTGAGATTGACTAATAACTTTGATGTTACAACAGGTTACTTTATAAGTAACAAGGGGACAAATTCCAGAAATATCTACGGCACTACGGGAACACATCCGTTCGCTACGCAGTACTATATTACTATCGCCAATGAGGGAAAAGGCCGGTTGTATCTGGAAGATGTTCAGGACATTCTGCCGGACGGCATGACCCTGAAAAATTTGCAGAGTGACCCTGCGAGATATTATTATGATTTTAGCAGAACGGTACAGACAATAACAACCGCCAACAGCTTTCCTTTTGCAGAGTGTACTACAAGCGGCAAAAATTTTACAGCGGTAAGGGTGCAGGTTGCAGCCAGCACAGCTGACTTGCAGGATGGACGGCAAAAAGTGACGTTCACCTTTACCCCCGGCGGGTCAGGTACTGTAAAGTATGATGCAGAATCAGGCAAGTGCTATCTTGAATCTGGGCAGGCAATACAGTTCGGATATTTCTGCTACTCTGGGTCAAAGACGCAGTCAAAAGATATGGCCGTTAATACTGCCGTAATGCCCTATTGCGATTATAATGGCGGTGGGATAGAGGTTGGAACGAGCCGCTTTGCCGTGAAGGACAGTTCTCAGATGGAAGCTGTGCTGCCAAACGATGATACGAATCCGACCATCAATGAAAATGCATGGGCAGCTGACTGTGGGTTTGCGGTGGACTCGGCGGACGAAACAACAAAATGGCTGACATCCACGGTTACACAGCATTTAGGCAAGGTGGAAATTGGACTGAGCAAGACAGTGTATGGTTCCACAAAATCACCAAATACAAAACCCAATGCAGTAGGCAACGAGGAAGAGGTTTGCTGGAGCGTGCTGGTTGAAAATAAAGGCACGACTGCACTGGAAGATTATGTTATCAGTGATGAAATACAGGAACCATATAGAATAACGAGTGTTTATGCCTACTTTGGTACTACAGAAGCTGAGTTAAAAAGTGGTAATACATATGCGTTTTTGTGCTCGATCAGGGATTATGACAAAGCAAGTGACACATTCCTGGTGGCGAACCAGCGGCTCAAAGTAAATGGCGATCCAATAAAAATACAGGCAGATACACATGGCGGAACCTATCGTAGTCACCCTGTTGTAGAAAAAGATCCTTCGTTCTACATTGCGATTGTTCGGGATACGGTATCTGGAAAACTCCGCGTGAATGTACGGCTGGCTGGTCCCACATGGGCAGTTCAGAGCGGAACCTATACAGATTTTCGGTTTTGGACCGAAAAGCCGGATGATTCTCGGCTGGTCAACAAGACCTACACCAACACCGCCTGGCTGACCCCGCTGCGGGACGACCTGGGCTGGGATGGTACGGCTACCAGGGGCGTGATCGATGAAAAATTGTCCACCCCGTATTGGGGCAAGGGCGAGACCCGCACATCCATCCGCAGCAGTGCGAATGTAATGGTGTCCTACGGTTACTCTACCAGCTCGTCGATTGCCGTCTCCCAAAAGGACCCGGCAGATCATACAGTTTACTCGACCAGCTCCGACGAGGCAGATACCACGACCGTCCTGCCGGATAAGAATGCCAGCGTCCATTATACCCTGACAGTGGACAATACGGTCTATGCCACCCCGCAGGCCCTGACCAAACTGGTGCTTATCAATAACCTGCCGCAAGAGGGAGATCATAACCCCTTCCAGGACGACGATATGCGCGGCAGTGAATACCAGATGAGCCTGACAGAGGGCAATACATTCACCGTAAAGGCCAGCATCCGTCAAAATGATGGTACATTTGAGACAAAGGTAATCGACCCTAAGTACATTAAAATACAGTACAGCAAGGACGTTAGCTTTGATGGGGATGACTGGAACGGTAAGGAATCCGTTAAATGGACGACGAACCCGGAGGGGGCACGATCTTTCCGCATTATTATCGATGACCCGTCTGGTGCAGCCATGCCTGCACACAGCAAAGTTACCGTGGAGTACGACGCCAAAGCAGATACCCCGGACAGCATCGAACCCGGCCAGACCGCTTACAACAGTTTTGGTTACCACTATGAGGTGAATGGCGGAACTGCACTGGAAGCTGCCCCCTCGGGCGTTGGCCTGCGTACCCCGTATGTGCCCACCCTGCAAAAGCGCCTGGAGACCCCGGATGGTGAGGCTATGGCTGCCGGTGCAGATGCAAAATTCAATTTTGTCATCTATGACGGTGCCGCAGTGACCTTGAAGGATGACTTTACCGAAGCCGACCTGGCCAAAGCCTTGCAAGGGCGTACCTACACGTATGTGGCAAAGAAGGTTGACCCCGGCCAGATGGAATCCGATGCCCCATGGCTGAAAGACCTGAAGCAGTACAGCTATGCAAACGGCACCTGGACCGCAACTGATACGGCTTGGACATGGAAGAACGGGAGCACCTATCATGTGATCGAGTTGCCGATTACAGGTGACTACCGCTATGGTTCCATTAACCGCAGCACGGCACGCAGCTATAGCTTTACTTACAACTATGCCAATAAAAACACGCTGCAATGTGTAAACATTGGCACCAGTTGGGCAGCGAAGCTGACCAAGATCGAGGAAAACAAGCCTGAGATCAAGCTGCAGGATGCTTACTTTGCCCTGTACAGCCCGGTTGAAGCGGACCAGATGACGAAAGATGCCTGCAGTGCATTGCTCGTTACCAAGAAGCCAGACCTGACGTACGAGGACGAAAATGGCACAAAATGGTACCTGAAGTCTGTGGTCAAGACCGATGCTAATGGCACCCTGACTTGGGCAGGGCTTTCCGAAAGCGAGTACCGGTATGTCGAGGTGCAGGCCCCCAACGGCTATAACCTTGACAGCACAGTGCGCAAGGTGACCCGCCCCACAGGCGGTGGAACAGCATCTGTTTCTGTGACTAACCGACCCGGCTACAACCTGCCGGAAACCGGCGGCATCGGCACTTGGCCGTTTATGACGGCTGGTCTGCTGCTGGCCGGCACCGCCCTGGCCCTGCTGCTGAAAAAGCGCAAGACCAACAACTAAAATCATCCCCCGCAGAGCGACCCATCGTAAGGTCCTCTGCGGGGGATTTTTGGCTAAATACACTTTGAGTCCAAAGGTATGAAGGTAACCGTCTAATAATTGACGTCCAGTGGAAATTACCACTTGACCCTTGTCTCAACAACCTTGCCAATTATAAATAGATAGTCAAGCAAATTACTTTTGGCTACGAAATCTTCTCGCGTAGAATTAAAAAAGTGCAAAACTATTGATGACCCTACTTGCTTATACTGCGCAATGAAGCCGACTGGATAAGGATTATAGATAAAAAGGCCGATATCTCCATCGCAAAGACGCTGCTGATAATGAATCAACGCGGTATCACCAGCCAGTATACGAGGTGCCATTGCATCATCGTCAAGGACATAGTAAATATGGTCATTCGGGTTTGGTACGTATGCCCATGCGGAACCATATTGTTCGTCGAAAATATACGACTTTCCGTATGGTCTGATTTTCCCAACAGCAGGGATGGAATACTCGGCGGGAGCATCAAGGAAATCGTGACCAACGGGGGAGATGTCCTTGGCACCTTTGAGGAGTACATCAGTAGATATACCCAAGATGTCCGAGAGTTTAGAAATTGAGGTAGGGGAAGGAGTGGATACTCCCGTTTCCCATTTGGCAATGGCTTGCTGTGTGACACCCAGCTTTGAAGCAATTTCCGCCTGACTATAGTGCATGGATTGCCGGGCGCGTTTTAGCTATTCTGCAAACATTTGTACTCCTTTTGTGTAGTCGGATTCCCCCGGCGGATCAAAAAGAATTATTGAACAGGCACCTCGACCTCAACATACCATTTCCCAATTGTATTACCAGAAATATTGGAAGAACGCTCAAAAAACAGGTAACGTTCCTGGCCGCAGACGGCGATGGTATAGCGGTCACCCTGACCGCCAGCTTTGGCAGCGGCGGCCTGACGGCGGCAGATAACTTTGTCGATTATAAAGTGTCGACCATCCGGCCATTTAATGATCCGCGGACGCATTACGCCATCCGATTGAATAATGCAATCCACATCTATATAAACGCGCTGCCATTGTGTCATGGTGGGTACCTCTTTAAAAGTCAATCTCCTAGAAAATCTCCATGTGCCTCAAACGGAAGTCGTAGCTCGGAGTATCCCTTGTATAAGAGTAATTTGACCTTAAGCACAATCAACTCTACAGGATATCCAAGTGAGCAAGCTATTTGCTGGACGCTGTATCCATCGTGGCAAAGCGTGAGGATATCATTATCATTTATTAAGTATTCAGCAGCAAAAAGGCTGGCCTCATATTCAGTGGTGGAGGTGTTGTCCAACGAAAGACTTGTGAAAGATCTCGCATCTGCAGAATAGGGGTGGAGAATACAATGCCCTAATTCATGTGCAAGACACACCTGTTGCATTACTTCATCTTGGTCGAGATTCAGGGTTATATGAAGTTTTCCGTGTAGTTGGATGGCAAACCCTCGGAAGGATTCTTGTATATTTCCATAATGCTGTGCATCAACAAGGATACCCTTTGAGTGGGCGAGGGCCATGGGAGAAATATCGCCATATTCTTGCTTGAGAAAAGCAACGGCATCAATAATATACTCAATTGCCATAAATCACACCCTCCCTTCGGATTACTATTTTGATACGGCAAAAAGGTATAATTGGAGAGCCTATCTCTATTTTACCAGATGGAGAGTCCAATAGTCTGTACTTCAATTCTCGGAGTCCTTCTTTTCGGACTCGGCTGCGGCACGACAATCGAGATATGCCTGTGTGAGCGCACGGTAGTAGGCATCCTTGGCGGCCTGTGAAAGTTTGCCACCAGCAAAGAGACCGACATTTTTGGCGAATAACTCATTTACTTCTTCTGCACCCTGATCGCCATAGAGTTCTTTGACTTGGTCGAGCTGAGGAATGGGGGACTCGTTTTGATTGCTTCTCAAAGCGGAAGGAGTCGTATGCAGTGCCTCAGCAATATGCTGTAAGGTAGTATCCCTTGGAGTGCTTTGTCCGGTCTCAATTTTATAGATGCTCACACGAGAAACACCGGATAGCTTTCCGAGTTCTTCTTGTGTGAGTTTTTGGCTTTCCCTAAGTTTTGCAATATTGGTTCCCAATGTGTTGGTCATCGTAAAACCACCTTTCCGAAATTAAAGTTAGCATTTTATGAAAACTTGTTGACTTTAAGATTGCTCGTTGTTATCATAAGTACAAGAAAAGATAACTTTTTAATGAAAATGATAACTTACAAGCCAACTATAACACGGCGGCATGGAAAATGCAATACCCTTTTTCGGAAAGGATGAAAAAAGTGAAGCGGGTCATTATTCATAGCGATATAAACAATTGCTATGCATCAATCGAACGGCAACTAAATCCCTCACTTGCAGGTAAGCCAATTGCGGTTTGTGGTGCTGCAGAAGAACGGCACGGAATAGTTCTTGCAAAAAGTTATGAAGCAAAGGCGTTTGGAGTTCAAACAGGAGAGGCCATCTGGCAGGCAAAGAATAAATGCCACAATTTGATTATTGTGTCGCCACACTATGACAAGTATGTTCAGTATTCGAGACTTGCGCACGAAATTTATAAGAAATATACGCCTCTGATTGAGCCGTATGGACTGGATGAGTGCTGGCTTGATGTTTCAGGCAGTGTGGAACTGTTTGGGTCAGGTGAAGAAATTGCAGCAGAAATTCACAGGAGGTTTAAAGAAGAACTTGGCTTGACCGTTTCTTGCGGCGTGGCGTCAAACAAGATATTTGCGAAACTTGGATCGGATATGAAAAAACCAGATGCAACAACGGTAATTCCAGAAGAGGGATTTCAAGAACTCGTCTGGCCACTGCCGGTATCTGACTTGTGGGGTGTGGGTAGGCAAACAACAAAGAAGTTGGATTCTTATTGTATCAATACGATAGGCGCTTTGGCAAAAACCAATCCCAAATTCTTGCAGGAACGCTTTGGCATCGCGGGAACTCAACTATGGCTGTACGCAAATGGCCGCGATACATCAAGAGTCGCCAGATATGGGTACATTGCACCAATAAAGAGTATCGGTCATGGAGCAACTACGGAAAAGGATATGGAGTCGGATGAGGAAGTGTGGCGTACAATTTTAGATCTTACGCAGGAAATTGGATATAAACTGAAGAAAAATCATTTGGCTGCAAGAGGAATTCAGATAAATGTCAGAGATAAAAATCTTTTTGGCTGCCAGTATCAGATGAAGTTGGAGTATATGACGCAGAGTACGCTGTTTTTGGCACAGGCGGCCAAATTGCTCTTCTTCAAAAAACATCGGTTTACTACGCCTTTACGATCGATTACGGTACGAGCAATTGATTTAGTCCCAGAGGACACACCACAGCAACTTAATTTGTTTGCAGGTTATGATAAACAAGATGACATTGTCCGATTGGAATCAGCAGTGGATCGCTTGAGGGAGCGATTTGGCAATAAGATAGTCGTGCCGGCATCACTAATGGAAAAATCGTGCAGACCAACACTCAGTACGGATTTCCCTAAGATGCCTGCGCCAATGTACCATTAAAGCGCATTTGTTCAGAAAAGGAGGAACCACAGTATCATGAGAAAAACAGGAATCACTGGAGAAGTGATAAAAATGTACGAAAATGCAGGGCTTGATGTGAATACAATCTACGCCAAAAGCCAGTTGCTGTTGTGCAGCTACCGCAGAATCTGTTGGAGTGTTCAAAATGATGCGTACTATCTTATGGATGAATCCTGTCACTATGGTGAGGATTATACTGCTGCATTAGCGTACCTTATGGAATTTGCTCCAGATGTCCAAAGAGAAAAATTTGAATACAGAATTCAGAACCTTATGGAATCTGAACATTGGATTCAACTCATTGATCTTGCGATTGAGCGAGTGCGTACTTTTTACAAGCGGGGGGACCTATATGCAGAACTTCTTTCAAAAAATTACCTGACGGGAGTGGTGTACAGAGTAGATGAAATCATTGAGAGTCTGGGCTTGGAGCGAAGCGTGTACTATAATCGACGTCAAGAAGCGGTGCTTTTGTTTGGATACGCATTGTGGGCCATCGTGATTCCAAGAGAAAAGGTAAATGCAAGAACAGAAAGTGGTGGATAAACAAAACTACGACATAAATACTACACAGTGACAATGAAATATCATCAAAAAAACAAGAAAATAACTATATAACGACTAATGAACAGTCGACATTAAAAATGTAGAATGGGTATGCTGGCAGAGAGCATACCTTTATAAGCACCCCATCGCATAAGCGATGGGGCTCTTTTTTGTTGCCAGCCAATACGGTAGCAAGGCCGGGACGATTTAAATCGT